>WNGB01011542.1_pt1 | contig 20491 bp, 25 predicted proteins | sample 5400681 | NCBI WGS metagenome assembly WNGB01 (sample SAMN13153367, study PRJNA577476) | soil metagenome | isolation source: 115 cm soil or saprolite under grassland replicate 2 | place: USA:California | collected 2016-06-15
TGTCGATGCGGATGCCGCCCTCGATCAGGCACCGGCATCAGGGCCCCGGCATCCGCTGCCTGATCGAGGGCGGCATCCGCATCGACACCCACGGGCGCTCGACCAGCTACGGCCCCGGCGCCGCTTGGTACGAGAGCGGGCCCGAGCCGGTGTTCGCGCAGGCGGCGGCCGACCGGCCGAGCCGGTTCATCCGCGTGATGATCCTGCCGCGCGAGCTCATCGGGAAGAGCTCGCTGCAACTGATCAATGAAGAGGACAAGGCGAAGCCGCGGTCGCAGCAGTACAAGATCTTCGCCGACGCGCCGATCGCGTTCAAAGGACCGTAAAGCAAAACCAGCCCGTCGTCGCGCCTCCCAAGCGCGCCCGCGGATGAATTCAATAACGACCATGTGGACAGCGCTCTTGGATTCAAGAAATCGCTTGCCGCATGTCGTCACGGAGACGTGAATACAGGCCCGGCGCAACAAATACGATCCACGAAGCGATTTTACGAGTCTGAGGACGCATTTCTTTTTGAAATGACATTGGATGCAACATCACTCTGCTAAGCTATCTCCAACCTGACCGATTCGGCTAGGCCAATCATGGAGGGGTCCATGAATGCGGCGTTGCTCGGGGGTCTCGTTGAACAGTGGGTTTGGCGCTGTGAGCTGGTGGCGACCGAATACCAGCTTCGGCCATCAACCGATCTCAAATCCGTAGTCGACAAGCTGGTGGGCGAGGCCGAACAGGAAGCGCGCCGCTTGAACTCCACAGGCGTGACGCTCCTCGCGCGGGTCGAAGGCCGGCTGGCGCTGACCGCGCATGTCGCCGGGCTGTCCGATCTGCTGTTTGCCGATGAGCCGGCCGGGCCGGCGCTCAACGCCGCCGGGCGGGTGGAAGCGCTGCGCGCACTGACCAGCGCATTCGGTCATGCCGCCGACCGGCTCGACGCGCGGGCGGCGTAAGAGTCACGCGGTGAATTAGTGCCGCACGCTCTCCGCGACGCGAAGCACGTCCAGCGCCCGCCACGGTTTCTGCATGAAGACTGTTTCGCCGGGAATCTCCGGTACATCAGCGCCTGAGGTCAGGATCACACTGACATGCGGAAATTCCTGTTGCGCAAACCAGGCAAGTTCGACTCCGCTCATGGTCCCCGCCAACCTGACATCGGCGAACACCATGGCCAGCGAGTCGCGCAAATGTTCCATAGCGACGATTGCCGCCTCGGCGGTCTCGCATTCGACGACATGCATGTCGCACTCCTCCAGGAGAGCGCTGACAAGCGCGCGTTGATCTGCATCGTCTTCGACCACCAAAGCGGTAAGCTTCAATAATTGTCCCACGCGATCCTCCCCGGTATCCTCGTTAATGCCCAGCAGCCCAAGTGGTTCTAAAAAAAGATGACTGTGAAAACTTCAGCCAGAGCGCTGTTCGACTGAATATCTGCCTTTTGCGGTCCCCCAGAGCACTGCGGGTTAACTTTCCCGGCGTTTCCCCACTTGACGGTTCGGAACAAAACGGGAACAATGGTCGGTCTCAGGTGAGTCGGAGACGGGTGAGATCACATGGACCAGGACGAGCGAAGTGAGTGGCTGCGCAAGCTGGACGAGGAGTGCCCCTATCAGGTCGTGCTCCCGCGCAAGCAACTGGTGGATGACAGAGCAATTGTGGAATTCCTGACCCGCTATGTTGGGAAGTTCGACATGTACGTCGAAGACGAATACGCGACGTTCATACGGTACTGTTTCGAAGATCCGCTCGACGCGGCGGTTTTCCGCTCGCGGTTCGAATCGAAGGAGCGTTTCAAGCTCGCAAGCTGACAATCCATTGTTGCACCGCAGCAGCTTGGCCTGAGGACCGATGTCGCACCCGGAACTCCGGCCAAGCCTGCGCATTATGATGCGCGAACGGGGCGTGGAGATTCGTCATGGGACCAACAAGCGAGACGGCCTGGGAGAAGGCCGCGGCGTGCGACGCGCACGCCAAGCAGACGACCGATGAGAACCTGCGAGCCAAGTTCGAACGGCTGCGCGATTCCTGGATACGCATCGCCAACAACGCGCAGAATGTGCCGGCCGCGCAGGAATCGCGGTCAGAGGCGGAACGGCCGGCGCACTGAGCCGAATCGCCGCGCGCAGAAGGAGCCCCTTCTGCACTCAACGAATCTACCCGCTGCCGGGCATCTCTCAGCGCCGCAGATTTCCACGTCGCCCACAGGGTAGGACGGTAAGTGAGGTCTTGCTTGCCAAGGCGGGCGGCGTGGCTACCTGTGGATTACGTGGCAAGCCTAGAAGATAGGCTTTGAGGTGAAGCGTAGAATCCGATTCGCCAGCACTAGCCACGGAGGCATTTATGGCGAAGAAGGCAAAGAAGGCGAAGAAGAAGAAGGCCAAAGCGAGGAAGAAGAAGTAGGCGATGGGGCCTCGGCGCAAGCCGGGGCCTCTTCCCATTCTGCCGGCGGCCACGCATACGTACCGCCACCACTGATGACGTCGCGGCGGAAGCAATGTTTTGGCACGACTGAACCTGGTTATCGGCGAATGCAGCACTGCGTCGTCGTAGACGACGATGCGGGGAGTGGTGCCGGATGAGAGATTTGAACTCCCGACCAACGGTTTACAAAACCGCTGCTCTACCACTGAGCTAATCCGGCAAATCAAGGGCTTCGCCAAGGCCTTCAAGCGGAAGGCTATCCCCGATTCGGCGCATTCGGGCCGCTTCGCGGCTCTTATAGCATGAGGCGCGGGCGGGCTGAAAACGTCTGATCGAGGCACCCGAGCAGGGTTCCGAAGCCGGGCGCGGCCGGCTGACATTAACCATGGTGGCGCATTGCGGTTGGAAGCCCCATCTGTTCCGGACCAGACTGCGCGCTGGACGCAACATGGGGGTCGGTCAATGTCCGAAGATTTTCAAGAGCGCGCCGCCAAGTGCGAGGAGTGGGCCCAGAAGGCCGGCAACGCCAATGCGCGGACCGCCTGGGCCGACATGGCGCAGCACTGGCGCGGACGCGCCGAGACGAGCAAGCGACGTAACGCTTTCGGCTCCGAGAAGACCGCGGCGAACGACCAGCGCTGACGGCACGCACTCCTGTTATTGCTGATAGACTGATGCCGTGGAAGCGGCGGCGCGCGCTTGCGCCCCGTGATGGTCGCGAGAGGGTTCGCATGCGCGTTCGCCCCGCGTTGAATGTCGCCGGTGTTTCCGCCGCCATCGTCGCGCTGGCGGTCGCATCGCCGGCCGCCGCCGACCCGGTCGAGGACTTCTACAAGGGCAAGCAGATCAGGATCGTCATCCGGGCGACGCCGGGTGGCAATTACGATCTCTATTCGCGGCTCCTGGCGCGCCACATCGTCCGCTTCATCCCCGGCCATCCGATCGCGATCCCGGTCAACATGCCGGGCGGCAGCGGGCTCACCGCGCTCAATTACGTGGCCGACGTGCATCCGCGCGATGGCACGGTGCTCACCATGGTGACGCAGACCTTTCCGCTCGAGCAGGCGCTCAATCTCAACGACAAGCTCAAGGTCGATATGCGCTCGCTCAACTGGATCGGCAACATGAGCGACGCGACGAGTTTCCTGTTGACGGCGCGGGCGTCGGCGACCCGGACGCTCGACGACGCCAAACGGCGCGAGACCATCATCGGCGTGCCCTCGCTCGCCGACACATCGGCCTGGCTCACGCTGGTGACGAACGGCACGCTCGGCACGCGGTTCAAGCTGGTGCCGGGCTATACCAGCGGCCCGGACATGAACCTCGCGATGGAGCGCGGCGAGATCGACGGGCGCGGCACCAGCAACCCGAAGGCGATGTTCGCGGGCGGCAGCGAACGCGGGCCGGACGGGCTGCCGCTGTTCAACCTGCTGCTGCAGTGGGGCCTCAAGAAGAACCCGGACTATCCGGACACGCCGCTGCTTGGCGATCTCGCCGCCAACATGGAGCAGAAAGTGGTGTTCGACTTCGTCGGCCGGGTGGCGTCGCTGGCGCGCCCGATCGCGACCAACCAGGGCGTACCGGCGGAGCGCGTGGCGTCGCTGCGGCGTGCGTTCGACGCGACCATGAAGGACCCGGACTTCCTCGCCGAGGCGCAGCGGCAGATCATGGAGATTGCCCCGATGCGCGGCGAGGAGCTGCAGCAGCTCGTCACCGATATCGTCAACGCGCCCGCCGCGGTGGTGGAGAAGGTGCGGCAGGCGGTGAGGTAGCTACTTCGCGTGCAGGATCGCGTTATAGCGCTCGACCACTGCCGGCGGGGTCCGGGCGATACGCTCCACGATCTTCGCGATCTCGTCGCCCGAGAGCGGGCTCACGTCGATCTTCATCTGCGCGGCCTCGCGCAGGTAGTCGGGGTCGCGGTTGGCGTCCATGAACGCCTTCTTGAGGATGCCGGTCTGCGGCTCCGGCACGCCGGGCGGCGCCAGGAACGGCCGCGCCATCAGGAACGGCAGCTCGGCGAGCTCGAGCAGCGCCTTGTCGTCCGCGTTGGTGGCGAGCTCGCGCGCGGTCGGAACGTCGGGCAGCACCTTCCAGCGCGTCTCGTGCCCGAACTGCACGAGGAAACGAAGCTTGCCCTCGCGCAGCCAGTCGCTCAGCCCAGTCTGGATCGAGGACATGCCGATGGCGCGGCCTTCGACCTCGCCGCGCTGGATCGCAAGGTTGAGCTCGGCGCTGCTGTAGCCGCGCACGAGCTGGGTGTTGAGCTTGAAGATCTCGCGCGCGATGAGGACGATGTCGGTGTCGGTGCCGCCGGCGGCGAGCCCGCCGAGCAGGAGCGGGCGGCCCGGCTTCTGGGCGTCCGCGATGGTCTTGAACGGCGTGTCGGCGCGGACGATCAGGCAATAGGCGTCGTCCTCGTAGCTCGACGAGGTGCCGAGCCAGGTGAATTCCTCGCTCTTGAATTTCGCCACCGGATTGCCGAGCACCGGTTCGATCGGATTGGCGCGCGACATCATGCCGATGGTGAGTCCGTCGCGCGGTGCCTGCGAATAGAGATGGTTGGACATCGCCATCCCGCCGGCGCCCGGCATGTTGCGCACGACGAAGATCGGCTCGCCTGGGATGTACTTGCCCATGTGGCGCGCCAGCAGCCGAGCATAGGCGTCGTAGCCGCCGCCAGTGGCGTTGCCGACGATCAGATTGATGGTCTTGCCGCGGTAGAAGTCCTGGGCGCCGGCGGGGCCGCACAAACACGCGGCCGCGAACAGGGCGCAGATCAGCCGTAGAGGATGAGACAGAGCGCGCATCAGAAATTCCATTTCTTGCGAATCTGCTCTTTCACGTCGGGCGGGAACGAGTTGACCTCGGGGAATTCGTCCATCCAGCGGTAGGGCCGGCAGGCGTCGATCAGCACGCGGTCGGAGGTGTAGCCGCGTGGCGAGCGCTCCTGCGGCGGGATCGCCGGATCGGCGGGCGAGGTCCACACGTTCTTGACCAGGTCGATCCCTTCGCGCGCGTTGCAGCGCGTCGAAACCGCCCAGATGACGTCGCCGAGATTGGTGATGTCGATGTCGTCGTCGACCACGACCACGAACTTGCCGCCATAGGCGCCGGCGCGCGCGCCCGAGGCGACCAGCAGCGCCTGCTTCGAATGCCCCGCGTAGGACTGGCGGATCGCCACCACGGTGAACGGCCCGCTCTGCGAGCCGTAGACATAGCCCCACACGCCCTTGACCTCGGGGATGCCGGCGCGTTCGAGCTGGTCCCACAGCACGGCGGCGCCAAGCGGCAGCGAGATGAAATTGTTGGGCGGCTTGAGCGGCGGCGCGCCCAGCATGATCGGGTCATTGCGGTAGTAGATGCGCTTGACCTCCATGACCGGCACTTCGCCCACGGTCGTGTCGGCGTAGTAGCCCGGCCATTCGCCGAACGGGCCTTCCTTCGGCGGCTCGCCGTCGTTGTAGGGCGCGACTTCGCCTTCGAGCACGATCTCGCCGAAGGCGGGTAGCGGCAGCCCGGTCGCCACCGACTCCACCACCTCGATCGGCGTGTCGCAGAGCCAGCCGGCGACGCCGTATTCCTCGACACCCGGCGGCATCGGCAGCGCCGCCGCCATGAACAGCTGCGGCGCATGCCCGACCGACACCGCGATCGGGCAGGGCTTGCCCATCGCGTGATACTTCTGCATCGCGAGGCGTCCGTGCTTGCCCTTGTTCATCTTCACGCTGATGCGGTTCTTGCCCTGGATCATGCAACGGTAGGTGCCGAGATTGACCGCGCCAGTGTCGGGATCGCGGGTGATGACGGCGTCGCCGGTGCCGATGTAGCGGCCACCGTCCTTCTCGTGCCAGAGCGGGGTCGGGAATTTGTCGAGATCGACGGCATCACCCTCGACTAGGTTCTCGAGCAGCGGTCCGCGCGCGACGGTCTTGGGCGGCACCGGCTTGAAATCGTGGAGCCGCGAGCGCCAGGCGTTGAGCAGCGCCACGCCGGTGAGCTCGCGTGGCAGGCCGAGTGTCATGCCGGTGCGGCGCTGGCCAGCAAAGATGTTGCAGAGAATGCGGAATCCCTTCCGGTAACCCTTGATCTCATCGAACAGCAGCGCCGGGCCGTTCTGCTCGGCGCTGATCTCGGTCAACGCCCCGATCTCCAAATTCCAGTCGGCACCGTTGAGCGCCTTGAGCTCGCCGAGCTCCTCAAGCTCGCCCATGAAGGCGCGCAGGTCGTTGCCGGAATTGGACAGGCGGCTCACCGGGGGTTTCCTCCTTGGTTGTTGTCGCGGCGCAGGGTTGGACAAATCGCGCGCGCCGTCAATTCTCGCTGTCATTCCGGGGCGCCGCGAAAGCGGCGAGCCCGGAATCCATCCCTTGCCGTATTCAGTCCAACGTGTCTCATTTGAACAACTGTACATGGATTCCGGGCTCGCCGGCCTCGGCCCGCGCCCCGGAATGACGGGGAGCGGACAGGGGCGCAAAGATGATCCGGGTTGCATTCGTGATCGGGGACTATCCGCCGGAGCAGCTCAAGCTGCGCGAGGATGCGGCGAAGAGCTATTCGTCGGACGAGGTCGAGGTCGGCATCCTGTCAGTGCCGGCGCGGCCGTTCGACGGGCTCACGCCGGCGGAGATCCAGGCGGCGGCGCCGCTCTTCCACGAGGCGTTCCGGCAGGCGGAGCGGGAGGGCTACGATGCGGTGGTGCCGCTGGGTATGCTTGATATCGGCGTCGAAGGCGGGCGCTCGGCGGTCGACATCCCGGTGGTGGCGCCGCTGCAGGCCACGCTCCACGTCGCCGCGCAGGTCGGTGAGCATTTCGGCATCGTCTGCTATCATCCGGCGTCGATCTACCGCCACCGCGCGCAGTGCATCGCCTACGGCATGGAGTCGTTCATCGCCGGGCGGCGCGCGTCGGGCTTCTACGTGCAGCACATCGCCGACAACCGCGACAAGATGATCGAATCGTTCCTGATGGCGGCGCGCGCGCTGATCGAGGAGGACCGTGCCGACGTGATCATCCCGCAGGGCATCACCCAGTGCCCGGTGCAGATGAAGCCGGACTGGCTGAGCAAGGAGCTGGGCGTGCCGGTGGTGGAGGGGATCGGCGCGCCGATCCGGCTGGCGGCGACACTGGTGTCGCTCGGGTTGAAGCAGAGCCGCCTGCGCTGGCAGAAGGTCGGCTCGCAGCCGCGGTGAGTGGCGCGAAGAATCGAAGGTTGGGTTAGCGCGGCCCGTGACCTTCCGAATTGAGCTCCGCGTCCGCCCCGCGCGTAACCCAACATGGGCGCGCGACCATGGAAAACAATGTTGGGTTACGCGCGGATCGGCATCTTACAGAATCGAGAGTGCAGGGGCCGCGCTAACCCAACCTACAAGGGAGGAGCAGCGGAAAGAAAAAAGCCCCGCGCGAGGCGGGGCTGAAGGAGAGGGCGAAGGGGCGACCGGCACCGCCCCCCCTCGTTGCTTACGGCTTCTGCACGTCGATGCCCGAACCGGTGTTGATGTCGACGCCGCGGGTGTCGCGCAGAAAGACGCCGCCGATGACGAGCGTCATCACCGCCACGATGATCGGATACCAGAGACCCGCATAGATGTTGCCGGTCGCCGCCACCACCGCGGTCGCGAGCAGCGGCAGCATGCCGCCGAACCAGCCGTTGCCGATGTGATAGGGCAGCGACATCGAGGTGTAGCGGATCTTGGTCGGGAACATCTCGACCAGGAACGCCGCGATCGGCCCGTACACCATGGTGACGAACAGCACCATGACGATGAGGATCAGCTCGACCATCACGTAGTTGATCATCTTGGGGTCGGCGGACTTGGGATAGCCGGCGGCGGTGAGCGCTGCGGTCCACTTGGCCGCGTCCCAGCCCTGGACCGTGTTGTCGCCGATCTTGACCGACACGCCCTGGCCGGGCGCGTCCATCTTGGTGAACGACAGGCCGGACTTCGTCAAGAAGTCCTGGGCGCGGTCGCATTCGGTGAAGTTCGACCACGGACCGACGAAGATATGGAAGTTGCAGGTCGACTGGTCGGCGGTGACCGTGATCGGGTTCACCTGCTGGAATTTCTCCAGCGCCGGATTGGCGTAGTGGGTGAGCGCCGAGAACAGCGGGAAGTAGGTGACCGCCGCGATCAGGCACCCGGCCAGGATGATCTTGAGCCGCCCAATGCGATCGGAGAGCCAGCCGAAGACGATGAAGAACGGCGTGCCGATGAGGAGCGACAGGGCGATCAGGCCGTAGGCCGTGAGGTAGTCGAGCTTGAGCGTGATGGTGAGGAAGAACAGGGCGTAGAACTGGCCCGTGTACCACACCACGCCCTGGCCGGCGGTGGCGCCGAGCAGCGCAAGCAGCACGTACTTGTTGTTCGGGTAGCGCAGGAAACTCTCGGTGAGCGGCGCCTTGGAGCCCTTGCCTTCGGCCTTCATGCGCTGGAACACGGGCGACTCGTTGAGCTTGAGCCGGATGTAGACCGAGAACACGAGCAGGACCAGCGAGACCAGGAACGGAATGCGCCAGCCCCAGGAGGTGAAGGTTGCGGCGTCGATGTAGAAGCGCGCGAGTCCGATCACGGCCAACGCCAGGAAGAAGCCGAGCGTCGCAGTGGTCTGGATGTAGCTCGTGGCATAGCCGCGCTCGTCGGGGCGGGCATGCTCGGCCACGTAGGTCGCGGCGCCGCCGTATTCACCGCCGAGCGCGAGGCCCTGCAGGAGGCGCAGCGTGACCAGCAGGACGGGCGCGGCCCAGCCGATCTGGGAGAAGGTCGGCAAGAGGCCGACCGCGAAGGTCGCGCCACCCATCACGAGGATGGTGACGAGGAAGGTGTACTTGCGGCCGACGAGATCGCCGATGCGGCCGAAAATGATGGCGCCGAACGGACGCACCAGGAAGCCCGCCGCGTAGGTCGCGAACGCAGACAACAACGCCGCGGTGTCGTTTCCCGGCGGGAAGAACAGCGCGGCGAAGAACGGAGCGAGCGTGGCGTAGAGATAGAAGTCGTACCATTCGAACACGGTACCGAGCGAGGAGGCGAAGATGACACGGCGTTCGTCCGCCGTCATCCCCTCGACGCGATCGCGGGTCAGCGTCAGTGTCGTCATGGGAGTCCCCTTTTCCTGCGGTGGGGAGTCCGCGGGCGCCCGCAAATCGGGACACTCCAGAACCGCCCCATGACGACGCTATTGGGACAGTCTTGCATTGGCGTCATTGCGCCAGTGGTCTTACGCCCAAAGTCTCAGCGATGAGGATGACTAGATTCTGAAGTGGTTTTTTGCATTCCCAACGGTGTGGCGCGGCGCCATCGACAATTCGTCCTAAGCCGAACGGCCAACGGACGTTTGTCGTACGCCGAAGGTCTCACATGCCGGCGAGCGAGAACCCCAGCGCCAGCACCCACATGGCGATCGAGATTGCTGCGGTCCAGCGCGCAAACGTAAGATAAGTCTCGCGCAGCACGGTTGCGCTCGCCCATTGCGCATAGGAGGCGGGCGGGCGCAGCTCCTTGGGCAAATAGAGCCACATCTCGGTGCGTTGATAGGGCTTGGTGCGGGCTTCGTAGGCCTTGATGATCAGGATCGCGGCCATCAGCATGGTCAGGAAGCCGCCGGCCTGGAACGCCAGGCGCGGGGCGTAGGACATGCCGACCATGACGCAGAAAATGGCGAGCGAACCAAAGCCGCAGGCGCGCAGAACCGTCTCGTAGGCGATCCGGCGCATGTGTTCCATCGGAATGATCCCTTGCGACGGCCCAACACCGACCGGATTCCGAGTCTGACGATGAGACTACTCGGATCGAGGTGCGGCCACAATCAGGCGGGCGCCGGGAGGTACTTCTAAAGTCCGACGCTGAGGAAGTTGCCGATGGCCGGGATACTCAGCACCGCCGTTCCGGCGAGCCAGATCCAAAGCGACGCGGTCGTGGAATCGTCTTTGGCGCCGACGATGTGCTCGTAGATCGCGGCGGGGATGCCGCCGAGAATGACCGTCGCACTCGACAGCATCAGCGATGCGAAATAAGTGATGAGCCCCTCGCTGCCGAACAGCGGCGCGAACATCAGCGCCTTGCTGAAGACGTAGCTGAACGCCAACAGCGGGTTGAACATGCCGTTGATCATCCCGAAGAAGGCGATGCCGATATAGTAGGCGTTGCGGTTCATGGCACGGCTCAGCTTGTGCGCGGGACTGCGCCGAACAGCAGGAACAGATAGAGCAGACCGACCCGCAGCCAGAACAGCCACACGACGCCGAACAGCCACACCACGACGGGGGCCGCAGCCTTCGGCGTCACCCGCGCGACGACGGCGATAAACGGATCGGTGATACGGCAGAAGAAACGCCAGATGTAGTTGGAGGACTCCGGCTGCACGATCAGCGCCAGCAGCGCGCGACCGAACAGCGTGTACATCAGCGCCGCCAGCACGAAGTTCGGCAGGTGGTAGTACCAATAGGTCAGGAGCGGATTGGAAGGGTCCACTGGGCTCTCCCGGCTGCCGGCACCATGACGGCCGCGCCTGCGGCCGGCAAGAGCGTGCGGCGGCCTGGAAAAGAAGCGGGGCCCCGCAGGGCCCCGCCTACTCGTGGGACGTAACTGCCGGTCAGACCTTCTCTTCAAGCACCGTCCGGCCGCGCGGCTTGCGGATTTCGTCGATGAAGGCCTGCATCTCCTGCGACGGCTCCTTGGTCATCAGGCTGACCACGTAGATCACCAGGAAGCCGAGCGGCATCCCGAGCAATCCGCAGTTGATGTTGTTGAGGTCGAACCAGCCGACCCGGTTGGCCATCGGGTTGGCCGCGCTCGCCGGCACGTCGGCGGCCCACGTCGGGTCCGCCATGAGTGCGGTGACGTCGATCAGGGCCTTCCCGGTCTCCGGGTTGAGCAGCGAGCTCATCCCGAAGTAGGAGACGCCGGCCTGCGGGAAGTACCGCGAGACCACGAGGTAGAACAGGCAGATGCCCCACCCGGCAATGATCCCGCAAATTGCCCCGGCGGTCGTGGCGCGCTTCCACCAGATGCCCATCACCAGGGCCGGGAAATTGCCGGCCATGGCGAGCGAGAACGCCCAGCCCACCATCGCCAGGATGTCCGACGGCTTGGTCGAGGCGAGCGACGCGGAGGCGACCGCCACCAGCAGGAGCAGGACCCGCGCGATGATCAGGCGCTTGGCGACGTCGTTCGCCTTGCCCCAGAACGGATAGACGCAGGCCAGCAGGATCACGAGGCCGCCCAACAGCAACCAGCGCCATTGGATCGCGCCAATGGGCAGCCAACTCCAGTCGATGACGACCGGACTTGGAACCGCCAGGAACCAGTAGATGCACACCACGATGAAGGCGACGATGATGCCGACCACGAGGTTGCGCGTTGCCTGCTGCAGGGGCTGGATCATCTTGAAGTAGATGTCGTGGCTGAGCGCGTTGGCGATGGCGAGCAGCAAGCCGTCGGCGGTGGAGAGCGCCGCCGCCAGTCCGCCGGCCGCCACCAGGCCTGAGATCACGTACGGAAGACCGGCGATCTCCGGCGTGGAGAGCACGATCACGTCCGTGTTGATCACGAAGTCCTGGAACCGAAGCTTGCCGGCATGCCCGGCGATCGCCTGGCAAGCCTGGATGACCGCATCCAGGCTCGCGGCATTCTTGCCGCAAATCTGGATCAGCCCAAGCTCACCCCACTGGAACAGCCAATGATGTTGGTGTAGACCTCAAGCTTCGAGAACGCCGCATAGGCCGGCGCCGAGAAGTAGAGGAGGAAGATGAACAGCAGCGACCAGGCAACCGAGTCCCGCGCTTCCTTCACAGACGGCGTGGTGAAGTAGCGCATCAGGATGTGCGGCAGCGAGGCGGTGCCGACCATCATGCAGAAGATGATCCCGAAGAAGTTCAATGCGGTGTAGTTCATGAACGGCTGGATGTGCGGCCGCAGCGTGCCGACAGGACAGGCTTCCTGGGTGCACAGGATCGCGAGCCCGTCCTGCACCAGTTGCTGCTCGCGGGCTCCGATCTCCGCGATCGCCTTGCCGTAGGTGAGTTCCGGGATCGGAATGCCGTAGTGCTGGGTGGACAGGATCACGATCGGCACGAGATAGGCCACGATCAGCACGATGTATTGGGCGATCTGCGTCCAGGTCACCGCCCGCATGCCGCCGAGCATCGCGCAGGCCAGAATGCCGACGAGGCCGGCGAACACCGCGATCTCGAACGGCATGCCGAGGAAGCGCGATGCGATGATGCCGGTGCCGTAGACCTGCGCCGTCACATAGGTGAACGAGCAGCACACCAGCACCATCACGCCGAGGAAGCGGGCGAAGTTGCCGCCGTACCGGAACGACAGGAAGTCGGGCACGGTGTAGGCGCCGAACTTGCGCAGATAGGGTCCGACCAGGATCGACACCAGCACGAAGCCGCCGGTCCAGCCGAGCACCCAAGCGAGCCCGTCATAGCCAAGTAGGAACAGCGAGCCGGCCATGCCGACGAAAGAGGCTGCCGACATCCAGTCGGCGCCGGTCGCCATGCCGTTGTAGAAGGCCGGCACGCGCCGGCCGGCGACGTAGTATTCGGAAATCTGCGCCGTGCGCGTCGCGATGCCGATGACGGCATAGACCGCCAGCGTGAAGAACACGAAGAAATAACCGAGGATCTTGTTCGGAACTCCCATCTGCTCGAGGATCGCGAGGAAGACGATGAATCCGACGAAACCGCCGGTATAGGTGCCGTACATGCGGCCGAGCTGCTTATAGAAGGCATCGGCGCCAGTGGGGGCTTGCGTAGCCATGATCGATCCTCCCTCACTCGTCTTCTTCGGCGTAGCCGTGCTCACGGTCGATCTTGTTCTGTTGTCTCGCGAACAGGAACAGGATGACCACGAACACGATCAGCGAGCCCTGCGCGGCCATGTAGAAGCCGAGCGGGAAGCCGAGAATCGGAATGATGATTTTGTTCAGCGGCACCACGAACATATGGATGACGTAGCCGAAGAAGAACCAGATCCCGAGATGCGTGAGCATCAGGTTCGTGGTCCTGCTCCAGTGCCGTTCTTGATTGGCTTGGTCGTCGGGCTGAGCCATGGGTCGTTACCTTCCCTGTCATCGACCGGACCCGCGTAGGGGGGACCGGTACAAGTCATACGGAGGGTGCCGACAGCGGCCGCTTGGCACCCCCCGGTTGCCACTGGTCCGTACCCCGGTCTTGAGGCCGGGTCGGGACTTAGTAAAAAAGTATCATCGCTGTGCGGGCCGCCCTTATAAGACTTTGGGCTAAGACCGTGGTTCTAGGGCTTGAAAAGGCTACCGGTCCGGGGTGTGACCGGTTGTAGCGGTCTCCCGGCACTCTCCTGGAGGACTCTTTGAAGCTCTTTGAGTTTTTCCGCCGGCGTCCCTCCGTCTGCGATCGCGAGACGCTGGCGGACTTCATCGACCGGCAGGCGGCCTTTCTGGTCCAGAAGGGCATCTACGAATATTCGCGCGCGCGCGCCGGCCACTACGCCAAGGTCCTGTTTCGCGAGACCGCCTTCCTCGATGCCGCCGAGCAGTCGCGCTGGCGCGCCTATCCGCTCGGGCTCGCGATGGTCGGCGAGGTCGCCGAGGGCATTCTGCGGCCGAACTATCGCGATGACCGCCAGCGCGGGGTCGAGGCGGTGCGCGAGCTCGTGCTCTCGGTCTTCGACCGCTATCCGGTGCCGGCGCAGCTCGACGAGCCGTCCTGGCGCGCGGCCCGCGCCGAGCTTTCGCACCGGCTGGAGTTGATCGGCCTGCACGCGGTGAAGCGCGTGATCGATATCCCGGAGACCTTCGCCCGCGCCTATTTCGATCTGATGCCGATCCACGAGAAGCTGCGCGGCAGCGATTTTCCGACCCTGCGCAATTATCTCAAGGTCGTGCTCTGCAATGTCCACGAGGAGCTGACGCGCAAGATCGATGCGCCGGCGGTCGTCGGCGCGCTGCTCGCCGATGCGAGGCCGCTGGGCTCCGATCCGGCGCAGTAGCCAGTAGTTAACATTACCGCGCGAATCCTCGCCGTCGTTGAGCGGGCGTTTCACCATTGCCCCTATGAGTGGCGCCCTGTGTCGGCGTTTGCTGGGGCGTTGCCATGCGGGCGATTGCGTTGGCGTTGATCGGAGGCGCGGGCTTTCTTGCAGCCGCGCTGCCGGTGCGCGCCTACGATGCGCCCGCGATCGTGATTCCGGGCAAGATCGGCGTGCCGGTCATCATCAACGGCGGCGAAGCGTCCTTCTGCGTGGTGGAAGGCGACTGGGGCCTGGCGCGGCCCGGCCATGTGCCGCCGACCATCGTGGCCTGTCCGCCGCTCATTCATGTGCCGGAGGATAGCGGCCGCTACTATTTCCCGGCCTTCGGTAAGCAGCCCGGATACGGCCGGCACGAGGTCGAGCCGCCGCGCAACCGGCGTCTGCCGCCCCCGGCGCCGAGCTATTACCGCGAATGGGGCGCGCAATCCGAGATGGCTCCCGCCACCATCGATCCGCCCGCCAATGGCGACATCAGCGTCGACGTCCCGGTCGAATGGCGCCGGCGCGGGCCTCGCCGTCACCGCAATTGACATCCAAAGGAGGACACGATGCTTGCACGCACGCTTATGCTGATCGCGCTCGGTGCGATGGTTTCGATCAGCGCGGTTACACCGTCAGCCGCCGGTTCCTGCTGCAGCTGTGGCACGCCCTGCCTGGTGCCGGCGCCGGTCGTGGTGGTGCCGGAGCCGGTCTTCTACGTGAAGCCGGTCTTCTACGTGAAGCCGATCTATATCGTGAACCAGGGACCGGTCTATGGCGGGCCGGGCATCGTCACGCGGCCGCTCAAGAAGCACTTCAACGTGCCGCTCGCAGACTACCCGTATGTCGGCCAGGACTTCTACTACCCGCCGTACAATCCGTACGCGGCTTTGACGTACAGCTACGGACGGCACCGCTAGAGTCTGATTCGTTCAGGCGAGCTGCTTGCTCGCGACGTAGAGCGCGAGCGCGGCGGCGTTCGAGACGTTAAGGCTCTTGATCCGGCCCGGAAGATCGAGCCGCGCGACGTGATCGCAGGTCGCGCGCGTCAACTGCCGCAAGCCCTTGCCTTCGGCGCCGAGCACGAGCGCGAGCGGCGCGGTGAGCGCGACCTCGCCGAGATCGGCGTCGCCGGTGCTGTCGAGACCGACCAGGAGATAACCGCGCTCCTTGAGCTCGCCGAGCGCGCGGGCGAGGTTCTGCACGGTCACGATCGGCACATATTCGAGCGCGCCCGAGGCCGACTTGGCGAGCACGCCGGTCGCCTCCGGGCTGTGGCGCGCGGTGGTGACGATTGCCGCCACCGCGAAGCCGGCCGCCGTGCGCAGGATGGCGCCGACATTGTGCGGATCGGTGATCTGGTCGAGGACGAGCACGATGCCGGCCGGCGACAGTTCGTCGAGCGGCGGCGAGGGCAGGGGATCGGCCTCGGCGAGCAGCCCCTGGTGCACCGCGTCGGGGCCGAGGCGGTGGGCGATCACATCCGGGCGCACCAGCTCCGGCGTCACGGCAAGCGCCACGCCGTCGTCGGCGAGCCGCCGCGCGGCGTTCTCGGTGGCATAGAGCCGGCGGATGCGCCGCGCCGGGTTCTCGAGCGCCGCCTTCACGGTGTGCCAGCCATAGAGGATCGCCGGACCGTCGGCGGCGTGGCGGCGCTCGCCCAACAACGCCCGCCCGCCCGGCCAGCGCGCGCCGCTGCGTTGGGGGCGCCCTCCGTGCTGAGGTTTTCCGGGCTTTCGCGGCGGGAAGTCGCGGTTGCGCATGGCTCAATCGTTAATGCCAAATGACCGCACGAACCAGCGGTTGATCCGCGCTTGAGTCCGTGACCGGTAAGCCTATATAACGCGGCCGGCGGACGGGTGCCCGAGCGGCTAAAGGGGACGCGCTGTAAACGCGTTGGCTCACGCCTACGGTGGTTCGAATCCATCCCCGTCCACCAATTCCAGGGCACAGGAATCAGTGGTCAGTCATCAGAGGGACGGCGAGGCTTCTGATGACTGACCACTGATTACTGTCCCCTGGCGCGGGTGTAGCTCAATGGTAGAGCAACAGCCTTCCAAGCTGATGACGAGGGTTCGATTCCCTTCACCCGCTCCAACCGCTCCCATCCGGTTTACGACCGTTCATGAGCTTCGGTTGGACGCTTTATAGCTCGTCCCGCCCCGAACGCTCATCCTCGATCTCCTCGGTGAGGATGTCGCCCTTCGGCGTCACCAGTTCGCGCTTGACGCGGCTGCGGGCGACCTCACGGACGCGCTCGGCGATGCGAGGGTCGCGCTCCATCAGCTCGTGCAGGTCCTGCGCATCAAGCACCAGCAAGCTCGTGCGCACGCGTGCCGTCACGTTGGCCGAGCGGCGCGCACGCCGCAGCACGGCGACTTCGCCGAAGAAGTGACCAACACCGAGCCGTATCCGTTGGTGCGGCAGCTCGATCTCCACCTCGCCGGCGGCGATGAAATACATCGAATGACCAGGTTCGCCGCGGCGCACGATCGTGGCGCCAGGCTCGACCTGCTGCGCCCGCAACAGCCGAATGATGTCGGCGATTTCATTGGCATTGAGCTCAGAGAACAACGGGACCCTCGCCACCATTCCCCAGGTGACGACGAAATCGCGCCGGTGGATCTCTTCGGCGAAAGCATTGGCGACGATGCCGACCGGCAACGCGACCATGACTAGACCAAGGAACACGGTCGCGGCGGCGATCACTTTGCCCAAAGGCGTGATCGGCACGACGTCGCCGTAGCCAATAGTGCCGAGCGTCACGATCGCCCACCACATCGCATCGGGAATAGTGCCGAGCTTGTCGGGCTGGGCGCGCGCCTCAACGACGTGCATCAGAGCCGCGGCGATCAGCGTCGTGCCGAACAGGATCACGACGCAGCCAAACAGGGCGCGGCGCTCCCTGTAGAGCACCTCGAGCAGCGAACGCATCGCCGGCGAATAGCGCGTGATCTTGAGGAAGCGGATCATCCGCAGGACCAGCACGACGCGCAGATCGGGCGGCAGCAGGAAGGCGAACCAAAACGGTAGCACCGCGAGCAGATCGACGATGCCGGGGCCGCTGAGGATATATCTAAGCCGTGCGGTGCGCACCGGCAGATGCCGGTGCGGCGCGTGCTCGATGGAGGCCCATACCCTTAACGCGTACTCGACGGTGAACACGACGAGCGAAGCGTATTCGATCACGCTGAACCAGATGCCGTAGCGTGTAGCCAGCAGCGGCACCGATTCGAGCACGACTGCGGCCAGATTGACGATGATCAGCGCGATCAGGCAGCGGTCGACCACTAGGCTCACGCGGTCGCCGGCCGACCCCCGTTCGAGGATCTCGTAGACCCGCCGTCTGAAATTGCTGATCGACTGCTGACTGCGCCGCCGCATGCCCTCAGGTCCTGTTCATGGACAAATTCATGCGCTGACGGCCTCGCCACGTCTTTGAGCAGGATCAATCCAACCATGGTTGCGGGTCGCGTGCTCGAGCGCCGGATTTTTTGAATGAAGTTGATCTGTGTCAAAGGCCGGATCGCGATCTCGAACAATCTTGATGGGAAGACGCATGGCGCCGGGCAGCGAAATGGCGCGGATGGAGCAATTCATGGCTGGAAGAGCACGATGGGTCTACGAGACTGGCCTTCTGGGCTGCCTTGCCGGCGCGGTCGGCGGGGTGGCGGAAGTTCTATGGGTCAGCCTCTATGGCGCCGCAACCGGTGCCGATACAGCAGAGGTCGCGCGAAGCATCAGCACGGTCATCGGTACAGTCCTGCCGATGGCACCTTGGCTCGATATGCCGGTGGTTTTCGGACTTATGTCCCATATGCTCGCATCGGCTGCGATTGCTGTAGCGCTTGTCTTTCTATGGCACGTCCGATCAATCCGTGCGGCGGTGGGCGATAACGAATACACGTTTCTGGTCGCTGCGCTGGCGGTCATCTGGGCGTTCAATTTCTTTGTGCTTCTCCCGGCAATCGGCCCGTATTTCGCCGATGTGCAACGGAGCTTCACCGAGATCCTGCCCTATCCGGTGAGTCTCTTCTCAAAGCTTCTGTTCGGTTTGTCAGCCGCTGCGGTTATGAGGCGCGCAGCCGCTGATCGTCTGGCGCTGGCGCGAGCCTGAAGGAGGACGGCATGTGGAACGAATTAATCCTGATGGCGCATCCGACGCTCGGTGCGCTTGGCATCCTGGGCGGAGTCTGGCTGTTTGTCGAAGCGCTCAACGCCCGAGAGAGCAACCAAACCCGCATTCGTATGGCCGGTCTCGCGACCGCAGGACTGATGTGGGGCTCCTATCTGATTGGCGGATACTGGTACGTCACGTTCTATGCCGTCGATAAAGCGCGGATCGTCGCTGGCCCTTGGCCCTTCGCCCACAACTTCTTCATGGAAACGAAGGAGCATGTCTTCCTGTCGCTCTTGCTGCTCGCGACGTTCCTCCCAATTGCGGCGTCCAACAATCTTGCCGCAAGCAAGGGCGCGCGAAACTTAGTGCTGTGGTCCGCCGCCTTCGTCGTGCTGATGGCTCTTGGGATGGAAGGTGCGGGCTCCTTCATCGCCATGGGCGTCAAGGTCGCTTTGACCGCAAAACCGGTTTGACCCAGGAGATGCCATCATGATTTCCGCAGTCACCACGAGTTCCGTCAGTCTGACGCGAAACACGGATAAGAGCGCCGCGCAAACAAATGAAATCAGCAGGTACACCGCCTCGTTCGGTCTTTCTCTAGGGATTACGAGCTTGTTCAATGCCTTGCTCGTCATCCTCAAGGAGACCAACGAAGCAACAGTGCTGGCGTGGATGAAGGCGGCTGGCCACCATTGGGTCACCCAGGGAGTCCTCGATCTTATCGTTTTTGTCGCGCTCGGCTTCGCGCTCGTCAAAATCGGCCAAAGCTGGCAGTCACAGCCCAATAAAGTGACCGCTTCGGCGATTGGCGGCATTGTCCTAGGATCACTGATAATCGCGGCGTTCTTTGCGCTCTGATGGTTGTTCGAGCCCCTTTGCGCCGGCCGAAACGCACTGATGTGGCCGGACGGCGCGCCAACGGATTGCCGATGAGATTTACTGACCGTTGGTCTTGAGGCGGTTCCAATATCTGCATGAACGTGCGATGTCGTCAGACAGGATGCTCGAGTGACGAGGGCTCACATCCCGACCGCTCGCCGGAACTCCAGCTAAGCCTCTCCACTCCAAGGCCGCCGTGACGTATGGCGCACGTCACCCGACCGTGCGGCGGAACTCCACAATCCGCTCGCGCACGCGCTCGGGCGCTTGGTCGGGCGGCATCACCGGCCAGTACTCGGCCTTCGGCATGAGCTCGCGCAGATAGTGCGCGGCCGAGGTCGCGTGCGAGGGATCGTCGCCCGGGATCACCACCGCCGGTGCCTTGATCGCCATGATCTCTTCCGGCTCGGCGCCGGGCGCGGTGTCGCGGTCGAACAAAGTGCGGCCGCTGGCGCCGACCATGCCGAGATAGCGGTCGGTGTCCTGGCTCGCGAACGCATCGGCGAAGCGCGCGTCGCTGACGATCACCGACGCCCAAGGTCCGGCCTCCGGGTCCACCCAGAACGACTTGCCCTCGTGCGCGCGCTTGACGACGCCGGCGAGCTTGTTCTCACGCGCGAAATTGACGTGCCGTGCAAAGCGATTGCCGCCGTTGACTTTCCAGCGGAAACCGCCGACCGGCCAGTGCAGGATCAGCCCGCGCGTCGCCGCCGGGTAGCGCGCCGCGAACGCGAGCGCGACCGAGCAGCCCATGCAGCCGCCCAGGACATAGGCGTCGCTGATCGTGAGGTGATCGAGCAGCCCCTTGGCCTGCTCGGCGAACAGCGCCCAGGAGAGCTTCTCGACGCGCCCGCCGGAGGTGCCGGACTCGCGCCGGTCGTAGGCGACGATGGTGAAGTCCTCGGGCAGCGTCTCGAGCGCCCGCATGCCCTTCCATACGTTCGAGGTCGTCCACTTCTCCATGGTGGCGTCGAAGCCGCCGGGCGCCAGCATCAACAGCGCCGGCCCTTTGCCGCGCGTGACGTAATTGACTTTGAGGCCGTCGATCGTCGCAGTCGCCATCGTCATCTCCTCCCGGGC
>WNGB01004768.1_pt1 | contig 20490 bp, 8 predicted proteins | sample 5400681 | NCBI WGS metagenome assembly WNGB01 (sample SAMN13153367, study PRJNA577476) | soil metagenome | isolation source: 115 cm soil or saprolite under grassland replicate 2 | place: USA:California | collected 2016-06-15
AAGACGGTCCCCGACCCTGTCGCTGTGGGGGATCTGAAACTGATCTTCAGCCTGGATGCCAAGGGCCTGCAAGGGGTGGAGCGCGACCTGCCCCTGCGGCCAAACATCCCGCGACAGGCGTTCCTGCATGTCTCCAACGAACGGGGCGCCGCCACTGAAGTCAAGGTCGAACTGTCTGCCGGCGGCGAACCAGTAACTACAAAGACCCTCAAGATCGCGGCGGGAGTCGGCACCCTCACACCGGTCAGTTTTGGTACGGCGCCCATCGAGAAGGACGGCAAGCCACCCGTCCTCGCTCCCGTGAAAAGCCCGCTGATGGTTCGCCTGCTGGATCTCAAGGACAGGGAATTGGAGGCCGTGGGTATCGGGGTGGCCAGTCCACAGAGGTACGTGAAGGTCGATAGCATTTTCTTCGATCCGACGAAGCAGCCCGACGGCACGAAGAATGTCCTTGAGGTGCAGCTGTCGCCCATCAAGACCGCCTTCCAGGGGCCTCCGGCTCGCGTCGATCTGGTCCTGAATCCCCAGCGCATCCCAAACCTGAAGCCGGGGCAGGCAAAGCAGGGGACGTACAGCGGTCGCTTGTACCCTGACGGCAGCCTGGTCCTCCGCGCCGAGAACCTGGAGTTCAACGACAAGGCAGAGGGAGAACAGGGCTTGATCTACCTGAACATTGATGGGTATCAGAGGGCCTTTACCTTTGTCTGCACCTTCCTCGCAGAGCGGACCAAATCGCAGCCGATCCTGATCAACAAGGTGCCTATCCTCCGCCTGGTCCATCCGCCGTTTGCTAAACCCGGTCCGAAATCCCCGATGGTCGTTGTTGAGATGGACAACATGCCGTGGAATGGGCTGGGCCAGCTGACTCTCTACCGGGAGTTTGAGCAGGGCCGGCTGAAGAGTCCCGAAGATCGACCGATAACCTTCGCGGGCGATCGTCGCCAGGAGTTGTTCTGCAACCCCACGGGGCCGGGTGGGGCCTTGCTCTTCGAGGGCCGGGTCAGCGACTGGAACCTGGTTCTGGACACGACCGACATCCACGGGAAGCGCTGGTTGGCGGTCCAGCTGCTCGACAAAGCAAAGATGGCCGCGAAGGCACCTGACCCGACCTTCAATGTGCTGGACAGCAAGGAGATTCCGAAGAAGCCACTCACGGAGACCGTATTGCGAATCGTCGAGGGGGTGATCCTCTACGATGGCCAACCGGAGGCGGTGCTCGACCTCGATCTTCCAGTTCCGAAGGCAGGCGAGCTGCCGAAATATCGGGAGGGCACCCCGCTGCCTCTGCGCGTGTCCGCAAAAGATCCTTCAAGTGTCGTTAAAGTAACTTTCTTCCTCGGTGCTCCTGCCGGTGACGGGAAGATTCCGGAGAACGCTCCCCAGGCTGAGGGATTCCCTGCGGAGGCCGAGGTGTGGCGGGCCTCCCTGGATATTCCGAAGGCAAAGCGAGGCGTGACAGTCCTGGTCAGTGTCCAGGTGACCAACGGGGTTGGCCAGACGGCCCTCAGGACCATCGCGATTCAGCCCGTCGATCCCAAAGGGGTAGCGGCCGCCGTTCCTCCCCTGCCAGGGACGAAGATCATCCGCGTGCAGAGCATCCCGCAGTGAGCCTCCGTGCGGCGGCGAGCGGGGCTTCTGGCTCCGCTCGCCTTGCCGTTGCGTCGCGCTCACACGCCGGCCGCGGAAGCTGCTCGGCTGTAGAACTCGTCGGACACCAGGACGTTCACCGCGACCTGCTCCGGCGCCATGCCCGCCTGCATCTGGCCCAGCCAGTATTGACTGTCCCCACTTGAGACGCTTCGACCCAGGTAGTTGCTGTAGATCGCGGTGAGCAGGATGCCGCGAGCCTCGGTCGATCCGAGTAACTGCCGCGCCACGGCAGCGCGGCCGCTGCTCGCCACGTTCGCCGTCCAGGCGGACAACTCCGCTGCGGTCGGCGTTCGGCTGAGCACGTCGCGGAACAGGCCATCGACGAACTGTGCGTTGCTCGCATGGCTGGCGGCGTACTCCGGCGACGTCAGGATCGCCACGGCCACGTCGGTTTCGCTCGCCCCGCCGGCGAACACGCCGTTCCAGTACGTGAAATCCACGCTGCCCGCGGCGCGATGCAGATAGCTGAGGTACATCGCCTGGATTTCCTGGTTGCGGTGCGCCGCGGTGTTCCACACTGCCTGAGCGACCTGCGCCCGCGGCATACCTCCCCGCAACTGCGACACCCAGGTAATCAAGCTGGCATTGTCCGCCGGCGCGCCGGTCAGCGTACGATAGAGAGCGTCCACGTAGCTGATCTGGCCGAGCAGGACAGGATCCGTGCTGCTGGTGCCGCCGGTCGTGAACAGGCTGTTCTTGCCCAGGACGTTGACGTCGTTCGGGCCAGGGAACGACGCGGGCGCTGGCGCAAACGGCGAGGGGCCTGGTGGCACCGGCGTCGAGTCTGTGCCGCCGATCGCCGCGATTACCGTGACCGTGGCGCTGCTGCTGTTGTTGTTCGGGTTGTTGTCCGGGGTGTTCGAGGACACCGTCGCGGTGTTGAGCATCGTGCCCGGGTTGGCCGTGGCGTTGATGCTGATGGTCATGGTCGCCGTCGCCCCGGCCGCGAGCGAGTCCGTCGTGAAGGTCACGATGCCCTGGGCCTGCTGCTCCTGCCAGCCCGGCGCGGCGGCGGCACTGACGAACGTCGAACCCGTGGGCAAGGTGTCCTGCACGGTCACCTGGTTCGCCGTATCCGGGCCGAGGTTGCTGACGGTCAGCGTGTAACTGACCGGGGCGCCGACGGGCACCTGCGGCGCGCTCGCCGTCTTGACGATCGCCAGGTCGGCGCTTGGCGGCGGCCCCGGCGGTGGAGACGGTGGCGACGACACCACCGGCAGCAGCTCGCCGAAGTTGTAGTTCACGCCCTGGGCGCCCGGCTGCACGGGGATGGAATACATGACGTCGAAGCCATCCTGGGTCAACCCGCCGAGGCTGCCGACACTCATCTTGCCATTGAGGTAGCCTGCCGGCTGATATTCGACCAGGATGTACTGGTCGTTGGGCGTTAGGTTCGTGAACTGATAGAACCCGTTGGCGTCCGTGGTAGTGGTGAGCTGGTGATTGGTGACACCATCGGACCAGTACAGATTGATCTGTGTGTTCGGAATGCCCGTCTCGCCAATATCCCGCACCCCATTGTTCGCTCCGCCGGGGCTCACATCGGCGTACACGTAGCCCGACAGACTTGCCGGCAACAGTTCGCCGAAGTTGTAATTCACCCCTTGCTGACCCGATTTGACAGGGATGGAGTACATGACGTCGTAGCCATCCTGAGTCAGCCCGCCGAGGCTGCCGACGCTCATCTTGCCATTGAGATACCCTGCGGGCTGATATTCGATCAGGATATATTGCTCGTTGGGCGTTAGGTTCGTGAACTGATAGAAACCATTGGCATCGGTGGTTGTGGTGAGGTGGTGGTTGGTGACGCCATCGGACCAGGCCAATTGAACCTGAGTGTTGGCGATGCCCGCCTCACCAATATCCCTCACTCCATTGTTCGCTCCGCCGGGACTCACATCGGCGTAGACATAGCCCGACAGAGTTGCCGGCAACAACTGGCCAAAGTTGTTGTTGGGCAGATCGACGCTGGTCAGGTGGACCGGGATGGTGTCCGGCGGTTGGGGAGCCGGGGGCAAAATGGTGCCGTCGCGCGTGACCTTGCCGTTGATGGTGCCGGGCGGTTCGTCCACCTGAACGATGGTGTAGTCGCCGGGCTGCAGGTCGGGGTTGGGGATGTAGGTGTAGGTGACCGTGACGACCGCCCGGGCGCTGGTGGCGATCACCGACGCAACATTGCCGCCGCCGCTGACCAGTGACGTCGCCTGGGCAACCGCCGCGACACCGACCTGCGAGTAGCCGATGAATGGGGTCAGGTCGGCGCCGGTAAAATGGACCGACTGGGATGCGGTGCTCGTCAGGGGAGACGTGGTCTGACCGCTGGTTCCGGCGAAGTCGAAGGCGCCGTCGAAGGGGGCAGCGTTGAAACTGGTGGCAAGTTGAGCAGGAGTGGCGACGAGGTCCATGCTCGCAGTGCCCAGGACGGTCACGGTCCCGCTGACGCTGGCGCTCAGTGCCGAGGGGGAGTTGGGACTTGTATTCTCGAACTTTACCAGGGTGGAGATCGAGGCATCGTTGGTAATATCGATGGACTGGAGCGTCCCGAGCGTTGGGTTGAACTGGTCCACGGCTCCAGTCAGGACAAAGTCCGTCAGGGTGCCGGGGAAAGTCACTGTTTGCGTGATCGTCTTCGGGGTGGTGCCGATCGTGGAGTCGGACTTGAACTGGTAGAAGCCATTGGCGTCGGTAAGCGTGTCGCCGACCACGACGCCGTTGCTATTGCGCAGCTGAATGTGGTTGTTGGCATAGGGTGTTTCGCCGGCGCCGGGCTCGTAGATGCCGTTGTTGGTGGCGTCGTGGTAGACGAAACCGCTGATAACGTTGGCGCTGGGAAGATCGCGCCCTTCGAGGGATTCGACCTGAAGGCGAGTAATCTTGCGCCCGGGCGAGGCAGGCGACCGGGGGGTTATACGGGCGACCTGGGAATTGGCTTTTTTCGATTTCAGGAACCAGAAGAGATTCATGATTGGCACTCCCAATGTTGATCACGACGCGCCGACGGAGCGGTGCGGCGGCGTGGCACGTGGATCGACCGCAGTTATTCGCGCTGAACGGAGAGGGACAGGATTCTGCCGACCCGAGGGTCAATGGCTCATGAGGTCCGCGCTGGCAAAGCTGACAACCTCTTCCTTGTTGATCGGCTTTAACGGAAGTGAGCGTTAGTCCGGTTTTGTGATTTGGAGCGGGTGGCGGGGAGAAGGACAGCTGTCTTCTCCCCGCCACCCGCCACCCGTCACCCGGCGGCGTGGGACTTGCGTCCCCAAACACACCGCGTACAATCGGCGGCGGCGCGTGCTGGCAGTGCTGTACGACCCCGTCAAGCACGCCGTACCGCGGGCTGGGTTGGACCCAAGCCCGGAGCGCCAGCGACGGGACGGTAGCCTGGTCCGGTCGCTGGCGCTCCGGGCTTGTGGCAGCTTGCCCCGCGTCGAGTATAACTTGCGACAGCCGAGTTGTCGCGCCGGTTGGAGAGGGTAAGAGTATGCGACCTGCTGCAATGCTTGCCTGTTCGTTGCTTCTCGGCCTGTTCATCGATGCTGCGCCGTGCCAACCGGGCGGGCCGTCACCGGTTCGGGTCGATCGTTTCGGCGACCCGCTGCCCGCCGGCGTGCTGGCTCGTATGGGCTCGGTGCGGCTCGATTGCGAGGATTCCATCGAGTCCGCCGCCTTCGCGCCGGACGGCAAGTCGCTTTCCGTGCTGACAGGAGCTAGGGAAAAGCAACTCTGGTTGTTCGACGTGGCCACCGGCCGGACGATTCGCCGAGTGACGTTGCCGGAGGGACCGCGCGACCACGCCCTGACCCCGGACGGCCGATTCCTGGCGGTGCGCACGTTCTACCAGCGGCAGGCCGATCCCAACAAAGCCGGTGCGCGGAACTTCGCCGAGATCCATGTGCTGGACGCAGCCACCGGCAAGCCGGTCTGGAAAACGGACTCCAAACAGGAGTTCGGTTCGATGGCGCTCTCCGCTGACGGCAAGTTGCTCGCAGGAGGGACCGAGGCCTTCGGCGAAGGCGGCGACGTGTTCGTATGGGATCTCGCCACCGGCAAACAGCTGCTTGTGCTCAAGGGACATCTTACCCCGGTGAGCCAGCTCGCCTTCTCGACCGACGGCAAGAGGCTGCTTTCGGCCAGTCACGATTCCCACCCTTCCTATCCACCAGTCATCAAGGGGAGTGTCCGGGTGTGGGCATTGCCGGACGGGAGGCTGATCAAGCAAACCGCATCGGCCGGATCCCAGTATGCGTTTTCCCCGAACGGGCAGAGCATGGCTTTCCGCGATGCGGATGCGAAGAAGGTGCATCTGTGGAGCCTGGAGCGGGACCGAGAAATCGCGATATTGCCGCTCGAACGCTCGGAGTATCGGTTCCTGCCCGATGGGCGAACCTTCGTCACGGGCAGCGACATCGACATGCTCCGCCTGTGGGACGCAGGCACCGGACAAGCCATTCGCTCCTTTCAGGGACTGGTCGGCAACGGCACGCGCCCCCTGGCGGTTTCACCCGACGGCAAGTTCCTCGCCTCGTACGACAGATACTGGAGCAGGGATTGCCGAATTCGCCTCTGGAATGTGGTAAAAGGGACCGAGTGGCGCCCGTTTGGCGGCCATCACCTTGATATTGCCTGCCTGGCCTTCTCCCCGGATGGGAAAAGGTTGCTCTCCGCAGGCACGGACCAGACCGCGCGGATCTGGGAAACAGCGAGCGGCAAGGAACTCGTGCGGCACGAACAGCATCAAGCAGAGGTCACCGCCGTGGCATTCTCCGCCGATGGCCGCACCGTCGCCTCTGGCGACCGCGCCAACGTCACCCACATCTGGGAGGCAAGCACCGGCAAGCTGCTCCATCACCTTCGGTCCGAACTGGAGGCCCCCAAGGGAACGCACCCAGCCATCCGCATCCTGAGCTTTTCAGCCGACGGCAAGACGCTCTGGGTCGGCAGCAGGGTTCTCTCCGTCAGTGGGAGAAGCGTTACCGGGGAAAAGGGAGAGATCGCCCTTTACGAAACCGCGACGGGCAAACGAATCCGCTCGATCCGGACCGAGGATAGCTCGCCGATGGCTGTGTCGCCCGACGGCGCTCTCTCGGTCTGGACAGTCAAGGCAACGGCGGGGCGCGCGCAGGCGATGGCTGTCGTCCGCCGTCTGGATACCGGCAGCGAGCTATTTCAAATCGGCTCGGCTAACGATTTATTCAGGACAGGCGAAGTGGTCAATCAGGTGGTCTTCTCTCCCGACAGCCGGCTGATCGCCATCAATTCGCACTGGCGCGCGGAATCGCTCCACCGCAGTGCGGTTGTGCCTTGCTATCGTCTTGTGGAAGTTGCCAGCGGCCGGCACATGGTCGATAAGTCCAGCACCGACTTTCCGTGGACCATCTTCACCCCGGATGGGCGCCCCCTCGCCGGCTCCCACAGCATCAACTTACCCTTGGCGCCCGTCGGAGGGATGGTACGGGAGGCTCGCCCGGCGATCAGCGTGGTGGATGCCGTGACCGAGCAGGTAGTGGGGGAACTGCCTGCCCACCCGTTGACGACCAATCCCTGGGCCATTGCCCCCAGTGGGACGTTTTTCGCCTCCGCGAACCGGAATCATACGATCCTGGTTTGGGATCTGACCAAGCAAGCTCTGAAGCCGCCCTCCCAACGAAAGGACGCCTCGCGCGCGGAACTGGAGACATTGTGGGCTGACCTGGCTAGCGCGGACGCGAAGAACGCGTTTCGCGCTGCCGCCGACCTGGTCGCCGTGCCAGCCCAGAGCGTCCCCTTCCTGTGCGAACGCCTGAAACCTGTCGCTGGTGTGCCGCCGCAGAGCATTGTCAACCATATAAAAGACCTTAATAATGTACAATTCGAGGCCCGCGAAAAGGCGCGACGCGCTCTGGAAAAAATGGGGGATCTGGCTGAGCCGGCGCTGCGGCAGACGCTGGAAGAGAAACCGTCGTTAGAAGCCCGCCGCCGGGTGGAGCAACTGCTGGAGAAGCTGGACCGGGCAACGCGGTCACCCGAGCGTGTGCGAGCGGTACGCGCCGTGGCGATCCTGGAGCGAGCGGGCACGACGGCAGCCCGGGAACATCTGGCGCAACTCGCCGCTGGCGCTCCCGGAGGCTGCCTGACTGAGGAGGCTCGATCGGCTCTCGAACGACTGGCCCGTCGCACACCGGGCACATCGAAGTGACAGGATCGAGCGGACAAGGGGACAGCGTAGTCAACTCGCTCCGCGAGTTGACCCGCACTCGCGGAGCGAGTGCGCTACATTTTCAACAGTGTGGCAACGTCTTCCCAGAATGCTCGCCACGCTTGCTGTTCGTCGGCCGGCAGCATCCCAAGGGGAACCTCGTCACGCACCGCAGCCAGGTCGGGCTCGCGCTGCCATTGTCGCAAGATATTCCGTACCTGCGACCGATCCTCAGCCTTGCCGGTCTGCAGCCGTTTTCGGTGAGACGCCAGATCGGCTCGCAGCCAGTCGAGCGCTCGTTGGCGGAGTTGCAGACGCTCCTTGGCATCGAGCCGGGCGGCGTCCTCTCCCTGCCCGCTGCCGGCCCGCACAGCGACGCAGGCGGCGGCGTAGCGGTTGCCGGACTCCAGGTTCTCCGCCTGCTTCGGATCGGCGGCGAATGCCTCCGCATAGAACCGGGCCGACGCCGCGGTCAGCCGCTGGTACTGGCACACCCGGGCGTACTCGATGCGCTCGGCTGCGTCACTCGGTTTCTCCTTGCCACCGAGGATCGCCGGCAGCCGGGCCTCCAACTGGACCAGGCGCTCCACTTCCTTCACCCAGACGGCTGCGAGGTCACGCCCCGGGAGTTGCTTCGGCGCCCGTTCGTGGCCTCGCTTCAGAGCTGCCAGCGCCTCGGCGAAGTGTCCCTGCCGTTTCAGAGTGTCCCCCAGTGCCCAGTGAGCCTCCGCCCAGTCGGGCCGGACGGCCAGCACCTGCTTGAAAGTGGCCACTGCCTCCTTGAGCCGTCCCATCCGTGCCAGCACCTTTCCCAGTCCGAAAGGGGCCTCGATGCGGGCCGGCGAGTCCGACTGAAGGGCCGTGCGATAGGCGGCAACGGCTTCGTCAAGATCGCCCCGTTCGGCGAGCAGATGGCCGAGTTGGGTGTAGACGCCCTCAATCCCCGGGTTGAGTTCGATGGCCTTGCGCAGCGCGGCGAGGGCCTCGTCGAGTTGCCCCACCTTGCGCAGTACCACCCCCAGACTGACATAGGTCTTCGCGGCGTTCGGATCGAGCGTGATCGCCTTGCGGTAGGTCGCGATCGCCTCGTCCAGTTTGCGCACAGCCACCAGAGTAGTACCCAGGTCATAGTAGTATCGGGCCGAGGTCGGCTGCAGGGCAATGGCCGCGCGGTGGGCGGCGATCGCCTCGGCGACCCGACCGGTGGCGCGCAGGGCAAGGGCGAGGTCGTTGAGGGCCGGCGCATGGTCGGGCTGCAGCCGAATGACTTCGCGGAAGGCGGCGATGGCCTCGTCGAACTTGTGTTGCTGGATCAGGATCAAGCCGAGCTGGTGGCGGGCGGTGGCGTTCTGCGGCTCCAGCCGGATGGCTTCGCGGAAGGTCGCGATCGCCTCGTCGAACGCACTCTGGCGGGCGAAGGCCATGCCGAGGGCCAGGTGGGCCTGAGCCAGGTCTGGGCGGAGGCGGATGGCCTGGCGAAACACGGCGGCGGCCTCCTCGCGCTGGCCGGTTTCGAGCAGGGCGCTGCCGAGGTTGGTGTGGACCGCCGGATCTTCGGGGCGCAGGGCCAGCGCCGCCGTGAAGAAGCGCACCGCTTCTTCCCAGCGGGGCGGCTGCAGTCGCGTCAGGGACTGAGCCAGCCGGTGGTTGAGCCAGAAATCGGCCGGCCAGAGCTGGTGAGCCTTTCGCAACACGGCCACAGCTTCGCTCGTGGCGCCAGTGGCGACCAGACCATCGGCCAGCAAGATCACAGCCGCCGGTGTTTGCTGGGTCAGGTCGAGGTCGGACGCGAGTTTCTTCAGACTCGCCTGGTCGCGTTTGCCCAGGGCTTCGCGCAGCCGCGTGCGCCAGGGGTCAGGGTCGGCGGCAGCGAGCACGTCCCGCAGCCTCTTCCCCGCCTTGTCGTCGAGCAGCAGTGCCAAGTGATCCAGCGCCGCCAGCACGGCCTCGCGCACGGGGCTGGGTTGCTCGCGGAGACGCGCAGCCGCCTTCGCAGCATCGAGCTCCTCAAGTGGCAGGCCGTACTCTCGGAACGCGGCAGCGTATTGCGGCCTTGCTTGCCCATCCTTGCGCGCGGACGTTTGCAGCCGGATTGCTTCGAGCTGCTCAAGCAACCGCCGGTCCCGTTCCTGCTCGGCGATGGCAGCGGCCAACTTGGTCAGCTGACGCTTCAAGGCCGGGTCGGCCTTCGGGGCGTTGGCCAGCAGGATCTCGGCGCGCTTGAGCGTCTCGCTCGCCTTGACCAGCGTCACCTCCCAGCGACAGCGATCACCGATCAGGGTTTTCGCTTGCTCGCTGAGGGCGGAGGCTTCTTTGAGCGCGGCCCGAGCGTCGCGTTCGTTGTTCGAGATCTTGCCGCCTGCACTGGCTCGCGGTGCCATCGCCACGAGCGCCAGGACAAGGGTTGCCGCGAGGGAAGGGAATCGCAGAAGCATGATGGTCTCCTGACAGGAGGTGAGGGGCCTTGCTCGCCTTTGGCTATCAGACCGCGCCGGCCCTGGGGATGCAATCAGAAACTCATGTGAGCAAGCCAGCGAATGCACCGATCCTGGAGCGCGGGCGTCCCGCCCGCATCGTGGCTACCCCAGGCGGGCGGGACGCCCGCGCTCCAGAGGCACGGAAGCCGACCACGATCCACTGGCCAGCCGACGGGCGCGCGGCTACCGTGAAATCATGGTCGAGGCCCTACCCGGCGTTCTTCGACCCGTCCAAGGAGAAGCCGATGAGCCTGCGCGTGTCGTTGACCCTGTCGTTGATGCTGGCCTGCGTATCTTCCCTGCGGGCGCAGGAGTTAGGACAGGAAGGCTATGCCGACTCGGGAGGCGTCAAGATCCACTATCGGACGCTGGGGAAAGGACCGCTGATTGTTCTGATTCATGGCTTCCCCGACTACTGGTACAGCTGGCGCGACCAGATGCCGGCCCTGGCGAAACACTTTCAGGTCGTGGCCATCGACCAGCGCGGCTACAACAAAAGCGGTCAGCCCAAGGGCGTCGAGAACTACGCTCTCGACAAGTTGGTCGAGGACGTTGCGGCCGTCCTCAAGCATTTCAAACAGGACAAGGCCGTCATCGTCGGCCACGACTGGGGCGGGTTGGTCGCCTGGACCTTCGCCATGACCCACCCCGACAAGACGGCGAAACTCATCGTCCTCAATCTTCCTCATCCCAAGGGCCTGATGCGCGAACTGGCGACCAATCCACAGCAGCAGAAAAACAGTCAATATGCCCGCAACTTCCAGGCGGAGGGCGCCGCTGCGAAGTTGTCGCCCGAGTTGCTGGTCTTCTGGGTGAAAGAGCCCGATGCGCGCAAGCACTACCTGGAGGCCCTGCGCCGCTCGTCGCTGGAAGGCATGCTCAACTACTACAAGGCCAACTACCCCAAGGAGCCGTACAAGGACGACAAGACCTTTCCGCCGGTCAAGTGCCCGGTCCTGCTGATCCACGGGCTGAAGGATCCATTCCTGCTGCCCGGCGCGCTCAACGATACCTGGAAGTGGGTCGAGAAGGAGTTGACGCTGGTGACCGTCCCCGAGGCGGGCCACTTCGTCCACCGCGACGCTCCGGCCCTCGTCACGCGCAAGATGCTCCGCTGGTTGCTGGACGAGTAAGCGCGATTTGACTTCGTCCCCCACATGAGATAGGCTACTGCCGCCCAGGAATATCCTCCCCCGGCGGCTCCCCAGCCGCGCCGCGGACAGGAACTGCCCCTTGCCCCTGTCCGCGATTGCCCCTCAACCCAGGTAAGTCTGTCCGGCCCCCCGTCCGTTTCTGGAGATATCAAGCGTGCGCAACTCCCAACCGGGGCAGCGCCCCCATGCTGGCTGGCTGAGGCGACCTTTCCAAATCCACTTACTCTGTGAAACGCTCGAAGACCGTACGCTGCTGGACGGCAGTGCTCTCGCTACGCTGAACAGCCCGCGCCTCATCATCGATCCGGGCGCTCACGCCGCGTCGAGCATTCTCGTCCGCTTCCGCTCGGAGGCGACCGTCCAGATCGCGCAAGGGACCGACCCTGGCCCCGAAATGTCGCTCGTGCGAGGCATGCATACGGTGAAACTCGGCGCCGGTGTGACTGTTGACGCCGCCCTCGCCGCCTATCGCGCGAACCCGAACGTCCTCTATGCCGAGCCTGACTACAGCGTCCACTTGCTGGAAACGCCCAATGACCCACAATTCGCCTCGCAATGGGCTCTTAACAACACCGGGCAGACCGGCGGACTCGCCGGCGCCGACATCCACGCCCCGGCGGCCTGGGACGTCACCCCCGGCAGCGGCGGCACCATCGTGGCCCTCATCGACACGGGCGTGGATTACACCCACCCGGACCTGGCTGCCAACATCTGGACCAATCCCGGGGAAATCGCCGGCAACGGCATCGACGACGACCACGATGGCTATATCGACGACGTCCACGGCTACGATTTTGTCAACAACGACAGCGACCCGATGGACGATAACACTCACGGGACGCACGTGGCGGGCACTCTCGGAGCGGTGGGCAACAACGGCATCGGGATCACTGGCGTCAACTGGCATGTCCAGATCATGGCGCTGAAGGCCCTTGATGCGCAGGGGAACGGGACTCTGAGCAGCATCCTCGGCGCGCTGAGCTACGCGGTCGCTCACGGGGCGAAGGTCGCCAACAATAGCTACGGCGGCGGTCTCTATTCGCAGGCATTCGCCGACGCCATCCAGAGCACCGGCGACGCTGGCCTGATCTTCGTCGCGGCCGCTGGCAATGGCAATGCGATGGGAGTCGGTCAGAACAACGATACGAGCCCGTTCTACCCCGCCAGCTACAATCTGCCCAACGTGGTCGCCGTCGCCGCCAGCGACCAGAGCGACAACCTCGCCAGTTTCTCGAACTACGGCGCCGCCAGCGTGGACCTTGCCGCTCCCGGCGTCAACATCCTCAGCACATTGCCGAACAACACTTATGGTGTGTACAGCGGCACGTCGATGGCGACGCCGCACGTCACCGGCGTCCTCGCCCTCGTGCGCGACCTGCACCCGACCTGGACGAGCGCGGCGGTGATCAATCAGGTGCTGGACGCGGTCGATGTGCTGCCGTCGCTGCAAGGCAAGACGATCACCGGCGGACGCCTCAATGCCGCGCGGGCCGTCGCGCCGCTGTCGGCCATCGACCTGAGCTGGCCCGCGAGCGCTCTTTCCGGCCCGCTTACCGGCGATTGGCTGACGCCCTTCACCCTTAGCCGCACCTACACCATCAGCGGCGAGGCGGCCTCCGCGAGCGTGACCATCAGCTACTACGCCTCCACCGATACGATCCTCGGCAACAGCGACGATGTCCTGATCGGGAGTGAGACCCTCAGCGCTTCCCCCGACAGGAGTGTCGGCAGTCACAGTGGCACCAGTCCCGCCCTGCTCGTGCCGACGGACGGCAGTTTCTACCTGTTCGCCCAGCTCGACACGGCCAACAGCATCTACGAAATCCATGAGGCCAACAACGTATCGCGGACGGCAGATCCGATCGTGGTTGCCGGCCCGGTGATAGTGGACAACAGAGATGTTGGTTATACGGAAACGGGGCCAGGATGGGCGGACTGGGCAGCAGGTTACGGCGGCGGGCTCCGGTATCAGGCGGCGGGCAGCGGCGCCAGCACCGCCACCTGGCAGGCAACCGGCCTGCGCGTCGGCGACTATCTCGTGCAGGCGACATGGAACAGCGCGCCGAACCATCCGAGCAACGCTCCCTTCGCGATCTACGATGGCGACACGTTGCTGAAGACGGTTCTCGTGGACCAGCGGTCGGAGCCGTCGGGGGCGCTGGTGGGCGGCGTCTCCTTCCAGGGCCTGGCGACGGTGCGGATCACGAGCGGGACGCTGCGCGTGGTGCTGTCGGACAACGCCGATGGCTTCGTTGTCGCCGACGCGGTGCGCTTCGTACCGATCTCGCCGGTGCTGGACCTGAACTGGTCCGGGGGCGGGATTGTCGGCCCGCAGATCGTCAACACGCAAACTTCGTTCACGGTCGATCGAGCGTACGCGGTTAGCGGTGAGGTGGCACCGGCGAGTTTTACCATCGCTTATTACGCCTCGACCGATGCGGTGTTTGGCAACAGTGACGACCTCCTGCTCGCCACGGAAACCGTCAGCCCCGCCGACGCGACGGTGGGGCTGCACAGTGGCGTCAGTCCGGCTCTCTTGCTTCCCACGGCGGGCCAGTACTTCCTCTTCGCCCGGCTGGATACTCAGAACACCTTGCTGGAGACCGACGAGGGCAACAACTTGGCCGGGACAGGGCAGCCGGTGACGGTGCCGGCGCCGATGATCCTCGATGATGGACAGTCGGGGTACGCGGAGACGGGATCCGGCTGGGCAGGCTGGGCGGCGGGCTACAACGGCAGTCTGCGCTATCACGCCGCCGGCACCGGCGCCGACGCGGCCATCTGGCAGGTCTCGGGACTGGCGGCGGGGTATTACCTGATTCAAGCGACCTGGAATGGTGCCAGTAATCACCCCAGCAACGCACCGTACAGCATCTATGACGGCTCGATCCTGAGGACGACTGTCCTCGTGGATCAGCGGACGGCACCCACAGGGGTCGTGGTGGGAGGCGTCGCGTTCCAGGATCTGGCGAGCGTGCAAGTCACCAGCGGCACGCTGCAGGTGATGTTGTCGGACAACGCCAATGGCTACATCGTCGCCGATGCCATCCGCGTCGTGCAGAGAACAGTGCCCCTGGTGGACCTGAGTTGGTTCGGCGGCGGGATCACCGGCCCGACAGCCATCACCTCGCAGACACCGTTCACCATCAGCCGCACCTACACCGTGAGCGGCGCCCCGGTCACCGGTAGTTTCACCATCGCTTACTATGCGTACGGCGATGCGACCCTTGGCAACGGCGACGATATCTGGCTCGGAAGTGAGACCATCAGTGCCGCCGTTGCCAAGAGCGTGGGCAGCCACAGCGGCACCAGCCCGGCCCTCGTCCTGTCCGGCGGCGGGACATATTACCTGTTCGCGCGGCTCGATAGCGGCGCCGCCGTCCTGGAGACCGACGAGACCAACAATATCGCCCAGACGGCGCAGCCGGTGACGGTGACTGGTCCGATGGTGCTGGATAATGGCGGTCCGGGTTATAGTGAAACGGGGTCGGCGTGGGCGGGCTGGGCGGCGGGCTACAATGGCGGGCTGCGCTATCACGCGGCCGGCTCAGGTGCCGACACTGCGGCCTGGCAAATCGCCGGCTTGCCGGCAGGATACTACACGGTGCAGGCGACCTGGAACGCGGCCAGCAACCACTCGAGCAATGCGCCGTATCGCATCTACGACGGGAACACGCTCCTCAGAACGATCTTCGTTGACCAGCGGTCGGATCCCACGGGCATCGTGGTTGGCGGTGTCGTCTTCCAGAACCTGGCGAGCGTGCAGGTCACGAGCGGCACACTGCGCGTCGTGCTGGCCGACAGCGGCGATGGCTACGTCGTCGCCGACGCAGTCCGCCTTGAGCCGATGCCGCCGCCCGTCGCGGATGTGAACTGGTCCGCGGGCGGCATCAGCGGCCCGAGCAGTGTCCTCGCGCAGGTGCCGTTCAACCTCAGCCGCACTTACACCGTCAGCGGGACGGCGCTGCCGGGGAGCTTCACGATCACTTACTACGCCTCCACCGACGCGATCCTCGGCAACGGCGACGACATCTTGCTGGGGAGTGAAACTCTCGGCAGCAGTAACGACACGAGCGTGGGGAGCCACAGTGGCAGCAGCCCGGCCCTCGTCCTGTCCGGCGGGGGGACGTATTACCTGTTCGCGCGGCTCGACAGCGGTGACGCTGTCCTGGAGACCGACGAGACCAACAATATCGCCCAGACGGCGCAGCCGGTGACGGTGACCGGCCCGGTCGTGCTGGATAATGGCGGTCCGGGTTATAGCGAAACAGGGTCAGGCTGGGCGAGTTGGGCGGCGGGTTACAATGGCGGGCTGCGCTATCACGCGGCCGGCAGCGGCAGCAACACCGCCGCCTGGCAACTCGCGGGCCTGCCGGTCGGCTCCTACACGGTCCAGGCTACGTGGAACGCCGCCAGCAACCACGCGAGCAACGCCTCCTACAGTATCTACGATGGCAATACTCTCTTATTGACCGTCCGCGTGGACCAGCGGCCGGCGCCGTCGGGCACGCTGGCGGGCGGCGTCGCCTTCCAGAATCTTGCGACGGTCCAGATCACGAGCGGCACGCTGCGCGTCGTGCTGTCGGACAACGCCGATGGCTATATCGTCGCCGACGCGGTCCGTGTCATGCCGGTAGACCCCGGCTCGGGCGCAATCGCCGGCCTCGGTGAGCCTGTCCGCACGCTGGCGGTGACTCCTCCGACCGCCTCTGGTTTGTCGCGTCAGGACGCCGCTGCGGCAAGCGTCCCCGGCGCTGAACTGGAGGCCTTCGTCGAATCCCGCTTCGCAGGTTTGCTTCCGCTCGACGCCGCTCCCCCCAACCAGGGTGACACGCCGACAGGGCGGCAACCCGAGGCGACAGGAGATTCCGACACGAGGGAAGCGCGGCCAGAAGTCAGAAGAGCAGGAGGCCCGCGAGACCGCCGGCACGGACGTGGGGGAAGTACCGCGACCGACGAGACCTTCGACGATGTGTCCGGGTGAGCGGAGATACCCGGACACCTTGCTTCTCAGAACGACCCAGCTCAGCAGCGGCGGGGCACCGGAGATCTTGAAGTCACGGAAACGAATCATGCCCCGCCGTCTGCTTGTATGTTCACTTTCGCGCCTGACCATCGGTCGGGCGTATCCTCAACCGGGGAGTCGCGAGGAGGTCTTTCGGTCTGCTGAGGCACGACCTCTTGCTGCAGATTGACCCCTCCGCGTCGGACCCAAGAGCTGGTTACCTCTTGAGGCGTTGACCTCTTATCACAAGCTTCCTCGCGGTCCGACACGCGCCGGAGGGCCCGCGCGGCTACGGCCCCTTTCAGCCTGGCCCTCTCCTGCGGGGATCCCCAGCGCAACAAGAACTACCGCGCCGCTCTCTTTGGTGGCCAGCAGTCCGATCCCGTCGAGGCCCGCGCCGCCGCCCGCTTCGCACTGACCGAGAAGCCCACGACTGACATATCCCTGTCACAAGAACTCCGCAGTCTGCGCCAGGTCGCCGGCCGCCTCCAGGCCGTCGTCCGCCAGCGCACGCGCCTGCTCAACCAGTTCCCTCACCTGCGCGCGCTGACCTTCCCCGAGTTGGCCCTGCTCACCAAGGACCTCGCCGCCGTCTGGGTGCTGGAGCTGGTCCACCGCTACCCCACCGCGCGGCTGCTCGCCGCAGCCTCGCCGACCGACCTCGCCAATATCTCCTAGCTCCCCGACTGGCACGTCGCCCCCGACCACTACCCGTGGCAGACGCCGGCCCACGTCGAGGGGACTGACCATGATATGTCACAGACTCGCGAGATGAGTGACAACGGTATGTCACAAGAAGGCCAGACCGCGGGCCACAAGCCGGACGCTGTGCCGGCACAGCCAGTGGTCACCGCGGCCTGTCCCGACACGGTAGCCGCGGCCGCGGCGGTCGGCAAGGGCACTTACCGCGACTTCGCGCACCGCAAGGGGCAACTGCCGCTGGCGCGGGTGCTCGACCAGTTGGGTCTGACGGCACGGCTGCGCGGCAGCGGCCCGCAGCGGCGCTGCGCCGGCCCGCTGCACCGCGGCGCCGCCCGCGGCCGGACGTTCAGCGTGAACCTCGACGCCGGCCTCTGGCAGTGCTTCGCCAAGGAGTGCGGCCGCAAGGGCGACGTGATCGACCTGTGGGCCGCGGTGCAGGGGCTATCGCTGCGGGCGGCGGCGCTCGAGTTGGTGCAGACGTTCGGGCTCGAACCGGCCCCCCGCGGCGGAACAGAGAAGAGGAACGGTTGAGAACGGTTAACGAGGGAAGCAACCCGAGCCCGCCGCGCGGGCCGTCCAGGGTGCGCCCCGCGATGCGCCGGCGAACCGTGCTCACCGACCGTCATCACGGAGACGGGGCTTGACATTTGCCGTTACATCTGCAACGCCTGGTTAGCCGGTCCCCGCTGCTCTCAACAAAAAAGTGCATCAAACGGCCCTGTGCGGGTAGTAGTAAGATAGAGGGCGGGCATCACCCCTACAAGGGAAACGGCATGGCGGCCAGCCAGACGAGCAAGGTCATCCAGCACCTTCGCAGGACGGTACTTCTGCGGGAGGGGGCGGGGCTGACCGACGGACAACTGCTGGAGGACTACATCAGCCGTCGTGAAGAGGCGGCTCTTGCAGCCCTTGTGCGTCGCCACGGTCCGATGGTCTGGGGCGTGTGCCGCCGTGTCCTCCGCAACCACCACGACGCCGAGGACGCCTTTCAAGCCACCTTCCTCGTCCTGGTCCGCAAGGCGGCGTCAATCGCTTCTCCTGAGTTGCTTGCCAATTGGCTCTACGGCGTGGCCCACCAGACGGCGCTCAAGGCGAGGGCCACAACCGCCAAAAGGAGGGCGAGGGAGAGGCAGGTGACGGACATGCCAGAACCGGCCGTGACCGAACAAGGCCTCTGGCACGACCTGCAACCCCTGCTCGACCAAGAGCTGAGCCGCCTGCCCGAAAAGTATCGTGTCGCCATCGTCCTCTGCGACCTGGAGGGGAAGACCCGCAAGGAAGCAGCTCGTCAGCTCGGCGTGCCTGACGGCACCCTGGCGGCGCGGGTGGCGAGGGGCAGAGCGATGTTGGCGAAGCGGCTCGCCCGGCATGGCCTGGCGGTGTCCGGTGGGTCGCTGGCGGCGATGCTGGCGCAGAATGCCTCGGCGGCGGCAGGTGTACCAACCTCGGTGCTGTCTTCCACAATCAAAGCCGCAAGCCTTTTTGCGGCGGGGCAAGCGGCGGCTACCGGCCTGATCTCGGCCAGGGTAGCTGCTCTCACAGAAGGAGTGTTGACAAACATGATGTTGCTCAAACTCAAGATCGCGACGGTGGTGCTCGTGCTGGTCGCGGTGCTCGCAGCGGCCGTAGGCATATCCCTCGGTCCTGTGCTGGGGCAAACGCCACCCGACCAGAAAGCCCCAAAGCCGCTGGCTGCCGGCAAGTCGGCCGGAGAGAAGAAGCCGCAACCCGCCGGCCCGGGAACCCTCCTGCTCGTCCGCGCCGATTCCATCGCTGCGCTGACCCCGGAGGGGAAGAAAGTGGCGGAGTTTTCGGTGCCGGACGAGACACAGCTGTCCGGCAATGGCCGGCTGTCCCCGGACGGCGCCCGCGTAGCCTTCGTCCTGAATAAGGAGGTGGGAAGGCCGCCGAGGCGGGAGGGCGAGCCGGAGAAGCCTTGGCCGTTCCAGGTCGTCATCCGCAAGATCGGCGCGGACAAGCCGCTGGTCATGATCGATATGCCTTGCGCGCTGCTCAGTTTATGCTGCTGGTCGCCGGACGGGAAACAGTTGGTCGCCGCAAAAATGACCGGGCGAGATGACAACGCGGCGTTCGAGAACGTCCTGATCGACGCGGAGACTGGCAAGTCCGAACCGCTCGTCTTGCCCGCCGGTACCCGGGTTCTCGACTGGTCCCGAAACGGGAAAACGTTCCTGGTTCAGGAGTACGATCGGAAAGCCAAGAAGAACCGGCTCGCGCTGGCCACTCGGGGAGAGGAGGCGGTAATCCCGCTGTGCGACCTCCGCAGGCACCCGCTAAACTACCGGCGCGAGGCGCGGCTATCCCCAGACGGGAAGCAGGTGTTGTTCATCGACGCCGACCCGGAGAACGACAAGGACGCCCACAAGTGGGGAATGAGCGCTCGGCCGTACGTGCTGGACGTCGCGACCAGGAAGCGGCTGCCGCTCGGCGACTTCCCCACGAACGCTCGGGCGACGGGGGTGGCTTGGTCTCCAAACGGCAAGCGGGTGGCCTACACCTGGAAGCAAAATCACCTCGACCTGCTCAAGAAGGAGGAACTGCCTCCGAACGTCGAGACCGAGGCGTTCCTGATCGTGGCGGACGCGGACGGGAAGAACGCCCAAACGGTGTCTTCGGCCAAGGTGGACAACTTGATCAACCCGATCTTCGTCTCGATCGACTGGCGGTGAGCAGACTCACCAGACCGTCTGGCCGATAGCTGGGGACCGACGTCTTGAAGAAACGCGCGCGCCGTGGGTGGGCAACTTGCCCGAACCCACGGCGTGGTCGCTTTTGCGAGGGTCCACGTTGCCGGCTAACGGTAAAGTTCAGTTGCCGGGACCGCCTGCAAGAACGTCAACCCGCGCAAGACCAGAATGGCGGCCCGGTCAACTGCAACGATTTGTTAGCCGAGGTAGACTTTGGCCGACGCCGGTAACTTGCGGGACAACTGCTCGTCGTCATCGAAATCCCAGCGGCGACCCTTCGGTTTTGAAGGCCACTTGGTATCGACCGGCAGCATATCCTTGCCTGTCAACTCCTTGTACACGTCCAACGCCACGAACCACAAATCTTCAAACTCGTAGTCGTCCCGCTCCGGGTCTGTCAAACCCGCCAAGCTGTCTGGGTTCTGGATCGCTGCCTCGTAAACCGCCCGCCCCCGTGAGATCAGCCATGCCCGAAAGTAGTGAAAGCCGTCGTCCGAGCAGCCACCATTGATCAAGTACGCCGCCCCCCCCAGATCCCACGAGTAGGCCGCAGTCAGCTTCTCGTTGAACAACCGATGAAAATCTCGGACCTCCTCGGGGGGGTATTTAGCCAACTTCT
>WNGB01005157.1_pt1 | contig 20490 bp, 15 predicted proteins | sample 5400681 | NCBI WGS metagenome assembly WNGB01 (sample SAMN13153367, study PRJNA577476) | soil metagenome | isolation source: 115 cm soil or saprolite under grassland replicate 2 | place: USA:California | collected 2016-06-15
TCCGGTACGTCCTGGACGAGCCTGCCGTCTCGACGGTGATCGCGGGTATGCGCACCGTCCGCAACGTCGAGCGCAACGCCGCCACCAGCGACGGCCGGCGGTTGTCCGCCGAGCAGCGCGCGACCGTCAAGCGTCACCGTTGGGAACGCAACTTCTACAACGCCGACTGAGCCCGGCGTGCCAGGGCCGCGATCCGCAAGGTCACGTCGCGTGGGCGCTCCTGGGCGAGCATGTGGCCGGCGCCCGGGTACATCCACAGGCGTGTGCCCGGGACCAGACCGGCCAGCCGGTTACCGTGCCACGCGGGCAGCAGGCGGTCGCGGGTGCCGTGCATGACCTCGACCGGGATGCCGTCGAAGACGCCGACGGCGCCGGCCCGGTCGTGGTCGAGCAGGGCCTGCAGGAAGCCGGTCAGCGAGGCGCCCGGTGTGCGGGCCACGTCGGCCGCGAGCACGTCCACCTCGCGGCGGTCCGGTCGCTGCCCGAAGGCGACGTACCGCAGCCCGGGACGCTGCACGCGCGACACGGTCAGCTCGGCGCCCGTCCGGCCGCGGCGGGTCTGCGGGAACCGCCGGGCGCGCCGGTCCGCACGCCGCCCGGCCACCGCGGTCGCGCGCGGCATGATCGCCGCGGCAGCGCTCTCGAACCGGGCCGGCAGCCCGAACGGGCGCGACGAGATCTGGCCTGCCGACGTGCTCACGAACGTCACGCCGGCGAACCGCTCGCGGACCAGGTCCGGGCGCCGCGCGCCGAGCTCCATCAGCGCCATCCCTCCCATCGAGTGCCCGGCGTACACGATCCGTCCCGCAGGAACCAGCGTCTCGACCACGTGCGCCAGGTCGCCGGCCAGGTGCGCCATCGTCGTCGTACCCTCCGGCGCGAGCGACGACAGGCCGTGCCCGCGCTGGTCGTACGCGACGACCCGGACGCCGTCGCCCGTTGTGGGAGCGCGGCGAGCTGGTTGTGCCAGCTGCGGGTCGAGCAGGTCCAGCCGTGCACGAGCAGCACCGTCACCGGCGCGTCGGCGCGGCCGATCGTCTCGGTGTGCAGCACCGCGCCGTCGCCAGTGGCCAGCTCGGTGACGCCGCCGATCGCGGGACTCGTGACGCTCATACGCCGGCCTCCTCGATCAGGTTCTCCCGCGCCGGCCTGCGGCGTCGCGTCGTACCACTCACCGGCGCCGCGGCGCGGCCGCCGCGCGCGGCCCTGGCCATCAGCCACGCGATACCCGCGACCTCCAGGCCGCCGACCAGGCCCAGTGCCGCGTAGCCGCCGTTCCACATCCAGGACGGCAGGTCGGTGCGCTCCTCGCGCCGCAGCACCTGCTGCTCGGGCAGGAACTCCCGTCGTACGCCGCTCACCGCCGGCACCTCCGGGCGCCCGATCTGCGGGTCGGCCGGCATGTAGACGGGCAGCGCGATCATGTCCCGCTGTCCGAGCTGCAGCCGGACCATCGACTTCCACTTGCCGTACAGCGGCAGCGGCTCGGCCGTCCGGTACACCCCGTCGGCGACCTTCACCATCGGCGCCACCCGCAGCCCGCCACCCTGCCAGGCGGTGGACTGGATCCAGCGCGCGCCGTCGACGTCCGCCGGGTCGAGCCGGATCGTCGCGTACGCCGTGCGCTCGATGCCGTTGCCGGCCTCGTCCAGGGTCACGGTCGCGCTGACGTGCGCGTCCGCGGTCCGCGGTACGCAGAAGAACAGCGTCGCGGTCACGGCGACGAGGCCGATCGCGCCGAGCTGATGCGTGCGTCGTACCGGGGGCGCCGGGGCGACATCGCCGGCGACCTCGGCCAGCCGGGTGGCCAGCCACGCCCCGACCAGGCCGGCGCCGGTCCCGGCGACGAGGCCGAAGCCGAGGGCGGACGGCAGCATCTCGGCCGGCCAGCGCAGCGGCATCCAGACCCGGCTCCACCAGAACTCGGCCAGCACACCCACGGTGCCGACGAGCGCGCCCGCGACGGCGCCGAGACGGAAGCGGTTCCGGTTGCCGAGCACGAGCGCGGTGCCCTCGACCAGCGCGACCTCGGCGACCAGCAGCGGGAAGTGGCCGAGGATCTCGCCGAGCGGCTGGTCGACCAGGTAGGCGATGCCGGCGCGCACGACGAGGTAGACGGCCAGCGGGGCCAGCGTGCTGCCCGGGCCGCGGCGGGCGCGGACCAGCGTGAGCGCCATCGCGGCGCCGAAAACGATCAGGACCGGCTGCAGGATCAGCGGGAACTGCGGTACGCCGTAGTTGAACTCGGTGCTGAACAGGTCCCAGGCGATCAGCAGCGCGCCGGCCGCGATGAGCTCCTGGGCGCGGCGGCGCCAGTGCGGTCCGACCAGCTGCTCGAGCTCGGCCAGGCCCAGCAGCCGGGCGAAGATCGAGAAGACCGCACCGCCGATCATCAGCAGGTGCGTCGGGCCCCACAGGGTGACGTCCTCGCCGAACAGCCGGTGCCAGGTGTCGTCGAGCGGGAACCCGACGAGCGCGAACGTGCCGCAGAACGTCACCAGCGCCGCGCTGCACGGGATCGACCAGGTCCTGGTGAGCCGGATCGACCGGGCCGGCAGCGGCTTGCCGGCCAGCGCGATCGGCAGCACGCCGGCCACGATGATGCCGAGGATGCCGAAGAAGATCGGGTAGTGCGCGGCGGTGCCGAACGGCCCGGTGTCGCGCCCCTTGTCGATGTGGATCGCGATGTCCCACCAGACGCCGAAGGCGGCGGCCAGCAGCGACACGGTGTGGACGTACGGCGTCAGCGCGGCCCATCGCGGCACGCCGTCCAGGCGGCCGACGTACCCGGCGAACCGTCCGACGACGGTCTCGTGCCCGGTGCGCTCCCGCCACAACAGCAGCGCGAGTCCGCCGTACACCGCCGAGACGAACCCGGTCACGATCGCGATCTGACCGAACGACGCCGTGCCTGTCGCCGCCACCTGCGAGACGACCATCGGCCCTCCTCAGTAGGTTTGGTTCCGCGGCCGGCATGCCGTGCGTAACATGCCGGTCCCGATGCGTCATCATAGATGTTACATAAGACATGTAACGTGTAGAGTGTGAGATTGTCAAGGGTGGAGGGCTCATGACGGCCAACGACACGGACGACGAGCTGACCGTCGACCAGCTCGCCGCCAAGGTCGGGATGACCGTGCGTAACGTCCGTGCGTACGCCGGTCGCGGGCTGCTGCCGCCACCCCGTCTGGTCGGCCGGACCGGGTACTACGGCGCCGACCACGTGGCGCGTCTCACGCTCGTACGCGAGCTCCTCGACAAGGGGTACACGCTGTCCGCCGTGGAGCGGATGCTCGAGGACCTGCCGGACGGTCCGATGGGCCTGAGCCTGTTCGAGAGTCTGGTCAGCCCGTGGACCCCGACCGAGCCGGAGTTCGTCGACGAGCTGCAGCTGGCTCAGCGCGCGGGTGTCCCGCACGACCCGGCGACGATCGACAAGCTGGTGGAGCTCGGTGTGGTGGACCGCACCGACGCCGAGGGCCGGCTGAAGGTGCACAACCCGGACCTGCTGCGCGCCGGTCTCGACGTGATCGCCCTCGGGGTGCCGCTGGACGCGATCTTCGAGCTGCTGCCGAAGCTGTTCGCCGAGGCCGAAGCGGTGTCGAAGCTGTACGTGAACCTGTTCCGCGACACCGTCTGGCGGTCGTTCGTCGACGCCGGGATGCCCGCGGAGGGCTGGCCGGACGTCCAGCGCACCATCGACCACATCATCCCGCTCGCCGGGCAGGCATTGATCGCCACGTTCCGCGAGGCGATGGGCCGCGAGATCGAGACCGCCGTCGGCGAGGAGCTCGGCATCGACCCGTCCTCGCTGCGCCCGGCCGGCTGATGGCCGAGCGAGCCGAGGAAGAGCTCAGGCACAACCCGCTCAACGAGGTGACCGGCGGAATCCACCTCGTCACGACCGACGACGGCCGCAGGCTGGTCCGCAAGCGGCTCCGCCCGCCGGGCCCTCCGGATCCCTCCCGGCCGGAGCGGCGGCGGTCCGCCAACCTCTAACCCCAAGCGTTCATCGGGCCCTTGTGACTCGGCGTGTCGTCGTTCATCGGGCCCTTCGGACCACGGTCGGACGGCTTGCTCGCAGCAGCTGACGGTTTCGTCTCGCGGTCGGTGAGTGCCTCGTCCTCGTCGTACCGGTCGTCGTCGTCGTCCTCGTCGTCGTCGCCGGCGGACTCGGCGCGGCGGGCGATCGTGAGGAAGACCGCGATCAGCAGCAGGGGGTCGAGTGCCATCGCGAGCTCGGGGATGCCTCCAAGGTGCAGCGCGGTCACGAGCCGGCCACCAGCGCGATGCCGCCCGCGGTGAACGCGACCATGGCCGCGAGCAGCGGGTACTGCGCGCGCCGCAGCTGCTTGCGGCGGAACACCGCGATTGCCCGGTCGTGCGCGGAGACCACGCCGAGCACGTGCCCGAGCACGATCGCGCCCACCTGGACCTCCGCGATCAGCGACGTACTCACCAGGCCGTAGTCGATCCTCGCGCCGGCGAGGCCGAGCAGGTCCCAGCCCCGGCCGAGCGGGTCCGAGGCGAGCAGCACCCCGGCCTGGCCCTGGAACACCGCGAACGAGAAGTAGTGCGCGATCGCATACCCGATCACGATCGGCACCAGCGAGTGCGCGAACTGCCCCGGCAAGCCGCCGCCTCCCGCCGGGCCGAGCCACGCCTGTCCGCCACCCGCGACCCGGCGCGCAGCGCTTCCGGTCAGCCGGCCCGCACCGCCCGCGTGCGCGGCGACGACGAAGACAACGCCGACGACTGTGACCGCCGCGACCAGCCCGGCGGTGTAGACGCCGAGATGCCCGCCCCGGCCGAGGTCGGCGGTGGCGTTCGTCCACGCCGACCACCGGCTGATCCCGTCGAACGCGGTCGACCCGAGCAGCACGCACACCAGGACCACCGTCCCGGCGGACGGAGGTACCGCCGCCAGCCCGGCAAGCGGGTTCCGCGGCACGATCCGCCGCTCCTGGTCACATCCCCACGGACTCGCCTTGGCCAGCAGCTCGCCGTACACCTCGAAGGCGTCCCCGGCCCGGAACCAGCCGGTCCCGAAAACGATGCCGGCGGCAACGTTCAGGACCGTGTACGACGTGCCGAAGGCCGCCACGACGCGCGGATCCGAGCTGTCCGGCACCGCGAGCTCGAGCCACAAGAAGACCGCGAGTCCTGCCACCGCCGGCCACACCGAGATCCCGGCCGGCAGTGGGCGCAACCCATCCGGCCGGTGCACGATCCGCCGCCCAGCGGCTGCCAGCGTCCGCAGAGGGTTGATCAGCCGCCACACCGGCCCGAACACCAGCGACACCGGGATGATCCCGACCCACATCCACACGTAGAACCAGGTAGGCGCCGGGTTGTCCGCCGCCGAGTCACTCCCGGCCCACGCGGTCACCAGCAGCGCGCCGAGCGCGAGCATCCCCGTTGCCTTGAGCAACCATCGCGTAACCCGAGCGTCGGCCACCGAACCGGCCGCGGTCACAAGGGCCCGACGAGCGCCGACACGCCGGGTCACAAAGGCCCGATGAACGGACGGTTGGTACCGCGGGTGGGGCCAGAAGGCGGTCAGGGCGAAGAAGGAGACGGCGACGGCCGCGCCGGCGGAGTACATCGCGAGCCACAGCGGCACGGGCAGGTCGCCCCGCCCGCCGATCCCGTGCATCGGCACGGCGATGTCCGCGACACCCATCCGACAACCTCCTCCTGGCATAATGTGACACATCGGATGTTACATCACACGTGTCACACTAGGTCCACCGGAGCCTGCCGCCAACCGATCCCGGCAACGCAATTCGCCGGGTTGACCATTCCGGCGGATGGTTGGCCCGGGTTGTGCGCCGGGCGGACCCGCACCTCCGATGGTTCACCCGGCGAATTGCGCGGGGTTCAGGCCGCCTGGCGCTCGGTGCCGAGGGTGCGGCGGGGGCGGGCGTCGTACTCGGTGGGGTCGAAGCGGCGGGTCAGCCGTCGGAAGCGGAAGGTGAAGCCGGGCCAGATAGTGGTGTTGCGGCCCTGGGAGTCGAGGTACCAGCTGACGCAGCCGCCGGTGGTCCAGACGGTGTTCCTCATCCGCGAGCGGACCCCGTCGACGAACCGGCGCTGCACGTCGGGCCGCACCTCGACGCGGTCGAGGCCGGCGGCGTCCATGGTGCGGATCGCGTCCAGCAGGTACGCGATCTGCGACTCGATCATGAACACCATCGAGCTGTGCCCGAGCCCGGTGTTCGGGCCGATCAGCATGAAGAAGTTCGGGAAGCCGGCGATCGCCGTACCCAGATGCGCCTCCATCCCGTCGGTCCACACCTCGCGCAGCGTCTCGCCGGTCCGGCCGCGGACCATGTCCATGACCGGCAGGTCGGTGACCCGGAACCCGGTGCCGTAGATGATCGTGTCGACCTCGTGCTCGGCGCCGTCCTCGGTGACGATGCCGCGCGGCGTCACCTCGCGGATGCCGCTGGTCGAGACGGTCACGTTCGGCCGCGCGAGCGCTGGGTAGTAGTCGTCGGAGATCAGGATCCGCTTGCAGCCCATCGTGTAGTCCGGCGTCAGCTTGGCGCGCAGCTCGGGGCCGCGGATCTGCCTGGCGAGGTGCCGCTCGGCGAGCTTCTGCGCCTGTGCCATGATCCGCGGCGCCCGCGCGAAGCCGAGCACGTACGCCTCCCGGCCCCAGTAGATCCCGGCCCGCACCGCCTTCTGCACCAGCGGGAACCGCCGGAACACGGCCTTCTCCACACCCGTGATCGACCGGTCCGGCCGCGGCATCACCCACGGCGGCGTGCGCTGGAACAGGTGCAGCTCGTCGACCTCCGGTTGGATCGCCGGCACGAACTGGATCGCCGACGCCCCGGTCCCCACCACGGCCACGCGGCGGCCGGTGAGGTCGTGCGTGTGGTCCCAGCGGGCGGAGTGGAAGACGGTGCCCTCGAAGGTCTCGATCCCGGGCATCTTCGGGTACGACGGCTCGGCGAGCGGGCCCATCCCCGAGATCACGATCTCGGCGGTCAGCTCACCCTGGCTGGTCCGGACCCGCCACAGGTTGTCCGCGTCGTCCCACTCGCACGCCTCGACGGCGGCGCCGAACCGGATGTGCTCGCGGACGCCGAAGTCGTCGGTCACCCGGTTCAGGTAGGCCTCGATCTCCGGCTGCGGTGAGAACGTCGACGACCAGTCCGGGTTCGGCGCGAACGAGAACGAGTACAGGTGCGACGGCACGTCACACCGGCACCCCGGGTACGTGTTGTCCCGCCACGTCCCGCCGACATTGCTCGCCCGCTCCAGTACGACGAAGTCGCGGTGGCCGGCCTGCTTGAGGCGCACCGCCATCCCGATGCCGGCGAAACCGGAGCCGACGATCAGGATCCGGCTGTGCGTGCTGTCGGACGTTGCCATCTCGGGACCTCCAGAGGGCCGTTGAGCGGAACTTACTCGGAGTAAGTTACTTGGAGTAAGTTACCCGGAGTAAGTTATGCTTGGCAAGTGACCTCGGCCACGGACCCCACCACGCCCGCCGCGGCTCGCCCCCGGCGGCGGGACCGCGCCGCGCGCGAGCTGGAGATGCTGGACGCGGCCGAGGACATCTTCGGCGAGCGTGGTTACGCCGGTACGTCGATGGACGATGTGGCCGCCCGGGCCGGGGTGTCCAAGCCGCTGGTGTACCAGTACTACGGCTCCAAGGACGGCCTGTTCGTCGCCTGCCTGGCGCGGTTGCGCGCGCAGCTGTTCGAGTCGGTGGCGGACGTCGTCCTGACGGCCCCGGACGCCGAGCGGGCGATGTACGAAGGGCTGGCGCAGTGGTTCCGGTTCCTCGACGAGCACCCGCGAGCCTGGGCGGTGATGGTCGACGAGGGCATGTTGAGCGCGGGGCCGGCGGCCGAGGCGGCCGACCAGGTGCGCGCCGACTTCGTCGAGCTGATCGCGAGCATGGTGCGGATCAACCTGCCGGCCGAGCGGGAGACCAGCGAGGACGAGATCCATGTCGTGGCACAGGCGCTGTCCGGCGCGACCGAGCGGCTGGCGGTGTGGCGCAGCCGCCACGGCGGCGGACCGCCGCCGGAACAGGTGGCGGCGATGCTGATGAACCTGTTCTGGATCGGCCTGCGCGGCGTCCGCGCCGGCGAGTCCTGGGCATGAACAACGACTACCATCGCGGCGCGTTACTGTCTGACTACTCACAGGAATACTCCTCCATAGCCTGGGAACGATGGCCCCATGCCGAGTCTCAGACTGGGCGGAACGGGGAAACGGGGCACAGCGACACGAGCGCGGCTCTACGCGTTCGGGGCGGTCGTAACAGCTATGACCCTTCCCGCAGGTTCCGCGAACGGGTCCCTTGAATCCTGGCGCTGGTCGGGCAGCACGATCTGCGTCGTCAACAACACCTACTCGACCTTGTGGCCGGTCGCGACCGCCGTGCAGCGGTACGACGCGTCCGGCGACCTGCATGTCGTGAGCGGCGGCGACTGCTCGTCGTACAAGCAGAAAGTGTGGGTGTCGCGGTACACCGCCTCCGACGGTCGCTGCGGCGTCACGACCGTATGGAAGGACGAGTACGGCCGGTTGTTGTACGCGCGGATCCAGCTGAACCGCTACTACTCCAGCTGCCTGTCCTCCTCGACGCGGCGGGCGCACGTCATGTCGCACGAGCTCGGCCACGCGGTCGGCCTCGCGCACACCTCCAGGTACGACTCGGTGATGAACGTGTCGACCTGGTCGTACGACAACGTGCCCTACCCGACGAGCTACGACTACTCAGAGATCGAGCGGAGGTATCCGTGGTGACATGCCCGTGAGCTGACGGACCGGTCGTGATCTGATCGGGGCGATGCGTGCGCTCCGGTCGTCCACCCTGCCCGCGCCGCTGCTGGTGCTCGGCGGCGTCGTGTCGGTGCAGTTCGGCGGCGCCCTGGCCGCGACGCTGATCCCCGGGATCGGCGCCGGCGGCGCGGTCACGCTGCGGCTCGGCCTCGGTGCCGTCGTCCTTCTCCTCGTCGCGCGGCCGCGGCTGCGCGGGCGCGACTGGCGGGACTGGCGCGCGGCGGTCGGGTTCGGCCTCACGCTCGGGCTGATGAACCTGTCGTTCTACCTCGCGCTCGCGCGGCTGCCGCTCGGCGTCGCGGTGACGGTCGAGTTCATCGGGCCGCTCGGGCTGGCCGCGGTGCTGTCGCGGCGGGCGCGGGACCTGGTCGCGGTCGCGGTGGCGGCGGCCGGCGTGGTGCTGGTGAACGGGCGCGACCTGCACGCGGTGAACTGGACCGGCGTGGGATTCGGGTTGCTCGCGGGAGCCTGCTGGGCGTCGTACATCCTGCTGAGCGCGGAGACCGGTCGGCGGTTCGGGCAGCTCGACGGGCTGGCGCTGGCGATGGTGGTCGGCACCGCCGTGGTCGCGCCGTACGGGATCGCGACGGCGGGCGGCACCCTGGTCGAGCCGCACAACCTGCTCACCGGGGCGGCGGTGGCGGTGCTGTCGTCGGTGCTGCCGTACTCGCTGGAGCTGCTCGCGCTGCGGCGGATCCGTCCGGTGGTGTTCGGGATCCTGATGAGCCTGGAGCCGGCGGTCGGGGCACTGGCCGGGTTCAGTGTGCTGGGGCAGCGATTGTCGGTGCTCCAGATCGGTGGGATGGCCTGCGTGGTGGCCGCCTCGATCGCGGTCACCCGCTCCCGTGGCACCGAGCAGCTCGATCTCTGATCTGTGGCACAGCAGTGCCGCTGTCATCGCTGTGAGTGAAAACCAATTGACGGTCGTAACGCTGCGTAGGCAAACTTGGATGTAAGGGGAAAGCTTACGGGGGGACACCATGTCCACAACAGGAAAGACCATGCACAGCACCGAGGTTCATCTACGCGCCCGCATCTTCCGCTGCGAGGCACTGGGCGCACCGGCACCGTGGTACGCCGACATCGATGACCCCAGTTATCCGCAGCCGGACCAGCCCTACTGGTACTCGTACTACGAGACGCAGTCCGCGGCCCTGGTCGCCGCCTGCGACCGGCTCGCCGCGCTGTCCTGAGCCGGCTCGCGCCCGCGTCCGCACCGCACTCCGCCAGTAGCCTGGCAAGGAGGCGAGGAGACGCGATGACCGAGTGGGCACCCGAGCAGCCGCGGCAGCCTGAGCCGCCCCGGAGGCCGCGCTGGGGGGCGCGCGCCGGCGGCGGCGCGGTGGCGGCAGGTGGCGCCGCGGCGGCGAAGAGCGGCCTGCTGGTCAAGCTGCTGCTCGCGCTCAAGGGCCTCGCGGTCCTGGCCAAGTTCAAGTTCGCGCTGTCCATGGTCGTCTCGATCGGGGCTTACGCGCTGTTCTGGGGCTGGCGGTTCGCGGTCGGGTTCGTGCTGCTGCTGGCGGTGCACGAGCTCGGCCACGTCGTGGTGCTGCGCGCGCAGGGCGTCGAGGCGAGCGCGCCGATGTTCATCCCGTTCCTGGGTGCGTTCGTGTCCGTGCGGTCGCCGCAGCGGTCCGTGGCCGAGGAGGCCGGCTCCGCGCTCGCGGGCCCGGCGGTCGGCGCCGCCGGCTCGTACGCCGTGCTGGAGCTCAGCCAGGCCACCGGCTCGCAGCTGCTGCAGGCGCTGGCCTACACCGGCTTCTTCCTCAACCTTTTCAACCTGCTGCCGATGCTGCCGCTGGACGGCGGCCGGGTGGCCGGCGCGCTGCATCCGGCGATCTGGGCGGCCGGCATGGCCGTGGCGGTGGTGTTCCTGCTGTCGCACCCCTCGCCGGTGCTGGTGTTCGTCCTGGTGATCGGCGGGCTCGAGGCCGTCCGGCGCTGGCGGGCGCGCCGTGCGGGCGAAGCCGGCGACTACTACACCGTGCCGCCCCGGGTACGCGGCCTGATCGCGGCCGCGTACGTCACGGTCGCGCTCGTCTGCCTGTGGGGCATGAACGCCGCCTATCTGCCGCATGCGTCGCTCTGATCCTGACGGAGGTGCGGCGGGCGATGGAGGCCGGGCGTTCGGGACGGTCGCGGACATCGCGCGCGAGCTATGCCTGTCCGAGGGGACGGTGCGGAATCACCTGTCGTCGGCGATCGGCAAGACCGGGGCCGCGGACACGGGCCGAGGCCGTGCGGCTCGCCGTCGACAACGGCTGGCTCTAGCCCTTGCACCTACCTAGCCCTTGCACCTACCTGCCGTGGCATCGTTTTACAGGTTTGGGGCCGAGAACGGTTATGCATAATCCTCACCGAATGTAGGGGTGAGGGGGCAGATTGTCATTCGCGTTCGGGACGCTGGGGCCGCTGACGGTGTCTCGCTCGGGTGTCGCGCTCGGCGTCGGCCCGGCGAAGCGCCGGATGATGCTGACCGCCCTGCTCCTGGAGGCGAACCGCGCGGTCTCGCTGGACCGGCTCGCCGGCCTGCTCTGGGAGGCGCCCGCGCCGGCGTCCGCGGTCGCGAACCTGCGCACCCACGCCGCCGCCCTGCGCCGGCTGCTGCGTGACCCCGACGGCACCGACCGGCTGGTGTCGCAGCCCGGTGCGTACATGCTGGTGGTCGAGCCTGGCGAGCTCGACCTCGCCGAGTTCGAGGAGCTGACGTCGCGGGCTCGGGAGGTGGCGGAGACGGACCCGGCCGACGCCTTACGGCTGTGGTCCGAGGCGCTCGCGCTATGGCGCGGCGGCGCGGCCGAGGGCGTGCCGCGGACGGCGGGCCTGGAACCGGTGCTGGCGCTGATCGACGAGCGGCGGACGGCGGCGTTCGAGGAGTACGCCGACGCGGCGCTGCGGCTCGGTGACCACGCGGGTCTGGCCGACGAGCTGCGTGCGCAGGTGGCCGCGCATCCGCTGCGGGAGCGGCTGAGCGAGCAGCTCGCGCTGACGCTGTACCGGTGCGGGGACGTGGCTGGCGCGATCGGAGTGCTGTCCGACGCGGTCGCGCAGCTGCGCACCGAGCTCGGCATCGACCCCGGCCCCTCGCTGGTCGCGCTCCAGCGGGCGATCCTCGAACGCGACCCGTCGCTCGACGTCTCCCGCCCGCTCGACGGTCCGCGCGTCGTTGCCGCGGAGCCGGCGGACGTGCCCGCCGGACCGCCCCGGCAGCTGCCACCCGACACGCTGGTGCTGACCGGCCGGACCGAACACCTCGCGATCCTGGACGCGGCGCTCTCCCCCGGCCCCGGCACCGTCGTCGTCCACGGCCGGCCCGGCGCGGGCGCGTCCGCGCTCGCGCTGCGCGCCGCGCACCGGACGGCCGAACGGTTCGGCGGCGGGCAGCTGTACGTCGATCTCTGGTACGACGGATGCGCGGTCTCGCCGTTCGACGCACTGGGCTCGCTGCTGCGCGGCCTGGGCGTAGAGGTGCTGCCGGACTCGGCGCCGGAGCGGGCGGCGCTGTTCCGCTCGCTGGCGGCGCCCGACGCACTGGTGATGCTCGACAACGCCGTGTCCGCCGCGCAGGTGCGGCCGCTGCTCCCGGCCGGTGGCATGGCCGTCGTGACCAGCCGGCGCCGGCTCGCGACCCTCGACGCCACGGCGCGGGTCGCGGTCGGGGCCCTCGCGGACGACGAGGGTGTGGCCATGCTCGAAGCCCTGGTGGGCGCGGACCGGATCGCCGCCGAGCCGGTCGCGGCCGGTCATCTGGTTCAGCTGTGCGACGGCCTCCCACTGGCGCTGCGGATCGCGGCGGCGCGCCTGGCCAGCCGGCCGAACTGGCCCGTCACACGACTGGCGGACCAGCTGGCCGACCCCGCGCTGCGGCTCGACGTGCTCAGCTTCGAGGGCCTGTGCGTGCGCGACGCCCTGCGTCCGGCGTACGCGGGTCTCGACGACACCACCGCCGAGGTCTTCCGCCTCCTCGGCACCCTGCGCCCCCGCTCCCTCGACGCCGATGTGGTCGCCTCACGGCTGGACCTCTCGTACGACGTCGCCGAGGCGGCCTTGGAGGAGCTGGTCGACACCCGCCTGGCCGAGTCCCGCGCGCCCGGCCGCTACCACCTGCCCGAGCTGCACCGCCTCTTCGCCGGGGAGCTCGGCGAGGGCCCCTGCCCCGCCGCCCGCCGCGGCGGCCGCCGTACCGCCTGACGATTCCGCGAGTGCCTGATGTGAGGATGACCGCATGACCTGGACCGCGCCTGACGTGACCCTGCCCGAGTTCCCGGTGGTCGGCGACGACCGGCCGATGCTGGAGGGTTACCTTGCCTGGCACCGCGCTCTCCTGCGCCACAAGTGCGCCGGGCTGAGCGGTGAGCAGCTGGCGACCTGCTCGGTCCCGCCGTCCAACCTGTCCCTGCTCGGTCTGGTCCGCCACATGGCGAAGGTGGAGCGCAGGTGGTTCCGCGAGCGGATCGCCGGGCAGGAGCTCGACCCGATGTACGACCCCGCTCTGGGGCGGGACGCCGACTTCGAGGATCTCGACCCGGATCGCGCGCAGGCCGACTACGAGCGGCTTCTCGAGGAGTGCCGGCTTGCCGAAGAGGCGTTGGCCGCGGCGTCGTACGACGACACCATCATGGCGCGAGACGACGAGATGTCCGTACGGGCCGTGGTCGTCCACATGATCGAGGAGTACGCCCAGCACAACGGCCACGCCGACCTGCTCCGCGAATGCATCGACGGCACAACGGACAAGTAACGCCAGAGTTCCGCCTTCATCCGCGCGCGGCTCGGTGTCCCCGCGGCTCGGCCTCGGAGTGGGTGACCTCCAACAGCGCATCGGTGGAGAAGAGGGTTGCGGATCAGGCCGATCCGAGTCCCGCACCCGCTGCGCTGTGCACGTCCCTGTGCACGACCTCGATGAAGACCTCCACAGTCAATTGGACGTCGCCTGTCATTTCGTTCGCCTCCTCCCCGGGCACCAGTTACGCCGGACACCGCCCGAGCCAACTACCAGTCTGACCGGCCGGACATGTCCCAGTCGTGAGCACGGACGAGATCGTCGACGGTCGCGGCGAGCCTCGCCGCAACGGTGGATGCCCTGCAGGACTCGCAGGTCAGACCTCTGGGCAATCGCTCAAGAGCCTCGAGCTGGGCGGACATCTCGGCTGCCTTCAGCGAACTGGCGGGCTGGCCGAGCGCGTGGTCGAAGTCGCCGAGCAGCGCGAGGTTCTGCCCGGACGCGTCCAGCGCCGCCCGCAGCGGATCATCGCCGGTCAACGTTCGAGCCGCGGACCACAACACTCCCAACGCCCGCATGGCGTAGTAGTCCGGCCGATGAGAATCGTCGACACGCGCCTCCGGCACAGACTCCACCGCCGCGGCCAACTCCTGCGCCGCCGCCTTCGAGGGGCTCTCGACGAGTCCCCACAGCAGCACCAGCCAGTCGTCATATCGCGCCGGATTGGTACTGCGCGTGAAACCAGCAAACACAGGCACGATCCGCGTCGCACAACTCGCGGCGAAAGCCGGCAGCTGCGCTGGACCGGTGCGCCGGATCCTCTCCTCAAGCGTTCTCACTGGCCAGACGTCTCTACTGTCAGTCCCGCTGGACCCTCTCGTCCGGCTGGCTCCGTACACATACGCGAAGTCAGACCAGCGACCTCCGATCTGCGGCGATTACATTTTCGTCACTTTTCTCGAGCAGCTCCTCGAGCGCTGCAGTACCACGCGCGCGGGCAAAAGCGGCCTCCGCACTGGTAATCGGCACGAGCCACAGCATCTGAACCTTTCCAGTCGGCGTATCGCACCACTCGAGGCCGGGACCGTACGGGTACGGAAGGGAAACGAGCAGATTGTCGGCCGCAGACCCCTCGATCCATGGCCGTCCGATATTGACTGTCGATCCAAGATGTAGAGCGTACCTGGGATCAGCGTGAAAGTTCGCGATCATGGCGAGGGTTTCGACATGAGCAGCGGTCTCGGTCGGCGACAAGATGAAGAACTCAAACCGATGCCTCTCATCGGCCGCTCGCCACGCTCCGACTGTCACGTACACCCACGGATCCTCGCTCGTCGTCGGAGCCACCCGCCGAACCCGGAACTGCGGAAGCGTCCGGCCAATAGGACCGAGCGTCCACGAGAACTCCTCCTGTGGATTGTCCGGCCAAAATCGGTCCAAGTGGCGACGAATCGCGTCATCGGTTTCCTCGCTGATGATCGGTCACTCCAATCCGAAGAATCGAGCGAAGTGGCGCGACAGTTGCGACAAATAACCGCCCTGACTCCGCTGGCACGTCAGGCACATGGCGCCATCGAACGCCTCTTCACTTTGCGCATACGCTCCGCGCTCAGCATTCGTCATAGCATAGCCCTCGAACTCGTAGTAGTGCTCAAGCAGCGATGGGCTGTGCTCGGGCACTGGCTGAGTCGGCGTGCCACTCACCATCGGCTTGCCGCAGCTGGGGCACGGCTCACCTTCAGCGGCCTCCCGAATCGCGCGTGCCGCAGGGCTGTTCGTCTGGGCTCCCCCGTAGTGCTCCTGCCGGTTGAACCTCACCTTCGGACCAAAGCTGGAGCTGGCATCCTCTGCAGCCGCAGCAGCTACGTTGTCGCCTTCTTCCGCGACACCTCGACCCAGCAGGTTCCGCACGGCCGGAGCAGCCTTGCTCGCCGCGGCACCAAGCAGCTTCCCGGCTCCGAATCCGACCATGCCGGCCGCCGCACCGGTCGCACCGGATACCAGGAAGCCGCTGGCCGTCCACTGGTCGGACGGGGTCTTCATGCCGTACGTGACCATGTTGCCGACGGCGCCGCCGAGGGCCGCGCAGCCGAGCGAACCGGCCCCCGCCGTGGCGACCTCGCAGCCGATGCCGACCACCGTGCCGACGACGGCGCCGACGATCTCGGCCTTGTGCTCCGACACCCATGTGGTCGTCGCGCTCCACGCGGTCGACGCCGCGTCCGCCACCGTCGAGGCCGCGCTGGACACCGCGTTGGTGACCGAGCTGACCGCGGAGCCGATGGCGTGGGTGATGGAGCTGAAGCCCCAGTGGCCGTCGATCTCCACCATCGAGATCGGGTTGCCGCCGGCGAACGCGTACCGGTTCATCGTCCACGGGTCGGTCGTGAGCGACATGTCGGCGAGCGCGCCGTTGTACGCGTCGAGCGTGAGGAACCGGTTCAGGCCCGGGTTGTAGTCCCGGAAGCCCATGTCGTAGTTGCCGGAGTTGTGGTCCCACCGCGCCGAGTTGAAGCGGTACGCGTTGTACGGCTCCTTCGTCGGGTCGGTCGCCGTCGGCTTGTCGACGCCGGTGAAGTCCTTGTCGTCGTTCTGGCCGTAGGCGGTGTACCCGTAGGTCGACTTGGTGTCGCCCTTGTCGTCGGTCAGCGTCTCGACGTCGGTGTGCGGGTTGTACCCGTAGTCGTTGTTCTCCTTGGTGCCGTCGGTGTTGAACTTCGTCTGCGACAGCCGCTCGCCCCACGGCGAGTACTGGTACTCCTTCTTGTCCTTCGGGTCGGCCGCGTTCTCCTCGCTGAGCAGCTTGTCCGTCAGGCCCAGGTAGGCCATGTTCTTGGTCTTCTCGTCCGGCGTACCGGCCTTCTCGACCTCGGTGACGGTGCGGTCCAGCGGGTCGTAGGTGTACTTCGACGTGGTCGTCGTACCCGCGTTCATCGTCCGGTGCTCGATCTTGCGGTCGAATCCGTCGTAGACGTACCGCTCGATCTCCTTGTCCAGCGCGGTGACCGTGTCCAGCCGGCCGAACGGGTCGTAGTTGTACGACGCTGCGACGCCATCGGTTGTTGCCGTCTGCAACCGGTTCCGGTCGTAGACGAAGGTCGTCTTCTTGCCGCCGGACTCCTGCGAGATGACGTTGCTGTTCGGGTCGTTCACGTACGACTCGTGCGACACCTCCGAGCCCGTGCCCGGGTCGGTCTTCTTCACCGCCGACGACCGGTCGCGCGGGTCGTACGTGTAGGTCGCGACCCGGTTCAGGTACGCCGAGTGGTCGTCGGCGTTCTGCTCCTTGGTGGTGTCCTTGACCTTGTTGCTGTTCTCGTCGTACTCCATCGTGTGCTCGGAGACGACGGTGGCGTCCGGTTTCTCCTCGACCTGGTGCTTCATCGTCCAGTCGAGGTTGTAGTCGTAGTCGACGGAGTTCCCGTTCGACTTGACCTCGTGCAGCTTGTCGCCGTGCGGCGTGTACGTGTACGTCTGGATCTTCGGGCTCGGGTCGGACGCGCTCTCCTTGTTGGTGACCTTCGCCAGCAGGTCGAGCACGTTGTACTCGTACGTCGCGATCTCGGAGTCACGCTGCCGCGACAGCGGGTTCGCGTTCTCGTCGTACGTGAACGAGGTGGTGTGCTTGAGCGTCGACCCGAGCTTCTCCTCGATCTTGCCGACCTGGTCGATCCCGTTGAAGGTGACCGCGTAGTTGTCGAACTGCGCGCCCGAGCTCGAGTCGGTCAGCGAGACCAGGTTCCCGTTCGGGTCGTAGCTGTAGCCGTAGGTCTTCTTCTCGTTGTCGGTGTCACCGGAGTTGTCCCGGACCAGCTTGACCGCGTCGGCTACGACCGAGCCGCCGGCGTTGTCGGTCAGGGTGATCTGGTGACTGTTGCCCTCGGCAAACGAGTAGGAACCGAGGCTCACCCACTGGCCGGCCTGCGTGGTCTGGTTGACGGTCTTGGTGACCGAACCGCCGTTGTAGTCGACCTTGTACGGCGCGTTGGTCGCCGTGCCGGCGGCGTACTTGACGAACACCTGGTAGGTGCCGCTCTGCGGGATGTGCAGCTTCCAGGCGAACGAGTTCGTGCCGGTGCCGGCCGCGTGCGTCTGGTAGTTGAAGCCCTGGTACCCGGTGCCCGAGGTCGAGACCGGCCAGCCGCCGGCCGGTGTCTGCACCACGTTCTGGGTGTCGGAGTTGTCGACCAGCACGACCTGGCTGCCGACCGGGACGCCGTCGTCGGAGTGCGACTTCTTCTTGCCGTCCGGGTAGTAGTCCCAGGTCTGGGTCCGGCTGGACGAGCCGCCGTCGCTGGTCACGGTCCGCTTGGTCTGGCGTCCGAGGTCGTTGTAGTCGTACGTGGTCCCGATCCCCCACGCGTCCGTCGACGACTTGCTCCAGCCGTTGTCGAAGTACGTCGTGGTGGTGTCGTTGCGGACCGTCTGCCCGTCCGACGGCGGGTTGCTGACCTTGGTGAGCCGGCCGACCGCGTCGTAGGAGTTGATGACCTTGTCCTGCTTGTTGTAGGTCGCGTCGTCCTTGTCGTACGGGAAGATCTGCTCCTTCACCCGGTTCACCGCGTCGTACACGGTCACCTGGGCGAAGTCGTCGGGGTCGTCGGTGGTGGCGACGCCGCGCGGGGTGATCTCCTTGGTCTTGTTGCCGACCTGGTCGTACTCGTACCGCACCGTGTGGTAGACGAACGTGCCGGTGTCGTTGCGGTGCGGGACCTTGGCCTCGGTGGTGAGACCGCGCGCGTCCAGGGTCAGCAGGGTGACGTTGCCGGCCTGGTCGGTCTTGGTGACGACCTTGCCGTCCTTGTCGTAGCCGTGCTTCGTGACGTTGCCCGCGGCATCGATCACCGCGGTGGTGCGGTGCGCGAGGTCGTAGGTGTACTTGGAGGAGTAGTCGGTGGTGTCGGCGGTCGCGTTCTTGCGCGCGTCGACCATGGTGACGACGTTGCCGACGTTGTCGTAGTCGTACGAGATCTTGTGGCCGAGCGCGTCGGTGATCGACAGCAGCTGGTAGATCTCGTTGTACGCCTGGCGGGTGACGAAGTCGTTCGGGTCGGACGCCGTCAGGTTGCCCTTCGGCTTGGTCGAGCTGGTGAGGTTGCCGACCTTGTCGTAGGTGTACGTCGTGCGCCGCTCCGGGTCGGTCGCGTTGTCCTTCGGGTCGATCGACGCCGTCATCCGGTCGAGGTTGTCGTACTGGTACGTCGTCACCGCGCCGTTCGGTGCGGTCGACTGGGTGACGTTGTCGTTCGCGTCGTACACCGGCGCCGGGGTGTTGACGTAGATCCCGCCGGCCTGGTCCTTAGGCTGCTTCTTGGTGAGCGTGCGGCCGAACACGTCGTAGGTGTACGACGAGGTCTTGCCGAGCGCGTCGGTCACCGAGAGCACGTTGCCGCGCGCGTCGTACGCGGTGTTGGTGGCGTTGTTCAGCGCGTCCGTGGTCGTCTTCGGGTACCCGGTCGGGTCGTAGTTCGAGTACGTCGTGGTGTGCGAGTTCGCATCGGTCGACGTGAGCATCTGGCCGGTGCTGTCGTAGGTGTACGTCCTGGTGTAGTCACCGGCGGTGGAGGTCGCGCTGCCGGCCGGGTCGGTGACCGACGTCAGGTTGCCCTTGGTGTCGTAGCCGAACGTCCAGGTCCGGCCCTCCGGGCTCTGCTTGGTGGCGATGTCGGCGATGTGCCCGTTCAGGCCGGTGAAGTAGGTGAACCGGGTCCCGGCCCAGCCGTTCTTGTTCGCCTCCTGGTCGGTGCTCGTCAGCGGGAAGCCGGTCTTCGGGTCGAACGTCCAGGTGCTGAAGGCGCCGTTGTTCTCCTGCAGCCGGGTGACGTTGTTGTCGGCGTCCCAGGCGAGCTGGGTCACCTCGTTCTTGGGGTTGGTCGACTTGACCGGCCGGCCGTAGCCGTCGAGCAGATAGGTGGTGCCGTGGTTCTCGGCGTCCGTCGTGACGGTCTGGATCTGCGAGCCGCTGGTGCCGTCCGGGTCGGTGTACGCGTACTGCGTCAGGCCGCCGTTGCGGTCGGTCAGCGACTTCGCCAGCCACTTGAACTTCGGGTCCAGCGGGGTGTCGTAGTACGCCAGCTGGGTGGTGTTGCCGCGCGGGTCCTTGACCGCGATCAGCTTGGTGTTCTTGTTCGTGTTGGTGGCGTCGTAGGTGAACCGGAAGGTCTTCGCCTCCGGCTTGCCGTTGGCGTCCACCAGCTTGGCCATCAGGCCCTTGTCGGTGTAGGTCAGCGCGAGCTGCCGGCCCGAGACGTCGGTGATCGTCTTGACGTTGTCGATGATCTTCGGGTTGGTCAGGTTGGTGGCCTGGACCTCGTTGCCGTTGTCATCGATGTAGGTGTAACGGTCGCCCTTGGCGTAGTAGTTCAGCGTCAGCGTCTGCCGGTTCGCCGGGTCGGTGATGTACTGCAGGAACTTGCGCGGCTGGTTGTTCGACTTCCGCTCCGCGTAGGTGAACTGCAGCGTGTTGCCGTTCTTGTCGACGATCGCGGTCTGGTAGCCCTCGGTGTCGAAATACGTCTGGGTCCGGTCCGGCCGGGTCATCACCCAGGCGCGGGTGGTGTCGGTGGCGCTGCCCTTCTGCAGGAACAGGTGCACGCCGGCGGGGTGCACGTACTCCCACTGCGCGGGGTCGGTGCTGCCGTGCTTGTCGAGGCTGAAGATGTGGCTGGTGCCATCACCGTCGGTCAGCGTGACCTCGGTCGGGTAGGCCTGCCCGCGCGGGTGCAGGTCCAGCGGCGTGTTCAGCCGGGTCAGCGTGGTGGCCGCGAGCGACCAGCCGTAGCCCATCGACGAGGCCGAGGTGTCCAGGCTGTTGTAGGTCAGCCGGGTGAACGTCGCCAGGCCGCGGCTCGGGTTGGTGAACGCGTTGTAGTTCCACACCGTGTTGCCGGCGTACAGGTTCACCATCGCGGTGGTGCCGGCGCCGGTGTTGGTTCCGGCGTACTGGTAGAACTTCTCCA
>WNGB01009179.1_pt1 | contig 20490 bp, 17 predicted proteins | sample 5400681 | NCBI WGS metagenome assembly WNGB01 (sample SAMN13153367, study PRJNA577476) | soil metagenome | isolation source: 115 cm soil or saprolite under grassland replicate 2 | place: USA:California | collected 2016-06-15
TCCGATTTCTCGTTCATTTACCTAATCTTGCTCTTTCTTCTTCAACAACACTATCTTCTAATTTTTTAAAAAGCGGACCAGGCTGATTCAGTTTCGCGCCATGCTTCAACTCGCTAGGCTTCCATTGGTGGGTCGGGATGGCATCTCGACTTATATCGCGATACTTCAACACCTTATGCGTGCCAAGCGAATCGCTCACATCTTCGGTGTACTGCTCCCCAAACAGCGGAGTTTCATAACCAAAGAACCTATGCAATCTCTCAGATGTGAAGGGCAGGAAGGGGGCGAACATCACCTTGAGCGAGTCGATGGCTCTGAGCGCGGTGTAGATGGTTTTTGCTGCTCCGTCGCGGTCGGTTTTAATTGCTGCCCATGGTGCAGTCTGGTCGAGGTATTGGTTGACGGCGGTGGCGAGTTTCATCGCTTCGCCGATGGCAGAACGCAGACGCACGGCTTCAAGTTCCGCGCCTACAGTGTTGAATCCATTTTCGATCGTTGCTAATAATTGTTTATCAATATCGCGCAACGCCTGGACGGGCGGCTGCCCGTCCGTACTTTCTAAGGAAGGCACATGCCCATCCCAATGTTTGTACGCGAACGACAGCACGCGGTTGGCAAGGTTGCCCCACGTCGCTACCAGTTCGTTGTTGTTACGCGCCACAAACTCGGCCCAATCCCAATCGCTATCCTTCATCTCGGGCATGTTGACCGTCAGATAATAACGTAGGGCGTCCGGGTCGTAACGGGTCAGCGCGTCGCGCCCCCACACCGCCCAATTGCGGGAGCCACTGATCTTCTGTCCTTCGAGGTTCATAAACTGGTTGGCGGGCACATCATACGGCAAGGTGAGCGGAAATTTTTCTTCCGCAAAGATTTCGCCGAATTGATCGCCTACGCCCATTAACTCGGCAGGCCAAAGCGATGTGTGGAAGAAAATGTTGTCCTTGCCAATGAAGTGGAATTGCTTGGCTTGAGGGTTGACCCACCACTCGCGCCATGACTCACCTCCCTTCGACTGCGAATCTCGATACGCTTCGCTACTCGATTCTCCGCTCAGGGAGGACCACTCTATTGGAGCGGAGAGGTAGCCGATGACAGCCTCGAACCAGACGTAGATGCGCTTGCCAGCCTCCGTCCAGCCTTCGATCGGGATAGGCACACCCCAGTCAAGGTCACGTGTGATTGGACGCGGCTTCAATCCCTCAGATTCGATCTTACCCAACGATTCGCCGATCACGGTATCGCGCAGGTGTTCGATGCGTTCCTGCAAAAACTTCTTGACATCGGGTTCGAGTTTCGAGAGATCGAGGTAGAAATGCTCGGTCTCACGTAACTCGAGTGCGCCGCCTCCCTTTGCGCGCGGGTTGATCAACTTTTCCGGCTCAAGGACATTACCACAATTGTCACATTGATCGGAGCGCGCATACTCGAACCCACAAATGTAACAGGTCCCTTCGACGTAGCGGTCAGGGAGGAATCTGTTGGCGCTGGGCGAGTACCATTGCTTTGACTTGGCGGTAAAGAGATAGCCGTTCCTTTGCAATGCAAGGAACATAGCCTGCGAGACTTTGAAATGATTCTCGGTGTGTGTTGTTGTGAACAGATCGTACGTAATGCCATAACCTTTAAAGACTTCAAGAAAGCCATCGTGAAATTTCTTGTACACTTCCTCGACAGGTTTTCCTTCTTTATCCGCCGCGAGAGTGACGGGCGTCCCGTGGGAATCCGTTCCCGAAACCATGAGAACTTTATTTCCTTTTAGACGATGATAGCGCGCGACAATATCACCGGGTAAATGAGAACCTGTGATATTTCCAACATGGATCTCAGCATTGGCGTAGGGCCAGGCAATTGCAATTAAAATGTTTTCGGGCATTCATGCCTCCGTGGTTTATGTGGGTACGGGCGGCTGCCGTCCCTAACGTAAGAGGAAAACAAAAAAGGCTGTCCGCGTTCGCTGGACAGCCTTTTACTTATTCGGGTACAACGACCTAACGTACTTTCCGGGCGCGGTTTGACATCTCCATTCGGCGCATGGACATGGTCATTGTCACCACTGGGGAAGCAGGTCGAGAATTCATGTGCGCTATTTTAGGCGGAGGGAGAAGGTTTGTCAATGGGATTTGTGCAACACAATTCCGTTTTCTTGGATGGGAATCTTATTCCTACATTCGATACATTTCAAATATGTGGATTCACTCATCCAATTTATTTTTTCGCAGGCCGGGCATTTCAGGGCCTCCGTCAATTTTTGGTGATTCGAAGGAGTCAACTGTCCAGGCTTGCGGGCAGTTACGCGGTCGAACCATTTCCACCATGGAGTGACCTCAACCTGCTCAAAGCCTTTGCTTTCCAGCAGAGATTTGAAACTAGATTTGTTGATCACTTTTGATTTTCTTCCCGAAGCTTCAGTCCCGCGTGACGTGAGGAAGAATCCACCGGGACGTAACACACGAAACAACTCGCGTAATGGTCTGTCCATTTCAGGCATCACTTCCAAAGCCTCCATACAACTGACCATGTCGAAGGAATTGTCGGGGAAGGGGAGCGGGAAATCAATCAGACGTAATAATGTAAATCGTCCCTGATAAGACTCAAGCTTTTGTGACGCCTTTTCGAGCATTCCTTGTGAAACATCTAGCGCTATGATGTGACCGTTAAACCGTGTCTCTTTCAGAAGGGTTAAAGGCAATCGGCCAGTGCCTGTCGCGAGGTCCAGAATGAACGGAGCGGATATATCGCATAAGGCATCCATAGTAGGGCGTGCCAACATGTCTGCATCGCGCTTCTGGCTTTCACCTTTGCTTTTGTCGTAATTCTTTGCCCAACGATCATAGAGCCAGGCCTGCACGCGCGGACCAAGATGGGTCGCTTCGTAAAAATAAATTTCGCGATCAAGAGCATATAAAAGCAAGAGAACAATGGCGATAGCAATGATCCAGAACCACATATTTCCTCTAAATACTTTGCATATCTGGCAGAAGAACTTCCGCTTGATGGACAGTGCGGGAAACATATCCAAACAAAAATGCGAGCGCGCCGCCAATGCCTGCAACGATAAGCACATTCGATACTGTCCACCATTCCGCAAGCGGTCCCGCAAACAGAATGCCAAACAAGTATGGCAGCCGCACCAAAAGTTGCCGCGCGGAAAACACACGTCCCTGCACATCGGCTTCCACTTTCGTTTGCCAGATGGCTTGATTACCCCCTTCAACGAATGGCTCAAAGAAAGAGAAGAAAAAACTTCCGATCGACCAGAATAAAATTACACGGCCCAGTCCCAGCCAGAGGATGCCCAACAGACATGCACCGATCCCGCCTAACAAAACTCCATGAATCCGACGTCGCGGTCCGCCCCATAGACTCAAAAGCCCGCCTCCGACTATGCCGCCTATTGCTCCCACCGATTGAACAGTTGCCAAAGTTGACGCGTTGTCCGCCGTCTTGCTCAAGATCAACGGCGCGATTAATGTTGCTCCAATGGCGAGAAATATATTCGCGGCCATGAACAACGTGGTAAGTCCTAAAAGATTCGGATGTGCGCGGATATATTGAAACCCGAAGCGCGTCTCTTGCCAGATGGTCCCACGGCTATGCAATCCTGTCTCACTGATCGTTGGTTGTGGAACATCGATCCACAGGAGAGTCCCAAACGCGGCGAGAAATGTGACCAGATCAATGATCATAATTCCTGTCATACCAATGGGCCCCAACAATGCCGCGGCAAAAACAGGCGCGAGGATCCCGGAGAGGGCAACAGCCAATCCGAGCATGCCACTGGCACGTGCATATTGATTCTTTGGGAGCATGGTTGTCATGGCTGCGGTATAAGCAGGGTATTGAAATGCAGTGAAGAAACCGGCGAGAATGCTAACAATGTAGATATGCCAAATCTGCAAGTTATCCGTCGCGTACAAGATAAGGACGACCAGAGTGCCAATGGCTGTCGCCGCGTCGCTAAGCATCATCACCAGCTTGCGATTCCAGCGATCTACGAACGTACCGGCAAGCGGAGCAAATAACACGGTTGGTAGGAAGGCGGAAAAGCTGACGATGGATAAGGCTGTGATACTCCCCGTCGTTTTCCAGGCCCAAATGGTAAACGCGAACCACGTCATGGCACTGCCGAGCAAGGACACGATCTGTCCGAGCCACAGGATCGTGAAGCCGCGCATGCTAGAAGAAGGATTGGAAGACATTCTGACCATTATAAGAATAGATTGGTCTTTCCCCCATTACATACACTTAACAGAAATCAAGTCTGCGGTGCATTTTGTAGTTTGTTATGAAAAATACTAGGTTTTCCGGTCAAAAGAAGCAAAATCATTCCCAAAACGATGATCGTGTTTCCCAAACTCCATAAATCCTTTGACGTGTTGGCATGTTGGACGAGTGCGAAAAATGAATACAAAACAAGAATGACAAGAAACAGGAATGCGTATATATAACTCTTTGTCCTTTGCACAAGCGTTCCCACGATCCATATAATTGGAATCACATAAAGAATCTGGTCGTATGCCCACAGATAAACGGTTGAAACAAATCCAATGGGGATGATGACGTTCATCGCCTCCCACGCGGAAAGGTAAGCCTGCTTCCGCCAAAGGAAGAGTCCCCCCAGCCCAAGCAATGACAATGCACCCGCGGCGCCGAGAATCGCAGAACATGGCGAGGTACCTTTGCAAGCCAGATAGGCGAATGACCAGACATTCGAATGGATTCCTTGAGTCCTGTCCATCACGGCTTGACTTGCTGTGCCAAATTTTGTAACCCAAAGTGGATCTTGAATCATTCCAACGATGAGCAACGCGAATCCACCGATGATGATTCCCTGGATAGTCTTCCAATCGCGCCGAGCAAGAAACCAGATCCCAAAAAGGAATAATATCGTCAGGCCTTGTGGGGGTTTGAGCATAGTGAGCGATAAGATCATCCCAGCCACTAATCTTTTATCTCTTTCCAAAAATAATAAGGCTAGTAGCATGATGATTAGTGTAAAACCGCCAAGCGCGCCGATTTGCAGGGTTAGGAACACTGGGCCGAAAAATAAGAGGAAAAGCAGCATTGGCAGGAATAGACGTCGGTGGGCTGGATCTCTCCAATGATGGAACAATATATATACTGTGATTGCGATCAAGATTTGCGAGACGATTTGCCAAGTTATATATGCATTTCCCACTGATAAGAGACCAAAGGGCGCCATAAACAAAGATAAGGGCAGGGGATAAGGGAAAATGTTATTTGGCTTCCATGTTGCCCCGAAAGCGTCATGGCCCGCGAGGTATTGCGCTTGGTCATATGGATTCTCACCGGTCAATACCATGCGGCCGGCCAGCCAGAAAAAGAAAAAATTTGTGTTTCGATAATCTTGTGTTTGGTAATTTTGAATAGCGCGTAGATAAAAGATTGCACCGAGCAAGATAACCGTGATAATAATGCCAGCAGTTTTGAAGAATGTAGTTCTTTTCATGAAAAATACGGAGTGCGGACTTCAGTACGCAATTGTTCAAAGCGGACTGAAGTCCGCACTCCTTTTTATAAATACTCCTTCAATTCCCTCGCCCGCTTTGGATTTCTCAATTGTCTCAGGGCGCGGCCTTCGATCTGGCGGATGCGTTCACGGGTGAGGCCGAATTTTTGTCCCACTTCTTCGAGTGTGTAAATTCTTCCATCGTCCAATCCAAAGCGCAGGCGGAGCACTCGTGCTTCGCGTGGATTAAGCGAAGTAAGTACCTCTTCCAGTTTATCTTTCAACATGGACTCATAGGCGCTCTGCATCGGTGAGGGGCTGACTTCATCCACAATAAACATGCCGAGTTCCGAGTCCTCATCATCCCCGACTGGCGTTTCAAGGGAAATGGGAATCGATGCCACTTTAAGAATCCATTGCACTTTACGGATGGTGATTTTTAACTCTATTGCTAGTTCTTCTATTGTCGGCTGCCGGCCAAGTTTTTGCTCAAGCTCATGGTTGACTTTGTAGAGCTGACGGATGCGATCTGTCATATGGACTGGAACACGTATCGTGCGTGCTTGGTCAGAGATGGCGCGCGAGATAGTCTGTCGGATCCACCAGGTGGCATAAGTTGAGAAGCGAAAGCCGCGCTTGTAATCATATTTTTCGACGGCTTTCATTAATCCGAGATTTCCCTCTTGAATTAAATCTAACAAGGCGACACCGCGCCCCATGAAATGTTTGGCAATGGAAACGACCAGCCGAGTATTCGCTCTGATGAGTCGCTCACGCGCGAGAACCCCATCCTCGATCAGGGAATCAAGTTTGCGGCGGTCAAATGCGGCATTGTGGCCCTGAAGCGAATCCAATTTGCGGCGTGCATGCAAACCTTTTTGGATGCGGATAGCGAGGTCAAATTCTTCTTCCGCGGTAAGCAACGGAACGCCTGACATCTCTTTCAAATAGAGGCTAATCGGGTCCTCAATAGCGAGATGATTGCTGGGCATAAGCTCGGCGTTTATTAGTGTTGGAGCAGGCTCAGGGGAGCTATCAGAAGCGAGTTCTTTATCTATAAGTAGCCGCGATGTTTCATCATCGTTGGGATATTCGATGATGTCATCAAGATTGTAACGCGGCATGGTTGCTCCTTTTAGAGCAGGTCTTTCAGCTTGGAGAACGGCGAATCGTTTTCTTCCGGGCGGTGACCACAATCCCTTTCATTGAGGTTTTCACCGCATACAGGGCACAGACCTTTGCAATCCGGTTTATGGGTAGGATTGATTGGGATTTCGAGCAATGCGTATTCACGGATGAGAGGAGCGAGATCAATGTGAGCGTCTTCGGGTAGGATAAGGCCTGAATCGGTAACAGAGCGCTTATCGAATGCGTACAACTCAGTGAATGACCAGTGAATATCTTTATTGAAGTTGATAAGGCAACGCACACACAAAAGCGCAGTCTCTGCAGAGAAGTCAGCTTGAAGAATGAGACCTTGCGGAGTCTTGCCAACATTTACAATACCTTCGAAATTGCTCAGCTCAAGATCGTCACCAAGTGTGATCTTTTTGAACTCGAAGGGAAAGTCATGGTTATAGCCGACTTCTTCGTGAATAATGAAGCCGACATTGAATCGGAACGGTTTTTTAGGGCTAGGCATGGGATTTTTTTAAGGAAATGTTCGTCATTGCGAGCCGCCATTGGGTGGGTCTCGATACGGCGGACGAACACCGCCTACTTGACCACCAGCCCTTTTCGATATGACGGTTTAGATTCTTCTATCTACAATATACTTCGCAAGATTTTCCAGGGCTTCTTGTTCAGTGGATGCATCTAGCGATTCAAGGTAGGCAAGTGCACGCTCTACATGAGCCTCAGCTTCTCGCATGGATTTTTCGATAGCGTTGCTCTGACGAATATTATTAATAAGACGCGCCATATTTTCAGGGTTTGTCCAACCACCGTGTGGCAGGGACAGAACATCCAAATCTTTAGGATTGGATTCAGCGTAGTAAATCGCAGGCAAAGTGATAAGACCATTGAGCAGATCTGAGCCGAGAGGTTTGCCAACCGTAGTTTGCTCGCCGTTGAAGTCAAGGATATCGTCCACGATTTGGAAGGCCATACCAATCTGGTAGCCGAAGTCACGCATAGATTCAATCGTGGCCTCATCAGCCGAGCTGATCATGGTCGCAGCGCGGGAGGTCATTTCGAATAAGGAGGCTGTCTTGGCATAGATCCGTTTGTAGTAATTATCGCGGTTGATTAGTCCGCGCGAGGTGAACATTTGTGTGAGTTCGCCGTTGACGATGATGGCAAGCGTCTCTGAAAATAACTTCATCAGCGGCAGATAATCAGTCTCAGCAGCGAGTTTCGCGGCGCGGGCGAAAAGAAAATCACCTGTCAACACGGTTGCGGGTGGTGACCAACGCGCGTTCAATGTAGGCAAGCCGCGACGGAGAAGTGCGCCGTCAATCAGGTCATCGTGGACAAGCGTAGCAGTGTGGAGCAGTTCGACCGCCGCGCCGAGCGTGATGAGTTTCTCAAGCGATGCGCCAAATATACTTCCGACGAGCAGGCCGAGGGTCGGTCGGATTCGTTTACCTCCTGCTGCGAGCAGATGCTCAAGAGCAGCTCGTAGATCAGGATGAGCTTCATCTGCCTGTATGCGCATCCGTGCTTCAACGAGTTTTACTTGTTCTTGTACAGGAGAGAAAAAAGTAACCGCGTTCAAATCAGTCTCCCCATGCGAAAAGCCGATCCGCGTTTGCGGTGGTAACGGCGGCGATTTCCGCAGGGCTTTTGGAATGGATTTCTCCAATTTTATCAGCAATGTGGCGAACATAGGCAGGTTCATTTCGTTTGCCTCGCTGAGGCACCGGGGCAAGAAAAGGAGCGTCAGTCTCAATCAAGAGTCGCTCTAGGGGCAATTGCCGGATGATTTGACGCTTCTCGTCCGCATTTTTATACGTGACAGGACCTGTGACGCCAATATAGAAATTGAGAGCAAGCACCTTTTGCGCGGTATCAAGGTTCCCATTGAAGGAGTGAAGTACACCAGGTTTCTGCGCGAGCGGATGGTTTTGCGCTATTAGGCCGCTTTGCCATTCAGTGAGAATTTCGAGCAGGTCGATGGACGCTTGACCGAACCAAACGTCATTCTCCTCGCGCATATGAATGACAACAGGTTTGCTAACCGATTCCGCAAACGCGAGTTGTCGCTTTAACACTTCATGCTGGAATATACGCTTTTCATTTTCCTTGATCCAATAATAATCAATGCCAATTTCGCCAATGGCAACAACTTTTGAGTGTTTTGCCAATTCCTTGATTTGCTCAAAAAATGTTTCGGAGAATTTCTCAAGGTCAGTTGGATGGAACCCGACAGCTGCGTACACCATCGGGTGTGACTCTGCCAATTGCAGCGCGTCTTTACTGGACTTTTGGTCGAGTCCTGGCACGAGAATGCGAATCAACCCCGCATCTTTCGCGCGCTGAATCACTGCTTCGCGGTCGGGATCGAATTTGTTGTAGTCAAGATGGCAGTGGGTGTCAGTAAGTTGCATAGGAAAAGTTGTAAAATTTGAGTTGCAAGCTGCGAATGGCTTTATATCGGAAATGTCGGTAATGTCAGTAATGTAGCGTGAAAGATTTCGCCGCCAGGCTATTTTCTGGCGGCGGTTTTTTGAAGTGATTTTTTGCGTACAGTATATCTAGATTTCTTCTCGCCAATTTGTTTATTTGGGATAAGTTCAATTAAAGAGCACAATGCTTTATTTACACTTTCTGAGTTGGGGAAATAAGCATAAACATCAGGATCAAGGATAACTGTGTGCTCGGACGGACTAAATCGCTTTTCGGTTATCATACCGTCTTCATGATGAATACGAACAGTATATCCCTGTTGCATAGCGCGATAATATTTGCCACGCACGCCTTTTTTCCCTCTGAAATCATATTCGGGGAGCATATCGTCGTCTTCAGGAATATTTTTCACTTTCTTCATATATTTGTCTTTCAGACTTCGTCGCCTTGCGGCAACTGATAATATGTTTTATTTTATCCCTGCCACCTTCAACCCATCTTGCAAAATAGCCTGTACGTTGTCGCCGTGGCGGGTCTCGCAATATATGCGTAGGATTGGTTCTGTGCCAGAGAAGCGGATTAACATCCAGCCGCCGTCTTCCAGTTGAAATTGGTAACCATCTTCTGTCTTGAGACCGGTCACTTTCAAGCCGCCGAGGGTTTTGGGATAGTTATCCATGATGATCTTCTCGCGCGCCTTTCGATCCCCTGTAAAGGGACTATCTATGCGGTCATAATAATATTCGCCCCCAACTTTCTCAAACAGGTCTTTGAGCAGTGCGGTCGGCTTCTTCCCTGTCTTCACCATGAAATCGAGTATATATAAACCTGCAAGAATTCCATCACGTTCCGGGACGTTACCGCGAAAGGCATAGCCGCCGGATTCTTCGCCACCCATGAGCGCGTTGGTCTCGGTCATCTTTGGCGCGACATATTTGAATCCCACACCCGTTTCATGGACAGGCACACCGTAAATTTCACCGAGCTTGTTTAACATGCGGGTTGTGGAAAGCGTTTTGACAATATCACCGCGTTCGCCACGAATTTCAAGAAAGTAATAAGCAATCAAGGCATAAACCCGTAATTGATTGATGAACTCGCCATTCTCATCGCCAATTCCAACGCGATCTGCATCACCATCTGTGATTATGAGTACATCGGCATTGTTTTCAATTGTTGCTTTCAAACCAACGTCGATATTTGGCTGTATAGGCTCAGGTCGCTTCATCTCAGGGAAAGATGGGTTGCGCGCATTATGGATTTCAATTACTTTCGTCTTACCGCCTGCAAGTAAACGCGGGAACCAACCTGCGCCATTGCCCCACATTGCATCTACCATTACAGTGAGACCGGCATCTTTGATGGGTTGCAGGTCAATCAATTTATCTTTTGTGAGATGTTCAATATATGGAGTCGCGGCATCGAATTTGACAATCTCGCCCGCGGCTTCCGCTTCTTTATAGGATTTACGCTTCACACTCTGGATATCATCAGGAATTCCCGCTTCGATCTCTTTCAGTCCTTCGGGATCAATCGCACCACCTGTCTCATTACGAACTTTGAATCCGTTATCTGTGGGTGGGTTGTGACTTGCGGTGATGTTGACAGCGCCTGCAGCTTTCTTATTGACGACTGCATAGGCAATGACCGGTGTTGGTGTTGCGTTATCTGTTAGATAGACCTTCAATCCATTACCGGCCAATACTTCGGCAACTGCGGCTGCAAAATTTTCACTCCCGAATCGCTTGTCGTATCCAACGACGACCCATTCTCCTTTTTTACCTTGCTTGAGAAGATAATTTGCAAATCCCTGTGCACAACGGCGGACATTATCGAACGTGTAATTTTCAGCAATGACTCCGCGCCAGCCGTCGGTTCCAAATTTGATTATGTCCATGATGATCTCCTAAAAAATGATGACCTGAGGATTATATCATCCGTAGGATAATGCCCTCCACATTCTTTAAGGATATCTTTTATTTGAAAAGATTATTGAACGTCGATGTTAGCTGTTGGAGTAAATCGAGATTGTATGTTCTAAATCTTGGCAGGTGGCTTGATATAGTGAGCAGAAAACTGATTGCAAAACCATAAAGGCAAAGCGCAGTACCTAGGGTTGCAAATGCCCATCTCACAGCAGGGCGCGTTTGAAGTCGGTAGAGTCCATTCCAGAAGCCGATTACAGCCAGGAGGGATAGGGCAGGTATCAGGTCCAGAAGGTAGCGCATGGCGGTGTAGAAGAAAACCTGTAAAGTTAAAAGGATCAAGAGCGTGGAGCCGGTCAAGGAAATGAGAATCCAGTTTAGGTTTTCCTTTTTGCGAAGTCCTGCAAGCAGGGCAAAGATCACAAATGGGCTTCCAACCAGAATGCCCGTCGTGCCCTCTGCATAATATAAATAGAACTCAGGTAGGAATTTTTCGAACGATGCTGGCCCAAATCCACGAGTGGCCCGTATAAACGGAAACGAGTCTCTTCTTTCGAAGGGATTTAAGAGAGTCTTGAAGAGGTTCGGTGGAACATATGTAATTGAAAATACTTGGTTCACCGAGTCGAAAATGTTGAAGCTGTTGAGTTGATAACGGAATCCAAACTCGGTGACAGAGCCGAAGCGCGCAAAGTTATACCACCCATAACTGACTGCGCCGAGGAATAATGGTAGAGCGAAGGCAAGGATGAGAGTGAAGGCTCTGGCACGTTGAGCTTTGATGACCCAAATGAGAACGATAAGCGCAAGAAACCCAACCGGCAGAATCAGAGTATTGCGTGAGCCCACGGCGAGTGCAAAAAAGATACTTGCAAGTGTGAGGCGAGGAATAGATGGCTGGTTGAATGTAGTAAACAACCAGTACAACCCGCCAATGAAGAAAAACTGTCCGCTTGCAATTGCGGCTTCATATACTTGTGAGTCGAGCAAGGCAAAAGGAATCGGGTTGATCAAACCCACAAAAGGGATGCTCAACAAAACCGCCCAACGCGGTGTTTCAGGAAAATAACCTTTCCATAATCCGAGGATGAGCAAGCTTAGAAAAATCAACATGCCGACGAAAAAGACGAGAGTGAGGATGTTATCGCCAATTTGGTTTGTGTAGAATCGCTTGATAAGCGCGAGAAGCAGCGCTGGTGTAGGTCCCCAATAAAAATAATATTTGCCTTGGTAAAGAGATGCGTCCCAAATGACGGGAATGCCTTCGCGGGAAATGTTTTCGTAAGGGTCTTTGAGTGCCAGAAGCGCGGGATCGGGTTTCACTTCCAGCGCCAGCCGACCGTGGCTGAAAGAGGTCGCAAGCATATCATAGTAATTTGTGGATTCAGGCCAAGTGGTCCACAGACCGACGCTGACACACCAAACATAGGCTAGGATGATTAAAGAGACCAGAAGCCCGCATAAGAAATAAAGCTGGCCGTTTCGTGTATTGAGCGTGCGGCCAAGAAAATTATCTTCCCGATAAAGCAGAGAAATGCCGAGAATCAGAATGCCGAACGAGAACAGAATGAAGCGTTTAGCGCCCCAGGCGGGGTTATTATCCAGTCCTAATTGATTAGCAAAAAGCGTAACACCAGCAATAGCCAGACCCAGAAATATGCCAGCTTTGGGTTTCCAGTCCCTTTTCATTTCGATATTTTATCATTGGGACAAAATTGTTTGCTATAATCCTTCCCATGATTTACATGGACTATGCCGCTACTACTCCGGTTGACTCGCGCGTCCTTGATGCGATGCAACCATATTTCAGCGCTTCTTTTGGAAACCCATCATCTGTTCACCGCTATGGACAGATCGCCGAAGCCGCGATTGATTCGGCGCGAGAGAAAGTCGCAGCGGTGCTTGGGTGCCGCGTGGATGAAATCATCTTCACCTCCTGCGGCTCGGAATCTGACAATCTCGCCCTACGCGGCGTGGCTCTTGCTTTACGCGAGAAAACTGGTGCGAATACAATTTTGACTTCACACGTTGAGCATCACGCGGTGAGTAAGACGGCGGAGCAACTCGAAAAATATTATGGTTTTCAGGTCCAGTGGCTGGATGTAGATGCCTATGGGATGGTCCTGCCCGAAACAGTAGAGAAAGCAATTGATGACAAAACTGCGCTGGTCTCGGTAATGTACGCGAATAATGAGATCGGTACAATCAATCCAATCTACGAGATTGCCGAGCTTTGCCATAAGAATAATATTCTGTTCCATACAGATGCTGTGCAGGCTGCGGCATATTTACCCATAAATGTCGATTCTCTTAGCGTCGATTTGATGTCACTTGGTGGGCATAAGTTCTATGGACCGAAAGGTGTCGGTGCATTGTTTGTTCGCCAGGGAACTCCGCTCATTTCTCATCTCACAGGCGGGGGACAGGAGAATGGGCTCCGTGCAGGTACTCAGAATGTGCCATACATTTTCGGTTTTGCAGAGGCACTATGGCTGGCGAATGAAGAGCGTGAGGCGCGAACTTCCCATGTAAAACCATTGCGAGATCAGATCATTGGTCGCGTGCTCGAAGAAATTCCTGATTCAAAGCTTACAGGGCACCCCGTTCAGCGTCTCCCGAATCACGCAAGTTTCGTGTTCGAAAATGTGGATGGCAACTTGCTATTGCAATTGCTTGATTCGGCGGGATTTGCATGCTCTTCTGGCTCAGCTTGTAAGACAGGAAATCCTGAGCCAAGCGAGGTCGTCACGTCACTGGGTCTGACGCGCGATTGGGCATTGGGATCACTGCGCGTAACGCTAGGGGTTGGCACTACGCCCGTGCAGGTGGATGAGTTTCTGAAGACTCTGCCTACATTGGTTGAACGCGCGAGGGGATTAAACCAGAGATAAACAAAGATGAACGGAGATTGTTTGATAAATCCGATGGGTGAGGTGGTTGCATGACCAATATGGAGATGTAAATGATACTGTCATTGTTGAGGTAAAGGCAGTCTCTACTCCTCACCGACTTGGAAAATATCAAAGCTATAAATCGTTCATCAACCCATCTTTGTTTATCATAGTTATTGCGTCTTGAAAACCCAAATTATCACCCTCGAATCACACGATGACCTCATCTCCGTCCGCGATAGGCTAACGTGGGCGAAAACGCCGCGCATCCTACTTGTCTGGCCAAAGTATGAGAATGTATCTCTGCGATTGCTGGATTTGAAAGTCTTGCAAAGACATGCAGACTCGCTCGGCGCACAACTGGGTCTTGTTACCCGGCGTGCGAATGTGAGACGTGATGCCGAAGCGCTCAACATTCCAGTATTTAAGTCAACAAGCGCAGCGCAAAGGGATCTATGGCCTAGACGAACCGTAAAGAGGAAACATAGAGCTCGCGCCCCTCGTCGCGGTTTACGTGTATTGCGTGAAACGATTTATGAAAAAGAAGCCGCATGGCGGACATCCCTGATTGGCCGGGTCGTGATTTTTTCGGTGGGAGTATTGGCTGTTTTAGCGCTGGCAGGTTTATTTGTCCCGCGTGCTGCGGTGACCCTTTATCCTGAATCACAAGTCCAATCTATCGTCATTCCAATATCTGCTAGCCAGAGTGTTTCGTCGGTCTCGTTGACAGGCAGCCTTCCAGCTCATGCCTTAACGGTGGTTGTCAACGAAGAACAATCGCTACCTGTCAGCAGTCAAATTTCGGTACCACAATCAAAAGCAAAGGGAATCGCGCGGTTCACAAATTTGAGTCAATCTGACGTGACAATTCCTGCGGGGAGTGTTATTTTTACATCAGGTGATCCTGTCGTCCGTTTTGTGACGTTGCATGAAAGTCTCTTATCCGCAGGCTTAAATCAATTTGTAGATGTGCCCGTTGAAGCCTTATCTGCTGGTGCGCAAGGAAATGTGGATGCTGAATCAATTACTGTAATTGAAGGTCCCCTTGGTCTTTTGGTCTCGGTGACAAACCCAGAGTCAACGAAAGGTGGTTCTAACTTAAAGACAACCGGCCCAACGGAGGCAGACCGGACGCGGCTTCGTAAGGTGGTGATGGAAAATTTGCAGCGCAAAGCTGAGACACAAATGCGTTCAGAACTTGCGACAGGAGATATCCTGTTGATGGATACGTTTGATGTTTCACAGGTTTTGGATGAGACGTATTCACCCGAAGCAGGTCAGCCCGGAAAGCAAATAACGTTGATCATGCAAGTAGAATATGCAGCGCGTTATGTATCTGCAGAAGATTTAGATCAATTAACTCTTGCTTCGTTAGATGCCTCTCTTCCGGCGGATTTCACGTTCTCCGAATTGCCTGTCTTTAGACCTGTTACAGAGCCTGTAACTGATGCTGAAGGCGTGACGCATTTTGATTTGAAAGTCACGCGCACGTTGATCCGTAATGTTGGATTTTCACAAGTATTCGAGCTAATTCAAGGACAACGGCCTGAATTTGTGAACGATAGATTATCTAAAAATTTGTCACTGCGTGAGCCATCTAAAATCACGCTTAGCCCATCCTGGTGGCCGTTGATGCCGTTGATTCCCTTCAATCTTTCGATGGAGACGAGATGATGGGAATTTGGCTTTGGATAATATCTTCGTGGAGTATCCCTGTGCGTCCCCGCCGAGGACGGCGGCTTGAGCGTTTGTTATGAGAATCCTCGCGGTTGACCATGGTGAAAAGCGTATCGGACTTGCCATTAGCGACCCTACTGCAATGATAGCCAGTCCATTGAAAGTGATCGAGCATATTTCGCGCGTGATGGATGCTGCGCAAATTGCCGCGCTCGCTGATGAAAATAACGTTGGTTTGATTCTTATTGGTCAATCATTCGATGAAGAAGGAATTCCGAATGCGGCAGGTCGCCGCGCAGCACGTTTTGCTGAGGCTTTAAAGACTCAAACACAAATTCCCATTCAGTTGTGGGATGAATCATTCAGCACACAAGACGCGCGCACAACGCGAATAGAAATGGGCGCTTCCCGAAAAAAGCGCTCGGGTCATCTCGACGAACTGGCAGCGGTGATGATTTTGAAATCATATCTTGAATCAAAAAGATAAAAATCATTTCACTCTGCCTGCACTATGCAGGCAGAATGACAAACCTAGGTTATTTATGCGTCGTTATCTTTTCATCCTATTCATCATTACTGTTTTCGTTATTTTGTATTTCGCCATCATCTACATTCCAGCGCGCGCCTCGCGATTGTTTGGGCCACCTGCAGCGCGTCTATCTATCTCTCAGCGAATTCAATATTCTGCTCTCCTGATTTCATATGGGGATACCTTGACAGCTCCATATACCCTCAACTCTCCTGAACGTACATTTATAGTAGATCAGGGTGAACCGGTGAATTCAATCGCGAATCGGCTCAGAAGAGAAGGCTTGATTGCAAATGCGGATGCATTCCGTGATTATCTGATCTATACGGGTCTTGACACCACGCTTCAGGCAGGTACATATGACGTTAGCCCTGCCATGTCCATTGTAGATATTGCGGAGAAGATGCAGGATGCGACTCCCGAGGATATCACCTTTACCGTTTTACCTGGCTGGCGGATGGAGGAAATCGCCACTTCTCTCCCAACCTCAGGCTTGAGCATAACCCCTGAACAGTTTCTTGCCGTTGCAGATGACCCGCTAAAGATCGATTTTGTTAAGGGCATGAGAACTAACGAGGGATTTCTTTTTCCAGATTCGTATACCTTGCCGCGAGAGACGACAGTTAAACAACTAGTTGAAGCTCTTACACGCAACTTTGCCCAGCATCTTACGCAAGATTTACGCGAGGGTTTTGCAGCTCAACATTTGGATGTATACCAAGCTGTAACGCTTGCCTCCATTGTTGAACGTGAAGCAATTAAAGAAGAGGAAGCTCCCCTCATTGCGTCGGTATATCTCAATCGCTTGAAGATTGGCATGAAACTTGATGCTGACCCAACCATCCAGTACGCACTGGGGTATGATCCAATTCAACAAACATGGTGGAAGAACCCATTAGGGCTAGATGATTTGAAAATCAACTCGCCATATAACACATATATAATTTCAGACCTGCCGCCTGGCCCTATCTCCAACCCTGGAATGGCTGCCTTGCGCGCGGTAGCTTTCCCGGCGGATACGCCTTACCTTTTCTTCCGTGCACAATGTAACGATAGGGGTTACCACATTTTCGAAGAGACGTTCGAAGAGCATCTGCAAAATGCTTGTCCGTAATTACTATTTAAGAGGTGTCTTTGGGGGTCAATACCTGCCTGCGTCTCAAGAATAAGGCAAGCAAAATCATGACCAATCCAGCGAATGCTAAAAATAGTCCTTGCCAGATCACTGGCTTAAGCAACTGACTTATCACTTCCCTAACCAAGTCATTGCTGCTTTCTATAATAATAGGCGGCATGGCAAAGGGCACATTCTTGACCACTTTATTTTGAACTATCCAACTAATGATAGGTGTACTGGTCAATCCAACAACAATGGCTAAGATACCTGTAATTAATAATGGCATTCCCCACCAGTTCAACCATCCTTTCACATCTCGAATTACTAATATCATGATGAGGAACAGCAATCCGAGTGGAATAAATGGGCTTATGTGGATGAGAGATCGAATTGTTTTCAATTTTCCGCGTGGATCATTCTGTTGGGAAGCAGGAGCACGGATCAAAGTCACTTCATCCGGAATACCGGCTGCAACGATTGCGAGTTGATACTGGATCAGAGGCGTAACGATTCCTATGACCTCATCTGGAGGATTACATAATGTAATCTTATTTTTATTGAGGAATGCAAGGGTTATTGCTAAGATTTGCTCTGTGGTGCAATCCGGTTGAGCATGCATCATTTGGAGAACCAACTGAGTACCGGCTTCACCAGCAACTCGCTGTTTTAATGTTACAAGAGAAAGTTTTGCGGAATCAGCCTTGTAATTTAAATAGTCAATAATCTCATCAAATGCCTGATCCGTCATGGATTTGATGTCTTCGGGTGGAAGCAAGGATGAAATGATGGCTTCCCAATCCTCGGTCGTTATGTTTCCCAGGAAAGCAAGCGGGCCAGCTTTAGTAGCATTCCGGGTTGGGCCATATTTCTGCAAACAAGCTTTCGCATGTTGCATTTCATCCTTAGTTGGAGTGCGTTTGTTTGAGACAAGTTCTTGATATGTTTCGACACCTAAAGTGTTCTCGAAACAAGCAACCGCCTCTGGTGATCTTTCTCCTGCACCACAAGCTATAGGATTGTATTGACACGGATCAAGAAGTTTTTTGGAGGAAGTAAGCGACCGCAAGATGATGGTGGGTACCTTATCATAAAAATGTTGGTTTGCCAGCACCTGCTTGTACGTCAGAGAATCGAAGAGTTTGCGTTCCAAATTAAAAGACACCAGTACTAAAACTGCTGTCGCTATGAATAGTACCGCAAGTAAGGTGGCAATTATTTGTCCAAGGACATGGATAAATTTATGCATAGATTCTCCGCATGATGACCCTCTTATGTTATATTTTCACTGAAGGGTTTCCATCCCAAGTTCGCCGGTTCTTTTCTTCTTACTTTTGTATAGCTTCAATGTAATCCTGTGTCACGGTCTCACTATCGGCTGCGCCCAATAAGGCCAGCAATTCATTTACCATGCGCGCTTTACGTTCGGCATCATTACGACTCCACGTGCGGCTCTTGATCTCCAAAAAGTGACCCATCTCTGGCTGTTCCGTGCGATCGAGGTTAACAAAAAACTCAGTATCTTTGTAGCGTATATGCCAGCGTTGGCGGTCTTTCGTAATGGAAATATCTTCCTTTGGTTTGAAGTATTCACGATAAAAACGCAGCGTGTGCGCGGCGGGCGCGAGAAAGCGACTGCGTGATAACAAAACGTCTTGCCCAATCTTGCCTTCACGCTTTCGACCCAACAGTGTCAACCGCGAACGAACGTTTACGACTTCGCCTTTGTCGTTGATCAGATCGTCTTCACGGAATCGTAGATGACCTTGAGAAGGATCATCGAAGCTAAAATAATCATCGTATTGACGATAATGTTTGAATGCCGTGATCTCAATTTCTGGTCGCATCAATGCCCGGACAATGAGGTCTGGTTCCGCTATTTTGGCCTTCACTTGCACTTCAAAAGACTCTTCTTCCATCGAACCGCCTAATGCAATCAGTTTCGAGAGTACGGATTGTTCACGCGCAATCAGAAATGCATCAATTTTTTTAGCTATATCGTAAGATTGAGCCACCAATTCTTCTTCGTTAAGAGTAAGTAAACTGTGATCGCGCATCAGCCACTTGCCGTTGACCATCACATCGCTCACATCTGTAGATTTAGATGCGAACACCAACTGAGCATAGGCATTGTTTGGATCGCGCCGGAAACGTGGGGAGTTATGGGTAGATGATATGTCTACCAGGATCAGGTCGGCGCGTTTGCCTGCTTCAACAGAACCAGTTAGATGTCCTAGATGAAGCGCCTGTGCACCCATACGCGTCGCCATCAGCAGGGCAGTCACAGCAGGGACCACAGTCGGGTCATTGCTCGAGGCTTTCGCAACGAAGGAAGCCAGACGCACTTCTTCGAACATATCCAAATCATTATTGGAAGCAGGACCGTCGGTGCCAATGCCCACGTTGAGTCCAGCATCGAGCATTTTTTGAACCGGAGCAAATCCCGAGGCGAGTTTTAGATTAGATGAGGGGTTATGTGAAACACCTGCGCCAGCGTGAAGCAGAGTGCGCATCTCGCCAGTGTCTATATGCACGCAATGTGCCGCGATGACCTTGGCTTCGAGAATGCCTTGCTTTTTCACATAAGGCACAACTGGTATGCCGTTTTCTTTACGCATGGTTTCTACTTCATAGCTGGTTTCAGCGATGTGAATGTGCAAGGGTACATCGAATTCTTTGGCGAGGTCGCTAGTGGCGCGCAGAATCTCAGGCGTGCATGAATATGGTGCGTGAGGTGCAACCGCGGGTATGATTAATGGATGGTCTTTCCATCCTTGGATAAACTCTCGCGCCATTGCAAGTGAATCTTCGAATGCGATTGCATCAGGCGTAGGAAATTTCATCACGGTTTGCCCGCATACGGCCCGTAAGCCTGCATCTGAAGTTGCTTGCGCTACATCCTTCTCAAAATAATACATGTCATTGAATGTCGTTATCCCCGTGCGGATCTGCTCGGCGCAGGCGAGCAACGTACCCAGACGGACGAAATCCGGCGAGACAAATTCCCTTTCAACCGGTAACATATAGCCCAACAGCCATACGTCGAGCCGCAGGTCATCTGCAAGACCGCGCAGGAGAGTCATGGGGACATGTGTGTGCGCGTTGACCAAGCCGGGCATAAGCACTTTGCCACCACAATCCACGATTTCGCTTGCATCATATTCTTTTTTAAGCTCTGCCTCAGGTCCAGCCACGACGATTAGGTCGCCTTTAACAGCAACCGCGCCTGGATCATATTGATTTAAATTCTTGTCCATTGTGAGGACAAGAGCATTAGTAAAAAGCAGGTCAACTTTTTGGGTCATTCATACTCC
>WNGB01008120.1_pt1 | contig 20483 bp, 18 predicted proteins | sample 5400681 | NCBI WGS metagenome assembly WNGB01 (sample SAMN13153367, study PRJNA577476) | soil metagenome | isolation source: 115 cm soil or saprolite under grassland replicate 2 | place: USA:California | collected 2016-06-15
TGATGAAGGCGGTCGACAAGTTCGAGTACCGCCGCGGCTACAAGTTCTCCACGTATGCCACGTGGTGGATCCGGCAGGCGATCACTCGCTCGATCGCCGACCAGGCGCGCACCATCCGCATCCCGGTGCACATGATCGAGACGATCAACAAGATCGTGCGCACGTCGCGGCAGATGCTCAACGAGATCGGCCGCGAGCCGACGCCCGAAGAGCTCGCCGAGAAATTGGGCATGCCACTGGAGAAGGTGCGCAAGGTCCTCAAGATCGCCAAGGAGCCGCTCTCGCTGGAGACTCCGATCGGCGACGAGGAGGATTCGCACCTCGGCGATTTCATCGAGGACAAGAACGCGATCCTGCCGATCGACGCCGCGATCCAGTCGAACCTGCGCGAGACCACCACCCGCGTGCTGGCCTCGCTCACGCCGCGCGAGGAACGCGTGCTGCGCATGCGCTTCGGCATCGGCATGAACACCGACCACACGCTCGAAGAAGTCGGCCAGCAGTTCTCGGTGACGCGCGAACGCATCCGCCAGATCGAAGCGAAGGCGCTGCGCAAGCTGAAGCATCCGAGCCGAAGCAGGAAGCTGCGGAGCTTCCTCGATAACTGACCGCGCGACCTTATCGCGCTGACGCGTCAAATCGCCGGGGCTTGTCCCGGCGATTTTCTTTGGGCGCGGCGCGTCAAGATGTTCTTGATCTGTTCCAAATAATGGTGTAAGATTTGAAGGTACAACGTGGAGGGGAGCGGGGCCGTGAAGTACCTGATGGCAGTGTTGGTCGTGATGGCAGGACTGTGCGGAACGGCAGCGGCTGATAAGCTGTCGCCCCGCGCGTTCACGGAGGAGTATGCAAGGGCTATCAGGGCCGAGGTGCCCGCCGCGGTCGTGACCATAACGAAGGACCTCGAGTTCACAACGCGCTTTCCTGACGGTCGCACCACGAAGACCAGCATCATCGGCGCCTATGAGTCCTATTCAAAAGACCCCCAGCGCCTTGAGAGCTTGATCCAAGCCCACGTCATGACCTTACGGCTGCCGAATTCGCGCTTTTCCGCGAGCGGACCGGCTCCGCAAGCCAATCTTTCGCCGCGGGCATTCACCGAGGAAATCGCGAAAGCACTTCGAACTGCGTTACCGTCCGTAACCGTGAGGATCGAGCGAGAGCTCGAAATCGAGCTCCGCTACTCTAATGGTCAGAACGTCACCGCCGAACTGACCACGGCCTACAACGCCTATTCCAAGGAGCCCCAGAATCTGAAGAGTATGATCGATCTGCATATCCAGCGGCTTGCGACCGACGAATGGGCCAAGGCACAGATCAAGCTCGATCATTCGAAGATCGTCCCTGTGGTGAAGAACAGGCAGTGGCTGGAAGACGCCGAAAAGCGGATCAAAGCCGCCGGGACCGAGCAGAAGCAGCTCGTTGAAGATTTCGTCGACGATCTCGTGGTGGCCTACGCGGAAGACACCCCCGAGATATTTCGTTACATCGCAAGGCACGAGTACAAGGGCAAATGGGAGAACCTGCGCGCGCTCGCTCTGCAGAACCTGCGGCGGGTGGCTCCGAAGATCGAAATACGCGGCCTGAACGAGTTCGTCGCGGTCGTGTCGGCGGGGGATGACTACACGTCGAGCCTGTTGGTGGTCGACCCATTCTGGTCATCACCCGAACGATTTAAGGTCGTCAAAGGCGATGTCGTGGTTGCCATCCCGACGCGCGACGTCATTCTCGTGACCGGCTCTGCCAGTGGAGCGGTCAAACAGTTCCGCGCGCTCGTCGCCGACCTCCATGCGCGAGGACCTCACTCCGTCAGTAAGACATTGTTGGTGCACCGGAACAATCGCTTCACACGGTTCGCCGGCAACTGACTCAGTGGGGGGGACTGGCGGTGGCAGCTGACCAGGATCGCAGGGCTTCGCGCCGCGACTGGCGCTTCACGAGCGCGTGAGGTCGGCAACCGCGGGCAGCGGGAGCCGTAGCTTCGCGGTCTGCCGCCGGCGCGGCGACATGAACGGGAGCCTCCAATGCGAATTCGAATCGCCTTTTTTGCCGCCTCGGCCCTGATCATTCTGGCGATGTCGGGTGCATCGGCCCAGGAGAACTACGAGACCTGGCCGCCGCTCAAGAGCACGTTCGAGAGTACCGGCGGCGGCGGATTTGTCATCAAGGGCTACGATCCGGTAATCCGTCCCAACCAGACCTGCGTGACCACGTTCATGGCGGTCGAGCCCGGGTCGGACATCAACGTCTATTACAACGTCGCCGAGTTCGCGGCGGTGCCGGTGCAAGGCGGGACGCTCTGCACCAACGGCAAGTGGCGCGCGATGGACGGCAGCGGGACGGGCACCACGCCCTTCCGCATGTTCTTCAAGGATGGCGTGTTCCGGCGTTCGCCTTGAGCTCAGCGGTCAATGCCGCGGCACGCCGGGAAAGTTCGTGCGCGGCGGCAGCGGGACCAGGCGTCCGGCATTGATGCTCTGGCTGACCTGGCGGTTGAGCGTGCCGCGCCAAGCGTCCTTGCCGAGGTTCGGATCGAGCTTGGGGTAGAGCGCGTCGTGCAGCTTGCCCACGTCGATGCGGGCAACCGGCTTCATCGACACCTGCGGAAGCGGCGCGGGGTTGGCGCTGATCCGCTGCTTGATCGACGACAGCCACCACGTCTGCAGTCCGAACATCGCGCCGATGCCGATGCCGAAGGCGACAAGGACTTTGAGGACAGTTGGCATGGGATGTGACCCGCGTCTGAGGCGCGGCGAGGCTACGCCGCACGGCCTTAAGGACTCCGCCAAGCGGCACCGCCGGATTGCGGCGCAACATTTTACCAGTTGGAAGCCATGCGGCCTTGCGCTTGGGGCGCGTCGGCACGCCGCGCGACGCCCTCGATCCGCTCCCTGCGTTGCGCTACGATCCGGCACCCGAAGTTTCAAACAGGAGATTGCCCCATGGTGAGATTTCTGGCGTTTATCGGCTTTCTCGGCATCGTGATCGCGGTCGTCGCCGCGGTCTATTTCTTCGGCGGCTTTTACAGCGTCGCGGCGACCGCGGAAGAGCCCGACATCATCAAGAGCATGCTGGTCCAGGTGCGGCAGGCTTCGATCGCGCGCCACGCCAAGGGCCTGTCGGAACCGCCCGCCAGCGACGAGGCGGTGCGTGCCGGCGCGCGCGCCTTCTCGACGCGCGGTTGCGAGAACTGTCACGGCGCACCCGGTGTTGACTGGGGCAAATGGTCGGAGGGCATGCGACCCGATCCGCCCGACCTCAAGGAGGTGGCCCAGGAGCGGACGCGCAGCGAGCTGTTCTGGGTGGTCAAGAACGGCATCAACATGACCGGCATGCCGAGCTTCGGCGCCACCGGCGCGAGCGACGACGAGATCTGGACCATCGCCGCTTTCGTCAAGCGGTTTCCGACGGTGTCGCCGGCGGACTACAAGGCCTGGACGGCAACGCCGTAGAGAAGGGGCAGCGCGTCGCGTTACTCCACGCCTTCGACGATGCGGAAGTCGCGCACGCCGGCGTTGTTGAACACTTTGAGCGCCGCTTGATAGGCTTGGCCGTCATGGGCCGCCACGGCGGCGGCGACGCTTGGAAACTCGATCACCACGATCCGCTCCTTGATCCCAGACTCGTAGGCCTGGGCGGCGACCCCGCGCGCCAAAAATTTGCCCCCGGCGGCGGCGAGCGCCGGCCCGGCGAGCTTGGCATAGGCCGCGACCGCCTCCGGATTCGAAATCGATCGATAAGCCGACACCCAATACGCCTTCGCCATGGCCGTCTCCGTTACTGTTGTTGTGCCGCGTTTTCGTGGGCGCTGAAACCTAGCGGGTCGCTGGCGCCCGGTCACCCGGGCGGGTGCTGCCGGAAATAGTCCGCGTCCGCCGCCGACTGCTTCCAGTCCGGGTTGCCGCGCCAGTCGAAATGGCGGCTCGCCATGTCGGCGCCGTAGCGCACGCGGAACAGGAGCGTGCGGTTCGGCCCGTTGATGTATTCGTGCAGCTCGCCTGGCGGGTGCACCACGAACGAGCCCGGCACGACGTCGATGGTCTCCTTGGGCGTGCGCATCTTGCCGCCGCCCTCGAAGCAGAAATAGATCTCGGTCGCGTCCGGATGGCAGTGATAGGGGCTGATCTGGCCCGGCTCCCAGCAGGCCACTGAAGCATCGCCGTCCTCGACTTCGCCGAGAATCTTCTCGACATGCTTCTTCGGATTCCAGGCCTGTTCCTTGATCACGTTGAACACCAGCATGGGCGCACCTCCGACGAGAAAGCTTAGGCCGGCGCCGCGTCCTCGAACAGTCCGATCATCTGGCTTCCCCGCCGCGGCCGGATCGGGCATGGTGCGCCGCCAACATTGGGGGTGAGACGCATGCTGCAGAAGCCGAAGTGCCCGATCATCGCGCTCGAGGAGCACTATGCCGACGACGAGCTGATCGCGACCTATACCGGGCTCGACGTCAATCCGGTGCCCGCGATCGTGACCCGGCTGCGCGACGTCGGCGAGGAACGCCTCAAGGCGATGGATGCCGACGGCATCGACATGCAGGTGCTCTCGCACACCGCGCCCTCGACGCAGAAACTTCCGGCCGACGTGGCGGTCGACTTCGCACGGCGCATCAACGACCGGCTCGCTGTCCTGATCAAGGCGCATCCCACGCGCTTTGCGGGCTTCGCCGCGCTTCCGACCAGCAATCCTGCCGCCGCCGCCGACGAGCTCGACCGCACCGTCACCGCGCTCGGCTTTAAGGGCGCGATGATTCACGGGCTCGCCAACGGCGTCTGGCTCGACGACAAGCGCATCTGGCCGATCTTCGCGCGCGCCGAGAAGCTCGATGTGCCGATCTACCTGCATCCCTCGATGCCGCAGCCGCCGGTGATCGAGTCCTACTACAAGGACTACGCGGCCCGCTATCCGATCCTGCTGCGGGCAGCGTGGGGCTATACGGTCGAGACCGCGACGCAGGCGGTGCGGCTCGTGCTCAGCGGCGTGTTCGACGCCCATCCCAGGCTCAAGATCATCCTCGGGCATCTCGGCGAGGGCGTGCCGTTCCTACTCTGGCGCATCAACAATGCGTTCATGCGGTCGGAGAAGGACTCGGTCGCCTTCCGCGACATCTTCGGCAAGCATTTCTACCTCACGACGAGCGGCTTCTTCTCGGACACCGCGCTGCTGTGCAGCGTGATGGAGCTCGGTGTCGACCGCATCATGTTCTCGGTCGACTATCCGTTCGAGGCACAGCCGCCGGCGCCGCGCTGGCTCGCCAACATCCCGCTCTGCGACGAGGACAAGGCCAAGATCGCGAGTGGCAACGTCAAGCGGCTGCTGAAGCTGTAGGAGCAGGACTGAAATGAAAGTTGGAATCTTCGATCACGTCGAGTTCGCCGAGCGGCCGATCGCGACCACGCTCGACGAGCGGCTCCGGTTCGCCACCGCCGCCGACGAGGCCGGCATCTATGGCCTGCACGTCGCCGAGCACCACGCGACGCCGCTCAACCTCGTGCCGGTGCCGGGCGTCTATCTCGGCGCGGTCGCGCGCGCGACCAAGCGCATGCGGCCAACGGGCGACTTGAGGTGGGCGTCGGCCGCGGCGTGTCGCCGTTCGAGCTCGGCTATCACAAGGTCGCGCACGCCGACTCGCGCGAGATCTTCATCGACGCCTTCAACTGCCTGACGACGGCGCTGTCGAACGATCCATTCAACTATACCGGCAAGCACTACACCTATTCGAACGTGCCGATGCCGCTGCGGCCGCTGCAACAGCCGATGCCGCCGTTCTGGTATGGCTCCTCGAACACCACCGGCGCTACCTGGTCGGGCGAGCACGGCATGCATTTCGTCGCCAACGGCCCGACCGCCTACGCCAAGGTCAACATCGATGCTTATCGCGAAGCGCTGGCCAAGCGCGGTGGACCGGCGTCGCCGAAGCCGGAATTCCGCGGCGGCGCGGCGATCGGCGCACTGCGCCATATCGTGATCGCCGAGACCGACGAGGAGGCGCGCCGCCTCGCCAAGCCCAATATCGAATACCACGTCGCCCACCTCAACTGGCTGCGCAAGAAGCACGCGCAGAACGAGGCGCAGGTGCGCGGCCTGGTGCCGCGCGGCGTCACCTTCGAGGAGTGGGAGAAGGACGGCATGGCGATCGCCGGCTCGCCCGACACGGTGTGCGCGGAGATCGAGCGGCAGACGTCAGAACTCGGTATCAACTACCTGCTCACGTACCTATTCTTCGGCACGCTCACGTTCGAGCAGGCGATGCGCTCGCTCAAGCTCATGAGCACCGAGGTGATGCCGAAGATCGATAAGCTGTAGTTTCCCGCATGCCCATCGTGATCACCGACGAGGATGCTGCCCGCCTGCTCTCGATCCCTGAGGCGATCGAGGCGATGCGGATCGCGTTCCGCGATCTGGCCGAGGGGAGGGCGGTCAACCCGCCGCGGCTGCGCTACGGGATCGGTAGCCCTGATCCGAAGCGCCGCTACACCGCGAACATCCACGCCGGCGCAGTGCAGACCTATCAGGTCGCCTGCGTGCGCGCCGGCTCGAACTTCACGGTCGCGGCCGACGACCCGCAGCGCAAGGCGCTCGCCGATCCCGACGCGCCGAACTGGACCATCATCATCCTCTACGATCTGGCCAGCGGCGAGCCGCTCGCCTTTATGCACGAGTCCTATCTCTCCGGCTTCCGCGTCGGGGCGACCAGCGCGCTCGCCGTCGCCGAGGGGGCGCGTGCGGACGCCTCGGTGCTTGGACTCTTCGGCACCGGCCATCAGGCCTACCCGAACTGTCGTGCAATATGCGCGGTGCGGCCGATCAAGCGCGTGCAGGTCTACAGTCCGAACCCCGCGCACCGGCAGGCGTTTGTGCGCCGCATGGCCGGCGAACCGGTCGAGGTCGTCGCGGCCGACGATCCGCGCGCGGTGGTGCGCGACGCTGACGTCATCTGCTGCGCGACCAACTCGAAACAGCCGGTGCTCGACGGCGACTGGCTCGAACCCGGCCAGATGGTCATCACGATCGCCAATTCCGACGTGCTCAACGTCCGCCGCGAGGTCGACGAGAAGACCTTCGCGCGCGCCGGTGACATCATCATCAACGACTGGGACAGCGTCACCGCCAACCGCCAGGTCGAGCTCCTGGAGCCGATCGAGAAGGGCCTGGTCAAGCGCGAGAACGTGCACGAGCTCGGCGCCATCATCGCCGGCAAGGCCAAGCTCCGGCGTGATCCCGGTGCGATCCTCTACTACAAGAACAACACCGGCCTCGCGATGCAGTTCGCCGCCTGCGGCGCCATCATCCATCGCAAGCTCGTCGCGGAAGGGACGAACAGGGCGATCCCGCTCGATTGGTTCGCAAGCGCAGGCGGTTGATCAGCGTCCGATGAGCTTGGCGATGCCCGTGAGCACGCCGGCGATCCGGACGTCGTCGGGACCGCCCGACCAGCCGGTGAGATCGACAGTCTGGGCGAGCGCGAACGTCGCCGGCACCGTGCCGTCGATCGTCACCGCGACGAGAATGTCGCGGCTGCGGCCGTGGTGCGCTTCGGTGCGCACGTAGTGGGAGGCGGCCGCCAGCTCACTCCAGGCCACCAGCACGCATTTCGCCGCCTTGAGCTTGCGCTCGAGCAGCATGTCCCAATTCGACTCGCCGGGCACGATCTGCGGATCCCAGAACACGCTCCAGCCTTGCGCCGACACGATGTCGACGAGCCGTTCGACGTGGCGGCGATCCTCGCGCTTGTAGCTGATGAAGATATCTTCGTCCGGACCTGCCAGCGCGACGACGGGCGGCATCGCGCCTTTCGCGGTCCGCGCCGTCAGATGATCCGGCAGCACCGCCCATTCCGGCCGGGCGCCCGCCCGCCGCTCGATCGCGTCGATGAGTTCGAGCACGCCGGCCGTCACCCGGCGCTCCTGCTGGTCGTCGGCCGGCGCGTGGGTCCCCTCGCGCCGCCGGCGCTCGATATGCGCGAGCGACGACCGGTGCATGATCGCGGTGCGGCGAAACTGCCCGAACTCCGACCGTGGACTTCCCGCGCCCAGCGCGTCGAGCCGGTCGAGCAGATGATCGAGCACCTCCAGGAGATGCCCGGATGCGACGCACGCGCGCAGAACGTCGGAGACGCGGGTCGTGTCGCTCATGGCGGCAACCCTCCGGTGTCACTCCGGGCGCAGACACAAACGGGCCCAGCGGACATAGATCCATTGCGTGAAGAGCAACGCCACGACGCTGTGGAGGATCAAGGAAATGTGCGGCCCGTATTCCCGACTGATGGCGTAAGCCTGTAGTCCTTGGATGTACCCTTGGCGAGCCAAATGATCGACCTCAATCAAAAAACTGATTTCAAGCGCCGCAACCGCTAGCACGGCCTTTGGTATGGACAGCGCGACGAACACCCGCCTCGCTCTTGAGTTCCGCCGGCTTCGCGCGATCCAAAGCGGGACAAAAAGACAGGCCAATCCACCGAATGCCAAAGCGGCGGCCGCGACGGCCTCGTCTGCCAGAGATGTCGGCAGGTAATCGACAGTGATGGCGGCAATCCAAAGTGCAGCCCCGGCAATGATTACGGCGCCGACAGTCAAAGCCAGGGAAGCCGCGACCGACCAACGCAAGATGAGCGCAAAAATCACCGCCAAGATGGCGGCGGTCTCGATCGCGAACAAGAATTTGAAGAGCAGCCACTTTGGATCTGATTTAGATTCCCCACTGTTTACACCGTCACCCCGCGCCATCGCCAAATCGATGGCGACGACGGTGGTAGCCGCGACGAGTGCCACAACGGCAAGGGGAACGAATAGGTCGATGATTCGCGGATATATGCGCATGGCAGGTGCGACGGCCTTATACGCCGACCGGTAGACCGCGCCGAACCAGAGCAGTGCCGCTGCGGCGCCGAGGCCGGCCGTGAGGAGCTGCAGGCTGATTTGGATATTGTCCAGTATTCGTTTAACTCGGTCGGGCGGAACTCGGTCGCGTCCTTCTTCGGCCATCTGAAGCAAGAAATCCGTCGTTGCGGCTGCTGTCCACACGATCGGAATGCCAACAAGCGCCACGGCAACGGCCATCAGGATCGCAACGTCGAAGCGCACCACCCACAGCACGGGGTGGTTGGTCGACAGATAGGTCGCGACCGGTCTATGAAACCTTTGGATCATTGGTAGCCCCTGCATCGGGCCGTGACGGCGTGGTCAGCACGTCGGCCAGCATCGGTATTTCCGACATGAGGCTGCGCGTCGAGCGGGTGATGTCGCGGAATGCGTAGAAGTCGTCGCCGAACCACTTGCGCAAGGCCAGGAACAGCAGCTCGATCTTGATGCCGGCCGGCAGCACGAGGATGTAGCCTTCGATCGTTTCCTCGACCCCTTTGAGGTCGAATTCCGCCAGCGCCTTGATCAGCTCGGCCTTCTTAACGCGGAGCGAGATTTCAATCAGGGTGCGCGGCCCACTCTTTGGAATCTCGTCGAGATAGCCGCAGAACGCGCACTTGCCGTCGTCCAGAATGACGATCTGGTCGGCGATCGCTTCGATCTCGTAGATGTGTTGCGAGGTGATCAGGATCGGCATCGGCGTTTCCAGCGACGACGCGATCGAGCGCAGGTCGGCGAGCAGCCGCTGGCGCGTGACGATGTCGAGATAGGCGAGCGGCTCGTCGAGGATCAGGAGGTTCGGCTGCGACACCAGCGCGCGAACCATCTCGAAGCGAATCTTGTAGCCGCCGGAAATCTCGTCCCAGATCGCGTTCTCATAATCGCGCAGGCCGTAACGGGTGACGTGCCAGTCCACGAGCTCGCGGTTGGCCTCGCCTTTGGCGCCGAAGGTCGCCGCCACATAGTTGAGATTGTGCCGCAGCCGGCCGTGCCAGCGTTCCGGAAGTTGCGGCACAAAGGCGATCTTGCCCCGGATGTCGAGCCAGTCCGGCATCTCCGACGCGGTCGTCAGCATCGGATAGGAGATGTGGCCGGACTCGGGGAGGAGCTCGCCGGCGACCAGACGCAGGAAGGTGGTCTTGCCGCTGGCGTTGCGGCCGACCACGGCCGTGATCTCGCCGGCGCGCAGTTCGAGCGATATTTTCCCGAGCTTGAAACGGCTGCGCTGGTAGCCGCGGACGAGATCGCGGCATTGAAAGACCACGAATTTCGTGGACGAGCCTTGGTTGCGGCGCAGGCCCGAGAAGTATTGCCGGCGCGCTTCGTCAAGCGTGATGGTGCTGTCGGTGGCTTCTGGTTGCGGCACGGCGGGCACCGTTCGTGGTGGGGGTACGACCGGCACCGGGTCCGCCAATGCGGCGATGTGCGCCTCCGGCGCCGGCGGCGCCGGCGCTTCCTGACCCAGCGCTTGCTGAACCGGCACTTCCTGCACCGGGGAGGTCGTGAACGTCCGACGCACGTCCTCCACGAGATCGAGGCAGGCATGCACGATGACGTTGATGTTGTCGGTCTCGTTCAGCCCCAGGCTCTGCGCCTCGCGCCAGCGGTGGTAGCGCGAGCAGAGCGTGAGCGCGCTGCGCTTCTTGCCCGGACAGAAGTCCCTGATGAAATCCTGCAGGTTGGAGAACGCGTCGACGTAGTTCGCCTCGCCGATCAGGCGCTCGATCTGTTCGCAATAGCCGCCGAAGAGCTCGCCGATCGCGATGTTCGCGGTCACTTAAGGATTCCCCATTCCCTTCAATCGTTTCCGTCGTCCAAGCGGCCCGCGCCGAAGCCCTCGGGCCGGCTGCAGCGCCGCGTTGCCCCGCCCGCCATCATGATAAAATCGACCCCAGGTTGACAACTGGGCGGATGCCTGAACTTTTTCCTGTCATTCTCCGTCAGGCGGCGGTAGTCCGCCCCCAACGCGATCCGCGCGACCCGCGGCTTGCGCAAGGCGGATATCCGTTTACCCGCCTTGCTCCGGCACGGGTCGGCGGCGCCTATGGGCCCCGACGCACGGCGTGCCCCGGTCCCCGCGGCAATTTCGCACCGGAAACGATACCGGAATACCCTCGACAGCGGGTTTGGGCCACGCCATGCTGCCGATGTTTACGGGTTGGTTGCGGGCTTGTAGCGGATGGCCGGGACTGAGGTTGGTGGAGCGAACGCCTATGGCGGGCCGGAGGTGGCGGACGCGCGCGCGCGCAGCGTCGGGCGCCTGTTTGGCGCCTGCGGCCTGATCGGCGCGATCTGGCTCATCGCCGCGAGCCGCTGGATCGTCACCGACACCGTCGTCCCCTGGGATTCCAAGAACCAGTTCTACGCTTTCTTCCGCTTCCTGGCTGCGACGATCCATTCCGGCGCCTCGCCGTTCTGGAACCCGTATCACTACGGCGGCCATCCGAGCGTCGCCGACCCGCAATCGCTCGTCTTCTCGCCGCTGTTCGTACTGTGGGCGCTGTTTGATCCGGCGCCGTCGCTGCGTGCGTTCGATCTCATCGTGTTCGCGCATCTGCTGATCGGCGGGCTTGGCGTCGCCGCGATCGGATGGCGTGCGCACTGGCCGCTCGCGGCCTGCGTGCTGGCCGCCGCGCTGTTCATGTTGGGCGGCGCCGCCGCCGGACGGCTTCAGCACACCGCCCTCATCATCAGTTACGGCCTGCTTCCGCCGGCGTGGCTGCTCCTGCAGCTCGCGCTCGATCGCCGTTCGATCCTCATCGCGATAGCGTTCGCCTTTGTCGCCGCAGCGCTCGCACTCGGACGCAACCAGATTTCGCTGCTCATGTGCTTCGTCCTGATCGCGGTGGCGGTGAGCGAGATCGCGAGCGCGGAACGCCGGCTGCGCTATCTGCGCGAGCGGGCGTACGTGCTGGTCTGCATGACAGTGGTCGGCTTCGCTCTCGTCGCGGTGCCGCTTCTGCTCACGATGCAATTCGCCGCGCTCTCGAACCGTCCTGCCCTCGCGCTCGACATCGCGTTCAAGGGCTCGCTCTATCCGGGGCATCTGGCGCAGCTCATGGTGGCCAACATCTTCGGCGCGCAGGACGTGTTCTGGGGTCCCGGGCCGTCCACCGTGCCGGCGATCGCCTATACGGACGAGTCGTTCAATTACATGTTCGTCGGCTCGGTGCCGATGGTGCTGCTGCTCTGGTTCGGCTTCGTCGGCGGGTGGGCATTCCAGCGCGGCCGTCTGCTGCTGACTGTCTTCATGGCGGCTGCACTTCTCTATGCGTTCGGGCGCTACACGCCGGTGTTCGCCTGGCTGTTCGACTGGGTTCCTGGCGTCAACAAGTTCCGTCGTCCGGTCGACGCCGACCTCGTGCTGTTCGCGGCGCTGGCGCTGCTGGTTGGGCATCTGCTCGCGGATTACGTGCGCATGGGTTTGCCGCGCCGGCGCGTCCTGATGAGCATCGTGGCCGCCGCTGGTGTCGTCGCGCTGCTGACCTGGGCGGTGGCGTTCTCGTCGCATCACTGGGGCAAGGGTACGGAGGCATTCCTTGAGATTCTGAAAGCTGCCCCCATCGCCCTTGGCACGATCCTGATTCTTGCGCTCGCCCGCACGGCACGTGCCCGTGCGGTCGTGGCGGTGGTGTTGGCGCTGGTGGCGGTCGTCGATCTGATGTGGTGGAACGTGGCGTTCCGCCTGAACGCCGAACGGCGTGCGACCTACGCGGTGCTCGACCAGCCCCAGCCCGCCGACGCGCAGGTGATCGCGCGACTCGAGCAGCTCGTGCGCGAACGCCAGGCGAGCGGCGAGCGGCCGCGCGTCGAGATCGTCGGCATGGGTGGGCCGTGGCAGAACCTCGCGGTGGTGCGCGGGCTCGAAGCGACCAATGGCTACAACCCGCTGCGCATCGGCTTCTATGACCGGCTGGTGTCGCCGGGAGAATCGAATTGGCTGCCGGAGCTGCGCGACTTCCCGGCGTCCTTTGACGGCTACGACTGCGCGCTCGCCCGCGCGCTCGGGCTCGAATTCGTCGTGCTCGGCCAGCCGATCGAAAAGGTGCCGCACCTCGCGCGCCGGCCGGTCGCGGACGTGCTGCAGGCGGGGCCGAAGGTATGGATCTATCGGCTGGGCAATCCCGCGCCGCGGTTGAAATTTTCGCGCCGCATCCAGGTCGCCGATGCCGACGGGACGAACGCCAACGGGCAATTGCTGGTAAGCCCCTCGCCCGACCGCGTGCTGATCGACGACGACACGCCGCCCTCCAGGAGCTATCAGGCCGAGGGCAGCGCCGGGCAGGCCCGCATCGCGTCGTGGCGCCCCGACCGGATCGAGATTGAGACCGACAGCGAGCTCGGCGGCATGCTGGCGCTGCATGACGTCTACTATCCGGGCTGGGTCGCCGAGATCGACGGCGAGCGCGTGCCGGTCCTGCGTGCCGACGTGCTGTTCCGCGGCGTCGAAGTGCCCGGCGGCCGCCACCAAGTCGTGTTCCGCTTCGCGCCGTTCGGGCTCGACAATCTTCGCGACGCGCTTAAGCTCGTGATGCGGCGCGGCGAGTAGCGCTCGCGCCGCTTCCATGCGATGAGCCCATGCTGCGCCTTCTTTCATTTGTCGTTCTGGCGTTTTGTGCGGCCACCGGCTCCGCTTCGGCGCAGACCTTCCCGGCGAAACCCGTCACGATCGTGGTGCCGTTCCCGCCCGGGCCGGCGCTCGACCTGGTCGCGCGACTCGTCGGCAACAAACTCGCCGACGCCGTCGGCGTCACGGTCGTGGTCGAGAACCGCACCGGCGCCAACGGCACGCTCGGCTCGAACGCGGTCGCCCGTGCCGCGCCCGACGGGCACACGCTCCTCTTCACCACCGCCTCGACGCACGTCACCGCCGTGCACCTGATGAAGAACCTGCCCTACGACCCGGTGAAGGATTTTGCCCCGATTGCGGCGGCGGTCGAGCCGGTGACCTGTCTGATCGTCAACGGCGCGCTACCGGTCAATTCGATGGCCGAGCTCGTCGCCTATGCGAAGGCGCGCCCGGGCGAGCTGGGCTACGGCTCATCTGGCGTCGGTTCGGTCTTCCATCTGATGGGCGAGCTGTTCAACCAGACCGCGGGCGTGAAGCTCAATCACGTGCCCTATCGCGGCGTCGCACCGGCCTTGCAGGACGTCGTCGCCGGCCACATCCCGATGGCGTTCATCTCGATCTCGAACGCGCTCGCGGTCGCCGACGCCAAGGCGATCAAGATTCTCGCGGTGCTCGAGCCCGCGCGCTTTCCGCGGCGACCGGACATTCCCTCGATGTCGGAGGCGATCCCGGCCTTCAAGAAGCCCTCGTCGTGGTTCGGCGTGTTCGGCCCGGCCGGCCTGCCGGGGCCAATCGCGGCGCGGCTCAACGGCGAGATCGTCAAGGCGCTCAACGCGCCCGACGTGAGGGCCAAGCTCGACGAGAACGGCATGGCCGTCATCGGCGGTACGCCGGAGGATTTCCGTGCCCTGATCGCCGACGGCATCGTGCGCTACGGCGCGATCATCAAGGCGGCGGGCGTCCAGCCGGAGTAGGCGATTCAATCGCGGCGCCGGTATGGTCGCACCCTTGGCGCGCGGGGCTGCGGGAGTGGGCGCCGCAAGAAAGCATTAACCGTTCGTCAACCCGAACTTTACGCCGTTGCGAGAAGGTGTTGGCGGGAACGGGACCATGACCGTCGCGACTTCGAAGGACGTTGAATTCGGTCGATCCGATGGCACCGGCCGTTCGGATCGCCGATGAACGCCGCACTCAATCTGCTCACCCAGGTCGAAGAGGCCATATCGAGCGGCTCGCTCAGCCGGCGCGGTGAGATGATTCGTCACGTCACCGATCTGTTCATCGTCGGCGCGCCGCAGTGTTCGTACGAGGACGTAGTTCTGTTCGACACCGTCTTCACCCGGCTTGCCGTCGAGATCGAGCAGGCGGCGCGCGTGCTCTTGGCGGCGCGGCTTGCGCCCATTCCAAACGCCCCGCCGATCACCATTCGGGCGCTGGCCTTCGACGATGCGATCGAGGTGGCGGGCCCCGTCCTTGTGCAGTCCGAGCGGCTCGACGAGGCGGCGCTGGTCGAGAATGCGAGCACGAAAGGGCAGGAGCATCTGCTCGCGATCTCGCGGCGGCGCGTCATCAGCGAAGCCGTTACTGACGTGTTAGTGGTGCGCGGCGATCGCCAGGTCGTGCTCAGCACCGCGGAAAATGCCGGCGCCCGGTTTTCCGAAGCCGGCTTTACGAAGCTCGTCGAGCGGGCGGAGGGCGACGACCGGCTGGCCGAATGCGTCGGCTCCCGGCCGGAAATCCCGTTCCACCTCTTCCTCGAGCTACTCAACAAGGCGTCCGACGCGGTCCGCGCCAAGCTGGAAAGGTTGCATCCGCAGGCCAAAGGCGAGGTTCGCGGCGCGGTGGCCGAGGCGACCGATCGCATTCGCGACGACGTGCTCGAGCGGATCCGTGACCATGCGGCGGCGCTGGCCTTCGTGGAATCGCTGCAGCGGGCGGGCCAGCTCGACGACGAGCGGCTGCGGCGTTTTGTGCAGGCGGGACGTTTCGCCGAAGTGGTGGCGGGTCTTGCCGTCATGAGCGGGCTGTCGCTGTCGGTCGTCGACCGGGCGATGGTCGAGGAGCGTGCCGACACGATCATCGTCATCGCCAAGTCGGTCGCGCTGTCATGGGGGACCGTCAAGGCTCTGCTCGAACTGCATGGCCGTAACCGCAGCCTCCCCAGTCACGCAATCCCGCAAGCTCTCGCGAGCTTCGAGCGGCTCAATACCGCGACTGCGCAGGAGATCGTGCGCTTCTGGCGCGTGCGCGGGCAGGGCACATCGCCGCCGCGCCGCACCAGCTGATCACGCGATAGCGCGGTGTCGCTTCATCGCGCGCGCTTGGCTCACCAAGCGCCGACCATGCGGCCGATGTCGTAGATGATGGCGCCGACTGCGCAGGCCACGAGCCCGCCCCCCACGAATGTGAGCAGGAGCGCGGCATTGGCGCGCAGGAGCGTTTGCTTCTCCATCAGATGCGCCATGGTTGTCGTCCTGACCGGCATTTGTAGCCACCCCCAAGATCAGGTAACTCCCGACTCGCCGTTCGGCCAAGGGCATGGGGGCAAGGCTGGGTTGCGCGTCGCGCGGGGCTCGCGTACGCGGTTACGCCGCGGTTACGGCGCGCATGCGCGTGGCAAGGACCGGTCGCGGTTGCTACGAAACGTCGCCAACACGGGGAACCTCATGCTGCAGAAGCCGAAATGCCCGGTCATCGCACTGGAAGAGCACTATTGGGACAAGGAGCTGGCGGCGGACGCGCGGGGCGTCGAGCGCAATCCGAACATCACCAGTCGGTTGTTTGATACCGGCGAGATTCGCATCAAGGAAATGGATGAAGCCGGTATCGACATCCAGGTGCTGTCGCACGGTGCGCCGTCCGCCCAGAAGCTCACGGGTCCGGATGCTCCAGCGATCGCCGAGCGCGTCAACGACCGGCTCGCCGCCTTCGTGAAGGCGAAGCCCGACCGCTTCGCGGCGTTTGCGGCGCTGCCAACCTGCGATCCCGTCGCATCAGCGAACGAGCTTGAGCGCACCGTCACCAAGCACGGCTTCAAAGGTGCAATGGTCCATGGGCTCACCGGTGGTCTCTTTCTCGATGACAAGCGGTTCTGGCCGATCTTCGAACGCGCCGAAAGGCTCGACGTGCCGATCTATCTGCATCCATCGGTCCCGCATCAGGCGGTGATGGACGCCTACTATAAGGACTACGTGAAGGACTTCCCGATGGTGATGCGCGCCGCCTGGGGCTTCACGGTGGAGACCGCGACACAGGCGATCCGCATGGTGCTCTCCGGCGTGTTCGACAAGCACCCGAATCTCAAGATCATCATCGGGCATCTCGGCGAGACGCTGCCGTTCCTGGTCTGGCGCATCGACCAGTCGCTGTCGCGGCCTGGCGGCAAGCTGCTCAACTTCCGCGACGTTTTCTGCGGCCACTTCTATCTTACGACCAGCGGCAACTTCTCGAACCCGGCGCTGTTGTGTTGCGTGCAGGAGATGGGCATCGACCGCATCATGTTCGCGGTCGACTGGCCGTTCGTGCAGAATCCGCTGGGCACGAAATGGGTGGACACCATCCCGCTCTGCGACGAGGACAAGATCAAGATCCTCAGCGGCAACGCCAAACGGCTGCTGCGCATGTAGCCTGGAGAAGCGCGGCGGCGCTCAGTCGACGAAGAACTTCTTGTCGAAGCCGGCAAAGCCGCTGTTGCTTCCGGTCACCGGATAGCCGGTGCTGGCGGTCGGCGGGCGCACGACGGTGCGCTTGCGGACAGCCTTACGCGCCGTCACCACTTTCTTCTTGGCCTTCGCGACCGGCTTCTTCGCCCGGACGGGCGGGGTCGCGGCTGGCGGCGGATCGGCGCTCGGCTCGGCCTTGCTGACGGCCTCGTCCGGCGTCGGCAGCGCAGCGACACGCTCCGCGGCGATCCGTTCAGTCTCTGTCGGCGTCACTTCCGGACTCTGTGTCGCCGGAATCTCCGCCATTGCGGCCATCGGTGGTGTGGCGAGCGGCGTTTCGACCGGCACGTCAGGTGCAGCGACAGCCTGCGCCTCGGCCGGCGCTGCCAGGAGCGTCGCGACCGCTTCCGCGGGCGCCGCGATTTCCGATGATCGGACATCGCCGGGCGGTTCGCGATCGGCCGGCCTGGTATCCGCGGCGCCGATCACGGTCGGATCCGGCGGAATGGCGGCGAGGCGCTCGAGCAAGGAATCATTGCCGCGGGGGTCGCCGAGGCGGCGCAATACATCCGGACGGGCACCCCAGTCGATCGGGTCCGCGTAGGCCAGCATGCGCGAGGTTTCGAATGGCGAGACGGTCTGGTGATGCGCAACCCGCACGGTCGCGGCAAGACCGAAGGCGGTCACGATCAGCAAGGCGCCGGCGAGGACCGCGCCAATGGCAAAGCGGATATCAGGCAGCATGCCGCATCGATGTCCATGGCGAGCTCGGCGTGGCCCCGCCGTGATTCGCCGCAACATGCATAGCTGAATCGCGCCTTGGTGGCGATCAAAAGCCGCCGGACCCGGATGCAGCAGCTTGGCGCTCCGCACGCAAGGCGAGTCGCGCGAGGGCGAGTCAACCGGGGCGAGTCGCGCGATTGTGGCTCGCGCCGCGACATTGTATGGGAGGCGGTGCCCCGGGGCGCCCTTCTGCCGCGCTCGGGCCCGTAGCTCAATGGTTAGAGCCGGCCGCTCATAACGGTCTGGTTGGAGGTTCGAGTCCTCCCGGGCCCACCACGCACTCGTATAAGTTGTATGTCTCTTGAATTACTCGCAATGAATCGCGTTATTTCAAAGGGTTAGGCCAGGATTTTCGTCATATGCCGGTCTCTGTGAGCGCCCATTGTGCGGTATTAGGGGCTTTCGGGACGCCTGTCTCTGGCCTCAAAAATTCCGTTCCTGGCAGCCGCATCGCCGATGCGCGGAGAACGCGTTCACGCGCGCTCTGAGACAAGTTTGGTGTTGTGCAAATGCGTTTGCTTTCATCGTCCACGCGGGTTCGATATGTCCGCGCTACGCACGCGTGGCTTGAGTCAGCGCGTTCGTAGTTAAACCGCCTCAGCAGCACGGCGAAAATTTCTCGTCATCGACAGCGACCAACATGAGGATGCCTGCTATTCTTCGCAGCGGATCGTGGAGCGCGTGAGCATAAAGTTTTGTTTTGCTTCCCCACGAATAATCCTCGGTCTTGTCATGAAGGCATGAGCGCGCATGGCGGTGGACGATTCCTCTGATAAGGAGATCGCGGATCTCCAAAACCGTCTCGCCGAACTCGATCGCGAGCGCGCGAGCGTTCTTGCTGCGCTCGAGCAATTGAAGCAGCGCCACACGGTTAAGGCGCAGCCCACACCTACTTCTCAAATGGCGGGCGTCGTTGCGAGTCCGTCGGCCCTCTCCAATGCCGAGAAGGTCGCCTTGTTCCGTTCGCTCTTTCGGGGTCGCGACGACGTCTTCCCCCGCAGATGGGAGAACCCAAAGGCCAGCAAGGCAGGCTACGCGCCTGCATGCAACAACGAATGGGTTCGCGGCATCTGTGAGAAGCCACGGATCAAGTGCAGCAACTGCCCAAACCAGGCATTCGTGCCTGTCAGCGACGAAGCGGTCAGAAGCCACTTGCAGGGGAGGGACGTCGCCAATCCCAGGAAGACAGAGCCGTTCGTCGCAGGCGTCTATCCACTCATGACGGACGAGACATGCTGGTTCCTGGCCGCAGATTTCGACAAGGAGTCTTGGCAGCGCGACGCGCTGGCGTTTCTATCAACATGCCGGGAGAAGGGGGTTCCCGCAGCGCTCGAGCGCTCTCGGTCCGGCAATGGCGGTCATGTCTGGATCTTCTTCTCGGAATCCGTGGCGGCATCAGAGGCGCGCAAACTCGGTGCTCATCTGGTGACGGAGACAATGGAACGCTGCCCCGATTTGGGGTTCGAATCATACGATCGGTTCTTTCCGAGCCAGGACACCATGCCTGCCGGTGGATTCGGCAATCTAATCGCACTGCCCCTGCAGAACGGTCCCCGGCAGCAGGGTAATAGTGTCTTTGTAGACGACGAACTTCGACCCTACGACGATCAGTGGTCTTTCCTGTTTAACCTCAGGCGCATGAGCCGATCTGAGGTCGCCAACCTGGTCAACCAGGCGTCGGCTGCAGGACGCATCGTGGGCGTACGGCTCCCTCTCGACGACAATGATGACGAGCCCTGGTTGGCGCCACCGTCGCGGCGAAGGGCCGAGCAACCGATCGTTGGCGAGATCCCGGAGAAAGTCGAAGTGGTCCTGGGCAATCAGGTGTACATCGATCGGAGCGTCTTGCCGCCAGCGCTCGTCTATCGTCTGATCCGTCTCGCGGCATTTCAGAATCCTGAGTTCTACGCGGCGCAAGCCATGCGGCTGCCGACCTTTCGCAAGCCACGCGTGATCTCTTGTGCGGAGCTCTTCGCCAAGCACGTTGCGCTACCGCGGGGTTGTGTCGATGCTGCTGTCGACCTTCTGGTTTCCAATGGTATCCGGCCTGAATTGCGTGACGAGCGATATGGGGGCACGCCGCTCGGGACGCGCTTTCTCGGAACGCTGACTAAGGAGCAGCAGACAGCCGCTGATGCCCTGACGGCACACGACACCGGCGTGCTCGCCGCCACGACGGCCTTTGGCAAGACCATCGTTGCCTGCAATCTGATAGCCGGGCGAAATACCAACACACTGGTCTTGGTGCACCGGCAGCAACTACTGGATCAATGGGTGGCGCGGTTGCGCGTCTTCCTCGACGTCGACTCGGATCGCGTTGGAGTGATCCGAGGCGGACGGAAGCGGCCGACAGGCTTCATCGATGTTGCAACCATCCAAAGCCTGGCGAGGAAGGGCGAGGTGTCCGACCTCGTGGCCGGGTACGGGCATCTCGTGGTGGACGAATGCCACCACTTGTCCGCCGTCAGCTTCGAGGCCGTGGCTCGTGCAGCCAAGGCGAAATATGTGCTCGGCTTGTCCGCGACCGTAACAAGGAAGGATGGCCACCACCCCATCATCTTCATGCAATGCGGCCCGATCCGTTACCGCGTCGATGCGAGAAAGCAG
>WNGB01012951.1_pt1 | contig 20479 bp, 16 predicted proteins | sample 5400681 | NCBI WGS metagenome assembly WNGB01 (sample SAMN13153367, study PRJNA577476) | soil metagenome | isolation source: 115 cm soil or saprolite under grassland replicate 2 | place: USA:California | collected 2016-06-15
ACCTACGGCAACAACAAGACCTACAACTACAATGGCGACGGCCTGCGCATGTCGAAGCGTGTTGGCAACAACACCACGAACTTCACCTGGGACCAAGCCGGGCCTCTCTCGCTCCTGCTCGTCGAAGGTGCCACCAACTACGTCTACGGTCCCGACGGTCTCCCCCTCGAACAGATCAACGGCGCCACCGTCAGCTACTACCACCACGACCAACTCGGCTCGACTCGTCTCATTACCGACAGTACGGGCGCCATCGCAGCCACTTACACCTACGACAGCTACGGCAAACAAACCGCCACTACCGGTACCCTCACCAACCCATTCCGGTACGCGGGTGAATACACCGACACCGAAACTGGCTACCAATACCTCCGCAATCGTTACTACGACCCGGTGACTGCGCAGTTCCTCACGCGCGACCCCATCGCGTCGATTACCGAACAACCCTATAGCTATGCCGACGATAGTCCCCTGAATGGCACCGATCCCGAAGGTCTTTGCCTCGTTTCGGCTTTTCGAGACATTGACAACTGCGGCCGTCTCTACGAAGCGACTCGACGCAATCCGTATCACCGAATGTTTATTAAGCGAACCGAGGCTGGCATAGACGATGCCGGCCGCTACATTCGGTACCAGCTGCTATTCGCAGTAAAGCGTCCGTTCAGAGCCAATGCGCGAGGCGTGGAGATTACATTCCTCTATACGGACCCCACTGGTGAAGATCAGGTGCGAACACTCCGATGGCACAAGGCGAGGTATTATGAACACACGCGGATCAAGGTACAACCCGGCACTTTGATTACCTTCGAGGGCGATACTCCGCTTGAGGGCGTCGAAGGCGTAAGCGGAACGGGCGGCCTCCTTGAATGCCGAGCGCGGTAGCAATGGGTGACGGCGCCAGCGAACGCAAGAAGAAACTGGATCATTTCAAGGCGCGAACCAGAGACGCACGTTTTCAGGGCGTCGAGCCGAAGCTGGCACGGTCGCTGCGAGACGAGTTCTTATCGCAGTTCGTATCTGAAACTGGTGTCGCGGACCGTGAGGCCGCAGTTATCGCGGACTCAGTCAGATATGAGGTAGCGCACCTTGTCGCGCTGGTGTCATCTCCGGTGGGCGGCGAGCTGACGGCGCAGTGGGACGGTTCCCCGAGCGATCTGCGAGGCATAGTGCGTGACTATGCAGTGCATGCGGCGGATTCGTACAAGCAAGTCCAGTCGAAGCATCTCCCGACGTAGCTCGGTTCGCCGATCGCGGCCGTGCAGAGCGCAGGTAGCGTCGCGGCGTGCGGCGCCTGGTCGTGACGGTCATCGCGCTCGTGTGCGTGACACTCTCCGCGCCGGGCGCATCCGCGAGCAGCCGTCCGAAGATGCGCCTCTCGAGCCCCGCGTTCGACCCAGGGGGTGAGATCCCCGACGGCTTCACGTGCTCCGGCGCCAACGCGTCGCCGCCGCTGCGGTGGAAGGGCGTGCCGAAGAAGGCCGAGGAGCTCGCGCTGGTGGTGCTCGATCCCGACGCGCCGATCGGCACGGTCGTCCACTGGCTCGCGTGGGGCATCGACCCGAAGACCGGGGGGCTGCCCGAGGAGACGCTCCCCGCCGACGTCGTGCAGGGCCGCAACCAGGCGGGTCGCCCTGCGTACCTCGGTCCGTGCCCGCCGCCGGGCGACGACCCGCATCACTACAAGTTCACGCTCTACGCGCTGTCGAAGCCGCTCGCGCTGTCCGAAGGGGCGAGTCTCGACGAGCTCCGGGATGCGATGCGGAGCACCGTGCTCGCTCGGGCGCGTCTGGTCGGCACGTACGCGCGACCGCAGCAGGACACTGCGTGACGCGCGCGCTCATGCGATGACCTGGTGGTCCTCCGTGAACCAGATCTGACAGCGAGGCAGGTCCAGGAAGCGCCGCTCGTCCTCCAGCAACGCTCGCTGCGCGGCCCGCGCGTCGGGCGTCGTGCTGATCTCGGCGAGCGCGTCCACGCTTTCGAACCACACGACGGCAACGCCATCCCACGGCGCGGGCTCGCAATCGCGGCCGGCGCGCAGCAAGTCGCTCGTGGCGGGGTCGAGCGAGTGGAGCTGCGAGTAGCGGACGATGCCGAGTGCCGCGGCATGACCGCGAACGAGCGGCCCGTGCTCCTCGCGCCAGTACCGGTGGAACTCGTCGACCGACAGATCGGGTCGCCGTCGCAGCAGGAACACGATGCAGATCATGTGCTCTAGCCCACGCTCTGATCGGCCGCCGCCGGCCGCGCTGACCGGAGCGGATCGAGGCCCGCGAGCGCGCGGCACGCGCGGATCGCGAGCGCGACGATCGTGAGTGTCGGGCCGTAGCCGGTGGACGTCGGGAACACCGACGAGTCGGTGACGACCACGTTGTCGACGTCGTGCAGCCGCTGCCACGGGTCGCAGACGCTCGTCCGTGCGTCGTCGCCCATGCGCGCCGTGCCCATGATGTGACGCGAGATCGGCGTCGGGTCGCGGCGGCCGCCCTCGTGCTCTTCGAGCGGTGGAGACGTGACCCAGAACGTGGTGTGCGCGCCCGCCTCCCGCATGACCTCCTCGAGGCGCGGGGCCCAGTGCTTCGCGCACGCAACCTCGTGCGCGTGCGGCGCGAACGTCACCCGCCCCGCAGGGAGCCCCCAGACGTCCTTCACGTGGGGATCGAGGTCGACCCGGTTCGTCGGTTGCGGGAGGTCCTCACCCTGCACGGTGAACGCCGCCATGCAGTCGCGCATCGGCGAGTCGAGCATCAGACGGCTGTGCATCTCACCGGGTGGGAGGTGCACGGCCTCCATGATCGGGTGCGCGGCGCCACCGTGCTCGACGATGCCACCGCGGAAGTACGGGAGCCCCGCTTCGCGGGCCGCGGCGAGCGCCGCGTCGTCCGGCACGATCAGGTCGTCCATGAGGTGCGTCACGGACCGGCCCCGGTGCGCGTGCAGCCGGAACGGGTAGATCCCGAGCACGTACGTCTGGAAGTGGAACATCAGGTACCGCCCGACGACGTCGGGGTTCCCGATGCCCGACCGCAGCAGCAGCCGCGGGGTCTCGAACGCGCCGGCCCCGAGCACGAAGTGGCGCGCGCTGACCTCGTGCACGGTGCCGTCACCGTCCAAGTAGCGGACGCCGCGTGCTCGGCGGCCGTTGACGTCGAGCAGTACCTCGGTCACGTATGAGTCGGGCCGGATCTCGCAGCGCCCGGTTCGGAGCGCGTGGCGGAGTGGTGCGACGGGGTCCCCCTTGGCGTCGATCGGGCAGCCGAAGTAGCCGCAGAACCCGCAGTTGTTGCACGCGGGCCGGCTGTCGTACTCGACGCTGTTCACCCCGGTCGGCGCGCGGTACGGATGGAAGCCGAGGCGCGTCGCGGCCTCCGATGTGAGCACGGCGCAGAACATGTCGGGGCCCGGCGGCATCGGGTACGGACCCGAGCGCCATGCTGCGAACGGGTTGCCCAGGTGATCACCGGCGACGCCGACGACGCGTTCGGCCTCTGCGTAGTACGGCTCCAACTCGTCGTAGTCGACGGGCCAGTCGACGATGTCGGCACCGTCGATCGGGCCGAGCTCGGAGCGGGCGCGGAAGTCGATCTCACGGAACCGGGGCAGCTTCCCGTCGGCGTGGAAGCCGCCGCCACCGACCGTGGACGGCAGGTTGTTCACGTCACCAGTGAAGATCCGGTCACCGTCGGCGTCGCGACGGCGGAACGTGCGCGGCTCGAGGAACGGGTCGGGGCCGAGGAAGTGACGGAACAGGAACTTCAGCTCGTCGTTGCTCACGTGCCCGAGCGGCCCGTATGGCTCGTCGAGCGACAAGAGGTGATTGCGGCCCTTCTCGAGCACGACCACCGACCAACCGGCGCCGGTCAGGACCTCGGCCGCGGTCGCGCCGGCCGGCCCGCTGCCGACGATCACCGCGTCGCAGTCGCGCTCAGTCACAGCCGGCGACCTCGTCGTCGGTGTGGCCGCGTGGCTGCACGTCTCCCTCGAATCCGATCGCCTTCCACCCGTTGCACTCGCGGTTGCCGCCGTACTCGGGTGCGGCGTACGCACCCTGGCACGCGTGCCGGTACAGCAGCGCCTTGAACTCGGGAACCGCGTCGAGGCGCGCGTCCTGCTCGTCGCCCGACTGCGTGGAGAAGTCGGCCCCGAGCGCGGCGAGGCCCTCGCGGTACTCCTGCTGCCAGCCCTTGACCGGACCGTTGAACTCGCGCTCCGCGATGCCTCGTGAGCCTTCAATGCGTGTCCGCCACGCGAGCTCCTCGACGCGGCTCAGCGGCAGGAAGCGGTCGAAGGACGCGTCGCCGCCGTGACGACCGGAGAAGGGGCCACCGGCCCAGATCCGTGGGGGATCGACCGTGAACGCGCCGAGGAGGCCCTCGATGAAGGCGGGGACCCCGACCGCGCCGGCGCCCGGGTGCCCGTCGAGGGGCGGGATCAGCCGCTCGCACGCCGCGGCGAGCGCCGCATGTTCCGCCTCGCTGAGGACCCGGTCGACCATCGGCCGAGGAGCCTACGAGCAGCCGAGTCGCAGGTCGTAGTTGCCGAGATCGTCGAGCGCCACGCGGGCACCGGGCGGCACGACCACGACCGTGAACGGCTCCTCCACGAGGGCCGGGCCGCGGATCTGGACGCCGGGGCCCAACGCGGCGCCGTCGTAGACGGGCGTGTCGATGAACGCGGCGCCGAAGTACGCGCGTCGGCTGCCGCTCCGAGCGGCGGCTGGATCGGTCGTGGCACCGACCGCCGCGAGCTGATCGGGCTTCGGCGTCTGTCCGCGCGCGACGAGGCGTACACCTCGGAGCAGCGGTTGCTGGTTCCGGAAGCTGAAGCCGCGGTCGCGCTCGTGCTCCTCGTGGAATCGCTCGGCCAGATCGAGGAGCGCGGGTTCGTCGAGTGCCTCACCTTCGGGGACCGGCACGCTCATGTCGAAGTTCTGACCGGGATAGCACATCTGCGCGAAGAGCTCGATGTCGACGTCGCGCTCGGCGAGTCCCGTCGGCGCGAGCTCCTTCGCAGCTTCGTCGCGAAGCTCGTGCATCAGCGTGCGTACGCGGCCGAGGTCGACCTGTGAGAGCGGCACGATGTACGCGCGCACGAGGTCGACCACGTAGTCGGCCACGAGCACGCCGAGGGCGGAGAACGCCGGCGCTGCCTTGGGCACGACGATGCGGTCGATGCCGAGCTCGGCCGCGATCGCCCACGCGTGCACCGCGCCGTTGCCCCCGTAGGCGATCATCGCCAGGTCGCGTGGGTCGGCCCCGTGGGATGCGAGCACACGACGGGTCGCGTTGGCCATGTTGGCGTTGACGATTCGCGCGATGCCCCACGCGGCTTCGACCACGTCGAGCTCCAGCGGGTCGGCGACGTCGCGACGAATCGCGTCGTGGGCACCGTCGACGTCGAGGCGCATGCGCCCACCGGCGAACCCGTCGACCGGGAGGTAGCCGAGGACCGCGTCGGCGTCGGTGACCGTCGGCTTCGTGCCCCCTCGCCCGTAGCAGACCGGACCGGGCGCCGATCCCGCACTCTCGGGTCCGACGAGCAGCGCGGCCTGGCGCACTCGCGCGATCGACCCGCCGCCGGCGCCGACGCTCTGCACGTCGACCATCGGCAGCCCGATGTAGTAGCGGTACCGCCAGTTCCAATCGGTCTTGATCTCGGGCTGGCCGTCGCGCACGAGACACAGGTCGAAGCTCGTGCCACCCATGTCCACGGCGACGAAGTTCTTGATGCCTGCCTTCGCCGCGGCGAGCGCCGCGCCCATCACGCCACCGGTCGGGCCGGACGCGAGCAGTGAGACGGCGCGCTTCGCGACGTAGTCGGGCGGCATGACGCCACCGGTCGACTGCATGATCAGCAGCGGCCCGCCGTAGCCCGCGCCGCGCAGCTTGTCCTGGAGGCTGCGCACGTAGGACGCGATGCGCGGCGCCACGTACGCGTTGACGAGGGTGGTCGAGACCCGCTCGAACTCGGGGCCACGCGCCATCACCTCGTGGGAGAGCGACACATGGTCCACGTCGGGGAACTCCTCACGGATGATCTCGGCGGCGCGACGCTCGTGCGCGGGGTTCACGAACGAGAACAGGAACATCACGGCGACCGACCGCACACCGAGCGCCTCGAGCCGGCGGACACCCTTGCGGACGACCTCCTCGTCGAGGGGCAGCACCACGTCGCCCTTGAAGTCCATGCGCTCGGGGATGGGGATGCGTGCCCGGCGACGAGCAATCGGCGGCGGCGCAGGGTAGGAGGGGTCCCAGATCTCCTCTTTGTGGACGCGCCGCATCTCGATCTCGTCACGGTGGCCTTCGGTCACGAGCAAGCCGGTCGGCGCACCGTTCATCTCGATCATCGTGTTGTCGGCGGTCGTGGTGCCGTGCACGACGATGTCGAGCGAGCCACAAAGCTCCGCGAGTGACGTGCCGAACCGCTCGGCGAGCTGCATGAGGCCGTTCATGACGCCGGTCGACTGGTCGTCAGGCGTCGTCGGCGTCTTGTCGAGCACGACGCCACCATCGGGTGTGACACAGATCAGGTCGGTGAACGTCCCACCGACGTCGATGCCTACGCGGTACCCGGTGCTCATGATCCCGCGCTCAACCTGCCCCAGCAGGTTGAGAAACGCAACATGCGTCCTTTGTTGCGTTTCTGAGCATGCCCGGGCAGGTCGAGCGCGGGATCAAGCGGCAGCGGCGCGGCGCCCGGCCCGGAGCTTCGTCGTGGGGCCGTCGTCGACGGCGAGCGTCAGGTCCTCCAGGGAACCGGTGAGCACCACGCCGTAGTCGCGTTCCGCGCCTTCCACGCTCACGTACTCGTCGAGCACATCGTCGAGCACCGCCTGCGGGTCACGGTCCAGCGGGTCGCCCCACCCGCCGCCCCCGCCGTAGTCGTACATCACGCGCTGCCCGGCGGCGATCGGCACCCAGTCGGCGGTGTGCGCCACCGGGTACGGGTCGTCGGAGCCGTAGCGGATGATCATCTCGTTGGGCGCGCCCGGCTTCCCGCCGCACATGCCCGGCATGGGGTACTTCATGCCGACCACGTACGTGTACACCTTGGCGTCGACGAGCACTTCCTTCTCGTAGTGGCTGCCGCAGAGCCCGCGCCACTGACCGGCGCCACCCGAGTCGGTGCGGTAGTCGCGGCCCCATTGGAGGTGCGGGAAAAGGCTCTCGTTGATCTCCGCGGTCGCCTTCCAGAGGTTGCCGAACGACGCGTTCTGCGCGCCCCACGCGTCCATGCCCTTCGCCGCGTTGCACCAGCCCGCGTACACCTCGGCGGAGTGGTCGGTGAACGTCTGGCCCGTGCGCGGGTCGACGCCGACGATGATCGTCGGGATGCCGGTCTTGTACGTCTGCGGGACGGCCTTGTCGGGCAGCACGTCCTGCATCGCGACCGCGATCACCTCGCCGACGTCGGCGCCCGGGTGGTGCGTGCCCGCGCTCACCGGTTTGCCCGGGTGCGGGTTCAGCACGCAGCCCTGTGGCACGACGAGCTTGATCTGGTCGAAGAACCCCTCGTTCTTCGGGATCTCCGGATCCATCATCGCGGCGATCTGTGCGACCGTGTAGCCGCGCGTGTTGCCGTACGTCGACCATGCCTGGATCTCTTGGCGCGTGTCGCTGCCGGTGAAGTCGATCGTCAGGTTGTCGCCGTCGACGGTGATCTTCACGTGCAGACGAATGTCGGGGTTGCCGAGCGGATCGTGGTCGACGTAGGCATCGGCTTCGTAGACGCCGTCGGGCCACGACGCGACCTCTTCGCGGAACCGACCGGCCGCGTAGTCGATCATCGAGTCGACGCTCTCCTCGACCGTCTCCGCGCCGTACCGGTCGATCATGTCGCCCAAACGGTCGACCGCGAGCTGCGCGGCGCCGATCTGGGCGCGGAGATCACCGATGTAGCCGGGAATGCGGTTGTTGGCCTGCAGCGCGTAGAGCACGTCACGCCGCTCGACACCCCGGTCGATGACCTTCACCACCGGCCAGCGCACGCCCTCGCCCCAGATGTCGTTGGCGGTGATGTTGTAACCGCCGGGAACGCCGCCGCCCGTGTCACCGTGGTGGCACTGGATGCTGGCGATCAGCACCATGCGCCGGCCGCCGTGTGCACCATTCCCGTCGTCGACGTCCGCGAACACCGGTGCGAACACGTTGTAGTCGGGGAGATGGCCGCCACCGTGGTACGGGTCGTTGGCGGCGAACACGTCGCCCTCGTGGAACTCGTCGACGCCGAGGTACTCGAGCGCGAACCGGACAGGCAGCGTGGACGTGAGCATGAACTGCGGGATGCCGACGGACAGCGCCGCGAGCCGACCGCGCGCATCGAGGATCGTCGCGTTCCGTTCGTTGCTCTGGTTGAGGATCGGTGTCGTCGCCGTGCGCGATACGTACGTGGCCATCTCGAAGCAGATGGTCTCCATCGTTCCGCGGACGACTTCGGCGGTGACCGGATCGACGGTGGGCGCGTCGCTCAATCGTCCCCGGCTTCCGGCGAGCTGCACGAGATCGACGAACATCTCGTTCCCCTCCTTGGCCGCACCTCGTTTGGCCGTACCTCGGGAACCCTGACGTCGGCGTCATCATCCTACCCAGCATCCCGGTAACGTCCGCACCGTGACCGTTCCCCGCACGGTCGACGAGCTTGCGCGCCGGGCACGACCCGGTGGTGCTCGAGGCGCAGCAACGGGTCGGCGGGCGCGTCCTCACGCTGCGGGAGCCGTTCGCCCCTGGCCTCTGGGCGGAGGCCGGCGCAATGCGGATCCCGCGCTCGCACCTCCTGACCATGAGGCTGATCGAGCGGTTCGGCCTGGCAACCGCACCGTTCACGATGGACAACCCCGACGCCTACTGCTTCTTCTGTGGCAACCGCGCGCGGCATTCGGAGCTCGCGGGCGATCCGTCGAAGCTCGGCTTCGAGGTGCGAGACGACGAACGGCGCGCGCCGGCGGAGCTGTGGGGCGCCGAGCTCGCGCCGTTCGCCGCGATGCTCCGCGACCGAGGCGACGACGCGTGGTCGCAGATCGCGTCCGAGTACGACCAGTACTGCGTGCGCGAGTTCCTCGAGCTACGGAACTGGTCCGAGGGCGCGATCGAGATGTTCGGCCTCTTGTTCAATCAGGAGGCGATGTTGAACTCGTCGTTCCTCGAACTGCTGCGTGAGGAGCTCGGCGGCTACTACACGGACCTCGTCTACCTCGACGGCGGCACCGACAGACTCCCGCGCGCGTTCCTCCCCGAGCTCGCGGGTCGCATTCGCTTCGGGGCGAAGATGGTCGCGCTCGACCAGAACACCGACGACGTGACCGTGCACTTCCGGACCGCGGCTGGTCGGTTCACCGAGACTGCCGACTACGTGATCCTCACAGTGCCGTTCCCGGTGCTCCGCCACGTCGAGGTGCTGACGCCGTTCTCGCGACTCAAGCAACGTGCGATCCGACAGCTGCACTACGACGCGTCAGCGAAGGTGTTCCTCCAGTTCCGCCGCCGCTTCTGGGAGGAGGACGACGGCATCGTCGGCGGCGGGACCGTCACCGACCTCGCGGTGCGCAACGTCTACTACCCCGATCACGGGCGCGACACCGGACGAGGTGTGGTGCTGGCCAGCTACACCTGGGGCGAGGACGCGCAGCGCTGGGGCTCGCTCTCGCCCGAGGACCGGGTGCTGCAGGCACTCGAGGACGTCGCACGAATCCACCCACAGACAGCAGGCGAGTTCGAGGTCGGCGCGTCCAAGATGTGGCACGACGACGAGTTCGCGGGCGGTGCGTTCGCGCTCTTCGACCCGGGGCAGCAGACGCTGCTCTACGACGCGATCGTCGCGCCCGAAGGTCGTATCCACTTCGCCGGCGAGCACGCGTCGCTCGCACACGCGTGGATCCAGGGTGCAATCGAGTCGGGCATCCGCGCCGCCGCCGAGATCCACGACGCCGCGGCGACCGCCACGCAGGTCTGACCGGGTCTAGCCGTCCAACAGCAGCTCGGCGAGCCGGTCGTGGTGCCACGCGGTCGTGCCCATCCAGTGCTCGGACCCGTACGCGCGGCGGATGAACAGGTGCAGGTCGTGCTCCCACGTGTAGCCGATGCCGCCGTGGATCTGGATGCCGTCCTTCGCCGCCCGCGTCGCGGCGGCGCCCGCGGCGGCCTTCGCGACGTGCACGGCGCGGTGTCGGTCGGGATCGTCGGCGTCGATCGCCATCGCCGCGTACTGCGCCGCGCTCTGCGCACGCTCGACGGCCAGCGACAGCTCGGCGAGCTTGTGCTGGATCGCCTGGAACGAGCCGATCGGCACATCGAACTGGATACGTTGCTTCGCGTACTCGAGCGTCATCTCGAAGAGACGTCGTGCCGTTCCCACCATCTCGGCTGCGAGCACGACCGTGGCCCGCTCGACGATCGCATCGAGCACCTGCGCGTCGACGCGCTGCGCGTCCCCACGCACACCCGCGAGGTCGACCTCGAACAAGCGCCGTGACCAGTCGATGGTTCCCACCCGCCGGTGCGGCACCTCGGCCGCAGGGACGACCGCGACCTCGGGACCCGCTGACACCAGTGCGAGCCACTCGACACGGTCGGCTTCCGGCACGAACGTCTTGACCGGCTCGCCGTTCACGATCCATACACCGTCTGCGCCGGCGAGCGCCACCGTTCCGGTGGCCCCGCCCGTCAACACGTCGGAGAGCAGATCGTGGCCGAGCGCCTCGAGGACCGGCGCGAACAGCGCAGTCGTCGCGAAGAACGGCCCGGGCGCGGCGACGTAGCCGGTCTCCTCGAGGAACAGACCGAGGTCGGTCGCCGGTCCGTCGCCGAGCGCGGCGAAGTCGCACAACGCGTCCCACAACGGGTCGGCGGCGCTCGGGTCGTCGATGTAGGCGCGCACGAGCGACGTCGGGCATTCCTTCGCGAGCAGGTTGCGAGCGGTCTCGCGCAGCAGCTGCTGCTCGTCCGACAGTGTGAAGTCCATCACGCCTTTATGGTCTCGCTCGCTGCGGGCCGGGATACCCGGCCCGCGGTCGCTCGCTCATCTCTATCGTCTCGCTCGCTGCGAGCCGGGATACCCGGCCCGCGGTCGCTCGCTCATCTCTATCGTCTCGCTCGCTGCGGGCCGGGATACCCGGCCCGCGGGCGCTCGCTCGATGTGCCTCCGCTCTCGCTGTTCGCTCCGGCGCGTGATCGTCTTCGACGGTTCACGTTCGCGGCAGGCCGAGTACGCGCTGGGCGATGATGTTGCGCTGGATCTCGGACGAGCCGCCCGCGATCGTGTTGGCGAAGCTCATGAAGAACATGTCGACCCAGCGACCGGCTTCCTCGCCGCGCTCGGGGTCGCGGACCGCACCGTACGCGCCTTGGACCTCCATCCCGAGCTCGTACGCTGCCTTGCCGAGCTCCGACGTGGCCATCTTCATGTACGAGTGCTCGGGCGCGGACGAGCCCTGCGCGAAGCTCGAGAAGCCCTTGTAGCCCATGGCGCGCAAGCTCGCCGCCTGCTCGTAGACCTGTGCGATCCGGCGCCGGTACCCCGCGTCGCTCGACGCACCGCAGCGTCGGGCGAGGCCGACGAGGCCGTTCACCGTCGCCTCCAGCCGGCACACGCCCTCGACCCACAGACCGGCCCGCTCGTGGGCGAGCGATCCCTGGGTGATCCGCCAACCGTCGTTGACGTGGCCGACGACGTTCTCACGGGGCACCGCGACGTCGGTGAAGAACACCTCGGCGAAGTTGGCCGCGCCGCTGATGTGGCGCAGCGGCCGGACGTCGATCCCCGGCGTGTCCATGTCGACGATCAGCAGGCTGATGCCCTTGTGCTTCGGCGCCTTCGGGTCGGTACGCACGTACACGAAGCACTTCTGAGCCACCATCGCGTAGCTCGTCCACACCTTCTGCCCGTTGACGACGAAGTGATCACCGTCGAGCACGGCCCGGGTCTGGAGCCCGGCCAGGTCCGAGCCGGCGTTCGGCTCGCTCATGCCGATGCACCAGATCGTGTCGCCACGGATCGCGGCTGGGACGAGCTGCTTCTGCTCCTCGGTGCCGAACTCGAGGAGGCTCGGGGCGACGATCGCGTAGCCGGGGAAGTGCAGTGCCCGCGGGATGCGACGTCGCGACATCTCCTCGAGGTACACGAGCGTCTGCACCGGGGTCGCGTTGCGACCGCCGAGCTCGGGCGGGTACGCGGGGATCATCCAACCGTGGTCGAACAGCGTGGCCTGCCACGTGCGCGCCCACTCGGGTATGAGCTCGGGCCGCTCCTCGGCGCCGTCGTCCGCGTAGTCGTAGCCTCGCAGCGCCTCCGGGGGTGCGTGCTCTTCCAGGAACGCGACGAGCTCGGCGCGGAACGCCTCCTCGTCGGGCCCCCAGGCGAGCTGCACGTTCAGCCTCTGACAGGCGGGAAGAACGGCGGGACGCCCGACTCTGTCTTCACGAACAGGGCATCGCGCTGGGCCGCGAGTGCTTCGATCGTCCACGGCTTGTCGGCCGTGACCTCCGTGACCGGCCGCCAGCCCTCGATGATCTGGGCGAGACCACCCTGGACCTTCAGTACCTGCCCGGAGACGCCCTCCGCGAGCGGCGACGCGAGCCATACCGCACCCGCAGCCGCGTTCTCCGGGCCGAAGCGATCGAAATCGCCTTCCTTCGTGTCGAACATGCCGCCGGCGAGGTCCTCGGTCATCCGGGTGCGTGCCACAGGCGCGATCGCGTTCGCGCGCACGCCGGTGCGCTCGAGCTCACGTGCGAGCACGATCGTCATCGCCGCGATCCCGGCCTTCGCTGCCGCGTAGTTGAGCTGGCCCGCGTTGCCGTACAGCCCGGACTCCGATGCGGTGTTGACGATCGCCGCGTTGACCGGCATACCGGTCTCCTTGCTCTTCGAGCGCCAGTAAGTGGCAGCGAAGCGCGAAGGCACGAAGTGACCCTTGAGGTGGACCTTGATGACCGCGTCCCACTCCTCCTCGGTCATGTTGAAGCTCATCTTGTCCCGCAGGATGCCCGCGTTGTTGATGAGCACGTCGAGCCCACCGAGCTCGTCGATCGCCTGTTGGACGACGGCCTCACCGCCCTTCCACGACGAGATGTCGTCGTAGTTGGCGACGGCCTTGCCGCCGGCGTCGGTGATCTCGTCGACGACCTGCTGCGCCGGGAGGGCGTCGGTTCCCTCGCCGGTGCGCTCGCCGCCGAGGTCGTTCACGACGACCGCGGCTCCCTCCGAGGCGAGCAGCAGCGCCTCCTCGCGCCCGATGCCGCGCCCAGCGCCGGTGACGATCGCAACCTTCCCGTCGAACAAGCCCATGAGGCCCCCTGATCTCTGACGTGGACGTCAGAGAATAGCGGTGCGTGCCGCGCGGCCCCGATCGACGGAGGCGCGGCTCAGCGACCGGTGAAGTCCGGGTCGCGTCGTTCCTTGAACGCGGACATGCCTTCCGCCAGATCGGTCGAGGTCGCGGCGAGCGACTGGTAGGCGCCTTCGAGCTCGAGCGAGTGCGCGAGGTCGGTCTCGAACGATTCGTTGAGGAGGCGCTTCGACAGTCCGAGCGAGCGGGTCGGCCCCGAAGCGAGCCGCGTCGCGAGCTGGGTGGCGACGCGGAGCAACTCGTCGGCCGGCACGCACCGGTAGGCGAGGCCGAGGTCGCACGCCTCGCGACCGCGCGCGCCCTCACCGAGCATGACCATCGCCTTCGCGCGCGGCAAGCCGACCAGGCGCGGGAGGAGGTACGCGCCACCGGCATCCACGACCAAACCCCACTTCGCGAAGGACCACAGGAAGCGCGTCTCGTCGTGGACGAGGACGAAGTCGCACGCCAGCGCGAGGTGCGCGCCAGGTCCGACCGCGGCACCGTTCACCGCGGCGACCGTGGGCTTGTCGAGCTCCCACAGCTCTCGGATGAAGGCCTGCACGCCGACCCGCAGCGCCTCCGAGGTGCTGCGGGTCGAGAAGCCGGGCTGCGCGGCCCGCGCCACTGTCGAGGCCGACAGGTCCATGCCCGCGCAGAACGCGTCGCCACTCGCGGTCAGCAGCAGCGCCCGTACCTCGGGATTGCCGCGCGCATCACGGACCGCGTCGACGATTCCGTCGCGCATCTCGATCGTCAGCGCGTTCTTCGCCTCCGGGCGGTCGAGCGTGATGCGGCCGATCTGGTCGGGTCCCACCTCGTAGTGGATCACGGCGGGGCCTTCACGAACGCTGCGTTGTGAGGATGTTCACCACCGAGACCCCGGAGCCTCGCCCGCCGACGTTGTGCTGGAGTGCATAGCCGTTGCGGATCTCGACCTGGCGCTCGTCGGCGTCGCCGCGCAGCTGCCACCAGCACTCGGTGAGCTGCGCGACGCCCGTCGCGCCGATCGGATGGCCCTTCGCCAGCAGCCCGCCGGACGTATTGACCGGGATGCGGCCGATGAGCGAGGTCTCGCCCTCGAGCGACGCGACACCGCCCTTGCCCTTGTCGACGAATCCGAGGTCCTCGATGTCGAGGATCTCGGTGATCGTGAAGCAGTCGTGCACCTCCGCACAGTCGACCTGCGCGGGCTCGATCCCGGCCATCTCGTACGCGCGCTCCGCAGCCATGGATGTCGCCTTGAGGGCAGTGAAGCTCGACTTCTCGTGGAGGTAGGGGTGATCCGTCGCGACACCGAAACCGGCGACGTACACCGGGTGGTCGGTGAACTGCGCGGCCCGCTCCGCGTTCACGAGGATGGTCGCAGCCGCGCCGTCGGTCTGGGGGCAGCAGTCGAGCAGGTGCAGCGGATGGCACACGGGCGGTGAGGCGAGCACGTCCTCGACCGTGACCTCGTTGCGGAAATGGGCGTAGGGGTCGCGGGCGCCGTTGAAGTGGTTCTTCACCGCAACCGACGCGAGCATCTCCCGCGTCGTGCCGAAGTCGTGCATGTGGCGGGTCGCGAACGGCGCGAACAGCACGGGCGCGGTCTCGCCGCGGTTGAAGATCGGATGCCCGGCTGCGGCACGCGACAGCAGCCCCTCTTCGGACGACTTGTCGCGCATCTTCTCGACACCGATGACGAGCACGACGTCGTACACGCCGCTGGCGACGGCCATCGCACCGATGCGGAACGCGTCAGAGCCCGACGGACACGCGTTCTCGATGCGCGTGCAGGGGATGCCCGCCAGCCCGATCGCGGTCGGGATCGTGTTGCCGCCGATGCCCTCCTGGCCCCACAGCGTCCCGCGCTGCGTCGCCACGAACGCCGATTCGATCTGTGTCGGCTCGAAGCCCTTGTCGACGCTGTCGACCGCGGCGGCGAACGCGCCCGCGGCCATCTGCTCGTAGCTCTGCTCGAAGAGCTCGCCGAACTTGATGAGCCCGGCACCGACCACCGCGACCCGGTTCCAGCTCATGGCGACTCCTCCGCGTGCTCGCCGGTGGTCGTCGAGACCGTCCGTGCCTTGTAGCCGTAGACCGGGGCGCCGCGCTCGTGCGCGTAGCGCCGGAGTACGAGCTCGACCTCTGCGCCGAGCTCGAGATCCGAGCCGTCGCCGACCACCTGGAGCATCACACGCGCGCCGTCCTCGAGGTCGATGACCGCGAGCGGCAACGGCGCCACGAACGGCGCGGGCATCGTGTGGTTGACGACGAACGTGTGCACCGTGCCCCGTCGGGCAAGCGGCTCCAGCACGAACTTGGCGCTGCCGCAGGCGATGCAGTGCGGATGGATCGAGGGCGGCGTGTTGATCGTGCCGCATTCGACGCAGCGTGCGCCGAGCAGCCCAAGCATCTCGTCGGCGCCGCGCACGAACTGCGCACTCTCGGGCGGCACGCCCATCGGAACCGTCTCACCGGACGGGACGAGCTGCCCGCGCGCGCGCAGCACGTCGGCGTAGCTCACCGTGGATCCGCGGCTGATCGCGTGTCCCACGGCCGCCGCACCCGGGACCGGGTCCTTGGCGGTGACCGTGAGGCCGGTGACCCGACCGCCGCCGTAGCCCACGATCGCGATGGTCCCCGCGGCGTCGAGCGCGCCGACCGCCCCGAGCAGCGCGGCCGCCGCCCCGGTATCGCCGAGCTCCGCGTACACGCCGGCCGACGCGGGTGTGCTCGTCCCGATCTGCTTCGCGACGACACCACCGAGCCTGCCGTCGGGATCGGGCAATGACCAGGAGCGCACGTCGAGTGCGGCGAGCTGCTCACCGAGCTCGCGCAGCGTCGGGACAAACACCTCCTCGCGGAAGAGCCGCGGGTCGTACACGTCGCGGGTCGCGGCCTCGCCGTCGCCACGGTACCGGTCGAGGAACGGGTGCGTGCGCGTGACTCGTGCGCCGAGCGACGCATTGCCTCCGAACGACACCAGCACGGCCGCGGCGGCGCCGGCGCCGGCGCGCGCTTCGTACGGCGTACCCGGACCGGGCACGAGCGCGTCCGACGTGACCACCAGCGCGACGCGGGCCGTACCCGCGCCGATCGCGTCCGCCGCGCCGAGCAGCGCCTCCATGCCCGCGTGCGGCGATCCCGAGCAGAGGGCGCCGGCCGAGCGGTGGGAGAGTCCGATCGCGCGGGCGAGCACCGCGTGGCTCGGCCCCTCGGCGAACGGTGGCCGCGTGGTGCCCCACCACAGCCCGTCGAGGATGTCGGTTTGGAGCCCCGACACGGCAAGCGCGCGACCGGCGGCCTCGGCCGCGAGCGTGAGCGCGTCCTCGTCCGGCGCGCACACCGCCGCCTGGCCACGGCCGCCGCGGCCCCACGCGGCGCCGATCTCGCCGGCCTGGACCCGCCACGCGGGCGCGGCCGCACCAACCGCGAGAAGCTGGACCGCCGGGCTCACGCCACGATCGTACGCGACCCCGAGTTTTGCTCCGGCCTCGACTACCCCTTCCTGGGAGGTACGAAGACGCCGATGCCGTCGGGGAACGCGAGACCTTCCGCCATCGTCTCCGGCGCCCGCGGCTCGCCGTCGGCGAAGGTGATCCGTCGTACCCGCCCGGTACCGTCGCCCGGGCCGATGCCGTCCGCGTTCGCGACGAGCCCGATGTCCGCGAAGTAGATGGCGCCGTCGGGTCCGATCCCCAGGCCGAGCGGCGATCCCGTGCTCAGCGGCTTCGGTCCGACCTGCTCGCCCCCGGGAGGATGCAGCACGGTACGCAGGTACCGACCGTCCTCGTCGTACTCGTTGATCACGCCGGTGAGCACGCTCGAGACGAACCATGTCGTCCCGTCGTGGGAGCGGATGATCGCATTCGGCGTCGCGAGCTCGTTCTTGGTGGTGATGAAGTGCTCTTTGTCGACGGTCGCCGCCATCGGCGCACCGGTGAGGTCCTTGCCGTCGCAGCCCCCGCTCGCGTCCGCGGAGGTCGGGAAGGGGCCCGTGTACCGCCACACGCCGGCGGTCTCACCACGCGCTGACGCGACGTAGATCCGATCCTGGTCGTCGATCGCGATGCCACCGGCGGTGCCGATCCCGATGTCGAGCTTGCAGTAGGAGACCGTGCCGACCGTGCCCTTCTTCACGTGGTGGAAGCCGGCGTCGAAGGGTCGGAACCAGATGATGAGCTGACCGTCGCCCGGCCCGGAGGCCTGGTTGCCGATGTCGGTCGTGACGATTCGCCCGTCCGAAAGCACTCCGCAGCCGTAGTTCTCCGCGTTGTCGGCGGCGCCCTGGTACGTCGGCTGGAGCTTGCCGATCTCTCTCGCGGTGAGCTTGCCGACACGGCTGCCCCGCAGGCGGAAGATCCCCCAACCCTGGATGGGATCGGGCTGGCCGGTGTCCTCGCCCGCGATGAACGTGCGCCCGTCGCCGAAGAAGCAGATCTGCGCGTTGATGTCGAGACCCTTCGGGTCCTTCGCGCGCGTGCGGATCACGGTCTGGTGCTTGAACGGAGGCGACGGCGCGTACGCGTCGAGATCGTTTCCCTGACCGTTCAAGACGATGACGGCGCTCTTCTCGGCTTTGGCGGGCGCGGGCACCGCGCCGCTCACGAGTGCGGTGGTGGCGAGACCGACCGCAGCGATTGCGGCAGGTAGACGTCTCATGTCGCTCCTTCCCGAGATCTACGTCTCGCGCGCGATGGGTGTGAGCACGGGGTTGAACGCCATCGTCGTCACGAGGCGGTTCACGCCCTCGGCCGGCGAGGGCAGCTCGTTTGAGTCCGTGATCGCGAGCAGCGTGATGCGGTTGTAGGTCGCGCCTTCGCGCGGGATCTTCCTGCTCGTGCACGAACCCGTCGAGTCGAGCACGCAGAGCAATCCGCCCTGCGGGTTGTCGTCGCTCTCGGAGATGAACAGGCCGTAGCGGGTCGCGCCGGTCTGCGCGGCGTTGCTCCCGGGCCGTAGCCAGGCCGCGGGCGGGCCGAGCCCGTCAGCGTGCGCCTCGACCTTCCACGGGTCGAGCGAGATCGACAGCGTCATCGTCGGGGTCACCCCGGCCGGCGGCTCGATGAGCGTGAACGGCACGTTGCACGGCGCGGCGACGCACTCCTGGCCGGCCGCCCGCGGCGCGGTGGTCTGCGACGTGCGCCGCTCGCGCTTCTGCTTCGGCACCTTCGTCGCCGACGGCAGCGGCTCGCCGTGCAACGAGTACCGGTACACGCCGCTCGTCCTGCTCGCCTTCGGTGTGCCCGGCTCGCGGATCCCGGCGACCGCGAGCACGTCGTCGCCCACGACGACGGGACCACCCGAGACCGCACCGGACACCTCGTCGCGCCACAGCACGTCGCCGGTGCGCACGTCGAGGGCGCGCAGCGTGAAGTCGGTGCCCCCGACGAACAGCACGCCGTTCGCGACTGCGGGCGCGCCATACGTCGCGGCTGGCTCGGGTTGCTGCCAGACGATCCTCCCGGTCGCGGCGTCGAGGCCATGGAGGAACGGCTCACCACCGATCGCGGTCCCACCGGTCACGACGTCGTCGGCGACCGCAGTCGGACCGATGAACCCGCCGGTGGAGAAGTTGCTGCCGGGCCGGGTCAGCCCCGGCTCGGCCACAGGTGTCTTCCACACGAGGGCGCCGGTGTCGCGGTCGACCGCGTAGTACACGGCGTCCTTGTTGCCGAGACCGACGAGCGCGCGCCCACCGGCTTCGAAGAGGTTGGGAGCGCCCGCGAAGTCGAAGTCGTCAAGGTTCGGCTGGTGCGGCTGGTAGGTCCACCGCACCGACCCGTCGTCGAGGGCCAGCGCGACGATCGCGTCGGCGAAGCGGCCCCAGCCCTGCGGGCTCGTCACGCAGTTGCCCGTACCGACGAACACGAGCCCCCGCTCGCGGTCGATCGACGGTGACGACCAGACGTCACCACAGCCCGAACCGGTCGCGCCGTCACCTTCGGTGGGTGCAGTGAGCGTCTTCCAGCGCTGCTTGCCGGTCGCGGCGTCGAACGCGATGACGCCCGCGGGCTCACCGCGCTTCGAGTTGTGCACGTCCCAACCGACCACGACGGTCCCGTCGACGACGGCGGGTGAGGTCTCGATCTCGGTGGGATCGCGCGGGTCGCCGCGACGGCCGAGCTCGCGCCTCCAACGCAGGCTGCCGTCGCGCGCACGAATCGCGTACAGCGTCTTGCCACCCCCGAAGAACACGGTCGTCTCGCCCCCGACCTTCGCGACCGCGGCGGACGAGACGATCTGCCCCGCGTACACGTTGGGGTGCGGCTTGGTCCGGTACGTCCAGCGTGGCCGCCCGTTGCTGAGACGCAGCGCGTAGAAGCGGCCCGACCAGTCGCCGACGTACGCGGTGTCGCCGACGACCGCCGGCGTCGCGGTCACGGCGTCGTGGGTGTTGAAGAACCAGATCCGGCGGAGGTCACCGGCCGTGTCGGCGCTGATCGGCGTGGCCCGTTCACCGGCGAGGCGGGGACCGCGGCCGTTCCCGTCGCGAGCCCGACGGCGACGAGCGTGCGCGCGACGATCCGACTCACCGCGCGAGTCAGCCGGCCTGTTGCAGCGTCGTCGCGCCGGGCAGGACCCCGTCGGTCTCGACGCGGGCGAGGGCGGCGTCATCGCCACGGAGCTCACCGGCCCAGAAGTCGAGCGTTGCTCGGAGCACCGTCTGCGAGACCGGATCGGTGCCGCCGATGTAGCCGCCATGGTCGCCGCCGAGGATCGTGAGGAGGAATCGCTTCCCTTGCGCACGATGGAAGGACGCCAGGCTCGCGCCGTACTCGACCGTCGGGTCGGCGTCGCCGTGCACGAGCATGAGCGGTGTCGTGACCTTGCGGAAGTCGGTTCCCCGGATCAGCGGCGTACCCGCGAACGAGATCGCGGCGTCGATGCGCCTGTCGCGGCAACACGAGCGGAAGGCGACGCCGAGCGTCGTGACCCCGCCCAGCGAATGCCCGGCCACGCCGATGTGGTGCCGGTCGACGATGCGACCGAGACCGTGCTTGGCGCGGTCGAGCTCGAGCACGCGCGTGATGACGAAGCTCACGTCACCCGGCTGGTTGACCACGTCGGTCACGCAGGTGTAGTCCGGCGTGTCCTTGTTCGAGATGGGGAAGTCGGGCGCGGCGACCACGTAGCCAGCGCCGGCCCAGGTCCGGAGCAACGGCTCGT
>WNGB01023317.1_pt1 | contig 20476 bp, 13 predicted proteins | sample 5400681 | NCBI WGS metagenome assembly WNGB01 (sample SAMN13153367, study PRJNA577476) | soil metagenome | isolation source: 115 cm soil or saprolite under grassland replicate 2 | place: USA:California | collected 2016-06-15
TGACGCCTCCGCCCGCGCCCGTCGCTCCGCCCGTTCCCGCCGTGCCCGAGGCCCCCTCGGTGGACCTCGAGGTACCGCCGCCGCCGGAGCCGCCGGACGCGCCCCCACCGTGGCGCTTCTGGTTCGACGTGACCGACGAACCCGACGCGCCCGACCGGCCCGACGGCGTGGACACGCCCGATGCCGACGCGCTCGTGGCCTCGGTGCGTGAGCGCCTGGTCTCGGGGCTCGACGCCTACCGGCGCCCGCTCGCTTCGCTGCGGCCGGACGAGTTCGTGACCGTCGCCGTCGACCTCGTCCCCAACCTCTTCCTGCGCGCGCGCCCCACGCGTACCCTCCTCGTGCGCGTGCGCGCGGGCGATCTGCAGGAGCATCGGGCCGGGCGCCTTTCCGGGCCGGAGCTGCGCAAGCGCGTCGAGTTCGAGGAGAACTGAGGGTCTACGTCCCCGTCGTTCCCGCCGACCGACGGAGGAGGATCGCGGTGAGGATGGCCAGGCTGCCATCGGTCACCGCGAACAGGAGGAAGGTCGACGGCGAGCCGCGCTGGAAGTGGTCGAGCACGAAGAGCGCCGCCCCCAGACCCTTGGCCAGCACCCCCGCCACCCACAGATAGCCGCGCCGCGCCTCCACGTCACGCGCGGCCCAGAAATAACCCGCGGCCAGGGACAGCGTGAACACGCCGTTGAGCTGCGCGTTGATGAGCGGAACCGGAGGGGGAGCGCCCATGGTCTCGGCCAGCCGGGGCGCGATCAGCAGCATGGGCACCGCGAGCGCGAAGTCGTAGACGCCGGACACCAGGGCCAGCGTGCGGAGCCCGCCCGATCGTTGACCACCCGGCATGCGGACCCTATACTAATCTTTTCGCCGCGCACTCCTGAGGCGCGCATGTCCACCAGCAAGGCCCTCCACGGTACGACCATCCTCGCCGTCCGAACCCGCGGCGGCTGCGCCATCGCGGGCGACGGGCAGGTCAGCATGGGCCGCACGGTGATGAAGCACGGGGCCAAGAAGATCCGCCGCCTGCACAACGGGAAGGTCCTGGCCGGCTTCGCGGGGTCGACCGCGGACGCCATGGCCTTGTTCACGAAGTTCGAGGCCAAGATCGAGGAGTACCGCGGCAACCTCGAACGCGCATCGGTCGAGCTGGCCCGGGAATGGCGGACCGACCGGGTGATGCGCCGGCTGGAGGCGTTCCTGATCGTGGCCGATCGCGAGTCCTCGTTCCTCCTCTCCGGGGCCGGCGACGTGATCGCGCCCGACGACGGGATCGTGGCCGTGGGCAGCGGCGGCGCGTACGCGCTGGCCGCCGCGCGCGCGCTGGCCCGCCACACCAGCCTCGACGCGCCGACCCTCGCCCTGGAGGCGATGAAGGTGGCGGCACAGATCTGCATCTACACCAACGACCAGATCACCGTGGAGAGCCTCTAGGTGCGGGTGGCCGCCCGGTGGGCGCGCTAGTGCCCATCCAGCTCCCGGCTTCGAGCGAAGATCTCGCCTCCCTCGACAAGCTCAGCCCGCGTGAGATCGTCGCCGAGCTCGACCGCCACGTCGTCGGTCAGGCCGCGGCCAAGAAGGCGGTCGCCATCGCCTTGCGTAACCGCATCCGCCGCCAGCGCCTGCCCCCGGAGGTGGCGGCCGAGGTGACGCCCAAGAACATCCTCATGATCGGGCCGACGGGAGTGGGGAAGACGGAGATCGCCCGCCGCCTGGCCCGCCTCAGCAGCAGCCCGTTCCTGAAGGTGGAGGCCTCGAAGTTCACCGAAGTGGGTTACGTGGGCCGCGACGTGGAATCCATGATCCGGGACCTGACGGAATCGGCGGTGGACATGGTCCGCCGCGAGAAGCAGGCGGAGTTTGCGCGGCAGGCGGAGGCCAACGTGGAGGAGCAGCTCCTCGACCTCCTCCTTCCCCCGCATCGGCCCGCCTCGTCGACGGGCGCAACGGCCGAAGACGAACACCGCGCCGCCGAGCAGTCGCGCTCCACACGGGAGAAGCTCCGTGGGCAGCTCCGGACGGGCAGCCTGGACGCGCGCACGGTCGAGGTCGAGGTGCGCGAGAAGAGCTTCCCCGGCTTCCAGATCCTCTCCTCGCAGGGAGTCGAGGAGATGGACATCAACGTCAAGGACCTCTTGCCCGGGCTCTTCGGGAACAAGACCAAGCGCCGCCGGATGGGCATTCCGGAGGCGCGGGTCCTGCTCGTCCAGGAAGAGCTCAGCCGGCTGGTGGACGCCGAGCAGGTGGCGCGCGCGGCCGTCGAGCGCGTGCAGACCGCGGGCATCCTCTTCATCGACGAGATCGACAAGATCGCGGGTCGCGAGGGCGGTCACGGCCCCGACGTGAGCCGCGAGGGCGTCCAGCGCGACATCCTGCCCATCGTCGAGGGCACGACGGTCTCCACGAAGTACGGTCCCGTCCGCACCGACCACATCCTGTTCATCGCCGCCGGCGCCTTCCACGTCTCCAAGCCCTCCGACCTGATCCCGGAGCTGCAGGGGCGGTTTCCCATCCGCGTCGAGCTGGGCGCGCTGACCGAAGAGGACCTCGTCCGCATCCTCACCGAGCCGCGCAGCGCGCTCCTCGGCCAGTACCAGGCCCTGCTCTCGACGGAGGGCCTGAAGGTCACCTTCACCGACGAAGCCGTCCGCGAGATGGCCCGCTTCGCGATGGAGGTGAACCAGGCCACCGAGAACATCGGCGCCCGCCGCCTCGCCACCATCCTGGAGACGGTGCTGGAAGATCTCTCGTTCGAAGGTCCGGAGAAGGGCGAGCGCAGCGTACGCATCGACGGCGACGAGGTCCGCCGCCGACTGACCCCGCTGGCCCGAGACCAGGATCTGAGCCGGTTCATCCTCTGAAGGACGAGCACGGAGTCGCACGCCCTGGCCCCTGGACGCAAGGCCTCACCCTGGCCGCGCTGGCCGTGCTCCCCCTCGCCGCCTGCGGCAAGCGCGGCGACCCCCTCCCACCGCTGCCGGTGACGCCGCAGGCCGTGACCAACCTCAAGCTCGCGCAGCGCGGGGACCGGCTCGAGATCGCCTACGTGGCGCCGCGCGCCACCAGCGGCGGCGCGCGGCTCGGCGTGCTCGACATCGAGATCCTGCGCGCGGACGCTCCCGGCGACTTCCAGAAGATGGCGCGCCGGACGCGGCGGCGGGCCGCGCCCGGGGAGAGCCTGGCCGAGACCTCGCCCCTTCCGTCTCCGGGGACCACCGTGCGCGTGGCCGCGCGCGCGCTGGACCGTGGCCACGTGTCGGCTCTCTCGTCGGTGGCCACGATCGTCGTGCAGCCGCCGCCGCCCGCCCCTCACGACCTCGCGGCCGAGCTCAAGGGCGAAGCCGTCGCTCTCCGCTGGATGGGTACCGTGCCCAGCCCTTCGCCCTCGCCGAGCCCCTCGCCGAGTCCGGGGCCCAATGCCTCGCCGGGTACTCTCTCCTCGCCCGCGCCGGGCGCGTCACCGGGCCCCGGCGTCAGCCCGTCGCCCACCGCATCGCCGCGCCCGTCACCGTCGCCGTCGGCCACGCCCAAGGAGCCCGCGCGCGGGTTCCTCCTCTACCGGCGCAGCGATCCCGGCGGAGCCTACGGCGGTCCGATCCGGTCCGAGCCGTTCACCACCAACGCGTTCGAAGACAAGGCGGTCTCGCTGGGACAGCGCTGGTGCTACGTCGTGGGCACGGTCGTCTCGACGGAGCCCGTGGCCGAGAGCACGCGGTCGAACGAGGCCTGCGTGTCCGTGCGCGACATCGTGGCCCCGGCCGCGCCCAGCGGCGTGGCCGCCCTGGGCGGGCCGGACGGGGTCGAGGTCTCCTGGAGCCCGTCGTCCGAGACCGACCTCGCGTCGTATCGCGTCTACCGCGAGGTGCCGGGCGGACCGCGGGAGCGGGTGGGTGAAATCGCGCCCCNGTGTGACCGCGGTCGACCGCGCCGGGAACGAGAGCCCGCCGTCCGCGCCCGTCCCCGGCGGCCGCCCCTGAGGCCGCGGGTGCTCCGACCTCGACGCGGCGATATCATTTCGATCGAGGCCTGGGAGGGCTGGGGCATGCCGCTCTACGAATACGTGTGCGCCTCTTGCGCCGGCAAGTTCGAGCTCTACGTCCGCTCCTGGAGCGAGGAGGTGGCCTGTCCCTCCTGCCAGGGCCGCGACGTCGAGAAGCAGCTCTCGAGGTTCGCCCTGGCCGGCGGCGGGCCCGCGTCGAGCGGCGGCGGCGGGTGCGGATGCGGGCGAGGCGGCTGCGGCTGCGGACATTGAAGTGAGCCAGCCGACTGACATCCTCGTGGGCAAGATCCGCCGCGCGGAAGAAGGCGGAGGAACGGAGCGGCGGGAGCGACAACACCGCGAGGGCAAGCTCACCGCCCGCGAGCGCGTCGAGCTCCTCCTCGACGAGGGGACGTTCGAGGAGCTGGACATGCTCGTCGAGCATCGATGCCTCGACTTCGGCATGGCCGACCAGAAGGTCCCCGGGGACGGCGTCATGTCCGGCTACGGCAAGGTGGAGGGGCGGCTCGTCTACGTCTTCGCCCAGGACTTCACCGTCTTCGGCGGCAGCCTCTCCGAGACGAACGCGCGGAAGATCTGCAAGGTCATGGACCTGGCCATGAAGATGGGCGCGCCCATCGTCGGCTTGAACGACTCCGGCGGGGCGCGCATCCAGGAGGGCGTGGCGTCCCTGGGCGGATATGCGGACATCTTCCTGCGCAACACCCTCGCCTCGGGCGTGGTGCCGCAGATCTCCGCCATCCTCGGCCCCTGCGCGGGCGGGGCCGTCTACAGCCCCGCCATCACGGATTTCAACGTGATGGTGAAGGACACCGCCTACATGTTCGTGACCGGCCCCGACGTCCTCAAGACCGTCACCCACGAGGAGGTGAGCAAGGAGGACCTCGGGGGGGCCATGACCCACAACGTGCGTTCCGGGGTCGCGCACTTCGCGGTCGACGACGACCGCGCCGGCCTGGCCCTGATCCGCGAGCTCCTCTCCTACATGCCGTCGAACAACATGGAGGAGCCGCCGCGGCAACGAAGCGACGACCTCCCCGACCGCGAGGACGCCGCCCTCGACACGCTCATTCCCGTCGAGGCGAACAAGCCCTACGACGTCAAGCGTCTGATCGAAGGCGTGGTCGACGCGGGCCGATTCCTGGAGGTGCACGCGCACTTCGCGCCCAACATCGTGGTCGGCTTCGCGCGCTTCGCGGGCCAGAGCGTGGGCATCGTGGCCAACCAGCCGGCGGTGCTGGCCGGCTGCCTGGACATCGACGCCAGCGTGAAGGCGGCGCGCTTCGTGCGCTTCTGCGACGCCTTCAACATCCCGCTCGTGACCTTCGAGGACGTGCCCGGGTTCCTGCCCGGCACCGGCCAGGAGTTCGGCGGGATCATCCGCCACGGGGCCAAGCTCCTCTACGCCTTCGCCGAGGCCACGGTGCCGAAGATCACCGTCATCACGCGCAAGGCCTACGGGGGCGCTTACTGCGTGATGTCCTCCAAGCACATCCGCACCGACCTCAACTTCGCCTATCCCACCGCGGAGATCGCGGTGATGGGGCCGGAGGGCGCGGTCAACGTCCTCTACCGCCGCGAGCTGGCCCGGGCGGACGATCCCGAGGCCCTCCGCCAGCAGAAGGTCGAGGAGTTCCGCGAGAAGTTCGCGAACCCCTACGTGGCCGCGGAGCGTGGGTTCGTGGACGAGGTGATCTTCCCTCGCCAGACCCGGCGCAAGATCGTGGCCGGTCTGGACATGACCCGCAACAAGCGGGACCGCAACCCGCCGCGCAAGCACGGCAACATCCCCCTGTGAGCCCCTTCCGCCGGATCCTCATTGCGAACCGTGGCGAGATCGCGGTGCGCATCGCGCGGGCCTGCCGCGAGCTCGACATCGCATCGGTGGCGGTCTACTCGGAGGCGGACCGGGCCGCCCTGCACGTGCGGATGGCGGACGAGGCCTTCGCCATCGGCCCCGCCCCTTCCCGCGAGAGCTACCTGCGCATCGACCGCATCCTGGAGGTGGCGCGCCGCAGCGGAGCCGACGCCGTGCATCCTGGTTACGGCTTCCTGGCCGAGAACGCGGCCTTCGCGCGCGCCTGCGAGGAGGCCGGGATCGTCTTCATCGGTCCCCGCAGCGAGACGATCGCGCTCATGGGGGAGAAGACCTCGGCGCGCCGGCTGGCCGTGGAGGCCGGCGTCCCGGTGGTGCCGGGAACGCTGGCGCCCCTGGACGACCTCGACCTCCTGCGCGGCGAGGCCGAACGCATCGGGCTGCCGGTCATGATCAAGGCCGCGGCCGGCGGCGGCGGCAAGGGCCTGCGCCTCGTCCACGACGCGCCGCTCCTGGCCGCGGCGGCCGAGCGCGCCCGATCCGAGGCGCTCTCCGCTTTCGGCGACGGGCGCCTGTACCTGGAGAAGGCGCTCCTCCGGCCCCACCACATCGAGATCCAGGTCCTGGCCGATCACCACGGGCACACCGTGCACGTCTTCGAACGGGAGTGCTCGATCCAGCGCCGCCACCAGAAGGTCATCGAGGAGAGCCCGTCGCCGTTCGTGACGCCGGAGCTGCGCGCGCACATGGGCGCCTTGGCCGTGGCCCTGGCGGAAAGGGCCGGGTACCGCAACGCGGGGACGCTCGAGTTCCTGGTCGACGCGGCCGGCCATCCGTACTTCCTCGAGATGAACACGCGGTTGCAGGTCGAGCATCCCGTCACCGAGATGGTGACCGGGCTCGACCTCGTGAAGCTGCAGATCAGGATCGCCCAGGGCGAGCCGCTGCCCTTCGCCCAGGCCGACCTGCGCCAGCGGGGCCACGCTGTCGAGTGCCGTGTCTACGCCGAGGACCCCGCCCAGGGTTTCCTCCCCAGCCCGGGACGGATCGTGGCCCTGCGTCCGCCCGCCGGCCCCGGCCTGCGCGACGACAGCGGCGTGTACGAAGGCGGCGAGGTCCCGATCCACTACGATCCGCTCATCTCCAAGCTCGTGGCCTGGGGCACCGATCGCGCGGAAGCCCTCGCCCGGATGCGCCGCGCGGTGTCCGAGTACGCGGTGCTCGGGATCACCACCACGCTGCCGTTCTTCGAGCGCGTGCTGCGACATCCGGCATTCGTGGCCGGGGACATCGACACCGGCTTCATCGAGCGCCACCTGGGCGAGCTGTGCGCGGCGCCCTCGGACGAGGACCGGGACATGGCGGTGGTGGCCGCAGCCGTGCGAGCGCTGCGCGACCGGCAATCCGCGCGGGCCCAGGGCCCCGTACCCGCGGGCGCCACTTCGGCCTGGCGGGCCCGCGGCTGGCGCGACCTGGGCCCGGCCCGGTGATCTACGAGGCCACCGTCGACGGGCACACCGTGCGCGCGGAGGTGCGCGCGGGCCCCGGAGAGGGCCGCTACACCGTCCGTATCGACGGCCGCCCGCTCGAGGTCGACGTCCGCGACGCGGGTCCGCACACGATGAGCGTGATCGCGTGCGGCCACGCCCACGAGGTCTTTCTCGAGCCGCGGGCGGGGGGCTACCGTGTCCTCCTGCGCGGCCGCGTGCTGGACGTCGGCCTGGTCGAGGCCGCGCGCGGTGCGGGCACGGCTCGGGGCGCGGCGGGCGGGCCCGCGCGCGTGCAGGCCCCGATGCCGGGCAAGCTCGTGCGCGTGCTGGTCCGCGCCGGCCAGGACGTGGGCGCGGGCCAGGGCCTCGTCGTGATGGAAGCCATGAAGATGGAGAACGAGATCCGCGCGCCGCGGGCGGGGCGCGTGAAGGAAGCGCCGGTCCAGGAAGGTCAGGCGGTGGAAACCGGCGCGCTCCTCGTCCTCCTGGAGTGACCCGCCGCTTTCCCCTGGGCCCGCCATGAAACGCCGCTCCCTCGTCCTCGTCGTCCTCGCCGTCGCCCTGGGCGCGGCCCTCTTGCGCGTGCCGGTGTGGACGGCCCAGATGCTTTCCGACCGTCTGGCCCGCGTCTTCCACCGGTCCGTCTCGATCGGTGCCGTCCGCTACCACCTGGTGCCGCTGCAGGTGGAGGTGACGGACCTGCGGATCGCCGGCGCCACTCCCGCCGACGAGCCCTTCCTGGAAGTGCCCCGCCTGGCCGTGACCCCGTCGCTCGCCCCGCTGTTCGATCGCCGCCTGGTCCTCACCCGCGTCGTGGTCGAGCGCCCGCGCATTCGCGTGCGCGCGTTCAAGAGAGGTGGCGACGACCTTCCGCACATCACCCTCGGAGGGCCTGGCCGCGAGGTGCAGATCCGGCGCCTCATCGTCGCGGGGGGCGAGCTGGAGCTGGACCACCAGCGCGTGCCCCTCGACCTGGAGCTGCCGGACGTCGGCGGCCGTCTCAACCAGCGGCGACCCGGAGTACTGGCGGGCACGTTCTCCTTCGGACCCGGGCCCGCGCGTTTCGGCTCCGCGCCGCCCCTGTCGCTGAGTACGCGCATCGACCTGGCCCTGGAAGGCCCCAACGTCACCATCGAGTCCGGCACCCTCACCGGCGACCGCACTGACCTCACCTATCGCGGCCGCCTCTCGCTTTCCCCGCACCTGGGCGCGGAGCTGGGCGTGGCGGGCGAGGTGGACCTCGCCATCCTCGACCGTCACGTGCTGGCCAGCGACCTCGGACTCGAGGGGCACGGCCGGTTCCGGGGGACGGTGCGCCTCGATCAAGGACGATTGCGCGTGGCCGGCCGCCTGGACGGCACGCGGGGATCGTTCAACGGCGTCGCCGTGCCGCGCTACGCGGGCGAGGTGAGCTGGGACGAGAAGGGCATTCGCGTGGGCGGGCTGGAGGCGTCGCTGCTCGGCGGAACCGGGAAGTTCGAGATCGAGGTGCCGCCGGCGCCGGGCGAAGCGCGCGTGGACGCGCAGCTCGAAGGCATCGACGCGGAGGAGGCGGCGAGGCATCTGTTCGACATCGGCAAGGCCGGCGTGGGGGCGGGGGCGACGGGCGAGGTGTCGGTGCGCTGGCCGCGCGGCCAGCGGCGGGTCCTGAGCGGTCGCGCCGCCCTCGACTTCGCCCCGCGTGCGGACGGACGCACCCCGCTCACCGGACGCCTGGTGTGGCGCGCCCAGGAGGGGGCCCAGTTCGTCGAGGAGGCGCAGCTGCAGACCCCGGGCGCGCAAGCCCATCTCAAGGGACCCATAACCATCGACCGGAAGACGGACCTCGAGGTCGAGGCGCGCAGCAACGACCTCGTGGCCACGGACGAGATCCTCGTGCGCGTCCGGCGCGCGCTGGGCGCGCACGCGGCCGAGCCGGCCGGCCTCAGCGGCGCCGGTGTCTTCGCGGGCCGTTGGCGCGGCCCGCTCGCCGCTCCCGTCTTCGAGGGCCGCTTCACCGGAGAGGACGTGGCCTACCTGGGGGTGCGTTGGGGTCACGCGGAGTGGGTGGGGGCGTTCGATGCGCGCGAAGTGCGGCCGCATTCCCTCGTCCTGCGCCGGCCCGGCGGCGAGCTCTGGGTGGACGGGCGCGTGCAGACCGGCGACGTCGGCGACGAGGACGGGATCGACGCGCGCGTGCGCATCGTGAACTGGCCCGCGCCCGACCTGGTCAAGGCCCTGGGCTGGGAGGTCGAGGTGCAGGGCCTCGTCTCTGGCGAGGCCACCCTCACCGGCCGGCGGAGCGAGGCCCACGGCACCGTGCACCTCGCGAGCGCCTCCGGCCGCTACTACGGCGTGCCCTACGAGGACCTCGACGTCCGCGCCGCCCTCCACGGCCGCGTGACCGAGGTGACGGCGGGCCGGGCCCGGGTCGGCGGCGGCGGCGTGGACTTCGCGGGCACGGTCACCGACGACGGCATCTACGACGGCCGCGCCCATGCGGAGGCGCTCGACGTGGGCGCGTTGGTTCCCGCCGCGTCCTCCGCCCCGCGCTGGGGCGGCCGCGTTTCGGGATCGGTCCTGATGCAGGGCACGCTGGCCCGGCCGCGCGTCGAAGGCGACCTCAGCGCCGCGCGGTTGTTCCTGGGGGACGAGGGGGTGGGAGCGCTGGAGGGGCGGATCGTCGGCACGGGCGACGGCCGGGTGGCGGTGGACGCGCGCTGCCGGTCGCCGCGCGTGGACCTGGCCGTCCAGGGCAGCGTCGGCGTGGCCGCGCCCTACGAGTCCGACCTGACGCTCACCGCCGAGCAGACGAGCCTCGACCCCTTCGCGCGCGTGGTCGCCGACGTCCCTGCGGCCATCGGCATCGTGGCCTCGGGTGCGCTGCGCTTGCGCGGCCCGCTCGCCACACCGCGCGCGCTGACGGCCGAGGCGGATGTCCGCGACCTGCTGGTGTCCCTGCCCGAATACCCCGTCAAGAACCGCGCCCCCCTCCACCTGCGCTTCGCCGACGGCGCGCTCGAGGTGCGGCGCCTCGAGCTCTCCGGGGAAGGAACCGACCTCGCCGTGGCCGGCACCGCCGCCCTCCTCGGAAACGGCGCCCTCGACCTCACCGTGCGCGGCAGCGCCGACCTGCGCGCCCTCTCCCTCGTGAGCACCGAGCTGCGCGGCCGCGGGTCGGCGCGGGTCGAGGTCGCGGTCTCCGGAACGCGCGCGGTGCCCGTCGTGGACGGGACGCTCGACGTCCAGGGCGCGGGCGTGCGTCTGCGCGGATTCCCCCACGGTGTGGAGGACGTGCGCGGCCGCGTCCTCTTCAGCGGGCACGCCGCCCACTTCTCGGGGGTGACCGGCACCGTCGGCGGGGGCCCGGTGGAGCTGGACGGCCAGGCCGCCTACGCCCGGGGCCGGCTCACGTCGTTCGATGTCCAGGCCACCGGCCGCGCGATCGCGCTGCGCTATCCCGAAGGGCTTCGCAGCGTCCTCGATACCGACCTGCGCTACTTCGGCGACGGGTCCGAGCAGTGGCTCACCGGGAAGGTCGCGGTGAAGGACGCGGTCTGGACGCGCCGGTACGACGTGGCTTCGGAGCTGCTCGCGTCCGCCGGGCCCGGGGTGGAGGCGGCCAGCCTCGGGGGTGGCGTCCGCTACGACGTCAAGGTCGACGCGCCGGGCACCCTCAAGATCGACAACAACCTGGCCACGCTCCAGGCGCGCGCCGATCTGACCCTCCAAGGCAGCTACGACGCGCCCGTGGTGCTGGGGCGCGTGGAGATCGACCGCGGGCGCGTCTACTTCCAGGGCAACACGTACACCGTCCGCCGCGGCACGATCGATTTCACCAACCCGCAGAAGATCGATCCCCTCTTCGACGTCGAGGCCGAGACCCGCGTCCAGTCCTACAACGTGACCCTGAAGGTGAACGGCACCCTCGAGCGCGTGTATCCCACCCTCAGCTCGGACCCGCCCTTGAGCACGGTCGGGATCCTCGGTCTCCTGGCCGGCCTGGAAGAGAGCCAGGTGGAGGTCGCGCAACAGGCGCAGGGTGAGGTGCGCCGGCTGGCCGGGCAGGGCGCGGCCACGCTCGCCGCGGGCAAGCTCTCCGAGCAGATGGGGCTGGAGAAGGGCGCCGCCCGCCTCGGGCTCAATCGCTTCTCCATCGACCCCAACTTCCTGCGTGAGGAAGGCGCCCACTCGACGGCGCGCATGACGTTGGGCAAGCGCATCACCCCCGACCTCAACGTCGTCTACTCGCAGGATCTGACCGGCAGCGAGGAACGGCTGGTGGCCGTCGAGTACACGCTCTCCGACCGTCTCTCCGTCCTCCTCACGCAATCGCGCCTCGAGGGCGATGCCGGGGATCAGGCGCGTCTTGGCCGCTACATCGAGGTCAAGCCCGGAGAGCCCCTCGACCCCGAGCTCATCCGGCACGTGGTCGAGCTGTTCTACTCGACCGGCGAGTACGCGGACGTGGTCGTCGAGACGACGCCGGCCACCGGCGGCGTGGACGTGGTGTTCCGCCCGGTCAAGGCCCCGCTGCTGGCCGAGGTACGCGTCGAAGGCGACCGTGTGGTCAAGACCAGCGCCGTCCGTCGGACGGCGCGCCTGCGTCCGCGCGAACCGCTCTGGCCGGCCCGCCTCGATCAGGCCGCGCGGGACATCGCGCTCGCGCTCGCGCAGCGCGGCTATCTCGAGGCGCGCGTGGCGGAGAGCATCCGCCCCGGGCCGGGGGGCACGGACGCGGTGTTCACGATCACCGCCGGGCCACGCGTTCGGGTCGGATCGGCGCGCGTGGAGGGTCCGCCCGAGGTGATGGCGGCCCTGGAGCCGGACATCCGCCCCCACCTGGGCGAGACCTTCCGCCGCGAGCAGAGCCAGGCCGCCGCCCAGCGCATGCGCTCGGACCTCGTGGACCGCGGCTACTGGCGCGCCGCCGTCACCGTCGCCGAGGCCTACGACCCGACCGCGGGCCTCATGGGCCTCGTGTTTCAGGTGGAGCCGGGCCCGCTCGTGGACGCGGAGGTGCACGGCCAGGGGGAGACCCGCCTGCGGGGACGCATCCGCGATCTCCTGAAGGAGGGCGGCCTCAAGTCGGACGCGGTGGAGGAGGCGAGCGACCTCCTGGAGGAGGATGCGCGGCGGCAGGGACATCGGCTCGCGCACGTGAGCCATCACCAAGAGCAGCGCGGCCCCCGCCTCGTCCTCGTCTACGAGGTGGAGGAGGGCCCGCGGGCGCACGTCGGCTCGGTGCGCGTGGAGGGCGGCCAGACGGAGGGGCTCGAGAGCTCGTTGAAGACGCGGCCGGGGGAGCCGCTGGTCGACGCGACGGTGGCGGAGGACGCGCGCACGCTGACCCGCGCCCTCGAGGAACGCGGGTTTCCGTCCGCCCGCGTGGATGCGGAGGTCCCCGACGGCGGGGGCGATCTGCCCGTGGTCTTCCACGCGCGCCCCGGCCCCGGCACCCGGGTCACCTCGCTGCGTGTGGAGAGCCCGCAGGCGCTGCCCGAGGAGAGTGCGCCGCGGGAGCTCCGGCTCCGTGAGGGCGGGCCCTACCGCGTGGCCGACCTCGCGCGCGACCGGGACACGGTCCTCTCTGCGTACCGCAACTCCGGCTTCCTGCAGGCGGAGGTCACTCCGGAGGTGACGTTCTCCGAGGATCGCTCGTCGGCGGAGGTCGTCCTCCGGGTGGCCCCAGGGGCGCCCACCACGGTGGACCACGTCGTCGTCACCGGCCTCGAGTCCACCAAGGAAGCCGTTGTGCGGCGAGAGCTCGCGGTGAAGGAAGGGGAACCCCTGGCCCTCGACCGCGTGTTCGAATCGCAACGCCGCCTCGGCGCCCTCGGCCTTTTCGACCGCGTGACCATCACCGAGATGGACCCCGACTCTCCCCTGCGCCGCAGCGTCGTCGTGCGCGCGGAGGAGGCCCCGCTCACCTCCGTCTCCTACGGCCTGGGTTACTCCGAGAACGACAAGATCCGCGGAAGCGCGGAGGTCACGCGGCGCAACCTCTTCGGAATGGACCGCCGCCTCTCCGTGTTCGCGCGCGCGAGCCTCCGGCGCTTCCGCATGCTCGGTACCTTCCGCGAGCCGTACCTCCTGGGGCACAAGCAGGAGCTGTTCGTGACGGCGTTTCGGGAGGAGGAGGACCGCGTCGCCTTCGACTTCATCCGCACCGGGCTCACGCTGCAGACCGCGCGCACCCTCTCGCGCAGCTGGAGCCTGATCCTGCGCGAGACGTACGAGGAGACGCGCACGTTCAACACCAACGAGGACTGCCTGACCTTCGGCCGCGAGTTCTGCCCGGGCACGATCTCCGGCCCCTCACTGCCTGACCTTCGGCCGCGAGTTCTGCCCGGGCACGATCTCCGGCCCCTCGGCGTCGGTGGTCCACGACACGCGCGACGATCCGCTGGACCCGCGCCGCGGCCACTTCCTCCTCACCGATACCCTGCTGTCCCATCGCTTCCTGGGCGGCAACACCCTGGTGAAGGGGTTCGTGCAGGCCGCGACCTACCAGCTCCTCACCGCGGACACCCTGGTGGCCATCTCCGCGAGGGTGGGGCTGGCGCGGACCTTCGGGGAAGAGCAGCTCCTCGTCCCCAAGCCGGACCGCTTCTTCGCCGGCGGCGACTACTCGCTGCGCGGGTTCGGAGTGGACGAGGTGCGGCCGGACGGCGGCAACGCGCTCCTCGTCGGAGGGATCGAGCTGCGCCGCCACCTGGCGGGCGCGTTCTGGGCGGCGGCCTTTGCCGAGACCGGCAACGTCTATCCTCTCGTCTCCGACCTTTCCCTGGGCGACCTGCGCTATACCGCCGGCCTCGGCCTGCGCTACAAGAGCGCGGTGGGGCCCCTGCGCATCGACTGGGGCTACAAGCTCGACCGGCGGCCCGGCGAGAGCGCGTCGAAGTTCCACTTCACGATCGGCCATGCGTTTTGAGCTCACGGCCGTCCTTCTTCTCCTCGCCGCCAGCGGGCGAGCGGGCGTGGTGGAGCGGATCCTGGCCGTGGTGGACGGGCGCCCGGTGCTCCTTTCCGAAGTCGCGGTCTTCGAGAGGGTGCGCGGCGAGACGCAGCGGCAGGCCCTCGAGGGCCTCATCGACGAGCAGCTCATGTACCAGGAGGCGGCCCGGCTGCCCCAGGCGTCGCTGACCGCGGAGGAGGAGCAGCGGGCCTTCGCGAGCCTGCGCGCGCAGCTGCCGTCGGCGAGCGCGGACGAAGAGGAGCAGCTCCGCCGTCTATCGCGCCGCCAGGCCGCCATCCTCAAGTACGTGGGCTTCCGGTTCCGGCCGCAGGTGCGGGTCAGCGAAGAGGCGGTGCGCGCGGCCTACGAAGCGAAAGGACGAGGGGAAGAAGGCTCGTTCGAGGAGGCGGCCCCCGTGATTCGCGCCCGCCTCGCCGAGGAAGACCTGTCCCGGCGCATCGAGGGCTGGGTGAAGGAGCTGCGGAAGGCCGCCGAGATCCGCTACAACACGGTGTCGCCGGAGGCGGCCGCCGGGGCCTCGTAGGCCCCGCGCCAGTCGTTGATCCGGATCCGCGCCAGGTCCACGAAGGCGACGGCGCCCTTGAAGGTGTCCACTCGCGTGGCTTCGTCGTTGCGCCAGGTGACGGGCAGCTCGGCGATGCGGCACCCGTGCCGGCGGGCGACGAAGAGGGCCTCGACGTCGAAGGAGAACCCGTCGAGCCGGGCGGGCACAAAGGCCTTCGCCGCCGCCTCCGCGGTGAAGAGCTTGAAGCCGCACTGGGTATCGTGCAGTCCAGGCAGGGCGAGCAGGCGCACGCAGAGATTGAAGAGTCGGCCCATGTTCTCGCGGTACCAGGGCTGGCGCACCTCGATGTTCGAGTCGGGCAGCGCGCGCGAGGCGATCACCACGTCGTAGCCCTCGTCCATCTTTGTCATCAGCCGGTCGAGCTCCTCGATGGGGGTCGAGAGGTCCGCGTCCGTCATCAGGCGGCGGTCGCCGCGCGCCTGCAGCATGCCGCGGCGCACGGAATACCCTTTGCCGCGATTCCCTTCGTTGCGCAGCACGGTGACTCCCGCCGCCGCCGCCCGGGCCGCGGTGTCGTCCTCCGAGCCGTCGTCGACGACGACGATCTCGTGCGCGCGCCCGGCCAGGTGGCGCCGGATCTTCTCCAACGTCGGAGGCAGGCGGCGCCCCTCGTTGTAGGCGGGAATGACCACCGAGAGGAGCGGCCCGCTCAACGCGCGCCCCTGGCCAGTGGCTCGAAGAGCCCTTCGAGGCCCAGCCGGACCTCGGCCAGGCCGAGGTCGCGCGCGCCCCCGCGCACCTCTTCCATGAAATAGCCGAGGAGACCGCCCTCGTCCGTGCGATCCGCCTGCAGGGCGGCCAGCGCCTGCGACTTGCCCGCCTCCACCGCGCGCAGGAACCCCGCCAGCGTTTCCGTCGTCTCCGCGAGTTGATGATAGCGGCGGACGTGGACCGCGGCCAGCTCCCCGATCGTCTCCCGGAGGCTGAGCGTCGCGTGCAGGTGGCGCAGGAACGCCTCCAGCTCCGCCTCCTCCCGCGGACCCGGATCGATGGGGACCACCACGCCCTCCGGAAACTCCTCGTCGGCGGCGCTGCCCGCGCTCACGAGCACGGGCCGGCCCACCCCCAGGGCGCGCACCACCGCGCCCGACATCTCGCCGTGGGAGGGGAAGCGCAGGGCGAGCACGGCGTCGGCGGCGGCGAGGTGCCGCTCGAAATCGGCCAGAGCCAGGCGGCCGGTCACGCGCAGCCCGTCGCCGAGCCCCGCCTCTTTCGCCCAGGCCGCCAGCGGCAAGCGGGGATCGCTCGCGCCCGCGACCACCAGGATCGCTGCCGGATGATCGGCCCGGAAGCGCGCCATCACGCGCACGGCGACGTCGAGGCGCTTGCTCACGGTGGCCAGGCCGGGCGCGGTGACCACGAAGGCGTCCGCGGGCAGACCCAGCCGGGCCCGGCTCTCCGCGCGCGACGGGGGAGGATCGATCGGCAGCGAAAGGTGGTGGGGCAGATGCAGCCGGGGCCGGCCGGGCAGGCGCCGGGCGACGCGCGCCGCCGTCTGCGCGCTCAGGGTCACCACGCCCAGGCTTCCTTCGAGCACGCGATCGTTGAGGGGGAAGAGCGCGGGGAGCAGCTCGCCCCCGAGGTCGCGCGCCACCTGGCGGCCGACGAAGGTCCCCCTCTCGCCGTAGGAGCGGCGCATCTCGCGCAGGTAGGCGGAGACGTCGCCGCGCTCGACCGTCTCGCACAGGACGAGGTGATGCAGGCTCCAATCGTGGAGCACGACCACCCCGGGGCGCGCGCGCGCGGCCCGATAGACGAACGCGTGCGCCGGCGAGTTGCCGACGTGATAGAGGTGGAGGTCCGCCTCCGGGCTCTCCGCGCTCGCGCGCACGCGCACGGCGGCGCGCAGGGCGGGGTCGGTCGCGTCGGGATCGTCGGTGACCGCTTCCACGTCGAAGAGGCGGGCCAGGGCGGGCAGGCTCTCCGCAACGTAGTCGGCGATCCCCGACGGCGACGGAGGAAGGGGACTCCAGACGGCGAGCCTAGTCATTCATCGACCCCCCACCCCATCTCTCCCCACGTAGGGGGAGGGAGATGCTGTGGCCAGGCGGGAAGCCGGATCACCGAATCGACTCCGTCAGGCGGTCGATGACCGCGTCCCAGGAGATGTCGGCCACGCGCGCCCGCCCCGCTTCGCCCAGCTCCCTCAGGCGCGCTTCCGGCCAGGACCAGAGGGTGTCCACGGCGGCGGCGATGGCTTCGGGGGTCGGCTCCGCGATCAGGCCCGTCTCGCCCGCCGTGACGAACTCGAGCACGCCGCCGGCATCGGAGGTCGTCACCACCGGCTTGCCCGAGAGGAACGACTCCACCGTCACGTAGCCGTAGTCCTCGTTGAGGGGCGCGTAGTACGTGGCGCGAGCGCCGGCGTAGAGCGCGATCAGCTCGTCCGCAGAGACGAACCCGAGCAGCTCGACGCGATCGGCGACGCCCAGCCCCTCGATCTGCTTGCGGAGCTCCCCGGCCAGCGGACCCGTTCCGGCGATCTTGAGCTTGGCCCCGCTGCGGACGCGCTGCATGGCGTCGACGGCGAGGTCGAGCCGCTTGAGCCGGTCCAGGCGCCCGGCATAGAAGAGGTAGTCGCCGTAGCCGTCCGTGCGATACCGGCCCAGGTGATGCGGCGGTGGATAGAGCGACTCGCCGTGGAGGCCGTTGTACTTCCGCAGCCGCTCGGCCACGTTGCGCGAGATCGTGTACACGGCGCGGCACTCCGCCAGCGCCGCCGTATCCATGGCCTGGATGGCGTCCCGCACCTGGACATCCTCCGGGGTGTCCCGGAAGGAGCAGTAGGGTGTGCCGAACAGGTCGTAGGCCTCCCGATGCTGGTGAAAGAGCCAGGCCACCTTGCGCGGGTGGCGCACGAGGAAGCTCGGGAACTTGGTCGGTATGACGAGGTCCACCGCCGTGCCGCCGCTCTCCGTCACGTCCACCAGCCGCCAGGCCAGCGCCTGCCGGACCAGCTCGGAGACGGGATACCACTTGAAGGGAAGAGCGGCCACGTCGGCGCGGAACCCGCGGCGCTCCAGGTTCGCCCGCAGCTCCGAGACCAGGATCTCCGCTCCGCCCGTGATGAACGGCGCCTGGGCAGCGCACACCAGGACCGTCTTCATCTCGCGGCGAGCCGCTCCTCGAGCTGCCGCATCCGGTCCCGCAGCTCGCGCAGATCGCGCTCCAGGCCCAGCCGCCCGCGCTCCGCCTCCCCCAGGACGAGGTCGATCCGCCGGACGAGGTCGTGGACGTGGGTGACCAGCTCCTCCTGGACGATGAGGTGGCGCTCGTCGATCTCGCCCATGTGGCGGCCGTGCAGCCCGAGCACGTCGTCGTAATGCCGGTGCGTGGCCGTGAGGCGGGCGTCGATGTAGTCGAGAAGCGCGTTGTCGAACTGCACCTGGCGGGAGTTGAACGACTCCTGCGCGTCGAGGACGCGGGCCAGGACCCGCCCGAGTCCCCGCGCGAGCAGACGCCGCCATCCTCCGCCGCCCAGGGCCTCGCGCACCCGCCATCCCGCGTTGAGGGCGGCATTGTCCGGCCGCGCCGTCGCGTCGATCGGGGCAGGGGCGCGATCGGGTGGCATGGGCCCGGGTACCGCGACCGCCCGAGCCGCGGGGAGCACCGCCGGCTCGTGCAGCGCCCGCGCGCGAACGGCCTCCCGCACGCGGCGCAGCTCTTCCGCGACCTCCTGACGGTCGGTCATCGCTCTCCGCGCCGCATGTCGGCGATTCTAACCGCGTGCCGCCGCCGCGGCCGTGCCGGGCTTGCGCGCGAGAGCGAAGAGGCTGGCTCCGACGGGAAGGGAGAGGTGCCGCACCAGCCGCGCCTCGATGGCCAGGAGGTTGCGGAACGTCCATTCCATCGGCGCGGGCAGGAACCCCACGTCCGAGCCGTGGCGGTGCAGGATTCGGTCGAGCGTGCGCCGCGCCGCGATGACGGGAAAGAGCAGCGTGTTCGCGTAGGTGAGGCGGGACACCTCGAGCCCCTCGCCCTCCAGGAGCCGGCGCACCTCGCCCCGCGTGTAGCGATGACGGGAGTGCACGGCCTCGTCGTGGGCGCCCCACAGCAGCTTCAGGGCGGGGACGCGCAGGAGAAGGAGGCCGCCCGGCCTCATCACGCGGACGATCTCGCGCACGGCCAGGCGGTCGTCCTCCACCCAGCGATGGTAGAGGACGTCGAAGGACGTCACCGCGTCGAAGCTCCCGTCCGGGAAGGGAAGGGACAGGAGGCTTCCGCGCGCGGCGGCCACGCCGCGGCTGCGGCAGAAGCGCAGCGCCTCGTCCGAGAGGTCCACGCCCACCGTGTGGCCGAAGCGGCGGAAATGGGCGAGGTTGTTGCCGGTCCCGCAGCCGGCGTCGAGGATGCGCCGGCCCTCCGCCGCCCCCTCCGGCCACTGGGCGGCGAGCAGGGAGAGGCTGATGGCGCGCATCCCGGCGTACCACCACTGCGTCTCCTCCGCCTCGTACATACGGGCGTACTCCTCGACGTTCATCGCGCGTCCTCGCGGGGCACGACACGCACCGCGTCCACCAGCGCCCGGCCGCCCGGCGAGACCTCCAGCACGAGCTCGTTGGGCCCGTGGCCGAGCCAGCCGCCGTCCGCGGCCGCGCCCATTTCGGCGAACCCGTCGCTGAGCGGAGCCGACGCGAGGGGGCGGCCATTCAGGATCAGACGAAGAGTTCCCGACCCCTGCGCGCGCACGCGCACGTCGGCCGGCCGCGCGTCCACCACGGGCAGGAAGAGCCGTGCCCGCCCCTCGACCTCACGGCAGACCAGGGGCCCGCAGGGGTGCCGCACGCTCCATCCCCCGCCCAGCCAGGCCTCGGCGTCGAGGTCGCCGACGTCGATGCGCGTGGGACCCCCGGCCAGCACGTCCTGGCCGCCGATGAGGTCGTAACGCGCGGCGGGCAGGTCCCGGCCCGCCGCGAAGACCCAGTTGGCGGGCCAGGCGGTGGGGGCGCCGGCCATCTCGGCCAGCAGCCGCGCGCTGTTCTCGGCCACCACGGGGAACGAGACGGTGTCGTCGCGGGGGATGATCTCGGCGCGGTACTGTGCCATGAGGAGGAGGTTCCAGGCGACGAGGACCGCGCCCGCGCCGGCCGCGACCTGCAGCGGTCGGCGCTCCGCGGTCGTGCGCAGGAGGTCGAGGATCGTGGCCAGACCGAGCGCGAAGAGCGGCAGGGCGGGAAGGAAGCGCGCGTTGCCCAGCCCGCCGCTCCACCACGGACGCAGGCTGGCGCTGACGAGGGCCAGGGTGCCGAGTGCGCCGAGCGCACCCGCGGCCTCGCGGTGACCGCGCCCCGCGCGCAGGGCCAGGCCGCCGACCGCGATCGTGAGCAGCGGCGCCCAGAAGAGGAGGCCATGCCGCGAGGAGAAGAGGCTGTCGAGCAGCGCGGGGCGGCCGAGGGCGGGATGGGCGCCTGCTCCCACCTCGGCGACGAGGGCCAGACCGGCCAGGACCATGCCGAGGACGGCCCCGCCCGCGATCGCGGCCGCGCGCGCGCGACCCACACCATGCGACCAGGCGCGAACGAGCAGGGCGCCCCCCACGAAGGTGAGGGCCGTGAGGTCCGGCTCCACGACCTCGTGCCATACGAGCCCGGTGCCGTACAGGGCGAGGATGCCGGTGGCGATGCTGACCGACGCGAGGCCCGCCGTGCGCAAG
>WNGB01017075.1_pt1 | contig 20463 bp, 23 predicted proteins | sample 5400681 | NCBI WGS metagenome assembly WNGB01 (sample SAMN13153367, study PRJNA577476) | soil metagenome | isolation source: 115 cm soil or saprolite under grassland replicate 2 | place: USA:California | collected 2016-06-15
GCTAGGAAGTTCCGACGAGGACGAGGCCGCTGCGGTCGGTCACGGTCACGCGGAGCTGCCCGCCGCCCACGGCGAACTTCTCGCCCGTCAGCACGTTCTGGAGGACGCCGTTGGGATAAAGCCCTCGGATCGGAATCGCGGCCGTCGCGTCGTGGTCTGCCTTGTTGAGAACGACGACGACGGGCTTCTGGGGTGGCGCAACACGCGCGAAGGCATAGTTCATGACGCCGTCGAGCTCCGTGCCGAGGAGGTACGGGGAGGCATCCACCGGACCGGCGGTGTCCTCCCCGATCAGCGGCGCGTCCGGCGCGTACCCCTTGACCGCGCCGCGTAAGTCGCGCCACCACGCATGACTCAGCTCCTGTGCGGCGTCGAGCCGCCAGCCGTCGGCCCCGCGACCGGTCCAGAGTCCGACGACGCTGCTCGCGCGGTCGCGATAGATGAACTCGCGGACGGCGCTACTCGATTCGTTCAGCGCCGGTAGCGAGTCGAGGTTCGCGAACGCAGAGTAGCTCTGGCAGGGAATGTCGTTCCCTGTGATCTCGTACCAGTCGCGGTAGCGCGAGCTCGGGGACTCACAGGCGCCTACCTCCTCCGGATAGCGGCTGTAGCGGTCGAAGTAGACGCTGTCGGACGAGGTGTGGTTGAAGACGCCGTCGAGGATGAGCCGCAGGCCGCGTGCGTGGGCCGCGTTGACGAGCAGGGCGAACGCGGGATCGCCTCCGAGGGCCGGATCGACCTGCATGTAGTCGTCGGTGTCGTAGCGATGGTTCGAGCGCGCCTTGAAGATCGGGGTCAGCCAGATCGCGTCGACGCCGAGCGACTTCAGGTAGTCCAGCTTCTGGGTGACGCCCTCGAGCTCGCCGCCGAAGAAGTCGCGGTTGAAGACACCGGTTGCGCGGGAGTCCTCCACGGCCTCGTTCCAGATCGGGTGCAGGATCGCCGGGACGTCACCGTAGAACGTCGGACAGCCCGCGCTCGAGCCGGCCCGGCAGTAGTCGTTGCTCGGGTCGCCGTTCCGGAACCGGTCGGCGAAGATCTCGTAGACGACCGCCCCCTGCAGCCAGGCCGGCGTCGTGAACGCGCGGTCGTAGACGGTCAGGTGGAAGGAGTCGAATGGCTGCCGGGTCGTTTTCCCCGTCCCGCCTTTGTGGATGTCCGTGCCGCTGTCGTAGTCGCCGTACCAGTAGACGCCGCGCGCCGTCTGGACGCGGAACGAGTAGGAGACGAGGGAAGGCTTTGCCGGGGTCCGGTACGTGACCGTCCAGAACGAGCCGCTGCGTCTCATCTTCAGCCTTCGATCCGCAATTCGCAGCAGCACGCTCTTCGCCTTTGCTCCGGTAACGCGCAGGCGCAGCCTGACCTTCGTGCCCGTGGGCACGGCGCCGGCCGGGGAGCGGTACGCGCTGCTGAAGCTGTCGTGGAACAGCCGCACCTGCGTCGCGCCGGCGGCGGGGGCCGGCGCGAACGCGGCGATCGTCAGCGCAACGGCGGCGAGTGTCGCTCTCGACCCCATGAACGCCCAGAGCCTATTTCCTAGTGCGAGATCAGCCCTTCGCTCGTCAGCTGCTGCGACACGAGGTGGCCGTAAGCCCTGGAGCCTCCCGCGGGTTGGCGCAGCGTGTCAACCCGCAACTACGCTGAAACGGTGGCCAGGCTCGTCGGGATCAACCACCTGGCGCTCGAGGTTGGGGACCTCGACGAGGCGCTCGCGTTCTGGGAGTCCATCTTCGGCGAGCTGACGCTGCGCGGGCGCAGCGGCCACATGGCGTTCATCGACATGGGCGACCAATTCATCGCTCTGGCGCAGGGCCGTACGCAGGAGCCGGACCGATCGCGTCACTTCGGCCTCGTCGTGGACGACAAGGAGGCGGTGCGCGCGCGCCTGAAGGAGCTCGGCATCCCGGTCTCGTCCGGCCGCGGCCTGGACTTCCGCGACCCGTGGGGCAACCAGATCCAGGTCGTCGACTATCGCGACATCCAGTTCACGAAGGCGGACGAGGTCCTCCGCGGTATGGGACTCGACGGGCTCGAGAAGTCGGAGTCCGCGCGCGAGGAGCTGCGGGCGAAGGGCATCTCCGTCTGATCCCTTAGGGCCCCATGCCCACCGTGGCCACGGCCCGGTGTCAGACACCGTGACGAGAGTGTGACGGCCCGCGAAAAGTGTTCGGGCTATCGGCGCTTGGCGTAATCCCCGAACTCGCCGAAATCAACGATGACGCACGCCTCGTCTCCGTCGACCCAGGCGTCGTGACCGGGCGGAATGGCGACGGCGTCGCCGGCGCGGACGCGCTGCTCCGATCCGTCGTCCATCTTGATCTTCATCTCGCCGGACAGCACATAGCCGAGGTGAGAGACCTGGCACGAGTCCGTCTGCGCGATCGGCTTCACGTTCTCGGACCAACGCCAGCCCGGCTCGAAGACGCCGCGTCCGATCGTCTTGCCCCCGAGCTGAACCACGTCCGCATGCCCGTTGCCTTCGAACTGCCGTGTCTCATCGGGTGAATCGAAGCTCTTGACCTCCACCGATGCCATCGGACCTCCCTTCGCTCGCTGACGGTGGGAGGCTAAACGACGCGCGAAATTCGCGCCAACGAGAAGAGGGCAGCGTTCCGCAGCGCAGCACGGACCTCAGGTACGGATGTACACCGGTGTGCCGAGCGGAAGAATCCGCGCGAGCCGGCGGATCGGCTGGTTGCGCAGCCGGATGCAGCCGTGGCTGACGCTCGAGCCGATCAGGCCCGGCTGATTCGTCCCGTGCAGGCCGACACGGCCGTCCCCACCCGCGAAGTACCTCAGCACACTCGAATGCGCTGACAGTCCGAACGAGAACGCCCCGTACGAGCCGTCGGGACTGTGCGGCTCGAGCAGCTCGACGACGTAGAAGATCCCGCGCGGCGTCGGCGTCGCCGGCGTCCCGACGGCGACCGGATACGTCGCCACGAGGTGACGCCGCCGCCAGAACTGCAACCGATGCGCGCGCAGCCGGATGATCAGGCGGTAGCGATTGGTGTACATCCGGACCGCACGCCGCCGCACCCAGCCGAGGCTGCCATTCGGACGCGTGGGCAGGTATACGCGCACCCAGTCGCGCCAGGTCGCGCGAACGAGGAAGGCGTGCTGCGTTCCGCGCTCGTCGTGCCGACCGAGCATCAGCATCGGCCGTTTCGCCCGCGGCGAGCGGTAGACGGCGATCCGCCGGACGCGGACGTGCACGACACGGCTCGTCCCGTCCGGCCGCCAGGGCAGCAAGTGGTTCTGCCGCCCTGGCTTCGGGCTCGAGGCATGAGGTCTCGGCGGCCTCCGCCGCGGCTGCGCCGCCCTCGGAGGCTCCTGCGGCGTGCTCGGAACCACGGGCGCACGGGGTGCCTCGGCGCCTCGAGCCTCCTTCTGCACGGTTGGAGGACGCTGGTGCTCACGCGTCTGGGATCCGGTCCTCGCCCGGTGGTCCGGGGAGCCCCCCGCGCAGCCTGCAATGAGGATCGGAACGAGGATCCAGACCGGTGCCCGCATGTCTTCTGGTGCTACCCGGTGAAGTTCGGCTCCGCTTTCGTCGCCTTGGCCGCGGGCGCTGCACCGCCGCCGCCGGCTTCCGTCGTCGTAGTCGACTCGGTCGTCGTCGTCTCGGTCGACGTGGAGCCGGTGGACGTCGAGGCCGTCGTGTCCGGCGTCGTGGTCGTGATCGTCGTCACGGCCGTGCTGCCGCCGGTGGTGATGGTGGAGACGATCGTCGTCGTCGCCTGGGCCCCGAAGGGCGCCGCCCCGGCCGTGAAGGCTGCCGTCGCCGCGCCGAGCGTGATCAAGACGGCGAACCCGGCTCCCCAGAGCCCGAGCTTCCTGTACTGCCTCCTCATACCCCCTCCTGTTCCTGGATTAGGAGAGGGACTACCCCAGCTTCCAGATACCTATTCCGGGCCAGGCCGGCAGCTCTGCACGTCGCTAGGATATCGAAATGGGCCGTAAACAGATATCCCTTCGGGACAAGACCTCTTTGGCCATCGACCGCGCCAAAGTCGACGAGGCAAAGCGGATTCTCGGGACGAAGACGCTCGCCGCGACGGTCGACGCTGCGCTCGACGAGGTCATACGGCTCGAAGCCAAGCGCCGCCTAATGGAGCGCATTCGCCGCGACGGTGGAATTGGCCCCAGTCCGAAAGAGCTGCGCCGGCTGCGTCAGCCTCGGTGACGCTCTATCTCGCGGACACGAGCGCGTGGCATCGCAGCGGCGCAACTCCGCGCGTCGCCGATCGATGGGAGACCTTGCTTGCAGAGGATGAACTCACCCTCTGCGCGCCGATCAAGCTAGAGATTCTGTATTCGGCACGTGGCGGCGATGAGTACGGCATGCTCGCCGGCATTCTCGACTTGCTTCCCGAGCTTCCTCTCGATGAGCGGGCCTCCAGCGCAGCGCGCCGAGCCCAGGCACGACTCGCAGAGCGCAGCCAGCACCGCAGCCCCCGGACGATCGATCTCTTGATCGCCGCAGTCGCCGAGGTGCACGGCGCCGTTCTGCTCCACTACGACCGGCATTTCGACGCCATCGCGCGCGCAACCGGCCAGCCGGTCGAGTGGCTCGCGAGACGCGGTAGCCTCGACTAGAGGACCGCGGCTTCGCCGAGGAGCGCCTTCGCCTCGGCGAAGAAGTCCGGCACCGGCTTCACCCTGAACTTGGGGAGCCTGTATTCGACCGGCCCGCTTGATGTGTCACAGATGAGGTTGACCGGAGCCTCTCCGGGAAACTCGCAAAGAAGATTCTTGAGCTCCGCAATCAGCCCGGCCGGTGCACGAGCGGCGTCGATCCTAAAGGTGACCTCGCGCCGTTCCGCGACGGCCTCGAACGGCGACACCTCCATCGCGAGCAACTTTGTCTCGCCCTCCTGCTTGTGGTCGATGCGGCCCTTGACGACGAGGATGCGGTCCATCACGCACAGTTCGCGCGACTGTGCGTAGACGGAGTTGAAGACGACCACCTCGGCGCCGCCGGTGACGTCGTCGAGCCGCATGAACACCATCGGCTCGCCCTTCTTCGTCGTCAGGTGCTTGAGCGCGGAGACGATCCCGCCCACCGTGACAATCTCGCCGTCGCGGCGCCGCTCGACGTCCGCCAAGGAGCAGTCCGTCTTCCGCCGCAGCTGGTCACGGATGGAGTGCAACGGGTGCTCTGACACATACAGCCCGAGCGTGTCCTTCTCCAGCCGCAGCAGCTCGCTCTTCTCGAACTCCTCGCCTCCGATCGGCACCGTCGCGAGCTTCTCCTCCTCGCCGAACAGCGAGCTCTGGCCGAGCAGCCGGTCCGTCTGCGCCCGCGCTCCGTGTGACAGCGCCGCCTCCAGCGCCTCCAGCATCCCCTTGCGCGTCGCGCCGGTCGAGTCGAGCGCGCCGCACTTCACGAGCGACTCGAGCGCCCGCTTGTTCGACGCCTGAGGATCGACGCGCTCGCAGAAGTCCCAGATCGACGTGAACGGCCCGCCCTCCTCGCGCGCGCGAATGATCGCCCGCGCCGCCGGCTCGCCGACGTTCTTCACCGCCGACAGGCCGAATCGGATCTTCCCCTCCACGACCGCGAAGTCGAGCTGCGACGTGTTGACGTCCGGCGGCAGCACCTCAATGCCCATCTCGTCGCATGCGTTGACGTAGAACGGAACGCGGTCCTTCGTGTTCATCACGGAGGAGATGAGGGCCGCCATGTACTCCCGCGGGTGGTGCGCGCGCATGTACGCGGTGCGGTAGGCGATCAGCGCGTAGCAGGCCGCGTGGGACTTGTTGAAGGAGTAGTCCTGGGAGGCCTCCATATCCTTCCAGAGCTGGTTCGCAACGCTCGGCGTCGTCCCGGTCGACGCACACCCCTCGAGGAACTTCTCCTTGAGGGAGGCCATGAGCGAGTGGATCTTTTTGCCGATCGCCTTCCGAAGATCGTCTGCTTCGGCCGGAGAGAAGCCGGCGATCTGCTTCGCGATCTCCAGATACTGCTCCTGGTAGATACAAGTTCCGTGCGTGACGCCGGTGATCGCCTTCAGTCGCTTGTCGATGTACGTGACCTCTTCTTGTCCGTTCTTCCGGCGCGCGTAGACCGGGATGTACTGCATCGGCCCCGGCCGGTACAACGCGACGAGCGCGATCAGGTCCTCGAACACCGTCGGCTTCACCTGGCGCAGCGCCTCGCGCATCCCTGACGACTCGAACTGGAACACGCCCGTCGACTCGCCCTTCGCGAGCATCGCGTAGACCTTCTTGTCGTCGAGCGGGAGCTTCGACCAGTCGAGGCCGTTGCCGACGAGCTTCCGGGCCTTGTCCAACACGTCGAGGTTGCGCAGACCGAGGAAGTCCATCTTCAGCAGACCGAGCGCCTCGATGTCCCCCATCGCAAACTGTGTGACGACCTCCTGATCGGGCCCCTTCTGCTGCAATGGCACGTACTCGGTCAGCGGCCGGTCGCCGATCACGACGCCGGCGGCGTGGATCGAGTCCGCGCGCACGAGCCCCTCCAACGGCCGAGCCAAGTCGACGATCTCGCGCGCGACGGGGTCGGCGTCGTACTGCGCCTTCAGCTCCTGGCCCGGCTTCAGACAAGCGTCGAGCGTCTGCCCCGGGCCTTCCGGAATCGCCTTCGCGACCTTGTCGACGATGCCGTACGGGATCTCGAGCACACGCCCTGCGTCGCGCACGGCGGCGCGCGCCGCCATCGTCGAGAACGTGATGATCTGCGCGACGCGGTCGCGCCCGTATTTCTCGGCGACGTAGTTGATGACGCGGTCGCGTCCGTCGACGGCGAAGTCGATGTCCATGTCAGGCATCGACTTGCGGCCCGGATTGAGGAAGCGTTCGAAGAGCAGGTCGTACTTGATCGGGTCGATGTCGGTGATCTCGAGGCAGTAGGCGACGAGGCTTCCCGCCGCCGAGCCGCGTCCGGGCCCGACCTGAATGCCGTTGCGCTTCGCGAACGCGATGAAGTCCCAGACGATCAGGAAGTAGTCGGTGAAGCCGAGCTCGCGGATTGTCTTGAGCTCGAACTTGAGCCGCTCCTGCAGCTCGGGCGTCTCCCGTTCGTAGCGCCTTTGCAGGCCTTTTTCGGTCAGCTCGACGAGGTAGTCGAACGCGTCGCGATCGTCGGGCGTCGGGAACTTCGGGAGCAGAATCCGGTCGAGCTCGAGCTCGACGTTGCAGCGCTCGGCGACCTCGAGCGTGCGGCGGAGCGCGTGCTCGTAGCCGGGGAAGTCGAGGGCCATCTCCCGAGGCGACTTGAAGAAGAACTGGTCGGTGTCGAATTTCCAGCGCTGAGGATTCTTCAGCGAGTCGCCGGACTGGATGCAGAGCAGCGCCTCGTGCGCGCGCGCGTCTTCGTGATGGAGGTAGTGGACGTCGCCGGTCGCGACGAGCCCGAGCCCGGTGCCTTCGGCGAGCTTGGCGAGAAGCGGGTTGATCCGCTGCTGCGGCTCGAGGTGCGCGTTCTGGATCTCGACGTAGGTCGAGTCCTTGCCGAAGATCTGGACGAGCCGGTCGAGGTCGGCCGCCGCGTCGGCGGGCCGGGCCTCTTCGAGCGCCTTGCAGACGCGCCCCGAAAGGCAGCCGGAGAGCGCGATCAGCCCCCTCGAGTGGGACTGCAGCAGCTCCCAGTCGACGCGCGGCTTGTAGTAGTAGCCCTCGAGGAAGCCCGCCGAGGCAAGCTTGATCAGGTTGCCGTAGCCGGTGTTGTCCGCCGCGAGGAGCGTGAGGTGGGCGTTCCCCTTGGTCTGAGCGCGACGGTCGTCGGCGACGTAGACCTCGCAGCCGAGAATCGGCTTGACCCCGTGCTTGCCGGCCTCGCGGTAGAGCTCGATCGCCCCGGCCATTGAGCCGTGGTCGGTGAGCCCGACGGCGGGCATCTGGAACTCAGCGGCCCGAGCCGCAAGGGCGGGAATCCGGCAGGCCCCATCCAGGATGGAGTACTCGGAGTGGACGTGAAGGTGGACGAACGGCGCCTCGGACACGGGAGGCCCATCCTAGTCCTGGCTCAGGACCGCATCCGAAGCCGCCGATGTCCAGCCGCTTTGGTCACAGGGCAGCGGTTTTCGACCCACCCTGGGGTCTAGCCTCATCAAGACCTTCGTGGCGCGCTCGTACATCCGACTCTTCACAGGATGAGCCGGAGGGGGAACGCTTTCGGGCTTCTGCACGCTGCGGGCGTCCGGCGGCTAGTCCCATCCACGGGAGAGAGGACTTGCATGACTGGATGGAAGCTGACGGCTGCGAAGGTCGCAGCAATGGTGGGCCTGCTGATTGCCGGTATCGGTGTGTCAGCTGCGTTCGCGGATCCCGGCAACGGCAACGGGAACGGTCCTCCGTCGACAGTTCCCGGATCCCCGGGAGACGACTGCTCGCACGGCAAGTCAGGAACCGACTGTCGCCCCGATCCAAACGAGAACGGGAAGGACTGCGATGACCACGGGAATGCCCGTGGCAACGAAGACCACTGCGATCAGGTCGACACGACGACAACGACGACGACGGATACAACGCCCACGACCACGACCACTACTACGACGACGACGACGAATACGACGACCACCACCACCCCGACGACGACGAATTCGGGCCCTCAAGGGACTCCGCCTCCTCCGCCGGGGAACGACGAGTCATCGTCGAGCCCTTCCGGGGGGCCGGAATCTTCATCCACGTCGACTCCGCCGGTCACCAAACCGGAGCTTCAGAAGGAGCTGGCGCACCAGGTGAAGAGCGCCCAGGCGGGTCGCGTCTCACACGGAAAGGCCAAGCCGGGAGAACTGCCCTTCACGGGCTTCCCCGCTTGGGTTTTTGCCTTGATCGGCTCAGTGCTCTTCGGAGCGGGGCTGGGACTTAGAAGACTCGCCTCGTAGCACGTTCATTGGGTGGCCCGGTAGGGCCACCCAATGTGGCAACGAAAGCGCCGATCGCACGAAGAGGAAGGGGCCTGTTGGCCCCTTCCTCCCTATCCGGCGCGAGTGCGCCCCCTGCTAGCGCCGTGACGGTGCTGCGAGCAGCGTCTCCGGCGAGATCTCGCGCAGGATGAACTCGTCGTAACCGAAGAGCGTCGCAGCGATCGAGGAGATGACACGCGCTCCATCGAGCGGCGTCAGCTGCTGCTTCTCGACCGCGCTACGGACCTCCTTCACAAGCTTGTCCGCGACCTGCCACTTCGGCTCGATCGTCGCACCGAACTCGGTCGGCTTCATCGCCGCGAACTGGTGCACAAGCGAGTGAGTAACCGTTCCCGCCATGAGAACAACCCCCTCTTGGGTCGGAGAGACGGTACGGAGCTCATTTTGGAGAGCCCCAGGCGCCGATGCGCAGGTCCTTCTCGCAAATTCGGAACTTCCATCCGACGCGTTTTATGTCCAATTTGCGGGACTTTTCCGAGAATCGTGTCAGGCGAGGCCGCGCCGTGGGTATGAGTTTGAACAGAGGACCCGGACGGGAGGATTGGGTATGTTCAGACGCAGCAAGACGACCGTGTTGAAGGAAAAGGAGATTGGGTATGTTCAGACGCAGCAAGACGACCGTGTTGAAGGAAAAGGCGACGAGCGGGAAAGACCTCGCCGTCGCGCTCGGCCAGGACAAGAAGTTCCGCAAGCAGCTGCTCTCGGCGATCGGCCACGGCGCCGTCGCGCGCCGTCGCGCGGCGAGCCGAATCGGCTTCGTCGCTGCCGTGAGCCGGCTCTCCGCCGATCAGAAGCTGCGGCGCGAGCTGCAGCAGATGATGGAGAACCTGCGGCGAGCCGTTACGCGCGCCGAGAAGAAGCGCAGCAACCGCCTACGCAACTCCGTGATCATCGTCGGTGCCGGCGGAGCCGTCGCTGCGATCCCGAAGTGGCGCAGGTGGCTGGTAGGCCTCGTCGGCGGCGGATCCAGTGCGCGCACGATCACCGAGTCGATCGAGGTCGGCGTGCCCGTCTCGACCGCGTACAACCAGTGGACGCAGTTCGAGGACTTTCCGCTGTTCATGGAAGGCGTCGACCACGTGCAGCAGCTCGACGACACGCGCCTGCACTGGGCGGCGACGATCGCCGGCAGGAAAGCGGAGTGGGACGCGAAGATCCTCGAGCAGCACCCCGACCGCCAGATCAGCTGGATCAGCGAAGACGGCAAGAAGACGCGCGGCACCGTCATCTTCGAGAAGCGCGGCGACTCGCAAACGGTGATCCGCCTCTCGATGAGCTATCAGGCGGAGGGACCGCTCGAGGCCGTCGGCTCGGCCGCCGGCCTCGACGAGCGGCGCGTGCGTGGCGATCTCGCGCGCTTCAAGGAGCTGATCGAGAGCCGTGGCACCGAGACCGGCGCCTGGCGCGGCGAAGTCTCAGCGGGGACGACCGAGCGGTAGCAAGCAGAGCGGGCCACGCGGACTTCTCCGCGTGGCTCTTCTCTCGCCAAGCCGATCGACCTGGCTACGGCTCCCTGGCCGCTGAGCCCGGGATTCAGGTGACCGGCGCGCGCAGCTTCGCGAGCAGCGACTGCGTCCGCGCGACGCCTATGAGATGCCCCTTCTCGGCGTACAGCGCCTCGGCGGCGGCGAGCGCCTCGGTGGCCTGTTCGCGCCGTCCGGCGAGAGTCAGAACCTCGGCGAGGTCGAGGCGCGCGTCGGCTCTGCAAACGAGCATGTCTGTCGAATCCGACAGCGCCACGGCGTCCCGCGCCAGCCGCTCCGCGTCCGCGTCGTCGCCACGGCGCGCGAGCACCTTCGACCGTACCTGGCGGATTAGCAGCTGCGTGATCACGTCGTCCGGGGCGCCGGACTGCTCCGCCACCTCCGTCCAGTGCCACGCGTCGTCGGTGCGGTCGAGGCGGTAGAGCGCCTCCGCGGCCTGACCGGCGAGCGTCGAGAGCCAGCCCCGCTCCCCGAGCTCCTCCAGCTGCGCGCAACCGGCGAGGGCGAAGTCTGCCGCGCGGCCGGGATCGCCCGCGTCCAGCTCGATGTCGCAAGCTTCCATCGCCAAGCCGGCCGCGAGCAGCCGCTGCCCGAGCTCCTGCGCACGCTCCAGCGCGGTCGCCCACAGCGCCCGCGCCTGTTCGAATTCGCCTCGCATGCCCTCCACACGCGCCCGCAGGTGCGCGACGACACCGGCCTCCCCCGCGAGCTCCGCGTCGTCGAACCACTCCAGAGCCTCGTGCACCGAGAACGGGCCAAAAACGTACCCCGAGGCCATCCAGTGCCGCGCCGTTCGCTCGACGCTCGCGTTGCCCGCGCGCTGCGCGTGTTCGCGCACGCGCTCCAGCGCCTCGTGCCGGGCGCCGAAACGGCAGGCATTGTGCTCGATGCGGGCAAGCGCGAACCAGGCGTCGGCGAGCCCGGCATCGTCGTGCGCGTCGGCGAAGACCCGCAGTGCGTCCTCGGCGAGCGGCCGCATGTCCTCCGCTGACTTCCCCTCGGTGACTTGGGCGACCGACGCTCGCGCGAGACGCGCGCGCAGCTCACGGCCGTGGTCGCCGCGGGCCAGTGCGCCGGCGATCAGCGCGTCGGCGTCCTCGAGCGCGCGGGCGAACTCGCCGGCGAGCATGCGCGCGCGAACGAGGTTCAGCCCCCGCTCGAGGGGCCATGCCTCGCTCGGGATCAGCTCGAGCGCACGGTGCAAGAGCGCGACGGCGGCGCCGGCGTCTTGGCGGGCGAACGCGCGGTCGCCGGCGGTGCCGAGCCGCTCCGCCGCGCGCTCGGCCAGCTGCGCCGTTCGGTCGTCGACCAGGCCGAGCTCGACCCGGTAGCGATGCGCTTGCTCGAGGTGGTAGCCGGCGATCTCGTCGAACTCGATCAGGTCGTCGGCGCGCTCGGCCAGCCAGTCGGCGAACCGCTCGTGCAGCTCGGCGCGCGCCGCCTTCGGCAAGCCGTCGTACGCGGCGTCGCGGATCAGCAGGTGGCGGAAGCGGAACGCGTCGTCGCCCGCGATCTGTGCGCGATCCGGGCGCACCAGCTCCTTGCGCACGAGCGCCATCAGCCGCCGCGGAACGTCGCGCTCGTCGGGCGCCAGCGCCTCGACGCTACCGCGATGGAAGACCTTCCCTTCGACAGCACCGCGCTCGAGCACGCCCCGTTCGGATGGGTCGAGCTGGTCGAGCCGTGCGGCGAGAAGCGCCCGGATCGTCGGCGGCACCACGACGCCGCCGCCGGGCGAGTCGGCGACCATCGCGAGCATCTCCTCGACGAAGAGCGGATTCCCCTCGGCCGCGTCCCCGATCCGGGCGCGCAAGGCATCGTCGATGTCGGCATCGCCGAGCAGCCGCTCGATCAGCTCGTCCGTCTCGGAGGGGCTGAGCGGCTCAAGCAGCACCGTGGTCGCGTTCAGTTTCCCTCCCGCCCAGGCAGGCCGCCGGTCGAGCAGCTCGGGACGTGCCAGACAGAGCACCAGGATCGGTGCTTCGCGGCTGCAGTCGGCAACGTGGTCGACCAAGTCGAGCAGTGTCGGCTCGGCCCAGTGCAGATCGTCGAAGACACACACCACGGGGGCGGCCTCCTCGAGGAGCTTCCGGAAGGCCCAGGCAATCTCTTCGGCGGCGGCCGGCCCGTCCGACTCCCCGAGGAGCGACGCGAGCGCGGCGGCGGCGCGGGGATCGGAAGGGCGCTGGGTGAGCTGCAAGACCATCTCCACGACGGGCCAGTAAGTGATCCCCTCGCCATAGGAGAGACAGCGGCCGCGCACGACCCGGGTGCCGTCGAGCGACGCGAGGAACTCGGCGCTGAGCCGTGACTTGCCGACTCCGGCGACGCCGAGAACGGTGAAGAGGTGACACGAGCGCTCCGCCACCGCTCGCTGCCACGCGTCCGCGAGCGCTCCCCCCTCTCGCTCCCGCCCGACGATCGGAACGTCGAAGCGCCGCGCGACCGCGGCACCAACAGCGACGAGCGGATACGCCGGCACGCGCTCGAGCTTCCCCTTCAGCTCGAGCAGGCGTTCCTCTCCCACCTCGACCGCGTCGCGCACGAGCCTCCGCGTCTCCGCCCCGATCAGAACCTCACCCGTCTCCGCCGCCTGCTCCAGCCGCGCCGCGACGTTGACCGCGTCGCCCGTCGCCAGCCGCTCCTCCGTGCCCGCGACGACTTCGCCGGTGTACACACCGATCCGTCCACGGATCCCGAGCTCCGGGAGAGCGTCGCGCATCTCGACCGCGGCGCGGCAGGCGCGGAGCGCATCGTCCTCGTGCACGGCGGGCACACCGAAGACCGCCATCACCGCGTCGCCGATGAACTTCTCGACGCTGCCGCCGTGCCGCTCGACGATTCCCTTCATCCGCTCGAAGTACCGCGCGAGCAGTGCCCGCAGTGCCTCCGGGTCGGTCGATTCGCCCAGCGCGGTCGAGCCGGCGATGTCGCAGAACAGCACAGTCACCGTCTTGCGTTGCTCCCGCGCCGGCGCGACGGGGAGCGCGGCCCCGCATTCGCTACAGAACTTCGTACCTGCGAGCGCTGCGCGACCGCAGCTCGTGCAAATCGTCATCCATCCAGGCTAGAACTCAATGACGCCGCGGGCAACGCTGCCGGGGCGCCCGGCATGCCAGCCCCCTGACCAAACGCCTACGCGGCTAGGACAGCTACATCTTTGATCACCGGGCTCGTCTTCGCGGCGTTGCTTCTGGCGCTCTACGGCGTGATGTTCGGGACAGGAGCCGACTGAGCGAACCGGGCCCTGCCCGAAATCGCGGCTATGCTGGATATGCGCGAAGAACCTTGCGCGGCGGCCGCTGAGGCTCCTAGCCCCTCTCCGACTCGCAAACACCTGGCCTGAGTGCGTCAGGAGAACTCGTTCCGAGATGAGGAGGACGGAGGTTTGCGGTACGTGAGCGGCGTTCGGCGCGACTCGGTACATCTCGAGCTGTTGCGGGCTCTAGACGCGGTCGCCGGAGGCGTCGCTGTTCCCGCGCGCGAGCTCGCCGAGGTGCTTGGCACCCCGGTTCAGTTCGTCAGTGCCAAGCTACGACCCCTCCGCAGCGCGGGTCTCGTCCTGAAGTCTTGGGGCGGCGAAGACTGCCCCGGTCGCGCCTACAGGATCAGCGAGGTGGGCCGGGAGTACCTCGCACAGGTCGATTCCGCGGCGAAGCGGTTGGTCGGAGCTCGTGGTGCCGGCGATCTCGCTTCCGAGTAAGGTTCCTTCAGGGGTCACTATGGCGATCGAACTCGACCTGAACGGGCGCAAGCTCACGCTTGACGAGGCAGTGGTGCGCGAGCTCCAAGCCAAATCAGCTGCCGGTGCAGGTTCGTCATCGACGCTGCGGGACCTCGCCTTCATGCTGGACCGCGCCCTCACCGAGGAGAAGCCGGTGACGCTTCAGCGCGCCGAGGCACGCGCCCTGGAGGGGCTGTTGAACGAAAGTCCGCAATAGCCTCTGCGTCCTAGGCTCGACGCGCGGCGGCTCGAAGCTCGTCGGCGACCGCCGTGCTGGTGAGGAGTAGGAGCAGCAGTCGCTCGTTCCGCGATCGCTCGCCGAGCAGGTGCGCCTCGACCTCCGGCAGCTTCGCCAGCACCTCTGGCGATACCGCGAGCATCTGCAGCAGCGGTTCGGCGCTCCCCGCGGGCACGCCGGCGGCGTCGAGCGCCGCGAGCGGGTCCGCAACGAGCTCGGCCCGATATGCGTCGTCGCTCGCCACGCGCTCGGCGAGAGCGACCAGCTCACGGATCTCCCGCTGCAGCCGCGACCCGAGCTCAGGCATCCCCGCGGCCTCGGCGGCAGCGACCGGATCGACGTCGAACTGCTGCCGGAATGACGGGTCGCGCTCGAGTCTGCGCCCGAGCTCGGTCAGGTCTCGATCCGTCAGCGTGGTTGCTTCGGCCACACGCTCACGCCGAAGGCCCATCTCCAACGGAATGCGCTGCGCCCTTCGGATCCACTCCAGCGGAGGGGCACGAAGCAGACGCAAAAGGCGCACAAGCCGAGCCTCGTCATAACGCGGCATCACTACATTCCGCGCGGACGGGGCGGACCGTATCCGCGCGCTGCGCAACTGCGTTCAAACGGTATGCACCGAAGCAGGCGAACGAAGGCGACGCTCCGCATGATCGAACGATGGCCGAAGCCGTCACCGCGTCTTGCGGCGCAGCTCCGGCTCGCGCGTACCGGGCCCTCGCAGGCGCTTGCGCGGCGCCTCTCGCGCTGAGGGCAGCTTCTCGAAGCGCTGGGCCAGGTCGCGCTGCCGGACGGTTCGCCTTCCTGATTCCGTCCGATTCGAGCAGGACCATTCGAGGAGATGTCCGGGCCTCGAACGATGCGCTGCCGGGAGTGCGGCCGCGACTCGCTGGATTCGCGCTGGTCGCCTCTGTGTCCGGTCTGCCACGAACGCCTCCACCATGAGCAGCGTCGTCAGCAAGTCCGGCCCCCCGCGCTCGAGAACTCGGCGTGGAATGATCCGGCGAAGCTCGACGCCGGACTCGAAGCGGCACTCGGTCCCGAACTGCCGTGAGCGGAATCGTCGCGACGGTGGGTCTCCTCCTGCTCGTCGTGATCGTTGCACTTGCCGCCGCCTCGTTTTTCCCACACCTGTTGGCAGCGGTTGTCACGCTCCTCGCGGTTCCGGTCGCAGTGCTGCTGTTTGCGCTGGTCGGCGTCCTTTACACAGTGTTCGCAATCGCAGCCCTCGCGATCCTGGCCGGCCTGATCCAGACGATCACCGACACGTTCGCGCTGCTTAGCGCTTCAAGCCGCAGGAATGCGCAACCGCCGGAGAGGTTCGGGTCGCGACCCGCGCAGACGCGCCGGTCCGAACGGTCGCGCATCGCAGCCTGATCGAAAGCCGGTCGCCCCTGAAAGGGCCGCCGGCCGGATGCCGGCGACCCCCAGCTAACTTCAGCCCAGGCTGGCCATCGCCGTCTTGCCGCGCTCCATGATCTCCTCGGGCGAGAGATCCTCCTTGTGCGTGGCGATCTGCCACTGGTGCCCGAACGGATCGGCGACCGAGCCGAAGCGGTCGCCCCAGAACTGGTCTTCGACCGGCATCGTCACCGTCGCACCCGCGTCCATCGCCTGCTGGACGACCTCGTCGACGTCCTCGACGTACAGAAAGACGCCCACGCTCGTGCCGCCGAGCTTCTTCGGCGGCTTCACGGTCGACTGCGGCATCGGATCGGCGAGCATCAGCACGGAGTCCCCGATCTCGAGCTCGGCGTGAGCGATCGTGTCGCCCGGCCCGGGCATGCGCATGCGCTCCTTCGCTCCGAACGCCCGCTTGTAGAACTCGATCGCCTGCGCCGCGTTGTCGACGGCGAGACTCGGGGTGAGGGCGTGATAGCCCTTGGGAATCGGTTTCGTCATGGTCCTCCCTCCTGCGGTAGTGATGACCACAGTTCCTATTCCCCTTCAGAGTTCTCCCACACTCGGTGTAGCCGCGCCGCCAATGATCCGACCACGCTGCTGAGCGTCGCAGCGATCGAGGAGATGACGCGCCGTGGAGCAGCGTCAGCTTGGTCGCTCATGCGCCGCTCTCTTTCGCAAAGTCGGGACTCCACCTGCGGTCTGTTTCCGCAATTTGCGGCTTTCCGGGGGAGGTTCGGCTGACCGTCGATTCCGCGCCTCCTCGCTCGTCACGTGGCCCCTTGATACGCCTACTTGACACCACCTGAGGCTCGGCTGGAGACTCGCTCGACCACGTCAGAAAGGAGGAGAGGAGCATCGCCCAGCCCGGTCGACGTGCGACTGGGTCTGTGAAATCGGGGCTTTGGAAGGGGGAGAGACAGTGCGTCGATTCACGCTATCGCTCGGGATCGTCGTCTCCGCGCTCGCGTTCGTTGCGCTCCCGGCGGCGCCTGCGGCGAATCCCGAGGTCAACCACTTCACGTTTTCGGACACGTTCTCCGACGACGACTTCTGCGGGACGGGCATGACGGTCGACATCTCCGTGGCAGGCCACGGCACGGAGTTCTTCGCACCGAACCAGCCCGTCGACTACCGGCAGACGATCGAGGGCAACGCCGTCTTCAGCAACCCGCTGAACGGGAACACCGTCATCAACCACTTCGCCAATACGTTCTCGGACTTGGTCATCTCAGGCGACCCTGAGGGGTTGCACGTCCACGAGTTCACCTTCAAGGGCTTGCCCGAGATGCTCCGCACCCAGAACGGTGGGGTGCTGATCCGTGACGCGGGTTACCTCATCTTCCACCAGACGTTCGACGGCGACGAGTTCATCAGCAGTGAGATCTTCGTCGACAAGGGACCTCATCCAGACGCCGAGAGCGACTTCGTGCTCTTCTGCGAGGTCATGACGAGCGCGTTGGGCCTGAGCTAGCAACGCTGCTGAGAGAGGACGCTGGGGCGGCTGCCGTTGAGTGGCCGCCTCCGCGCTCGGGCGCCGTAGTAGCGGCTGCTTGGGCGTCGGCGATCTCCCCGAACAGACAGTCCACTGTCCCGATCCGAGCGCCGGCCGGGAGTGCTTCCGCGAGGCACCGCACCTGCTCGTTGAATGCGGCCACCACCAGCACATCCGCGCGAACGCGGCACGGATCTGCTCGAGGCGCGCCCGCTCTCTTCCGGCCGGCCAGTCGCTCAAGCGGATCCTTCGCATCCAGAAATGATGGCTAGAAGAGCCCGAGCACGACCTTCAGCGCCTCGTCGACGTCGCGCAGCTCCGAATGAGCGAGCCGCCCGATACGGCGGCCGAACCGCGAAACGTCGAAGGCGCCGACCTGGTCCACGAGCACGCGCGTCCGGCGGCCGGAAAGATCCACCTCCGGCCGGAAAGCAGCCGGCACAGCCTCGGTCGACGTCGGGGCGACTACGACTGTCGAGAGTGCCGCGAGTTCGTCCCCCTGGACGACGACGGCATAGCGACGTCCGCGCTGTTCGTGACCTCGCCGCTCACGTGGAACGAACGCATAGACATCACCTCTCTGCACGGAGATCTTCCATCAGAGCTTGGACCTCTGCGATCTCGCGCCGGTCGTTCTCATCAGCTGCCACCCGGGCGGCATCCGTTGCGGCGATCTCGAGCTTCCGCCGCCGCGCCTCCGCGGTCAGCGCCGCGCGGATCGCCTCGGATCGGCTCGCCCCATTGCGCATCAGGAAGTGGAGCGCGCGCTCGGCGTTCTCATCAAGCCGAAACGAGATCGCCCGCTCTGCCATCTCCACGATTGTATCACATTTGTCATACAGCTCGGCGAGGCGACCAGGGTTCCGAAACCATTCGGAGCAGATCGGCGTGAGTCACCGCAACTCCCGGGCGACCTCGGCCGCGATCGCGCGCGCGAGCTTCCGCGTCCCGCGACCGGCTCGTCGGGGACCACGACGACGCGGTGGTGCGTCCTGCAGCCGCGGCGCCGGATGCCCGATCTCTGCGCTACTCCCTCAGTAGGCGGTAGCCGTCGCGCAAGAAGGGGGTGCGCTCGATCAACGACTTCACGTCCTCCGGGAGTACGGGACCTTCCTCGGTGACGATCTCGTCGATGAGCTCCGACGAGGTCGTGTCGCGCAGCTCCGGCTCGTCTTCCACGGTCGGTGAAGGAACGGGTCCGAGCTTCAGCAGCTCGCAGGCGACGACTGTCCGGACCCCTACGCGCTGCGCGGCCTCGGCAAGGGGGCGCGTCCCGATCTTGTTCCTGATCGAGCCGTCCACGTAGACCGTGTCCGCGCCGATGAGCACGAGGGAGGCCGTCTCGAGCGCTCGGCCCACGTCGTCATCCTCTACGACCTCCGCCTCGAGTCCCTCGGCGCGCAGATCCTCCGCAAGGCGCCGCCCCTCCTCGTATGGGGCCGACGCTGTGCAGAAGAGGCGCGCCGGTGGAGTGTGAAGGACGGCCTCGCGCACGGTGGCCGAGGCGGAATGGGTGAGAACGAGCGCATCCCGGAGCGAGGGCGCAAGGTGCACAGCGATCGAGGCCGCAGCGCGATCGCGGCTCGCGATCAGCGCGTTCCCTTCGTCGAAGACCAGACGTTGGAGCTCGTCGGGTGGCAAGTGCGACGCGGTGTGCGCGGATGCCACGAGGCGCCCGACGGCGTGCGTGATCGCCCCCATGGCCGGCCGGGCCGCGGCCAGCTCGCTGCCGGCATCGAGCAGTCGTTCCAGCAGCTCGGCGGTCGACGGCGCGGGCTCGGCCGTCACCTCGAGGAGGGCCTCGACCGCGCGCCGGGCCATCCAGCTGCCTCCGTGAATGCGGTCGGAGCGGAGCTCGTCGACCGTCTCGGAGAGCGCGGCCACGCAACGATTCTTACAGGCTCAATGCTGCAGGCGAGCTTGCTGGTTCCGAGGGCTAGCGTGCTGTGCGCCGACGCGCCTCTTCCTGTTCGCGCGCTTTCGCCTCGTGGTACGCGATTCGCTCCTGAGCCATCCGCTGGTGTTTGTCGCGACGCGCGCGATCCTCATCGGTCATCTTCTGGGGCTTGCGCTTCGCCATCGTCGTCCTCCAACACCTCCCGGATCATTCGCACGTCCGCTTGGATGTCTCCAAGCAGACCCATGATAGTGGCCACGTCGCGGTGCTCGATCGGCGGCTCCAAGCTGTGAACAGTCTTGCTGCGCATCGCGATCGCGCAAGGCGCTCTTACAGACATGCCGCTCAGGGCGCCGCAGTAGCGGCTGCTTGAGCCTCGGCGATCTCAACGAACAGGCAGAGCGCATTTGCCATCCGCATCTGCTCGATCGACCGGCAGCCGACCTCGAGCAGCTTTGGGCTCGCGACGACATAGGCCAGGCACTTCGCGCGCGACACGGCGACATTGAGGCGATTGCGCGAGAGCAGGAACTCGAGATTGCGCGGTACGTCCTCGCCGCTCGATGTCGCCATCGAGAAGAAGACGACCGGTGCCTGCTGCCCCTGGAACTTGTCCACCGTGCCGATCCGAGCGCCAGGCGGGAGCGCTTCGACAAGGCAGCGCACCTGCTCGTTGAACGGCGCCACCACCAGCACATCTGCGAGGCGTAGCGGTCTGGTCACGCCATCCGTGTCGGTCCACTCCTGCCCGAGCAGCCGGTCGATCTCCGCGCGCACCCGCGCCGCCTCTTCGGGCGACGAGCGACGGTTGCCCGCGTGCTCGACCGGAAGGAAGCGCAGGCCCATCCCGGCCGCGGTCGACTGGAGTTCGCAACCCTCTGCCGCCTCGAGCCGGCTCTCGTAGAACGCATCGGAGACATAGCGGCAGACGCCCGGGTGCATTCGGAACGAGCGCTCGAGGAACAGCCCGCGGTCCTCCGGAATCGTCTGCTCGTCGCCGAGCAGGTGGACGAGCACCGACGCTCCCGAGCCGCCCGGATGCGTTCCCTGCGACACCTGCGCGAGCTGGAGCGGGTCGCCGAGGAGCACCAGCGTCCGCGCCGAGGTCGCCAGCGCCAGCGCATCGGCAAGCGAGGCCTGGCCCGCCTCGTCGATGAACAGGTAGTCGAGCTGCTGGTCCAGCTCCGGCCGCGCGAACAGCCACGCGGTGCCGGCGAGCACGCGCACTTCGGGATCGAGAAACGGGTCGATGTCCTCGCGGCTCTCGATCGGCCCGCGCTCGTAGACGGACTCCGGGTTGCCGCCGCTGCACTTCTTCAATGTGGGCACG
>WNGB01004777.1_pt1 | contig 20461 bp, 18 predicted proteins | sample 5400681 | NCBI WGS metagenome assembly WNGB01 (sample SAMN13153367, study PRJNA577476) | soil metagenome | isolation source: 115 cm soil or saprolite under grassland replicate 2 | place: USA:California | collected 2016-06-15
CGCGCGGCCGCGTGACGATGATCGTCATCCTCGAACAGCCGCCGCTCGCGGCCTATTTCGGCCGGACGCTCTCGGCCTCCACCGGCGCCCGCCGCCTGGACGTCCACTCCGCGGCCTCGCGCGCGTACCTCGCCAGGCTCGACCGGCTGCAGACCCGCGCCGTCGCGCAACTCCGCCGGGCGATCCCCCAAGCGACGGTCACGCGCCGGCTGACCGTGATCCTCGACGCGCTGACGGTCGAGCTGCCCGTCAAGCAGCTGCCCAAGCTCTACACGCTGGGCTTCGTGAACGAGGTCTACCCGAGCACGCGGTTCACCCTCAACCTCGACGACAGCCCGGGGCTGATCGGCGCAACTGCGTTCTCGAGTGCAACCGGCGACACGGGCCAGAGCGTGAAGATCGCGGTCGTCGACGACGGGATCGACCAGACGAGCACGTTCCTCGATCCCACCGGGTACACGTTCCCGGCCGGCTTCCCGCGCGGCCAGCTCGCGTACACGACGACGAAGGTGATCGTGGCCCGCTCGTACCCGGGCCCGGGATCGGGCAAGGCGGGTCAGCTTCCGCTCGACCGCAAGACCTCGTTCCACGGCACCCACGTCGCGGGGATCGCCGCGGGGGACGCCGGCACGACCGCACCCGCCGGCCCCGATCACCCCGAGGTGCACGGGCTCTCAGGGGTCGCTCCGCGGGCGTGGCTCGGCAGCTACCGGGTGTTCAACGTCCCGACCCCGGTCGGCAACAGCGCGTACACGCCGCAGATCGTTGCCGCATTCGAGGACGCGGTCTCCGACCGGATGGACGTGATCAACTTCTCCGGCGGGGGGCCGATGAACGACCCCGCCAACGACGCTCTCGTCGAGGCCGTTCACAACGTCTCCGAGGCGGGCGTCGTCCCCGTGATCGCGGCGGGCAATGACCGCGACGACTTCGGCCTCGGCAGCGTCGGGGCGCCGGGCACGGCGCCGGAGGCGATCAGCGTCGCCGCCGTCTCGAACTCGCACGTCTTCGCCCCTGCGCTGACGGTGTCGGCGCCGGCGGGCCTGCCCCAGATCCCGTTCAACCGCGGCGCGAGCCCCACGCCGGTGGCCTGGGGCGTGATCGACGAAAAGCTCGTCGATGTCGGCGCGATCGTCGGGACGGACGGCAAGCCCGTCGACCGCTACCTGTGCGGCCCGGGGAAAAACCTCGAGGCACCTGCCAGCACACTTCCGTCAGACTCGCTGAGCGGGTCGATCGCGCTCGTCTCGCGCGGGTACTGCAGCTTCGTCTCGAAATCGCTGCGGGCGAAAGCGGCCGGGGCCGAGGGCATCGTGTACGTCGACAACCGCCCGGGCGAGGCAAACAGCGTTCCGGTCCAGGTCGCGCTTCCGGCCGGGATGATCGCCGACGCGGACGGCGCACGCCTGCGCGCGGCGATGGCCGCGACGGGCGGTCAGGCGACGGTGCGCATCGGCCGCGATCCGCTCGAGATCGAGACCGGCCGCGGCGGCACGCCCACCAGCTTCTCCTCCGCGGGCCTGACGCCGTTCGGCCACGACCTCAAGCCTGACCTCTCGGCCCCTGGCGGCTCCATTCTCTCCTCGACCCTGCGCGAGACGATCGGGGAGCCGTTCGCGGTCTTCGACGGGACGAGCATGGCCGCACCGCACGTCGCCGGGGCTGTGGCCCTGCTGCGTCAGCGCCATCCGGCCTGGAGCGCACCGCAGGTCAAGTCGGCGCTGATGTCCACGGCCGGGCCCGCCTGGGGAGACACGAGCCGCACCACGGAGGCCTCGGTCCTGCTCGAGGGCGCCGGACTGGTCAACGTCGGCCGCGCCGACAATCCCCTGGTCTTCACCGACCCGTCGTCGCTGTCGTTCCATGACCTGAACGTCAACCGCGGCTCGTCCTCACGCCCACTGCTCTCGACGATCACCGACGCGGGGGGCGGCGCCGGAACCTGGCAGGTCGAGCTCAGGCCGCAATCGGCCACGGCCGGAACGCAGATCGACCTTCCCGCCTCGATCACGATCTCGCCCGGCGGCGACGCACTGCTCACCGCCGTCGCGCGCGCCTCGGCCTCCGCCCCGGCCGGCGACGACTACGGCTTCATCGTGCTCCGGAAGGACAATGTGACCCGGCGCATCCCGTACGCCTTCACCGTCGAGCGCCCGGGCCTCGAGTCCGTGCCGGCCGTGAAGCTCCAGTCGCTCCAGATCGGCGACACGCGGTCGGGAGCGAGCAGGGCGAACGTCTACCGCTGGCCGGCCGCCCCGTTCGGCCCGCCGCCGAGCTACGTCGGGCCGCCGACGGACGAGGACGGAGCCGAGCAGCTCTTCGTGACCAACCTCGCCGAGCCGGCGGTGAACATGGGCGTCTCCGTCGTCCTCCAGACCGGCAACTCGCTGATCGACCCGTTCTTCCTCGGCTCGCGTGACGAGAACGACGTCACCGGCTACACGGGCACGCCCGTCAACGTCAACGGCTACCTCTTCCACTACAAGGCGGACGTCCAGGCAGCGGGCATCCAGTACCCGCGCCAGGGGCAGTACTACGTCGCCGTCGACTCCGGTCACAGCGACTTCACCGGCACGTCGCTCGCGGGCCGCTACGTCCTGCGCGCCTGGCTGAACGACGTCAGCCCGCCGGTCGCGGCGATGATCACAACGACGGTCGCCGCCGGCCGGCCGACGATCGTCGCGCGGACGCTCGACCTGCAGTCGGGCGTCGACCCGCTCTCGCTGGTGATCGCCTACGGCCGGACTCTGGTCGGCGCCGCCGCCTACGACCCGATTTCCGGGATCGGGATCTTCCCGCTGCCGCCGGCCGCGACCGCGCTGAAGCCGGGCAAGACGCCGCTGATCTTCGTCGCCGGCGACTTCCAGGAGGACAAGAACGTCGACCAGGCCGGCGAGATCAGCTCGATCCTGCCGAACACGACGTTCGTGCCCGTGAAGCTGGACGTGGTGAACCATCCGACCGTGACCTGGCTCGCTCCGAGCGCCGGCGAGTGCACAGCGGCGCGGACGCGCCTGCTCGTGGTCGCAAGCGCGACGAAGAAGATCCGCCACGTGCAGTTCTTCGTCGAGGGCAAGCCGATCGCCACGATCACGCGCGGCGCCGCCGGCCTCTACTCCACGACCTGGGCGCCGAAGGGCCTGGCGCCGGGCCGACACGGGCTCCAGGCTGTCGTCGAAGACGCCGGCGGTGCGACCCGCACGGCCGACATCAGCGTGAAGGTCTGCCCCAAGAAGAAGTAGCCTCGACTGGCATGGACGAGCGCGTGGCCGTGATCACGGGCGGCTCCAGCGGGATCGGCGCGGAGCTTGCCCGCCTGCTGGTGACCGACGGCTGGCGGTGCGTGCTCGTCGCCCGCAGCGAGGCGCGGCTGCGGGAGGTGGCGGAGGTGCTCGGAGCTGAGCCGGAGGTCTGCGATGTCGGCGACCGCGCGGCGGTCGAAGGGCTTGCCGCGCGGGTCATGGAGCGACATCCACGCATCAAGCTGCTCGTCAACAACGCGGGCGTTCCCGGGAGAGCAGACTTCCTCGCGGGCGATCCCGAGCGGATCGAGAACGTGATGCGCATCAACTACCTGGGCGGCGTGTGGTGCCTGCGCGCCTTTCTACCGGCGCTCGAGGCAGCAGCGCCTGCCGACGTCGTCAACGTGGTCTCTGTCGCCGGCACCGTGGTGATGCCGCCCTCCGGCCCGTACGGAGCGTCGAAGCACGCGCAGCTCGCCTTCTCGCGCGCGACGGCCGCTCAGCTGCGTGGGCGCGGGATCAACGTGCACACCGTGCTGCCCGGCTTCGCCGAAACGCCGGGGTTCCCGCAGCGGGGCGTGATCCCGAAGGCGCTCGAGTGGACGATCATCGGCCCGGAGCGCATCGCCCGCTCCATCGTCGCCGCCGTGCGCCGCGACCGGCGCGAGAGCTTCGTGCCCTGGTGGTACCGGCCGGTCGCCCTGCTGCAGGCGGTCACGCCGTCACTCGTCGCGCGCGCCCTCTCGCGCGGCAAGTACGGCGGGCCCGGCGCCGTTTAGAGCTGCCAGCTGCCGTCGCGGAGAACGGGAACGCGGTCGCCGTCCCGAGTGATCCCGGTGACTGTGACGTCGTCGCCGCCGATCATGAAGTCGATGTGGATCGAGCTCCGGTTCCGTCGCAGCCGGTCTTCTTCGGACAACCCCTCGTCAAAGCCGTCGCCGATCGCGATGTGGCTGGCGGCATTCTCGTCGAGCAGCGTGTCGTAGAAGACGGTGCCGAGCCGGCCGATGCGGCCTTCGCGGTCGACGAGCGCGACCTCGCCGAGCCGCGCGGCTCCGTCGTCGAACGCAGTCCTGGCGCGCATCACGCCGGCACCCTGCTCGGCGTCGATCTCGACGGCGCGGCCGCCCTCGAATCTGACCTCGAGGCCGCGGATGATCGTCCCGTCGGCGAGGACGAGCGGCTTCGTCGAGCGGACCCGGCCGTCCGCCCGCTTGGGGTCGGGGGTCGCGTAGACCTCTTCCGTCGGCAGATTGGCGAGATGCACGATCCCGTCCACGGTCTCGTCACGCGCGGCTTGGAACGTGGAGGTGGGGAGCAGCCCGATCGTCAGGTCTGTGCCGGCGCCCTCGAAATGGAGCGCGTCGAAGTGGCGCTCGTTCAGTCGCGCGGCTGCCGCGGACAGCGCGTCGGCGCGCTCCCCCCACGCCGCGACCGGGTCCGGCTCGTCGAGCCGGCACACGTGCGCGACCTCCTCCCAGAGCCGGTCGAGAGCCTCGTCGGGCGGCAGGTCGGGATGGACGAGCCGCGCCCACGGCTCGGTGGGGCACGGCACCACCGTCCAGTTGGTCGTCCGGTCGGAGATCACGCTCAGGATCTCCTTGATGAACGGAAGCTGGTCGCGGCCGGCGCGTTCGGGATCGAGGTCGTCGAGCAGCCCGGTCGTGGTCGGCCCGGCGAGCGAGATTCGTGCCGCGTGCTGCTCGCTCAGCGCCAGCATTCGGTGGGCATACCAGGAGGGAACGAACGGCAGGCTCTCCTCCTCCGCGAAGGCGATCCGAGCGCGCTTGACGTACGGGTCGAAGTACCACACGTCCACGAACGACGCACCCCGCTTGTACGCGCTCTCAGCGACCGCGCGGGCAAGCTCGTACTGCCCGTGATCGGCCCCGACGGTGACGATCTGCCCGGGCTGCACGTTCGCGCCGAGGGCAACAGCGATGTCGGCGAGGCGCGCGGTGAGGTCCGCCCGGTCCACCGGCGCAGCTTACGTGCGCGGCTCCGGCCTGGCCGCCAGATACCAGCCGGCCAGCGCCGTGTAGCCGGGCGGCGCAAGAGCGGCGGCTCGGTCTCTCGCTTCCCCCGTGCAGCCCGCGAGGTCGAGGTAGCGGTCGAGGTCGCGCCGCTCCTCGGCGAACTCGGTTCGCGTGACGACCAGGTCGTTCGCCTCGAGCAGCAACCGCACGTCCACGTCCGCGAGCAGACGCTCGTGCGAGGAGTCGCGGGCACGCTCGAAACGGTCGACGTCGAAGGCGACGAGGGGGTCGATTGGCGCGATCTGGTCGATGACGAGCACGCGGCCGCCGGGCCGGGTGAGCCGCGCGAGCTCGGCGACCACGAGCTCCGGGCGGTGGACATGGTGCAGCGTCCGGGCGCAACCGGTGATGTCGAACGAGGCGCTCTCGAGCTCGAGCCTGGTTGCGTCCCCCTCGACGAAGGCGACGTTCGGGAACGGCCCCGCCCGCGCGCGTGCCTCCGCCAGCAGCTCCGGCGAGCGGTCGACGGCCACCACCTCGCGGACGTGCGGCGAGAGCGCGAAGGCGAGCGCGCCGGTGCCCGTGCCCGCGTCGAGAGCGCGCTCGTCCCCCGACGGCTGGACGAAGCCCCGAACGTGCTCGGTCAGGTCGGCGCGCCGGCTCTCCTCGAGCTCGGCGAGCTGCGTGGCCGTCCTACTCCAGCGATCGCCTGACAAGTTCTTCCGCCTCGTCCCGGGTAGAGATCGTGCCCGCCGCGCGCTCCTCGGCGATCAGCTCGAGCAGCCGCCCGACCTCCGGGCCGGGCGGGATGCCGAGCTCGTCGCCGCGTAGAAGCGGCTCGGCCGGCTCCTCTTTCCGCGCCTGCTCGACGGCACGAGCGAGCTTCGGCGCACCGACGAACGCGAGCGCCTCGAGCGCCCACGGTTCTGTCGCCCGCCGAAACCGGTAGATCGCGCGCGGGGAGTCGTCGACGGGCATCTCGGCACGCAGCATGGTGGCCACGAAGCGGCGCAGGTCGTTCGAGATCGGGAACCGCTTCAGGCTCTCGCGGAACGTCACCGCCAGCCTGAACCACGGCGAGTCGAATTCGCGGAGTCGAGGATCGGGCCGGCCGCCGAGCGGCTCGAGCAGTCCTAGCTCGGCCAGGCGCTCGAAGCCTCCGGCCGACAGTCGCGCAAGCTCGTCGAGGATGCGTTCGCCCGCAGGCCGGCCGGCGCGACCCGCCCTCGCCCGCACGAGCTCCTCGGCCGCCGGGTCGAGCCGGAAGCCGAGCTCGTCCTCGAGCCGCACCGCGCGGAAGAGCCGCACGGGGTCGTCGTCGAACACGCGCTCGGAGACGGGGCGAAGGACACGGCGCTCGAGGTCCGCCCGGCCGCCGAACGGATCGAGCGGCTCGCCGCCGGCAAGCGGTACGGCCATCGCGTTCACCGTGAAGTCACGGGCAGCCAGGTCGCGGTCGATCGAGCCACCCTGAAGTGGCGAGAAGTCGACCGTGCGGCTTCGGTCAACGACCACCCGCCATGCGCCGAACTGCGTCGAGAGCGGGAAGACAGCGTCCCCGCAGCGGCGCATAAGGGCCCGGGCGGCCCGCTCCGGCTCGCGGCAGGCGATGTCGAGGTCGAAGACCGGCCGGCCGAGCAGCTCGTCCCGGACCGCGCCGCCCACGACCCAGGCGTCCTCGCGCGCGAGCACGGCCTGAACCTCCTCTTGCAGGCTATGCATCGACAACGGCGCGGTATGCGCGCTGCGGGCTCGAGTTGATCCCACAGGCCAGCTCATAGGTGATCGTCCCGGCGACCCGCGCGTGCTCCTCGGCGAGCAGACCGTCGCCGATTACGGTCACGGGCGTTCCGACGGGGAGTTCGCCGGGCAGCTCGACGGTGAAGGAATCCATCGAGATCGTCCCGACAACGAGCCGGAGCTCGCCGCCGACGAGCACCTGCGTCCCCGTCAGGTCGCGGCGGAAGCCGTCGCCGTAGCCCACGGGCACGATCCCGATCCACGTCGGCTGCCCGGCGAGGAACGTCCGCCCGTAGCCCGTACTCTCGCCCGGCTGTAAAAGGCGTACCTGGGCAAGCTCGCTGCGCCAGCTCAGCACCGGCTCGAGACTGTCCCCGCCGGGGTCGGTGCCGAAGGGCGACAGGCCGTAGAGCGCGATCCCGCAGCGCGCCGCGTCGAAGCGGGCGGAAGGGATCCGCAGGGCCGCCGCGCTGTTTGCGATGTGCCGGAGATACCCTGGGTACGGGGCCGTCGCCTCGCGAAAGCGCTCGATCTGCTGCTCGGCGAAGGCGTGGTCGGAGTCGGCAGTTGCGAGGTGCGACATGAAGCCGACGAGCTGGACCGGCGGAGCGAACAGCTCGGAGAGGCCGTAGCGACCCATCCCGGTATCGAGCTTCAGGTGCAGGCCGATGTCCTCGGGCAGCGGCCCGTCGTCCGAGACCACGAGCTCGAGTCTCGCCTCCCGCGCCTGGCCGATCTCCCGGTTCGAGGCCGGTCCCATGACGACGATGCGCGTGGTCGGGAACTCCGGACGCAGCACGAGCGCCTCCGCGACCGTGGCGGTGCAGAGCCCGGTCGCGCCGGCACCGAGCGCGCCGCCGGCCGCGTCGACCGCGCCGTGGCCGTAGCCGTCGGCTTTGACCACCGCCCACAGCTCGGCGCCGCCCAGGGCGGCGAGGAGTGTCTTTGCGTTCCGGCGCACTGCGCCGATGTCGATCGTCAGCTCGGACCTGGCTATGACCGCCTCCAATTTCTCGCCGGCTCCGACACGTAATCCTCCCCGTTACTCGAGCGCGGCCGGGAGCAGCGCCACGACGTCCGAGGCGACCAGCCCCCGGGCGGGACCACGCCTGGCGGCGACGTCGCACGCGACCGAGGCAGCCGCAGCGGCGACCTGCGCCTCGACGCCCTTGGCGAGGAAGGCGGCGGTCACACCGGTGAGCACGTCACCCGTGCCGGCCGTCGCGAGAGACGGCGGGCCGCCGTCTGCGACGAGGAGGCCACTGCCCGGAGCAGTCACGAGCACATCGGCGCCCTTCAGCAGGCAGACGCAGCCGAAGCGCTCGGTCGCCTCCTGCACAGCCTGGAGACGGTGCGCGGCCACCCACGACGACTCGCGGCCGAGCAGTCGCCCGAGCTCACCCTCGTGGGGTGTGAGCACCGTCGGAGCCGAGCGCTCGAACGGCTGGAGCTGGAAAAGCGCGTCCGCATCGACGACGGCTGGCAGATCGGTCGTCTCGAGCAGCCGGCGGACGAGCGCCTGCCGCTCCTCGGAACGGCCGAGCCCCGGCCCGAGCGCGAGCGCGGAGTGACGCGGAACCGCCTCCACAGCCTCCTCCAGCGGTCGCTTCACCGCCTCGAGGACGCGCGACTCGATCACCGGCAGCGACTCGCGCGGCGCACACACGGTCACGTAGCCGGCATCCGCCCGGAACGCCGCCGTCGCCGCCAGGCAGGCGGCGCCCGTCATCCCGGGCGCGCCGCCGACGACGAGCACGGCGCCGGAGGTGTATTTGGTGTCCTGCGGCCGCTTGCGCGGGACGAGCCCGAGGATCTCTCGCGTGACCAAGCGCGCCTTCGTCACACGCGGTTCCAGCCCGATGTCGGCGACCACGACCTCGCCCACGTGGAACCGCCCCGGCGCGACCTCGAGCCCGACCTTCCTGCCGTGCATGGTCACCGTCACGTCAGCCCGCACCGCCGCCCCGGCGATCTCGCCCGTGTCGGCGTTCACGCCGGACGGCAGATCGACCGCGACGACCGGCGCGCCGGACGCGTTCATGCGCTCGATCAGCTCCGCCGCGTCGGGCCGGGGCTCGCCGTGGAAGCCCGTGCCGAAGAGCGCATCGATCAGGACGTCGCCCTCGAGGCCCTCCTCCGCGGTGCGTCCTGCCGCGCGGAGCACCTCGAGCGCGATCCGCCCGTCACCCCCGTTGGCGCCCCCGCCGCAGACGGCACCGAACGTGCGGGCCTCGGGGAACCGGCGCAACGCTTCCTCCGCGACCGCGCGTCCTGCGCGCTGCATGAGCTCCGAGACCTCGTGCCCCGCCTCGGCGGCCTTCATCTCCTCGGCGGTGTAGAGCGGCTCGAAAGGGGTCAGGTCTTGCAATCACACACCTCCGGCAGGCTTGGTATGGGATTGCAAGACCTGACCCCAAACGCACACCGCGGCCGCGAGCTCGCGGGAGTGCGTCATCGAGAGGTCGAGCCGGCCCGCGCCGGCCCGCTCGGCCCAGGCGGCGACCCGACCGGAGAGGTGGACATCCGGCTTCGGCCGGCCGACGATCTCGACGTCGCGCCAGGCAAACGCCCGCGCGACGCCGAAGCCGAGCGCCTTGCCGACCGCTTCCTTGCCGGCAAACCGGGCCGCGTAGTGCTGGGCCGGGTTCGGCCGTGATTCGCAGTAGCTGCGCTCGGCGGCAGTGAAGCAGCGCTCGCGAAACGACGGATACCGCTCGAGCGCGCGACGGACCCGCTCGATCTCGATCAGGTCGACGCCGACGTTGGCGATGTTCATGGGCCGGCCCCCGGCCCATGAACGTGGGGAGGGGTCCGAGGGGAACCGGGAGGTTCCCCTTCCAAGAAGGGGGCTCGCGGGGGAAACATGGTTTCCCCCGCGTGGTCCCCCACGGGAGCGAGCCGGAGGCGAGCGACGTTCACGGCAGCTGCTCCAACCACTCCGGCAGGTACGCGATCGAGCTGACGACCGCATCCGGGACGACGGTGGTGCGCTCGAGCTGGTCCGGCCGGAACTTGCCGGTGCGAACGAGGACGGTCTTCAGGCCGTAGCGCTGTGCGCCGGCGATGTCGGACTCGAGGTCGTCACCGACCATCCACGTCAGGTCGGGCTCCGCGTCGAGCGCCGCCAGCGCAGCCTCGAAGTAGGCGGGACTGGGCTTCCCGAGCACGGTCGCCTCCACGCCGGCCGCGTACTCCAGCCCCGCGACGAACGCGCCGGAATCGAGCAGCGGGCCACGCGAGGTCTGCCACCACTGGTTCTTGTGCAAGCAGTAGAGGTCGGCGCCCTGCTCGAGCTCCGCGAACGCCCGCGCGAGGTTCATGTAGCTGAAGACTCGCCCTGTCTCCTCGGTTTCGTCGGCCCCTCCGAGCAGAACGGCCTCAGCGCCTTCCCCGACGAGCTCGATTCCCTCCAGGTCGTCGACGACGGCCGCGATCACGAGGGCGAGCACGCGCTTGCCCGCGAGCGCCCGCGCGGCGGCCACGGCGGTCGTCTGCAACTCGGAGTCGTCGAGCTCGAGCCCGTACCCGCGCATTTCCTCCGCCAGCATCGCGCGCGACCGGGTCGTGTTGTTCGTCACGAACCGCAGCCGGTGTCCCTGCCGGCGCAGCTCCGCCACCGCCTCCATGGCCCCCGGGATCGGCTGGCCCGACACGTGGAGAACCCCGTCGATGTCGACCAGAATGGCAGCCATGGCCGCCGAGTCTATTCTGCCCGCGTGGCTTCGCCACGTGAGGCAGGGCACCGGCCGCGCGGAGGCAACACCGCCGCGACCGGCTTTCGCGTGACCCGCTCGGTGACTCTCCCCGTGGACGAGATCGAACTGCGCTTCTCGCGCTCCAGCGGCCCCGGCGGCCAGCATGCGCAGCGCTCGGAGACGCGCGTCGAGGCGATCTTCGACGTCGAGGCCTCGTCGGCGCTCACGCCCGTCCAGAAACGGCGCGTGGCCGCGCGTACCGGGCCGGTTCTGCGCGCCGTCGCCCAGGACGAGCGCAGCCAGTGGCGGAATCGAGAGCTCGCGGTCGAACGGCTCGTCGAGCGGCTGCGCGAGGCGTTGCGGGTGGAGCGTCGGCGCAAGCCGACGAGCCCGACGGCGGCGTCCCGGCAGCGGCGCCTGGACGATAAGCGCCGGCGGGCCGAAACGAAGCGTCTGCGCCGGCCGCTCACGTAAAGGGTGTGTAAGAACCGGCGGGTATTGGGAACGTGGTCGCGTAGTCTGTCCCGAGCCTGACCCGACGCCCAAGGAGTCTCACCTAATGCGCTTTCGCATGATCCCTGTCACGGTCGCCTGCGCCCTCGCGGCGCTGATCTTCCCCCTCATGGCCTCTGCAGAGCCGCGGATGCTGATCGGCTTCCAGGACGATCCCAGCCTTCGCTGGCGCGACGACCGGCTCGGCGTCTTCGACGTGGCGCAGCAAGCGAACGCCGGCATCGTGCGCACGACCGTCTACTGGTCGCGAATCGCCGAGAAACGGCCGGCCACCGCGACCAATCCGTTCGACCCCACGTACCGCTTCGACGACCTCGACGAGTTCGTGCGCAACGCCGGCCTTCACGGCATGGAGGTGATGCTGACGATCTGGGGCACGCCGTCCTGGGCCAACGGCGGGAAGGGTCAGAACTACGCACCCACCAACATGGCCGACATGCAGAACTTCGCGCGTGCGGTTGCAACGCGCTACTCCGGCCGCTTGCGGAGCTATCCGTTCGTGCGCTACTACACGATCTGGAACGAGTCGAACCTCGGGCAGTTCCTCTCGCCGCAGTACGACTCCAAGGGCAAGCCGATCGCGCCGGCGATCTACGCGAGGATCTACCGCGCGGCCTACGCGGGGATCAAGGCGGGCAACGCCCGTGCCCTCGTCGGGATCGGTGAGACCTCGGCGCGTGGCCGCGACCGCTTCCTCGGCAAGGCGGGTACGCAGGAAACGGAGTCGCCCGGCAGGTTCGCGAAGCTGCTCTCCGAGCAGAAGCCCGCGCTTCAGTTCGCCGCCTGGTCGCACCACCCGTACTCGACCTCGCCGAGCCAGCCACCGACGCAGAAGGTTCGCTGGCCGAACGTCGCGCTGACGCAGCTGCCGAAATTCGAGGACGAGCTGAAGAGCCTGTTCAAGCGCAAGTCGGTGCCGATCTGGATCACCGAGTACGGCTACGAGACGAAGCCGGGCGAGCCGCTCGGGGTCACCCTCAGCCAGCAGGCCGCCTATGCGCGTCAGGCGCTGAACATCGCCGCCGGCAACCCGGACGTGCAGATGTTCATCTGGTTCATCCTGCGCGACGACCCGACGAGCGCATGGCAGAGCGGTCTCCTCGAGCGTAACGGGACGAGGAAGCCGGCGTTCAACACGTTCGCTGCCCTCGCGGCCCGCTACGACGGGCGCAACCCGCAGATCGTCGTCAGGGCCGGCGTGGCGAACCCGCTCATCCGCTTCTCCGCGATCGAGCTCTGGTCGCGCTCGGGCGCCGGCGCCAAGGTCGGCATGACGATCGCGGTCTACGACGGTCGGAGAGTGATCAAGACCGCCCAGCCCGTCGCCACGATGGGACTGGACGGCTGGGTCTCGTTCCGAGCGCCGCTGAAGACGGTCAAGGGCCACAACTACCAGGTGACGATCGAGGCGGGCGACGTGCACGGGAACCAGGTCAACCGCTCCGTTCTGATCCGGGTCCCCGCTACGGGGATCCCCAAGTAGGTCTGCGCGCCCGGGGCGGGAAGCGATCCTGCCCCGGGCCGCCTACTCGACGGTGACCGTCTTCGCCAGGTTCCTCGGCTGGTCCACGTTCAGGCCGCGGAGCCGCGCGATCCGGTAGGCGAGCAGCTGCAGCGGGATCACGGCCAGGGCGGCCTGGAGATAGGGGTGTGTCCGCGGCACGTAGATCACGTCGTCCGCGTGATGCTGGATGTCCTCGTTCCCGTCGGTCGCGATCGCGATCACCTTCGCGCCACGAGCCCGCGTCTCCTGGATGTTCGAGACGACCTTCTCGTAGACGTGTGAGTCGGTCGCGACGCAGACCACCGGTGTCTGCTCGTCGAGCAGCGCGATCGGCCCGTGCTTCATCTCACCCGCCGAGTACGCCTCCGTCGGGATGTAGGAGATCTCCTTCAGCTTCAGCGCGCCCTCGAGGCAGACGGGCAGCCCGATATGCCGGCCGAGGTAAAGGAAGAACGGCTTGTCGTAGTGGCGCTGCGCCACCTCCTCGATCGGGTGGTTGCCGTCGAGGAACTCGGCGATCTTGTCGGGCAGCGCCTCGACCTCGGCCAGCAGCGTGCTGATCTCCTCCTCGGGCAGGGTCTTGCGCACCTCGGCCAGCTTCAGCCCGATCAGGTAGAAGAGCGCCACCTGTGCGGTGAACGTCTTCGACGCGGCCACGCCCATCTCGAGGCCGGCGCGGGTGTACAGCACCGACTCGACCTCGCGCGCGATCTGCGTGCCCATCATGTTCGTGATCGCGAGCGTGCGCGCCCCGGACTGGCCGGCGAGCCGCATGGCGGCGAGCGTGTCGGCGGTCTCGCCCGACTGAGAGATGCCGATCACGAGCGTGTCCTTGGAGAGCACGGGATTGCGGTAGCGCCACTCGCTCGCGATGTCGGGCTCAACGGGGATCCGGGCCCACTCCTCGATCACGTAGCGGCCGACGACGCCGGCGTGGTAGGCGGTGCCGCAGGCGAGCACGACGATGCGGCGCAGGTTCTGTATCTCGAGGTCGGTGAGGCCGAAGTCCTCGAGCTCGAGCCGGCCGTGACGGACGCGGTCGCCGATCGTCTCGCGAACGGACTCGGGCTGCTCGTAGATCTCCTTGAGCATGAACGTCTCGTACCCCTGTTTTTCGGCGCCCTCGTCGTCCCAGTCGACCTCGAGCTCGTCGCGCTCGATCTCGCCGCCGGAGACGGTGGAGAAGCGCGCGCCCTCAGGCGTGACGACGACGATCTCGTCGTCCTCGATCAGCTGCACCCGCTTCGTCTCGCGCAGGAAAGCGGCGATCGAGGAGGCAAGGAACATCTCCCCCTCGCCGACGCCGACGACGAGCGGGCACTGGCGCCGCGCGCCGACCAGCTCGCCCGGATGGTCGTGGTGGATGACGACGAAAGCGAAGTGCCCCTCGAGCTGCGCGTAGGCCTCGCGGACGGCGGCGAGCAGGTCGCCGGTGTACGCACGCTCGATCAGGTGGACCACGACCTCCGCGTCGGTCTCCGAGCTGAACACGTGCCCGTCGTCGAGCAACGACTGCTTCAGCTCGCGGTAGTTCTCGACGATCCCGTTCAGCACGATCGCGAGCTTTCCCGCGTCGCAGCCGGTGAGTGGGTGGGCGTTCTCCTCCGAGACGCGGCCGTGGGTCGCCCAGCGGGTGTGGCCGAGCCCCGTGGAGGACTGCGAGCCGTTGTCGCCTGCTGCGTCCTTCAGGAACTGGAGGTTGCCGACCGCCCGGACGTAGTCGAGCCCCCCGGTCTCGAGCAGGGCGATGCCGGCCGAGTCGTAGCCCCGGTATTCGAGCCGCTCGAGGCCCTGAAGCAGGAGGGGCTTACAGGCCCGCTGCCCGACATATCCGATGATCCCGCACACTGGGCGCTCCTCCTCGGATTATCGACAGATTTGGCGAAAAGTCCTGGAAACACGACGAGCCCGGCTTTTCGTGCCGTCCCGGCGTCGGGACGGTCAGCCGAGCTCTTTCGCTACGAGCGCGGTGATGCTAGCACAGAGCTCCGCTGCCTCTTGCTCCGTTTTGGCCTCGGCGAGCACCCTGATCACCGGCTCCGTCCCGGAAGGCCTGACGAGCACCCGCCCGCGGCCTGCGAGCTCCTCGTTCATCCTGTCGACTTCGTGTCGCACAGTGTCACTCAACTCCCGGCGCGCGACCCGGACGTTCTCCTTCGCCTGCGGGTAGCGCTCCATCACGCCGGCCAGCTGGGCCAGCGGGCGGCCGCGGAGTGCGCCGCAGAGCAGCAGCGCGCCGGCGAGCCCGTCGCCGGTGACGTGCCCATCGAGAAAGATGATGTGACCCGACTGCTCGCCGCCGAGCACCCCGCCCTCGCGCTGGAGCGCCTCGAGCACGTAGCGGTCGCCGACGTCGGTGGTGACCACTCGGATCCCGCGCTCCTCCATCAGGCGATGGAAGCCGAGATTCGTCATCGAGGTGACGACGACGAGGTCGACGCCGAGGTCGAGCGCGAGGATCGCGACGATCTGGTCTCCGTCCACCGCGTCCCCGTCCCCGTCCACGGCGAGCATCCGGTCGCCGTCGCCGTCGAAGGCGACGCCGAGGTCGAGCCCTTCGTCGCGTACGAGCTGCTGGAGGGCCCGGACGTCGGTCGCGCCGTACCCGACGTTGATGTTCGACCCGTCCGGATCGACGCCGATCGCCGTCACCTCGGCACCGAGCTCCTCGAAGGCCCGCGGCGCGATCCCCGCATACGCGCCGTTTGCGCAGTCCACACCGATGCGCAGGCCGGTGAGGTCCGAGCCGAAGCGCTCCAGCACGTGGTCGAGGTAGCTGTCGACGGCGACCTCGAGATCGTCCACCTGACCCCGCTCGGGATTACTCGGCGGCTCGTCGAGCAGCGCCTCGATCTCCTCCTCTTCGGCATCGGTCAGCTTGCGCCCGCTGCGGTGGAAGAACTTGATCCCGTTGTACTCGGGCGGGTTGTGCGATGCCGACACCACCGCTCCCAGGTCGAGCGCGAGCAGCGCCACAGCCGGCGTCGGCAGTACCCCGGCGAGAACGGCGTTGCCGCCGGCGGAGGCCACGCCGCTCGCGAACGCCCGCTCGAGCTCCTTGCCCGAGGCGCGGGTGTCGCGACCGATGAAGACCGCACCGCCGCCGCTCCACAGTGTCGCCGCCCGGCCCAGCCGCTCGACGAGCTGCGGGGTCAGATCCTCGCCGACGATCCCTCTGACACCGTCGGTGCCGAAGTAGCGGCGCGGCATGAGGGCGACGTTAACGCTTGGAGAACTGAGGGGCCTTACGGGCCTTGTGCAGACCGGCCTTCTTGCGCTCGACGATGCGCGCGTCCCGGGCTAGAAAGCCCTCGCGCTTGAGGACCGTCCGCAGCTCGGGGTCGGCCTCGACGAGTGCCCGGGCGATGCCGTGGCGGATTGCGCCGGCCTGGCCGCTCGGCCCGCCGCCGTGGACGCGCACCCGGATGTCGTAGGTGCCTTCCAGGCTGGCGGCGCGCAGCGGTGCGAGCACCTGGGAACGATGGCTCAGCCGCGGGAAGTAGTCCTCGAGGGTGCGGCCGTTGAACCAGGTGGCACCGTCGCCGGGGCGCAGGATCACGCGGGCGACGGACGTCTTCCGCTTCCCAGTGCCGCGATAGGTGGCGATCTCGTTCACCGCTTCTCCGGCTGCATATGCGTCTCCAGCTTCAGCGGCTCGGGGCCCTGGGCGCTGTGCGGATGCTCCGGGCCGGCGTAGATCTTCAGCTTCCCGATCTGAGCGCGCCCGAGCTTGTTGCGGGGGAGCATCCCCTTCACAGCCTTCCGCAGGACCTCCGTGGGCCGGCGCTCGAGCTGTTCGCGAAGCGGCCGGCTGCGCAGGCCGCCCGGGTAGCCCGAGTGCCGGTGGTACATCTTCTGGTCGAGCTTGTTGCCGGTGACGTGAATCTTCTCAGCGTTGACGACGACGACGAAATCGCCCGTGTCCACGTGCGGCGTGTAGGTCGGCTTGTCCTTGCCGCGCAGGGCATCCGCGATGCGCGTGGCGAGACGGCCGAGCGTCTGCCCCTCGGCGTCCACGACATACCAGCGGCGAGTAATTTCGCCAGGCTTTGCGTTCCAGGTCTTTTGCATTTCAGAGACTTTGCATGCTCACGAAGAATCGGCGCACAGGCGTGCGCCGAGGCGAAATCCTAGCAGCAGGCGGCTCAGGCCGCCGGTTCCAGGGCCTCCGGCGGGTTCCGAACGACGGCGAGCCACAGCGCCGGCAGGGCGGCCAGCACCGTCGCGCCGACAGCGAGTGTGGTCACGCCCTGCGCGCTGTAGGCGACGCCGCCGAGCAGCGCAAGCGCCGCGCCGGTCACCCCGGAGAGCAGGTCTCCGAACCCGACGAGCTGCGCTCGCTCGGCCGGCGGAGCGAGATCGACCAGCGTCGTGGTCGCCGACACGTAGGACAGGCTCCAGCCGAGCCCGAGGCCGAAGAGCACGATTCCGGTGCCGACGATGCTCGTGACCCAGACGAGGCCGATCGTCGAGGCACTCATGATCGTGAGCCCCGCGACGAGCGACTCGCGCCTCCCGATGCGCTCGATCAGGTCGCCGACGACGAGCACGAGCCCGTACATGCCGACGATGTGCGCGCTGATTACCGGGAAGACGTCGCGCTGGTGATGGCCGTGGCCGACCATCACGTAGCCGGTCAGGTTCATCACGGCCACCATCACCGCGAAGCTCGCCACCGCCGCGACGAGCGCCGTGCCGACCCCTGGGCGACGGAGAACCTCGGCGAGCGGCGTGCGGCCCGCCGGCTGCGCTGAGGCGCCCGGAGCCAGCTCGCGGGCGATCGTCCGGGGATCCGGGCGAACGGCGATGACCAGCGCGAGCGCACCGACCATGAAGCCGCCCGCCGCGAGCCAGGGAACGACGAGGTCGTGCGCGTCGAGGCTGCGGCCGGCGAAGAGCGGGCTGAAGACGAACGGTCCCAGCACCGCCCCGACAACCGCCCCGAACAGGACCAGCGAGATCTGTCGAGGGCGTCGCTCGGGCGGGACCATGTCTGCCGCCGCGGCCCGGGCGAGGAGCACGATCCCGTTCGCGACCCCGACGAGCGCAAAGCCGAGGACGACGAGCGGTGTCGAGTTCCAGAGGCAGCCGAGCGCCGTTGTCGAGGTTCCGGCCACCCCCGTTAGACAGCCGGCCGCGAGCACCGGGATGCGACCGTGCCGGTCCATCTGCCGGCCCGCAGGAAAGGCGGCGAGCGCCGCCGTCGAGAGAAAGATCGCCGGCCCGAGCCCGAGGATGCCCTCGATCCCGGTGACGACCACCAGCGTGATCGTCGCCACCGCGACGACGAGCTGGATCGTCCCCGAGAGACAGACGAGCGCGCCGGAGAGGAGGAGCGTGTTCCTCCGGACCGGGTACGCACTCACGCGATTAATCTATAGAGGCCTTCCCGGAACGCCGCGGCGCCCCCGTGCGCGGGGTGGCGGACGTAAGGCGCGCCGGTGACCGACTCGGCGAGCCGGCCGACGGCGATCACGTGGCGGCCGCGCGCGACAAGGCCGAGAAAACGGGAGGAAGACTCCACCTCGCGGCGCGTCGGCCGCCGATTGGTATACGGCCGACCAGGCTCGTGTGGATGGGTCGGGACGACGTTCCAGAGCAGGACGTTCTCCTCGAGCCCGAGTTCCGCGAGCACCCGGTGGACGATGGTGGCGCTCGCCTCTCCCGGCCCGACGCCTGTGAGCTGACGCTCGGAGGTGAACGCGATCCCGCTGACGCGTGCCCCGCGGTAGCCGGCGGCCTCGCCGACGAGCACGATCTCGGCTTGTGCGCGCGACTCGAGATAGGCAGCCAGCCTCTCTCGCCGCAGGCGAGAACGGTGGTACTGGTTGAACGTCTGGCCGATCCGGGCAGCGGCCAGCTCGGCTACCACCGCTCCCAGCGGACGACCTCCTCGAGCGGCCGCCGTCGGCTCCGCAGCGATTCTCTCTTCCTCTCCTCGTTCGGCTCCGGTGCCGGGTGGCCGACCGTGACCACCCCGACGATCTCGAAATCGCCCGGGATACCGAGCAGCTCACGCAGCCGGTCGTTGTTCTCCGGCGGGAACAGTCCGAACACTCCCGCACCCAGGTTCTCGTCGACCGCCGACAGCAGCAGGAGCATCATCGCCTTCCCGGCGTCGACCCACCACCAGGGGACGCGCCACTCGATCTCCTCGCCGCCCTCGAGCTTGTCCGGCTCGCGGTAGCGGTCGTGGTAGTCGTCCTCGCGCAGCGCAACGACGATGTGCACGGGCGCGCGCGAGATCCAGGGCTCCATCCCGCGCTCCACGTAGTAGGGCTCGTCCGCCAGCTCGGCGATTCGCCGCCTCGTCTCGAACTCGGTGACGACGACGAAGCGCACGCCCTGGCTGAAGCCTCCGCTCGGCGCCTTGCGGCCGCTGGCGACGATCCGCTCGATCGCCTCGCGCTCGACCGCCTCGTCGGTGTAGTTCCGCACCATCTTCCGGCGGCGCAAGACATCGGCAAACTCCACAGGCGCATGATGACGGTTACGACGCTGACGGACGGCGGGCAGCAGCCGGTCGAGATCGCGCGGGCGCTACACGACTTCCTCGCCGGTGCGAAGACGTCGCTCGACCTGGCGCTGTACGACTTCAAGCTGAACCCCGGAACCGAGGAGCTCGTCGTCGACACGATCGAGGAGGCGGCCCGCCGGGGGGTCGCGGTGCGGATCGCCTACAACGCCGATTACCGCGCCCCGATCCCGGTGCCGCCGCCGCCCGAGTGCACGCCCGAGGACATCGAGCGCCTGAGCGTCCCGATGAGGCCCATCGCCGGCATTCCCGACCTGATGCACCACAAGTACGCCGTCCGCGACCGCGCCTCGGTCTGGACCGGGTCCGCGAACTGGACGGACGACTCGTGGTCGCGGGAGGAAAACGTGATCGTCGTCGTCGACTCGCCCGAGCTGGCGTACGCCTTCACGCTCGATTTCGAGCAGCTCTGGGCCGCCGGCAACGTCGAAGAGACCGGGCAGGTCGAGCCGCGCCCGGCCGAGCTCGACGGGATCGAGGTCCGGCCATGGTTCTGCCCCGGCTTCGGGGATGCGCTCTCACACCGGATCGCCAAGCACATCGGGCGGGCGAAGCGCCGGGTGCGCATCTGCTCGCCGGTGATCACCGCGGCCCCGATCCTGGCCACGCTCGCGCAGGTGATCGCCGACGGCAAGGTGGACGTCGCGGGCGCCGTCGACCAGCCGCAGATCGAAGACGTGCGTGACGAGTGGGGCCCTACCGGCGTCTCCTCGTGGAAGCTGCCGCTCCTGCGGCAGGTGATCGACTCGGGCCGCTTCGCCGGCAAGCGCTCGACCCCGTGGGGGCCGGGCACCGTGCACGACTACATGCACGCGAAGATAACAGTCGCCGACGACGTCGTCTTCGTCGGCAGCTTCAACCTCTCGCACTCGGGCGAGCAGAACGCCGAGAACGTGCTCGAGATCCACGACCCGGCCCTGGCGGAGCGCCTGGCCGGGTTCGTGGACGGAGTGCGCGCCCGCTATCCGCAGGCGACGCTCGAGCGCTGAGGCGACAGCTAGGCCTTCAGCGTGTTGTGTACGTCGTAATAGGTGGTCTCGGGCGGTGCCGAGATCCCGGCCTGTTGCGAGTAGGGCCCGATCTGCTCCTGCGCGAAGCGGTCGTACGCTTCCCTGGTCTCCCAGACGTCCACGACGCGGATCCCGTCGTCCGTCTCTGCGGCCCAGTGGAAAATCGCGCCGGGCGGCGCAGGGTTCCCCGGGGTAAGCCCCATAAGCTCGATCACCTGGTCGTACTGGTCGAGCGTGGCGCCCTTG
>WNGB01006271.1_pt1 | contig 20461 bp, 14 predicted proteins | sample 5400681 | NCBI WGS metagenome assembly WNGB01 (sample SAMN13153367, study PRJNA577476) | soil metagenome | isolation source: 115 cm soil or saprolite under grassland replicate 2 | place: USA:California | collected 2016-06-15
GCAAAGGGGGGCAGCTTGGCATCCCACGGCTCGACGTCGAGCTTCGCCATCGGCCCGAGCATCGTCAGGGGCACATCGAGCGCCTGCAGCATTCGCTCGGCGTGGTCGCGCGTGACGATCGGCTCCCGAATGTACGTCGGAGCATCGGCATAAAGTCCCGAAATCAGAAGCGCCCCTTTCAACCCGGGGGCGGCCGAACGCAGCTCGTACTCGAGCCCCGACAGTCGCCGGTACGCAGGTAAGGGACCGACCGTCAGTGGCAATGCGACGTGCCCAGGGCGGGTGGGCGAGAGGACGCCCTCGATCGGCCCCCCACGCCGCCGCAAGACGCCGACTGTCTCGCCGAAGTCGCCGGAAGCGAGCGCCGCGTCACCGTCGATCATGGTTGGAAACGGCTGCGCGATCAGGACGCCCGAAAGCAGTCGCACCGTTGTCGCGGACCCGCCGCAAGCGAGAGGCTCCTTGGGCGCCAAAAGGCCGAAAAGAGACCTCCCGCTCACGCGCACCACGCCTCCGCGATCGAGCTCGAGCGAAACGCCGAGCGCGCGCAGCGCGCCCAAGGTGGCGCCCACATGGACTCCGATCGAGAGGCGCCGAATTTCGCTGGGTCCATCGGCGAGCGCAGCGCAGACGAGTGCGAGCTGACCGATGCTCTCGTCACCGTGCACGGGCACGCTACCGACGAGCGGCCGAATTTGTGGCCGCACGATGACGTCGTGCACCGGAGGCATGCGATGGCGGAAGCCTACATCACCTGGGCGAGCAAGCGCGTCAGGCTCTGAGCGTCGAGCGCGGTCACGAACATCGTATCGCTGTCTTGCGTGTTCACCTGCAGGCTCTGCAGCGGCGAGGTGATCCCGATGATCGCCAACACGTTCATCCAGCTCGCCATCTGGGCGACGCTGCGCAGCGCGTTGGCTCCGGCAGCCGCACTGGTCGGGTCGGGGTAGGAAAGCGTGCCCGCCAAATTCAAACCGGGCGGCTGAAAATTGCCCAAAATCCGGAAGTTCGACAGCCCGTTGAGAAACGGCGCCATCTTCGCCATGGCCGCGACTTGCGGTTGGCCGGCCACGTCACCGGCGAGCACCGTCGATGCCTGCGGGTTGTCCATCAGCTTGGTCATCCACTCCGGTATTTCGCGCTTTACGCGGTTGTCGCGGATTCGATCGAGCGCCCGGCGCATACCGGTCTCATTTCCGACGAGCAGGGTATGTTTGGTCACGACGGTGAAGCCGATATTGCCGGCGGTGTAAACGTCGTTTCCGGCATACTTGGAGTGGACGATGGAAACGCCGGAGGGGGTGACCGCGCGTTGTTCCATGGCCGATCGAATCATCTCCGGGTTGAAGTCACCCTGCGCGACCGCCACCACGTCCGCCCCGGCCAGTGAATAGACACCTCCGACGACTTTTTTCAGATCGCGCTGCGCCACGAAGCCGGCCTGCTGGCCGAGCGGAACGTATTTGTTCGCCAACCGGTTCAATTCGCCGCCGAATGGAGAAGCGAAGAAGGCCTGCGCGTCGACCCAACCGAGCACGACCGGGTTGGCCGGCAAGAGGGCGAGCGGATCTTTGTCGATGGCCTCGGACGAAAGGCGCGCACCTTCGCCGGTCACGATGACGCTGTCGCCCTCGTTGTGCTTGCATCCGGCGATGCCCCCCGAAAGGAGCAGCGACAAAACGATCATCCCAACGAAACGGTTTTTGGGTCGAAGCGACATGATCGATGTCTAACACGACGGGAAAGAGCCGAGAACTTTGAGCAGCCTCGTCTGTCGCTTGATTTCTTCGAGAGCCGTCACCAGAGCCCGATCGGTGACGTGACCGGACACCTCGACGTAAAACACGTAATTCCAGCTGTCGCCGTTGGCCGGGCGAGATTGCAGCGTTTTCAGGTTGATGCCCCGTTCGGCGAAGTGGCGAAGCACATCGAAGAGCGCGCCCGGTTGGTCGTGGACGCCGAAGATGATGGCCGTCGTGTCGGCGCCCGAACGATGGCTGGGGCGAGCGGACGCCACCGCATAGCGGATGCGCAGGTCGGCGCGATCGCTGACGTTGGTTTGAAGGACCCCGAGACCCGCCCGCTCGCCCGCCGCCTGTGGCACGATCGCCGCACCGGTGGGATCTTCGAGGCACATCTGGCAGGCGACCCAGGGCGAACGTACGTCGACGATCGCGACGTTTTCGAGCGACGCCACATAGCGCTGACACGCCAGTCGGTCGGGGCCGTAGCAGTAGAGCTTTTGGATTTCGGCGAGGTTCCCGGCCTTGCTCATCACGCTTCGTACGGCCGCGAGCTCGATCTTCGCCGAAAGGGACATTTCCGTCGCCGAGAGCGCCTCGACCGATGCTTGGAGCGGACCTTCGAGCGAAGACTCGAAAGCGAACACCGCCAGATCCGCGCGACGCCGCCTCACTTCTTCGATCGCCAGTTCGGGACTCTCGACCGCCATGAAGTTGGCACCCAATCCGAACCTTTGTTGGGCCGCGAGCTGGCAAAAACCGCCCTCGGGCAGTACGAACGCGACGCGCGCGGGACGCTCGAGCGGCGCCGTGGCGGCGTGAATCGCACGGAAAACGTCGGTGACCACTTCGGGTGGCAGCTCATCAGCGGCCATCTGCTCGAGCGAACGCAGCAGCTCGTGCTCCCCGACGGCGGATGCCGCGGAGCCTTGCGCGAGCTCGCCAATCTGTCGGGCGAGCTTCGCCCTGCGCAAGAGGACGCGAAGAATTTCGGCGTCCCCCTCCGCCAATTGACGGCGCAGATTCTCGAGCTCACGGCGTCGCTCGGTCATCGAATCTATAAGGTAGTGCTGCTCACACGAGCTGTCACGTGCCCATCGTAGGTGTTACCCACGCATCGACTCGATCTGTGGACACTTGGGAAATGAGCGCGTCCTGCGCGGCACAACGCAGAATACGGCCAAGCTCGATGACCTGCCGGTCGGTCATCGCGGCGATGGAATCGACGAAAGTCTGCCCTGGGTGCGGTGACCTCCGACAGTCGAGCCCAAACGACCCGAGGGCGCCTTCGAACTCCCACGGCCGCTCCGCCGCGACCACCCACAGCGATTCGACGAGCGAGCGAACCGCCGCGGTTTGACGGGCGATCCGCGGCCCTTCGTAGAGCCTTTCATAGAGAAACGCCCGCAAGGCTTCGAGGGCCGCCGCCGTCTCGTCGTCGAGCGAAAGATCGCCCCGCTCGAGGCTCGACTGAAGGGTGCGGGTGACGAGTGCGCGACGCACGTCGGAAGGCTGCGCGCCGAGGATCTTAACGACCTCAGCCGGCAGATCCGCCGGGCGGAGGGCGCCGAGCATGTAGGCGTCGTCCAGGTCGTGGCACGCATAAGCAAAAAGATCGGCCGCCCGGACCGCCATCGCTTCGCGCGTAAGGGCCGCGCACGCGTGACCCCGGGCGAAGATCGCCCCGGCGCGCCCTTTGGAATGCTTGAGGATGCCGTCGACCACCTCGGGCGCCAACGCGAGCGGCTCGAGCACCGTGACCACGCGCACACCGTGGGCCGCATGATGGAATCCGCCCGGCACCAGCGCGGCGAGCGCCTTTTCCCCCGCGTGGCCGAACGCGGGGTGGCCGAGATCGTGGGCAAGCGCGATGGCATCGACGAGTGGATCGACGAGCCCCAAGCCGCGGCCGAGCTCGCGTGCAATGGAGCTCACCTCCAGCGTGTGGGTGAGCCGCGTCCGCACGAGCGGGTCGCTCGGATTGGCGACGACTTGCGTCTTTCCCGCGAGCCGCCGAAATGCCCGCGAACCGAGGACGCGCTCCCTGTTTCGTGCGAGCCGCGCAAGTAACGTCATGCTGCCGTTCATACTGAACAGGCGTACAACCCGGCTACGCGCAGCGCAACCGAGGGGCGGACATTCTATGTCCGGGCGACGTCACAACCTCGGCCATCTGTTGCGATTTGCAACGCAACGCCCACGGAGCGGGCGCGAAAGCGGGAGTCGGAGTTAGGGGACTAACCCGCCAGGGCGCCAGGGATTCTTGGTGCTGCCAAAGACCTGCGAAGTAAGTGCTACGCCGCGCTTGCCTTCGGTTCGCTCGAGCTACCCTTCGGTCCATCCCCTTTGGGTGCATCGGGTTTGGGTGCATCGGGTTTGGCTGCATCGGGCTTGGGAGCGTCCGTCTTGGTCTCGGTCTTCTTCTCGGCTTTCTCGCCCTTGTCGTCGGGTTTGCCCCCAGCAGCCGGTTTTTTGGACCCGTACCCGTCCGCGTACCAGCCGCCCCCTTTGAGAATGAAACCCGCTCCGCTGCTGATTTGGCGCTTGGCCGTATTCGCCGCGCAAGCCGGACATTGCTTGACCGGGGGTTCAACGATGCGTTGCTCCAACTCCCAAGCATGGCTGCACGAAGTACAGATATAATCGTAGGTCGGCATGGCTCCTCGGCTACTTCTTGGGGGCCCAGACCTGGCGTCCCCGATGCGTCCGCAGAAAATTTGACCCAGCCCGGTAGCGGGTGGATCAAGTATTGCCCGGTTATGGTCGCCCGCAACACATGTCAAGATCTCTCGCCAAGGCGGGACGTCGAATGGCTCTGTGATTTTCCCTTGCAGAACGTTCGCTTCGCCGCTAGCTCTGAATGTACGCTCATGACCATACATGACGTGGTCGTACGTCACGCTAGCTGAGGGTTCATGCATATCAAAAAGGTCGAGATTTGCGGATTCAAATCGTTCGTCGATCGCACGGTGGTCCACTTCGACCACGATGTCCTCGCGATCGTCGGGCCGAATGGGTGCGGCAAGTCGAACATCGTCGACGCCATCCGCTGGTGCATGGGCGAGCAGAGCGCGCGTCAGCTGCGCGGCAAGTCCATGGAGGACGTCATCTTCAATGGCTCGGAAACGCGAGGGCCGCACGGGATGGCCGAGGTCACGCTGACGTTCGACAATTCCGACTCCGAACAGGCGATCGCACTTCCGCTCGAGTACCGCGATTATCCCGAAATTGCCGTCACACGACGGCTCTTTCGCGACGGCACCAGCCAGTATTTGCTGAACAAGACCGAGGTACGCCTCAAAGACGTCGTCGACGTGTTCCTCGGAACCGGCGTGGGTAGCAAAGCCTACAGCATCGTCGAGCAGGGCAAGATCGGACTCATCGTGTCGGCGCGGCCGGAAGACCGTCGCTCGCTGATCGAGGAAGCCGCCGGGATCACCAAGTACAAGAGCCGCAAGAAAACTTCCGAACGGAAAATGGAGCTGACCGAGCAAAACTTGCTTCGGGTCGGCGACCGCGTTCTCGAGCTCGAGCGAAACGTCGCGTCCCTACAGCGTCAGGCAGCCAAAGCCGAGCGCTATCTCGCCTACCGGAGCGAGCTCGAAAAGCTCATGCTCCACCAGGCTTCGCATCAGCTCCTCGAAATTCTGGCGGGCGAAAAATACTGGGTGGTGAGGAGAGCCGAATGCGAGCTCGAGGTGCAGGCGGCGCGAACCGCGCTCGATGAGGCGGAAGCCGCTCTCGAGCTCGAGCGAGCCGAAGCCCTGCGCCTCGAAGGGCTGGCGGAGCGAGCGCAGAACGAGGCATTCGCATCCGACAACGAGGTGCGCGCTCTGTCGGCCGAAATCTCGCGGGAGAAGGATCGATTGCAGCATCTCGGTGAGCGCTTCGACGCCGCGCGGGGCGAGCAGGCAGACCTGCGCTCCAAGGCCGAGGTCCTCGAAGCCGAGCGCAACGAAATTCAAGAATCCCTCGAGGGACTGCAGGGAGAAGAAGCACGAGAGGCCGAAATTGCCATCGGCGAAGAGGCGCGCCTCGAAGCCCTGCGTTTGGAGGAGCGGGCTGCCGAAGCCATCGTTTCCGACCTCCGAACGCGCGCCGCGCAAGCAGCTTCCGGCGTCGCGGCCGCGCAAGCGAAGCTGATCGGCCTCGAGCGTCGCACCGACGACATGCGCGCCCGAGAAGCGAAGCTGAGCGGACAGCTCACCGAGCTGGCCACCCAACGTGAATCGCTCGACGTTCATCGAATCGAGCTCGCGAGCACGGCCGGCGAACTGGAGACCATACGCGCAGCCGCAACCTTGCGGCGAACGGATCTCGAGCAGCAGCTCACGGTTTTGCGTCAAGCGCTGCTCGAGAGCGAGCGTCGGCTCGAAGCGGAGCGCGGCCTATTGGCCCAGCAGCGCGGACGCTTGAAAGCGCTGGAGGACATGCGCGCCCGGCTCGAAGGAGTGGGCGACGGCGTGAAACATCTCATGCAAAAAGGTGATCCAACCCTGCTCGGGTTGGTCGTCGATCGAATTCAGGCTCCTGCCGAGCTGACCGTCGCCTTGGCGGGCTTGCTCGGCAGCGCTTTGGAATGCGTGGTGGTGAACGATACCGAACGCGCCGTCGAGCTTTTGCAGGAGCTCGCGGTCGAGAAGAAAGGTCGAGCGTCGGTCGTTTCCCTGTCGCCGCGCAGGGTCGTCGGAAAGACAGCCCAGCCCCTCGCGGGCCCCGGCGTTCTCGGCCCGTTGCTCGATCGGCTCGTTTATGCGCCGGAAGACGAAGCGCTCGTCGCCGCGCTCGTCGGCGACGCGGTGCTCGTCGAGGATGCCGCTTCGGCGCTCGCACTCTCGCGCTCCGCCGGCGGGCGCGCTCTCGTCGCACTCGATGGTACGGTCATACATCCCGACGGGCGCGTGAGTGGCGGGTCGGGTGACAGCGTCGCGTCCGAGCTCGTGGCGGAGCAGCGCGAGATGCGCGATTTGCGCGAGACCTGCGCTCTGCTCTTGACGAGCGTCGAAGAGCAGGTCGCCGCGCATCAGGGTCTGCGCGCGCAGATGTCCGGTCTCGGAGCCGCGCTCGACGAAGTTCGCCAGAGCGTGCACGACGCTGAGATCGCCCTGATTTCGGCACAAAAAGATCAGAAGAAGACCGACGAGCAGATCGTATCCATCGAGCATCGCCTCGCGTCGATGAATGCCGAGCTCGCCGACATCGGTCAAAAACTCGCGGAAGGCGGACACGAGCAGGCCGAAGCGGAGCGGGCGCTGAAGGAAGGCGAAGACGTCGTTCGAGAGACCGAGGCGGAAAGTGAAACGGCGCTCGCCAATGCTTCGAAATGGCGCGAAGAGGTAGCCGCGCAGCTATCGGTGGTGACGGACAAGAAGATCCGGGTGGCGCGCGTGCGCGAGCAGCTCGCGTCGACCCGAGGCACGATCGAGAGGCTCGGCCGTTCGCATGACGAGCTGATGCTTCGGGTGGGAAGATTGGAGGACGAGCTCGACGACCTCTCTCGGCAAACTGGGGAGACCGCGGCGAAGCTGGTGCAGTCCAAAGAGCTGCTCTCCGGTGCCGTGGCGGTCGCGCAGCAAACGCAGTCGGCGCTGGCCGAGGCACGCCGTATTTTCGACGAGGCGCGCACCGCGCTCGGCGAACGGGAGGCGGCCCTGAAGGGGTTCCGCACTTCGCTCGGCCAGGCGGCCGAAGAACTCGCGGCCCAGGAGCGCACGCTCGAGCGCCTGAGCATGAGCCGCGAGCACCTCCTCGAATCGGTCCGCGAGAAATTTCGTGGTCTCGAGCTCGCCGGGGTCGTCGGAGACTACCACCGGCTCCCCTCTCCCGACGAAGAGCACACTCTGCGCATCTCGGAGCTGTCGCACCTCATCGATCGGATGGGCCCGGTGAACCTCGACGCCACCCGCGAGCACCAGGAAGAAAAGCAGCGTCTCGTCTTCTACTCCGAGCAGAAGGCCGATCTCGAGAAAGCGCTCGACGATCTTCGACGCGCCATCGCTCAGATGAACCGCCAATCGCGGCGCATGTTTCGAGAGACTTTCGACGCCGTGAACGAACGCTTCCGGGTGCTGTTTCCCAAGCTTTTTAACGGCGGTCGGGCTGAGCTGCACCTCACCAACCCCGATGACCTGCTGGAGACCGGGGTGGAGATCATCGCCCAGCCGCCCGGAAAGAAGCTCGGGAATATCGAGCTGATGAGCGGTGGGGAAAAGGCCCTGACCGCCGTTTCCCTGATTTTTGCAATTTTCCAGCACAAGCCGTCACCCTTCTGCATTCTGGACGAGGTCGACGCCCCACTCGACGAACCGAACGTTGCGCGATACAACGAACTCATCCGGGAAATGACCGACCGCTCTCAGTTCATCCTCATCACGCACATCAAGAGGACTATGCAGTCGGTCGACGTCCTGTATGGCGTGACCATGCAAGAAGCCGGGATTTCACGTCTCGTCAGCGTGAAGGTCAACGAATCGGCCCAACGTCGGAGTGGCGCGCCGGGCTCGGAGCGAGATAGAGAACAAGTGCAGGTGGCATGATCGTTTGAGGGCGTACCTTTGGGCGACCTGCCCACGAGGGAAGCCGGTTCGGCCCGTGCACGGCTTCACTCGTTCCCGGGAGAACTCGCACTGAATCGTCAAGTAGAACCGGGAGCGTTCGAATGGGAACTCGCGTCTACGTTGGAAATCTTTCGTATCACACAGACGAAGCCTCGCTTCGCCAAGCATGCGCAGCAGGTGGGCGCGAAGTCGTCAGCGTCAGCATCGTGACCGACCGGATGACCGGTCAGCCGCGCGGGTTCGCGTTCGTCGAATTCGCGAACGAGAAAGACGCGCAGAGCGCCATCACTGAGCTCCACGGCAAGCCACTCGATGGACGAACGCTCGCCGTCAACGAAGCGCGCGAGCGCGAGCCGCGTGGCGGCGGTGGCGGCGGTGGGTTCGGCGGCGGCGGGGGCGGCGGCGGTCGCGGTGGCCACGGCGGTGGTGGCGGCGGCGGCGGTGGCCGCGACCGCGGCAACCGCGGCCGTCGGGGCGACCGTTAAAGGCCGCTTTCTCACCGAAAATCGCGCGATCGCGCTTCGAAGCCGCCGGGTAGCTCCAGGCCTTCGAGCTTTTTGACGAGGACGTGAATGACCGGGTGCTCGCCGGGGGCGGGATCTTTCGGCGTTCGTTCGACCTTGCCGGCTGCGAAGAGCAGCCGGGAATGAACCGCCAGACGATACGACCGATCGAAAATGGCCGGCGTGAGAATGAGGTTCATCATCCCCGTCTCGTCCTCGAGGGTGATGAAAACGACCCCGCTCGCGGTCATCGGACGCTGCCGTGAAAGAACGAGCCCCGCTACCTTGACCGAGCTCCCGTGACGAACGTGCCAGAGCTGCTCGCTGGTTACGACACCTCGTTGATTCATGCGCGCGCGCAGGTAGCGCATCGGATGATCGTCGACCGAGAGCCCGAGTCGCGCGTAGTCGAAACGAAGCTGCTCCATGCCGGACAACGCCGGGAGCGAGACTTCCGGCTCGTTGGGAGCGATAGGGCGAAAAAGCTCCCCCTCGTCGGGAGCTCGCACCTTCCACATGGCCTGGCGCCGCCCACTGGCGAGCGACTCGAGCGCACCGGCTTCGGCGAGTGCATCCATCTGATCGGTATGAAGTCCAACGCGAACCGCCAAATCTTTGGCATCGCGAAACGGACGCTCCGTGCGCTGGTCCGCAACGCGAAGCGAAACCTCCTCGCCCATGCCCTTTACCACCCTCAGCCCGAGCCGCATCGCTCTGCCGGGTAAAGATTCACAGGGAGACGGTGAGGCAGGGAATTTTTTGTTTTTGGGGGGATGGCTTCCTGTCGGCATTTCGGTTTCCGGCGCCTCCAGCAAGGAAGCCGCCGCTGGTGGCGAGGCCCAACCTAAAATCCTCTCCGCTTCCTCGATTCCCTGTGAATTCTTATCCACGCTTTCGATCGTGCAGTCCCAGTGGCTGTGGGTGACGTCGGGGGGCAGAACGTGGACACCGTGTTTTTGGGCATCGCGGACGATGCTGGCCACCGAATAGAAGCCCATCGGTTGGGAGTTGACGAGTGCGCACGCGAACTCGAGAGGATGATGAACTTTGATCCATGCCGATGCGTAAACCAAAAGGGCGAAGGATGCTGCGTGTGATTCGGGAAATCCATATTCCCCGAACCCCTTGATTTGAGAAAAAAGCCGGCCGGCGAAGTCTTTCGAAATGCCGCGGCGCACGAATCCGCTCACCAGCTTTTGTTCATGACGGAGAAGCTTCGCGGTGCGCCGCCACGCGGCCATGTCGCGCCGCAGCTCGTCTGCCTCTCCGGCGGTGTAACCCCCTCCCACGATGGCGATCTGCATCACCTGTTCCTGAAAGAGGGGAACGCCCAGCGTTCGCTCCAGGATGGGCCGGAGCGAGGGATGCGGCATGTCGGGTCGTTCCTGTCCGCCGCGACGGCGAAGATAGGGGTGCACCATGCCCCCTTGGATGGGACCGGGACGCACGATCGCCACTTCGATCACGAGGTCGTAGAAGCGGCGCGGCTTCATGCGCGGAAGCATGGCCATTTGCGCGCGGCTCTCGATCTGAAACACGCCGATGGTGTCAGCGCGGCAGATGGCGTCGTAGACCTTCGAATCTTCGGCAGGAATGGCGGCGAGCGCCTGAATGGGATCAAAACTCGCCGCGGCTTTCGGCCCGCGCCCGCCAGCGTTCGCGTGCATCAGCTCGAGCGCCTTTCGGATCGCCGTCAACATGCCGAGCCCGAGGACGTCGACCTTGAAAAAACCGAGCGCGTCGATGTCGTCCTTGTCCCACGGCACCACCGTGCGGCCGGGAATCTTGGCTGGCTCCACCGGAGAAACCTCGTCGAGAGGCCGCGCCGAAAGGACGAAACCTCCGACGTGCGTCGACATGTGTCGAGGAAATCCCTGCAGCTGTCGGGCAATGCTCAAAATGAGCTGGATACGGCGGTCGTGGGGGTCGAAACCGAGGTCACGCAGACGCGCTCCATTGGGATCGACCGGATCGTAGGGGCCGACCATCTGCGTGAGCCTGTCGGCTTGCTCGAGCGATAGGCCGAATGCCTTGGCCGTTTCACGCAGCGCGCTTTTTCCGCGGTAGCAGATGACCTCGGAGACCATGGCGGCGCGCTCGCGTCCATATTTCGCGTAAATGGCTTGGATGACTTCTTCCCGCCGTTCGTGCTCGAAATCGACGTCGATGTCGGGAGGCTCGCCTCGTTCCGACGAAAGAAATCTTTCGAAGAGAAGATTCGAACGTGCGGGATCGACGGCGGTGATCCCGAGCACGAAGCAAACCGCGCTGTTGGCGGCGCTCCCCCTGCCCTGGCACAAGATGCGCTTCTCACGCGCGATGCTCACGATTTCGTAGACCGAGAGAAAGAACTGCGCAACCTTCAGCTCGGCAATGAGCGCGAGCTCCTTTTCGAGCTGAGCGGCGACTTGGGGAGGAACACGTCCAGGATAGCGTCGGGGAACCCACTCACCCACCAGACGGCGCAGCGCATCGTCGGGCGTTTCGCCGGGAGCAACATCGTCGCAAGGAAACGAGTACTTGAGCTCGCCCAATGAAAACGAGCAGGCTTTGGCGATTTCGACGGTGCGCGCCAAACGTTCCGGTGCGTCGCAGAAGATACGTGCCATCTCCGAAGGAGAGCGCAGGTACGCCTCGGCGTTGGGGCGCAGGCGATTGCCGGCGCGCTCCAGCGTCGTCGTTTCGCGGATGCACTGCAGCACGTCGGCGAGAGGCTTTCGCGAAGGATGATGAAAGAGCGGCTGTGCCGTCGCCACGAGAGGCAAACCAAAACGAGCCGACGTGCGTTTGGCCCAAGCCTCCCGCATTCCGTCGTCGGGTGACAGGAGACGTGAGGTCGCGATGAAAGCTCGGTCGCCCATGATCTCCTTGACGGCGGGAACGAGCGCGAGGCTCGCGTCGCGCGACAGCTCCCCCTCACGCATCTCTTCTTCCGCCGGCACGCCGAGCAGCAAGACGACGTCGTCGGCGTGAGGTGCAAGCTCGGAAAGAGAGAGGCGGGCCTCTTCACGAGGCAAATCGGCGTGGGCACTGGTGAGAAGCCGGCAGAGATTTCGATACCCGTTTTTGTTTTGGACGAGCAGGACGGCTTTCGAAAAAGACTTGGCTTTCTTGTCTCGTTTTCGTTCGCTCGACAGCAAAAGCTCGGCGCCCACGATGTACCTCTGCGCGAGCTTTCGTGCGGCCACGTGCGCCCGCACCGATCCGTACAGCCCCCGGCTATCGGCGGTGGCGATCGCATAAAGATCGAGCTCGTGCGCCGCTTCCACCATTTCTTCGGGACGCGACGCACCCTCGAGAAAAGAGAAGTTCGTTTTTGCGTAGAGCTCGGCGAATTCGACCATCAATCGAAATACCCGTGGAGAAAAGCTTGGCCCGTCTTTCGATCGACGAAGATCCAAGCCTGTACATTTTTGGAGCCCGAGTTGAGCCACACCCGCATGTAGTCACGGCTCATCGGAGAGGGCGTCCACCACTCGACGTCTTCGAAGCGCATCGATGGGGTCGCGTTCCGAACGGTGTAAAGTTGATGATCGATCGACACGACGAGATCGTGATGAGGTGTCGTCGTGAGCGGGACCGGCTTCGAAAGCAGACGCGTGGGAAACTCCGCGTTGGAAGCGGTGTGCTCGAGACCGCGATCGACCTCCACCGGACGGGAAATGTCGTTCAGCGGAACGAGTCGGGTTCGTCCTTCCGGACGATAGACCGAAGAAAGCTCGAGCACCCCCACATTGTCTTTACCGATCTCCGAAGAAAGCTCGGCCAGAAGAATGGCCATGGCCCGAGGGTCGATCAGATTTTCGGCAGCCTCGCCGTCGAGCACGAGCTGGGATCGAGGAGCGTGCGTGAGAAGCGCCGCGGTGACCGACATACCGACGACCGGCGCCGAAAGCTCGGTGTGCTCGAGCTTGTTCTTGAGCACCCGGAACAAATCGGCTTTGTGCGCGAGGGGCGACGGAAGATCGATACGAAAAAAGAGGGACCGCTCGTCCTCCGTCAGGTTGCGTAGCTTGGCGATGGATCGATCGTAAGGCGCCGAGAGCTCGATCGATTGCGCCGCCTCTCCCCTGCCCTCGAGCCTTGCCGAAAGGCGCGAAACCAAGCCGGAGAGCGCGAAAAGCAGGGGCTCGACCGACGAGATGGGATCCTCCCATTCGATGGTTTCGCTCGGCGCGCGCGGCGGCTCGTAAGCAACGAGAGGAGCATCGTCTCTCCCGGCTGCCAGCTCGAACCAACCGGGCGAAAGACGGCTCGCCGAGGCTTCACGAGGAAGCTTGGTCAGATCGCCGACCGTCCACAGGCCGAGCCGATGCAGCCACACGATGCGATCGGGCGAAAGCGGCAGGGCCTCGAGTGGGAGAGATTGCATCATCTCTCCGCCCCCGCCCACCGCAACGATGCTTTCGGGCGCAGTCCCGAACACCGCGGCGGCTCTCGAAAGACGCGGTCCATCGGCGATCGCGGCGCGAACGCGGTGTCCGAGCTCGCGCACGCGCGATGCCAGCTCCAATAACGTGGCCTCCTCTCCGCCATGGAGGTGCGTCGTGCCCGTGAGATCGATCCACACGGTGTCGGGAAGCGTCGCGGGGCAACTCGATGTGTCGCCGGGATCGATGGCTACCGTCGGACCAAACGCCAGAGCCACTTCGGCCACCCGGCCGAGAGCTCTGCGAAGCGCTTGCCTGGTGACGCCTCGTACGGCGAGGTTCGACACCAGAGCGCGCGCTTCGGCCACGGTTTGTCCCGCGCGCACTCCGAATCGACGGGCGACATCGTTGGCTGCCGAAAGGATATTTCTGAGTTTGATCTCCTCGATCGCTTCGCCGGGTCGGCCCTCGTCTTCGACCTCCACGACAGCCAAGGGAAGCTGGCGATCCTGAGCTTCTGACGAAAGCTCACAGGAAAGATCGGGCAAATAAATGGCTCCGATACGGCGAAGCACGGCAGGATCCATTTTTCACCTCGCGGCGCGCTTCTCTTCGACCGGACGCGTCCAAACGATGGGGCGATGGTTGGTGACGCGGCCGAACCTATCTTTGGCGATCCGGACGAAAAGACGGTCGGTTCCATCGTTCTCGAGCTCGACTCGCATCGCCACCGGCAGAGCGCTCGGACGGGAGGCTTCCGTTCGGGTGAGGAGAAAGAGCGTGGTTGGCGTTTTTTCAATGGCGAGTGCGAGACGACGGGCGACCTTGGACCACGTGTCCATCGACTCGAAGCGGTAGGGTCCTTTCGAGGCGACTCCGGGAATGCTGGCAACGTCGACCACGATGACCGAGAAGATGCGCGAAAGAGCGACGCGCACCGCTACTTTAGCGAGCAGATGGCGCGGAGGATAAAGAACCAAAAAGCGATCTAGACCAACGCCGCTCGACTGCGCCGCAGGTCCGAAGAGCGTGTGATCGGGATCGAGAAAAGCGCACCAGGCCATCTCTCTGCCGCGCTCGACGCTCGCACGTTGACTGGCCGCACAGGCGGCCAGCGCGACGCTCAGACCGTGACCCAAATTGGCAGGTGACGTGAGCTCGACCACTGCTCCACGGGGAAACCCTCCTTCAGGCAACACAGAGGAGAGCGGAGGACCCATCGGCAAGGCTTCTCGCCGGAGCTGAGGAAGTCCCCCCATGACCACCGATGAAGCGAGAGGCGAACTCGCGAACGCTTGAACGGCTTGGCGGGCAACCAGGGACTCGACGGAAGCAGTTTGGGCCATTACCTGAACATAGTATCAGTATACTCCCACCGCCAGCCATCTGATTTTTTTCTAATGAATTCAATATATTAAATGGTCACATCTTACCTGCATCTTACCGGATCGCTACGGCGCGCTGCAGCTTCGACCGGATGGCAAAAAAGGCGGGTGGCATACGTAAGCTGACGCATCATGCTCTGAGGTATGCGTGGCATCCCCTTCACAACACTTCGGTTCGAGTCACTCGCCGCGGACTTCGGCCGGCCTGCCCTCGCGACCCTGACGCTCCTTTGCCTGGCGCCTCTGGCCTGCACGCGCTCGGGCACCGCGTCTCGCACGCCCGCCTCGGCAGCGCAAAGCACGGTGACGCTCGAGCTCGAACATGGTCCCGCTCCCGCCTTGCCGAACCCCATGCTGGTGACCGACAGCGTGCATGGGGGCACGTTCGAGAGTTGCTACCAGAGTTTTCGTCCGACCGGGAATGCCGAACGGGACCTCACGACGATGACGTCGCTGTGCGGGCCGCCCAATTCGATGAAGCCGGTCACGCCCGTCATTCAAGGCAATCAGTCACAAAAGGACGCCATCGCACGCTTCACGTTCCGCGGGGAAATGGGGCGCTGCTACCGCGTGTTTTCGGCGAGCGATCGAGGCATCGCCGACATGGACATGGCCATGCTCGATCCCGACAAAAACGTCGTCGGTCACGATACCAATCAAGACGCGTTCCCCATGCTCAATCCGGATGGCCCGTTTTGTCTGACGCGCCCCGGAATCTACACGGTGTTGGTCAGCGTCGAAAAAGGAGCCGGTCGCTACGCCTTGCAGGTGTGGGGCTTCTAAGGCAGCACTCCGCCGAGCGTCAGCCAGCTCACGGCGCCGACGCCTGACGCGACGTCGACCGTCGTCGCCCCGACGAGTGCCGATCCGTAAAACCGCGACCAACTGGCAGTGACCTGGGGGCCGCCGATGACGTCCCACTTTCGGTCCCCGGCGAGCAGCACCGGTCCGCGAAGCCGGTAGCGCCCCCGGCTATCGAAGCCTACCCGCAGCCAGTTCGTCGCGTCGTAACCCCCTCGGACCTTGGTCTCGGCGTCGAATTCCTCGGACTCCTCGAGCCCACCTCCGGCCACGCCGTTCACATCGAGGTGCCACCCGTCCCGCGCCATCGAGAAGAGGGCGCCGAGCTCGATTTCACCTTCGATCTCTGCAAAGCCCTCCGCCTTGTAGGCGCCCATCGCGGCCACCGACCAGCCCTGCTCCACGCTGCCGAGAACACGATAAGCCAAGCTCGCCGTGGGGCCATAGCGCCCGTCGAGGCGCCGCTCACCGGTGGCGAGAAGCGTCAGTCGGTTGAACGGCGAACCGTATACGGTCACACCGCCCCGGCCGGCCCCGCCGCTCTCCGCCCATTGCGCCGATCCGAAGCCGTGCGCGCCGAGCTTGCCCGCCCTCGCGCCAAAAGCGGAATGGGTGAAGGCCAGCACGGGAACGTCTACGCGAACGTCTTCCGGGGGAGGCGACGCCGGAGCCTCGGTTTGATCGCTCGAGGGCGAGGACTGCGCGTAGCTCGATGTAGCAAGACCCAACCCAGCGAGAGCCAATCCAATCGAAAAGGAACCGACGTGATGCTTCATGAACGCCTCCGCCGTCGCATGAAAGCCGCGACGGTGCCCAAACCAATCAATGTAACTGCCGTTTGACCGCGGGAGGATGCCACGCTACACGCGCAGCCCGAATCCTCGCCCGTCGTACCGATGCCGAGATTCCCCGCCCCGCCCTTCGCTCCGCCGTCGCCGGATGTCGCGCCTCCCGCGCCGACGCCGCCGCCGCTTGCCGTGGAAGCCCCGCCGACGCCGGAGGTTCCGCCGCTCGTGCCGCCAGCACCTCCGGCAACTCCACCCTGGCCTCCTCCATCTTGTCCACCTGCGCCTCCCGCGCCGCCGGCGTCGATTCCGCCTGGGCCGGTGCAGTTGGCGGCCGTCGGTTCTTCGATCGACCAGACGCCGCGCCCCATCGTCGAGGCGATCACGCGTTTGAACGTAGCGTCATAGCGCACATCGGAGACCATCGTGTTGGGAAGCGCCTGACCGAGCAGCGCCCAGTGTTGCCCCTCGTTACAGGAGAAGTACACCCCGCGATCGGTGCCCACGAAGATCATCTGCTGGCCCCCGACCACGGCTGCATCGACGGTATTGGCCGGCACGTCGGGAAGATCGCCGTCGATGCCGGTCCAGGCGTCGCCGAGATTCTTCGTCATTCGGACTTGATCGACGCCGAACCGCGGCACGGCGACGAACGCCACTTTGTCGTCCCACGGCGCGATCGCGATTTCGCGCGTCACCCGTTTCCACCCCGGCGCATCGAGCTTTCGGGTGAAGTTGACGCCCCCATTGGTGCTGACGAGGACCCGATCGTCATTGGTCGCCGCCCACACGATTTGTGCATTCGTGGGCGCAACGGCCAGCGCTCGAATGGCCGCCGGCGCTCCTCCCGTGAGATCGCCACTGATCGGCGTCCAGCTCGTCCCCTGATTGGTCGACTTGTAGACGCGGTGCGTGGCGAGCAGGAGCGTTTTCGGGTCGTCGGGGGTGGCGACGATCAAATCATAAAAAGCCGTGCGGTCGTTGCCGCTGATTCCGTTCGACGCCGGCTGGAAGCTCTGCCCAGCATTGGTGGAGCGGTAGAGATTGGTGGCGTCGTAAATCTCGGCGAACATCACCATCGGATCGAGCGGGTGGAGCGCCGTATAGCCGCCGTCGCCGCCGAGCACGCGGCGCCACGCGGAGTTGGTGGCGCCGCGCAGATTCGTCCCGTTGTCCTGGAAACCGCCGAGAATGAAGTTGGCCTGCCCCGGATGGATCGAGATACCGGCATAAAGCTGCGTGATCGCGAGCCCGGCGTTCTGCCTCGTCCACGTATCGCCGCCATTGGAGCTGCGGTTGATGCCGCCGTCTTGCCCTACCAAAAGATCGCCGTTGGCAAGAAATGCGAACGCGTGGTTGTCCGTGTGGAGCGCCGTCACGTTGCTGTAGTTGCCGCCGGCATCGCCCGGATTGGTGGCCGTCCATGTCGTCCCGGCGTTGCTGGTGACGAAGACGCCGAGGCCCCTCGAAGCCGCGGCCGAGGAGTCGTTGCCCGGGCCAGCCATCGCCGCATAGAGGCGGCTCGGATTGCTCGGCGCCATCGCCAGGGTAATGCGTCCCGTCGACGTGGGGAGGCCACCTCCGAGCTTCGTCCAGGAGTCCCCGCCGTTGGTCGTCTTGTAGATGCCGTTGCCCGGGTTGCCGAGCGCCGACCCGATGGCGGCGTAGACCGTGTTCGGATCGGCGGGCACCATCGCGAGGTCCGATGCGGCTACCGCGGGAATGCCGCTGGTCAGCGGCGCCCATGTCGCTCCCCCATCCGACGAACGAAACACACCCATCGGGCCGCTCGCACCCGGGTGATCCTTCGTCGCGGTGATGCCGCCAGGATAGCCGTCTCCACCGCGGGTCACCGCCGCGTAGACGATCTGTCCATTGGTCGGCGAGACGATGATCTTCGAAATCGCACGGCCACCAAACGTCGGCCCGCCGAGCACCGTCCAATTGGCGCCGCCGTCGGTCGAGACGCTCGGATTTCGCGGATCGATGGCCACGGCTCCGATCGCCCCGAAGGGCATACGATCGGTGAGCGGCGTGTAGGCACCGCTTTGGTATTTCCAGACGCCGCCGGTCGCCGCGCCAAGGAAAAAGATGTCGCCGTCGGTGGGATGCGGGGCGACCGAGATCACCCGGCCGCTGTCGCCGTTGCCGAGCGGTGACGGTCCGAGCTCCTTCCACTCCGCACGAGCGAGGTGGGTGCCGAAAAGCACGCCGAGGATGGTGGGCGAGACGAGGTAGCGGCAGCGGAGCGGCTTCATCGCTTGCCCTCCCCCACCTCGAAAACGAGCTCGCCGACGCGTTCGCCTTCCGCTTCGTATTTGACGAGCCGGATCACCCAGCGCCCGGGCTGCGAGAGCTGAAAATGCGCGATGCCGGCCTTGTCGGTCACCTGGCGATCGATGCTTCCATCCGGGCGACGAGCGGCCACCTCGAAGTGACCCAGCTCTTCGTTGAGCAAGTGGAAGCTCGCCGCCATTTCGGAGCCGACCACCAAGCCGATGGGCGGCGTGAACGGCACGACATCGATGGGAAGCCCGGTTTCGCCGGTGAAGTCGCTGCCCGCGTTTTCATCGACGGCCGAGCCGCCGTCGCTCACGTTGACGATCATTTTGGTGCAATGCGAAACGCGCTGCCAGTCGTCGCTCTTCGGCTCATCTTTGGAGCCGGCGCAGAACATGAGCATGGCGGGACCTGCGGCTGCGAAGGTGTAGGTCACGAGGCCGGTCGGCCCCGGTCGGTCGGTGGGAATCGTTTCCTGCCGCCCTCCGGCGTACCTCACCGCAAACCGCCCGACGTTGAGGTCCTTCCAGCGCTGCACGCCCGGAACAGCGGGTAGAAAGGAGACCGGCTTTCCCAGGGGAAGGCGCAGGGAACTCGCGGTATCGCGCAGGCGCATCGACAGGTAGGGCTCGGGGTGCTGGGCGAGCAGCGCCACGAGCCGCTGGCTGGCATTTCCGCCTACTGCGGCTGGGGCAGTGTCTTTTGGCTCGGCGCCTTGGGGTTCTGCCGTCGTGGCGGCCGTTCGCACCTGATCGGTGCGGCCTGACTGCGGTTTGCATCCCGCGAGGCAACCGACGGCAAGGGCCCAGACTCCGACACGTTGCATAGTTTCTTTTAGCATTCCTCGAACCCCGGCAAGTCATCGACAACCAACATCAAAAAATTCAACGAAGGAGCATGGCGCCACTGGGATCCGACTTATTCCGTGGAACGGCCCCATTCCTTGCCACAAAACGCGTGTGGCCCAATGTTGCCTAAGGGGGTCCTCACAGGCCAAAAGATGCACGCCGGATCGGCTGGTGTTACAAATCGGTAGCGACCATGGAAGGCATCGACCAAAAACTCGAGCGGCTCGCGGCCAACATCCGGACGCTGCAATCGGTGCTCGTGTGTTACTCGGGAGGGGTCGATAGCGCGTTCGTCCTCGCCGTGGCCTCTCGCGAGCTCGGGGATCGTGCGGTCGGCATGACCGCGATCTCGCCGTCGCTGCCCGCGGGCGAGCTGGAGCAGGCCGAGACGCTGGCCCGCGACATCGGCGCCGTCCACCGGGTGGTGCCGTCCAACGAAATGGAAGATCCGCGCTACGTCGCCAATGGGCCCGATCGCTGTTTCTACTGCAAGACCGAGCTTTACCAGATCGCCGAGGTCAAGCGCCGGGAGTGGGGCCTGGCTGCCACGTTGAACGGCACGAATTGTGACGATCTCGGCGATTACCGCCCTGGCCTCGATGCCGCGCGCGAGGCGGGCGTCAAGAGTCCCCTCGTCGAGTGCGGATTCACCAAGGCTGACGTTCGTGCGGCGTCGCAAGCGCTCGGCCTACCGGTGTGGGACAAGCCGGCCGCGGCCTGTCTTTCCAGCCGCATCCCGTACGGGACCTCCGTCACCACCGAGCGCCTGGCCCAGATTGGCGCCTTCGAAGCGGACCTGAAGAGCCTCGGGTTTCGTCAGGTGCGCGTCCGCTATCATGACCAGCTCGCGCGGGTCGAGCTGGATGTCGAGGAAATCGCGCGCGCCGTCGACCCCGGCCTGCGCAATCAGATCGTGGCGGCCGGCAAGCGCCACGGATTCCAGTACGTCACCCTCGACCTCGGGGGCTACCGGACAGGGAGTCACAATGAGGTTCTCGTGGGCAAGTCGCTTCGCGTCGTTTGACGTGCGACGGGGCCCCTCAGCCCCTAGCATTACTGCGTCAGATCCTCGCTACCAGATCGTTTCATCGAAGTAGCCATAGGCCCACTCAAGTACTGACCGGACAGGCGGAACTGGCTAGCGGCGAGGCTGCAGAGGCGAGGCCTGACGGCCGTTCCGGTCTGATGCC
>WNGB01004778.1_pt1 | contig 20460 bp, 32 predicted proteins | sample 5400681 | NCBI WGS metagenome assembly WNGB01 (sample SAMN13153367, study PRJNA577476) | soil metagenome | isolation source: 115 cm soil or saprolite under grassland replicate 2 | place: USA:California | collected 2016-06-15
ACGCGCAGATCGAGGCCAACAACACCTACTCGTTCCACATCCATCCGGACGCGCACAAGACGCAGGTCCGGCAGGCGGTCGAGGAGCTGTTCGACGTCAAGGTCGTGCGCGTGAACATCTCCAAGGTGCAGGCGAAGCCCAAACGCCGCGGGTTCCAGCGCGGGACGAAGCCGGGCTGGAAGAAGGCGATCGTGCAGCTCCGGCAGGGCGACTCGATCGAGATCTTCACGGGAGCGCAAGTCTGATGCCCATCCGTCGCTACAAGCCCACGTCGGCAGGCCGCCGCTTCATGACCGTCTCGACCTTCGAGGAGGTCACGAAGTCGAAGCCCGAGAAGGCGCTCACCCGCAAGCTCACGAAGAAGGGCGGCCGCAACAACCAGGGCCGGATCACGACGCGGCACCAGGGCGGCGGCCACAAGCGCCGTTACCGCGTGATCGACTTCAAGCGCCAGAAGGACGGCGTCCCGGCCAAGGTCGCGGCGATCGAGTACGACCCGAACCGCTCGGCGCGCATCGCTCTCCTGCACTACGCGGATGGCGCGAAGAGCTACATCCTCGCCCCCGCGCGCCTGCGGGTCGGCGCGACCGTCGAGTCCGGTCCGGCGGCCGACATCCGTCCCGGCAACGCGCTGCCGCTGGAGAACATCCCGACCGGCACGCTCGTGCACAACGTCGAGCTGAAGCCCGGGAAGGGCGGCCAGATGGCGCGCAGCGCGGGCTCCGGCGTGCAACTCGTCGCGAAGGACGAGGGCTACGGTGTCCTGCGCCTGCCTTCCGGGGAGATGCGCCGCGTGTCGCTCGCGTGCCGCGCCACGGTCGGTCAGGTAGGTAACGTCGACCACGAGAACGTCACCGGCGGGAAGGCAGGACGCAGCCGCTGGCAGGGCAAGCGTCCGACGGTGCGCGGCTCGGCGATGAACCCGGTCGACCACCCGCACGGCGGCGGCGAGGGCAAGTCTAAGGGCGGCCGACATCCGGTGACGCCGTGGGGTGTGCCGACGCTGGGGAAGCGCACTCGCCGCAAGCACAAGGAATCCAACCGGTTGATCGTCCGGGCACGAAGACGAGGTAAGGAGAAACGATGAAAATGCTGCGCATTTTCATCGTGCATGAGTTTGTACTTCGCTCCGCTCGTAGAAATTTGAGGGGGAAGGTTGAGTAGATCCAGCAAGAAGGGGCCTTTCGTCGAGGAGCGGCTGATGAGCCGCATCGAGTCGATGAACGAGAAGAACGAGAAGCGGATGATCCGCACGTGGTCGCGCACGTCCACCGTCTTTCCGGAGATGGTGGGGCACACGATCGCGGTCCATGACGGCCGCAAGCACGTGCCCGTGTTCATCTCCGAGCAGATGGTCGGCCACAAGCTCGGCGAGTTCGCGCCGACGCGCACCTTCCGCGGCCACTCCGGCGATCGCAAGACCGAGGTGAAGAAGCGAACGTGAGCGCAACGGAGACACCACGCGAAGTGCGCGCCGAAGCGAAGTACGTGCGCATGTCGCCGCGAAAGGCACGGCTCGTCGCGGAGCACATCCGCGGGCGCAGCATTCCCGAAGCGCGCGCCGTGCTGGCCTTCACCTCTCGCGAGGCCGCGGGTGCGCTCGAGAAGGTGCTGCAGTCGGCGGTCTCGAACGCGGAGGCGAACCACGGCATCGCCGAGGACCGCCTGTACATCTCGCACGCCTACGTCGACGGCGGCCCTGTGATGAAGCGCTGGCGCGCCCGCGCGCGCGGGCGCGTCGCTCGCATCCGGAAGCGGACCTGCCACATCACGGTGCGGCTGGCCGAAAAGCCTGAGGTCCCAGCAACCGTCGAGCCCGTGCAAGCCGCGGCGAGCGAGACCGCGGCCGAGAAGCCGAAGCGCGCGCCCGCGAGGAAGAAGACCGCGACCGCCAGCAAGAAGACCGCGTCCAAGCGTCCCGCGAAGAAGAAGGAGGCTGGCTCCTAATGGGTCAGAAAGTCCATCCCGGCGGGATGCGCGTCGGCGTCATCCACGACTGGAAGTCCAACTGGTACACGGGGAAGAAGGAGTTCCCCGGCTACCTGATCGAGGACATCAAGATCCGCGAGCACATCACGGGAAAGCTCTCGCACGCTGGGCTGTCCGACATCCTCATCCGCAAGGACAAGCAGCGCATCACCGTGGACATCTACACGGCGCGCCCCGGGATCGTGATCGGCAAGTCGGGCGTCGAGGTCGATGCACTGCGCAAAGAGCTGCACGCGATCACCAAGAAGAACGTGCACATCAACATCAACGAGATCAAGCGTCCGGAGCTCGACGCGAAGCTCGTCGCGCAGTCGATCGCGGAGCAGCTGCAGAACCGCGTCAGCTTCCGCCGCGCGATGAAGCGTGCGCTCGCATCCGGGATCCGCTCGGGGGCGAAGGGCGTCCGCATTCAGTGCGGCGGCCGGCTGGGCGGCACGGAGATGAGCCGGTCGGAGGCCTACTCCGAGGGGCGAGTGCCGCTGCACACGATCCGGGCGGACATCGACTACGGCTTCGTCGAGGCCAAGACGACCTTCGGCCGGATCGGCGTGAAGGTCTGGATCAACAAGGGCGAGATCATGCCGGAGGGCTACGGCGGGCTCGACACGGAGAAGGACGTGCGGCTTGGCGAACAGGATCAGGCTCGGCGCCGCCGCGCGACGGTCGAGGGACTCGGTGCGTCGCGCGAGAGCGGCCGCGACCGCCAGCGCGACCGCGAGGGCCTCGGCCCGGTGCGGCCGAGCCGGAAGCGCGGTGGTGCAGGCCGTGGGGGGCAGGGCCGCGGCCGGGGCGCGCCGCGTGACCGCGCACGCGGTCAGGACAACGTCGAGCGGCCGCGCACCGACGAGACCGCAACGTCGGCCGAGGGCCGCGAGCAGCCGCCTGTCGAGCCGCAGATCGAGACGACCCCCGGTCCCGTTGCTGACGCTCCGGACACGACCACGCCGAAGAAGCAAACCGAGGATCCGACCAAGCTGGAGCAGTCCGGCGACGCGTCGGCGGACAAGACGGACAACTAATGCTGCTCCCGAAGAAGACGAAGTTCCGCAAGTACCAGCGTGGCCGCCGCCGTGGCTTCGCGAAGGGCCAGACGACCGTGCAGTTCGGTGACTTCGGGCTGAAGGCGCTGGAGACGGGTTGGGTGACCAACCGTCAGATCGAGGCTGCCCGAATCGCGATGACGCGCAAGATCAAGCGCGGAGGCAAGGTGTGGATCAACGTCTTCCCGGACAAGCCGACGACACAGAAGCCGGCCGAGACGCGCATGGGCTCCGGCAAGGGATCGCCGGAGCACTGGGTCGCCGTCGTCAAGCCGGGCCGAGTGATGTTCGAGCTCGCGGGCGTGCCGGAAGGGCTGGCGAAGGAAGCGCTTCGCCTGGCCGGCACGAAGCTTGCGGTGAAGACGAAGTTCGTGAAGCGGGAAGCGGATCTCTTTGAGTCATAGGAACATTCAAGGACGTAAGGAGGGGGCTCATGGGGGAACCATGGGTTCCCCCATGCCGGAAGCGGGAGGCGGATCTCTTTGAGAGCTAGAGACCTGAGGGACATGACCGACGACGAGCTCGAGAACGCGTTGCACGACCGGCGCAAGGAGTTGTTCGACCTGCGCTTCCAGTCGGCGACGGGCGCGCTCGAGAACAGCGCGCGGCTGAGGCTGGCGAAGCGAGAGATCGCGCGCATCCTCACCGTGCGTGTCGAGCGCGAAGCAAAGGCGGGACAGAGTGGCTGACGAGAAGAAGAAGACAACGCGGAAGAAGAAGGACGAGGAGACTCCAGAGGCAGTCGCCGCGGAGACTCCGAAGGCCGAGGAAAAGCCGAAGCGCAAGCCGGCTGCGAAGAAGCCTGCCGCAGAAAAGAAGCCGGCGGCGAAGAAGGCTGCGCCGAAGAAGGTCGAGCCGCCTGTTGAAGAGGAGGCGGCCGAGACTCCCGTCGAAGAACCTGTCGCGGAGCCGGTCGCGGAGGCGCCTGCCGAGGAGCCCGTTGCGGAGGCGGAGCCCGTTGCGGAGGCAGAGCCCGAGCCCGTGGCGGAGGAACCCGTGCCTGAGGAGGCTCCCGCGGAGGAACCTGCGCCCGAGCCCGTCGCGGAGGCTGAGCCGGAGCCGAAGGCTCCGGCCGAAGAGGCCGTTCCCGAGGTCCCCGTCGAAGTGGCCGAGGAGGCCCCGGCTACAGAGGCGGAGACCGCCGAGGCCCCTGCCGAAGCCGTGCCTGCCCCGGTCTCCGAGAAGAAGCCAAAGCGGAAGCACGTCCCGCGCGCGCAGCGCCGGCAGCGGCCCAAGCCGCGCCGCGAGCGTCCGGCCGAGCGCAAGCCGATCTCCCGCGTGCCGAAAGCGGAGGCAGAGCGCGGCCGCCGCCAAGAGCGCCGCGGCGTGGTCGTCTCGAGCGCAGCCGACAAGACGATCATCGTGAAGGTGGACACCATCAAGGCGCACCCGCGCTACAAGAAGGTTGTCCGCCACAGCGTGAAGTTCCACGCCCACGACGAGCAGAACACCGCGAACGTCGGGGACGTCGTGCGCATCGTCGAGACGCGGCCGCTCTCCAAGACGAAGCGCTGGCGCCTCGTGCAGATCGTGGAGGTCGCCAAGTAATGATTCAACAGGAGTCACGACTGCGCGTCGCCGACAACACCGGCGCCCGCGAGCTCCTGTGCATCCGCGTCAAGGGCGGTTCGCATCGCCGCTACGCGCGCGTCGGCGACATCATCGTTGGCACGGTCAAGCTCGCCACTCCACAGGGAGCCGTGAAGAAGGGCGAGGTCGTGCAGGCGGTCGTCGTGCGCACGAAGAAGGCCTACGGCCGCGACGACGGCACGACGATCGCGTTCGACGAGAACGCGGCCGTGCTCATCGACAACCAGCGCAATCCGCGCGGCACGCGCATCTTCGGGCCGGTCGCGCGCGAGTTGCGCGAGAAGAACTTCATGAAGATCGTCTCACTCGCACCGGAGGTTCTCTGATGTCCCACACCATGCGCATCCACAAGGGCGACCTCGTCCACATTCTCAGCGGCAAGGACCGCGGCAAGCAGGGTCGCGTCATCGACGCGCGCCCGAAAGACAAGAAGGTCATCGTCGAGAACCTCAACCTCGTCAAGCGGCACACGAAGCCGCGTCCGATCCAGAACACGAGCCGGATGGGCTCGGCGGGCATGACCCCGGGCGGCGTCATCGACAAGCCGGCGCCGCTCCACGTCGGCAACGTCATGGTCGTGTGCCCGGTCTGCAACCGGCCCACACGCGTCGGGGTGAAGGACAAGGAGGCGCACGGCGAGCAGGTGAAGGTGCGCGTGTGCAAGCGCGCCGACTGCGGGGAGGAGATCGACCGGTAATGGCACGGGCTCGACGTTCAGCTCCCGAGACCAACGGTGCCCCGTACGCGCCGCGTCTGAAGCAGCTCTACGAGCAGGAGCTGCGCCCGCGGCTCAAGGAAGAGCTCGGCCTCACCTCGGTGATGGACGTCCCACGCCTCGAGAAGATCACGCTCAACATGGGCGTCGGTGAGGCGAAGACCGACGCGAAACAAATGGACTCCGCGCTCGAGGAGCTGACGACCATCGCAGGCCAGCGCGCCCAGGTGCGCCGGGCACGCAAATCGGTCGCGCAGTTCAAGATCCGAGAGGGGATGCCGATCGGCGCGCGCGTGACGATTCGCGGCGCTCGGATGTACGAGTTCCTCGACCGGCTCGTCTCGATCGCACTGCCGCGCATCCGCGACTTCCGCGGCCTCAGTCCCCGGTCGCTCGACGGCCGCGGCAACTTTTCGCTCGGAATCCGCGAGCAGATCATCTTCCCGGAGATCAACTACGACGACATCCAGCAGGTACGCGGCCTCGACGTCGCGATCACGACTACCGCGAAGACGAACGAGCAGGCGCTGGCGCTGTTGCGCGGGCTCGGCATGCCCTTCGCGGAGGACGGAAGAGAAAGGGAGTAGAGGAGTAGATGGCCAAGAAGTCACTCGTCGTCAAGCAATCCCGGCCGCAGAGGTTCCGCGTGCGCAACTACACGCGCTGCAACCGCTGCGGGCGCCCGCGCGCGGTGTTCCGCAAGTTCGGCCTCTGCCGGATCTGCGTGCGCGACCTCGCGCACCAGGGCGTCATTCCGGGCATGACAAAGAGTTCGTGGTGAACCACGAACTCTTGAGGATCACACGGGAAGTGAGAATAGAAATGTCACACATGGAAGCTCAAATTAGGGTCGGTCAACTATGTTGACCGACCCTGTCGCCGACATGCTCGCCCGCATCCGCAACGCCAACAAGGCGTTGCACGAGAGCGTGGAGATGCCGACCTCGCGCCTGAAGGAGGGCATCGCCCGCATCCTCAAGGAGGAGGGCTACATCACGGACTTCCACGTCCGAAAGGGAGAAGCCTTCGATACCCTGGTCATCCAGCTGAAGTACGGCCGGAGCCGCGAGAGGATCATCACCGACCTCAAGCGGGTGTCCAAGCCCGGCCGCCGTGTCTACGCGGGTAAGGACCGCCTGCCGCGCGTGCTCGGCGGAATGGGCGTGGCGATCCTGTCGACTTCCACCGGCCTCATCACGTCCCGCACGGCTGAGGAAAAGGGAATCGGCGGCGAAGTCGTGTGCTTCGTCTGGTAAAGCCGAAGAAAATCTGGCGATTTTCTTCGGGTGAAAAGTCAAAAGCGAAAGAACGAAATTGAGTCGAATCGGTAGACAACCAATCGAGATTCCGGGCGGTGTGAACGTCTCGCTCCTGCCCGGCCGCGTGATGGTCAACGGGCCACTTGGCGAGCTGACGCAGGAGGTGCCCGCGCGGATGAAGGTCGAGCAGACGAACGGTCAGATCACCGTTGCGCGGCCGACCGAGCGCGGGGACGATCGTGCGTTGCACGGCCTGACCCGGACGCTGATCGCCAACATGGTCGAGGGCGTCACGAAGGGCTTCGAGAAGCGTCTCGAGCTGCAGGGCGTCGGCTACCGAGCCGCCCTCCAGGGTGCCGATCTCCGGCTCGACGTCGGCTATTCGCACCCGGTCGTCATGAAGGCGCCGCAGGGGATCACGTTCGAGGTGCCGGTCCCGACCGAGATCGTCGTCAAGGGCGTCGACAAGCAGCAGGTCGGCCAGACGGCCGCGGAGGTCCGTAAGGTGCGCCCGCCGGAGCCGTACAAGGGGAAGGGCATCCGCTACCAGGGCGAGTACGTACGCAGGAAGGTCGGAAAGAGGGCATGACGGTGCTCACGAAGCCCCAAGCCCGGACGCGGCGCCACCGCCGCGTGCGCGGAAAGGTGACCGGGACGGCCGAGCGGCCGCGCCTCGTCGTTACGCGCTCGAACCGCGGCATCGTCGCGCAATTGGTCGACGACATGGAAGGCCGCACGCTCGCGTCCGCAACGTGGCTGCAGGTGAAGAAGTCCTTCAAGGGCAACAAGACTGCACAGGCGGCCGAGGTCGGCAAGCTGCTCGCGCAGAATGCAAAGAGCGCGGGGATCGAGACTGTCGTGTTCGATCGCGGCGGCTACCTCTACCACGGACGCGTCAAGGCACTCGCCGATGCGGCGCGCGAAGGAGGCCTGAAGTTTTGAGTACCAGACCAGAGTTCACTCCGGTCGAGCGGCAGGTGATCGAGCGCGAGGAGAGCCGCGAGCTCAAGGAGCGCGTCGTCGAGATCAACCGCGTCGCCAAGGTGGTCAAGGGCGGCCGACGGTTCTCGTTTACGGCACTCGTCGTGATCGGGGACGAGGTCGACCGCGTCGGCGTCGGCTACGGCAAGGCGCGCGAGGTGCCGCTGGCGATCACGAAGGCGGTCGAGGACGCGAAGAAGAACCTCTTCACCGTCCCGAAGCACGGCACGACGATCACGCACGAGATCCTTGGGCGCTCGGATGCCGCGCGCGTCCTCCTGCGCCCGGCGAGCGAGGGCACCGGTGTGATCGCCGGCGGCGGGGTGCGTGCCGTGCTCGAGCTGGCCGGGATCCGCGACATCCTCGCCAAGAGCCTCGGCACGACGAACCCGATCAACATGGCGAAGGCAACCGTCAACGGGCTCCAGCGACTCCGCCGCCCGGACGAGGTGGCGAAGATGCGCGGCCTCACGATTTCACAGGTCCTTCCGTACAAGGCTCCCGAGCAGGCAAGCGATGGCGAAGATTCGAATCACTCAGGCGCACAGCGCCCGTCCGCGCAGCGGACCAGCGGAGAGGGCTCGGGGGAACCGGGAGGTTCCCCCGAGGGTGAAGCAACGGCATGACCAGAGTTCGCATCACTCAGACCCGTAGCCAGATCGGCGAGACCGAGAAGCATCGGGGCACGCTCCGCGCGCTCGGCCTAGGCAAGATCGGCAAGACCGTCGAGCACGACGAGGGGCCGGTCCTCGCAGGCATGCTTCGAAAGGTCCGTCATCTGGTGAGGATCGAGAATGGCTGAGAAGCTGAACCTCTCATCGCTAAAGCCCGCGCAGAGTCAAAAAGACCGCAAGCGGGTCGGTCGAGGCATGGGCTCGGGCAAGGGTCGCTACTCGGGCCGCGGCATCAAGGGCCAGAAGTCGCGCGCGGGATCACACAAGATGCGCGCCGGCTTCGAGGGTGGCCAGATGCCGATCTACATGCGTCTCGGCAAGCAGCGCGGCTCAACGTCCAAGGATGCGATGCCGATCGGACCTTTCCGGACTGCGACGGCGCCAATCAACGTCGGCTCGCTCGATCGCTTCGACGACGGCGCGGAGGTCACGCCGGAGAGCCTCGTTGAGAAGGGGCTGCTCAAGAACACGAAGACGGACGTGAAGCTGCTCGGCACGGGCGACGTGAAGAAGAGGCTCACCATTCGCGTGCACGCGATCTCGGAGAGCGCCCGGAAAAAGGTCGAGAAGGCCGGCGGCACGGTGTCCCTCCTCAAGGAGCCGAAGCCGAAGAAGCGGAAGCAGACGAAACCGAAGCCCGCCGTGGCGGAGGCCGAGCGCGAGACGCCAGAAGCAGCTCCCGAGCCGGAAGCCGAGCACACCGAAGAAGCACCCGCAGAGGAGGAGTAGATGTTCTCCTGGCTCGCCAACGCGTGGCGCGTCCCCGAGCTGCGGAAGCGGCTCCTCTTCACGTTCATGATCCTGGCGCTCTACCGCCTCGGCTCGTGGATTCCGGCCCCGGGCGTGAACTCGGACACGATCAAGGACTACTTCAACGGCCGCGGCGGCACGATCCTCGGCCTTCTCAGCGTCTTCTCGGGCGGCGCGCTTTCACGCTTCGCGCTGTTCGCGCTCGGGATCATGCCGTACGTCACCGCCTCGATCATCCTGCAGCTCATGACCGTCGTCGTCCCGAAGCTCGAGCAGCTGCAGAAGGAGGGTGAGTCCGGCTACGCCAAGATCAACCAGTACACGCGCTACCTCACCGTGGGGCTCGCTGCGGCGCAGTCGACCGGGTATGCCTACCTCTTCAAGCGCGCAGGCAATCTCGAGGCCAACACGGGCCGCATCGTCCTGATCGTTGTCACGCTCACCGCCGGGACGACCCTGCTGATGTGGCTGGGCGAGCTGATCACGAAGCGCGGCGTAGGCAACGGCATCTCGTTGCTGATCTTCGCGTCGATCCTCTCCTCCGCGCCGACCGGCATCGCCGCCTGGTACAACGGCGGCACGATGGAGCGGCTGTTCTTCCCGCTCGTCGCGGTCGCCATCATCGCCGCGGTCGTCTTCATCCAGGAGGGGCAGCGCCGGATCCCGATCCAGTACGCGAAGCGGATGGTCGGGCGCCGGCAGACGGCCGGCGGATCGACCTACATGCCGCTACGCGTGAACATGGCCGGCGTCATCCCGGTCATCTTCGCCGCCGCCGTGATGGCGTTCCCGCCGACGATCGGGCAGTTCTTCCCGCAGACACAGGGCTTCATCAACGCGCACTTCCAGTATTCGTCGCTGCCCTTTCTCACCGCAGAAGGCCTGCTCATCGTCATCTTTACGTACTTCTACACGGCGGTCCAGTTCAATCCCGTTGACCAGGCAGACAACTTGCGCAAGTACGGCGGCTACGTCCCGGGCATTCGTCCTGGCCCGCCGACGGCGCAGTACCTCGACCGTGTGCTGACACGCCTGACCTTGCCGGGGTCTCTCTACCTCGCGCTGGTCGCGGTCCTCCCGAGCCTCTTCATCCGCTACGGAGGCTTCTCGCAGGCAACGTCGCGCGCACTTGGCGGCACCTCGGTCCTGATCGTCGTTGGCGTCGCCCTGGACACGATGCGCCAGATGGAGTCGCAGATGATGGCGCGCAGCTACGAGGGTTTCCTCAAATAGCCCTCAACGTCCTCCTTCTCGGCCCACAGGGGGCCGGCAAAGGCACGCAGGCGAAGCGGATCTCTGCCGAGTACGGCATCCCACACGTCGCCAGCGGCGAGATCCTGCGCGCCGAGATGGATGCCGGCACCGAGCTCGGCCGTCGCGTCAAGGATGTCTACGACCGCGGCGACCTCGTCTCGGACGACCTGGTGATCGAGCTCATTCGCACTCGGCTCGAGCAGCCGGACACCGAGGCGGGCTTCATCCTCGACGGGTTCCCGCGCACGACGGTGCAGGCGGAGGCGCTCGACACGATGTTCGGCGAGATCGGCCGGTCGTTCAGCGTCGTGTTCGCGCTGCAGATCCCGGATGAAGTCGCGTTCGAGCGCCTGCGCAAGCGCGCCGACGTAGAAGGCCGTGCCGACGACACCGACGAGGCGATCCAGAGGCGGCTCGACAACTACCACCGCGAGACGGAACCGCTGATCGAGTACTACCGCATCCGTGGCAACCTCGTCCCGATCCACGGCGACCGGAGCGAGAACGAGGTCTTCGCCGAGATCCAGGCCGCATTGGAGCAGGTGCCTGCGTGACCCGCGTAGCGGCCGTCCGCGAAGCGGACCAGTGGAAGGGGTCTGGGGGAACCGGGAGGTTCCCTCAGTGGAGATACCAAACATGATCATCAGAAAAAGCGCCCAGGAGATCGAAGGCATGGCGCGCGCAGGCGAGCTCGTCGCCGACACGATCGCGCTCGTCGGCGAGCACGTCCAGCCGGGCATCACGACGGGCGAGCTCGACCGGCTCGCGGAGGAGTTCATCCGCGAGCACGGCGGCGTGCCGACCTCGAAGGGCTACCGCGGCTTCCCTGCGGCGACGTGTATCTCGCCGAACGCGATGGTCGTACACGGGATTCCGGGCACTTACCGGGTCGAGGAGGGGGACTTGATCTCGATCGACGTCGGCATCACGCTCGACGGGCTCGTCGCCGACAGCGCCTACACGTTCGGCGTAGGCGAGATCGACCCGGATGCGCAGCGGCTGCTCGACGTCGGCAAGCAGGCGCTCGTGGCGGGCATCGAGCAGGCACGACCCGGGAACCGCGTCGGGGACATCTCGCACGCGGTCCAGCAGGTCGTGGAGGGGGCCGGCTTCTCGGTGGTCCGATCCCTCGTCGGACACGGCGTCGGCCGCTCCTACCACGAGGAGCCCCAGATTCCGAACTTCGGCGACCCCGGGCGCGGGCCCGTGCTGCAGACCGGCATGACCCTCGCGATCGAGCCCATGATCACCGCTGGAGGGCCCGACGTCTACCTCCACGACGACGAGTGGTCGATCTCGACCCAGGACGGGTCGATGGCCGCCCATTTCGAGCACACGGTGGCCGTCACGGACGAGGGCCCGCTGATCCTCACCCGGGCGAAAACGGCTGCACAGGCCGGTTTGCTACCATGATCGGCTCGCGGCGGGGGCTGTCCCGCCGTGTTTTCGTGCGCAGATAACAGAAAGGCGATGGCCAACAAAGAAGAGAAGATCGAGGTCGAAGGAGAGATCACCGAGGCACTCCCGAGCACGATGTTCCGGGTGCAGATCGACGGCGGGCACTCGGTGCTCGCGACGATCTCCGGAAAGATGCGCAAGCACTACATCCGCATCCTCCCCGGGGACAAGGTGAAGGTCGAGCTCTCCCCGTACGACCTCACTCGCGGCCGGATTACCTACAGACACCGATGAAAGTACGAGCCTCAGTCAAGCCCATGTGCGAGCGCTGCCGCGTGATCAAGCGGCACGGCAAGACCATGGTCATCTGCACCAACCCGCGACACAAGCAAAGGCAGGGCTAGGAAACCGAATGGCACGCATCGCAGGCGTCAACCTCCCGAACCAGAAGCGGCTCGAGATCGGGCTGACGTACATCTACGGGATCGGCCAGTCGACCGCGCGCAAGGTCGCGACCACGCTGAGCCTCGATCCCGACACGAAGATCCGCGACCTCACGGACGAGGAGGTCACGAAGCTGCGCCAGTACATCGACGAGAACCTCCAGGTGGAGGGGGATCTCCGGCGCGACCGCTCGCAGGCAATCAAGCGTCTGGGGGAGATCGGTTCGTACCGCGGCATCCGCCACCGGCGCGGGCTTCCCGTCAACGGCCAGCGCACGCGGACGAACGCACGCACGCGCAAGGGCCCGGCGAAGACCGTCGGCCGCGGCAAGAAGGCGACGGCGAAAACCTAAATGGCTCCTCCTCGCAAGACAGCGGCCCGGGGCCGCACGCGCCGCCGCGTCCGCAAGAACATCGCCATCGGGCAGGCGCACATCAAGACGTCTTTCAACAACACGATCGTTGCGCTGACCGATACGGACGGCAACGTGATCGCGTGGGAGTCGGCCGGCTCGGCCGGCTTCAAGGGGTCGCGCAAGTCGACGCCCTTCGCGGCGCAGGTGACCGCCGACTCGTGCGCACGCAAGGGCATGGAGCACGGCCTGCAGAAGGTCGAGGTCTTCGTGAAGGGCCCCGGCTCGGGGCGTGAGACGGCGATCCGCTCGCTCCAGGCGGCGGGGCTCGAGATCCTCGGCGTCAAGGACGTGACGCCGCAGGCGCACAACGGAGTCCGTCCGCGGAAGAGGCGGAGGGTCTAGTGGCGCGTGACCGCAGTCCCAAGTGCAAGCAGTGCCGCCGCGAGGGCATGAAGCTCTTCCTCAAGGGCGAGCGCTGCCTGACGGAGAAGTGCGCCATCGAGCGGCGTTCGTATCCCCCCGGGGAGCACGGCCGCGGCCGCATCAAGCAGTCCGAGTATCTCTTGCAGCTGCGCGAGAAGCAGAAGGCGCGCCGCTACTACGGCCTGCTCGAGAAGCAATTCCGTACCTACTACACCAAGGCGACGAAGGGCACGGGCGTCACAGGCGAGAACCTGCTGCGGATGCTCGAGACTCGGCTCGACAACGTCGTCTACCGGCTCGGCTTCGCGGCGTCGCGCGCGCAGGCGCGGCAACTCGTTCGGCACGGACACTTCCAGGTCAACGGCCGCCGCGTGAACATCCCGAGCTACCAGGTCAAGCCGGACGACATCATCACGATGTCGCCGGGGTCCTCAGCCCAGCAGGTCATCCGTGACGCGACCGACCTCACGGCGTCGGTGGCGCCGTGGCTGCAGGCCGACCACGACGGACTGACCGGAAAGATCCTCAAGTGGCCGGAGCGGTCCGAGATCGACACGCCGGTCCAGGAATCGCTCATCGTCGAGCTCTATTCGAAGTAGAAAGGAACACGTTGGCAACACGAACAAGCCTGATGGAATTCCAGATCCCGAAGATCGTCCACGAGGAAGTGGACGAGCAGCGCGGGGTCTTCGAGATCGAGCCGCTCGACCGCGGCTTCGGTTACACGTTCGGCAACTCGCTGCGCCGCGTGCTGCTCTCGTCGCTCGAGGGCGCAGCGGTCACCTCGGTGAAGATCGAGGGGATCTCGCACGAGTTCACGACGCTCCAGGGTGTCCGCGAGGACGTCACGGACATCATCCTCAACCTCAAGAACCTCGTCTGCCGCCTGCACGGCGACTCGCCTGAGATCGAGGTCCACGTGGCGAAGCGCGGCGCGGGCGCCGTGAAGGCGTCGGACATCGAGGCGCCGGCCGAGCTCGAGATCCTGAACCATGACCTCGAGATCGCGCACCTGTCCGAAAAGGGCAAGCTCGAGATGACGCTGACGATCGGCCGCGGCCGCGGGTACGTCCCGGCGGAGATGAACCGCGGCCCCGAGCACACGATCGGGGTCATCCCGATCGACTCGATCTTCTCGCCGGTGCGTCGCGTGGCGTACGACGTCGAGGCGGCGCGCGTCGGTCAGCGCACCGACTACGACAAGCTGCGCCTCGACGTGACGACCGACGGCTCGATCTCGCCGAAGGACGCGATCGCGCAGGCGTCGGAGATCTTGATCAAGCAGCTGGCCATCTTCACCGATCTCGATCGCATCGAGGGCTTCAGCGAGGCTGCCGCCGCCGGTGACGGCGCACAGCCGGAGATGCCGCTCGCCCACGGGATGGAGAACTTCCCGATCGAAGAGCTCGAGCTCGGCGTCCGCTCGTACAACTGCCTCAAGCGGGTCGGCATCGAAACGATCGGCGATCTGGTCGTCAAGACCGAGGCCGAGCTGGCCGCGATTCCGAACTTCGGCAAGAAGTCGGTCGAGGAGGTCAAGGAGACGCTCAACGCGCACGGGCTCACGCTGCGCGGAGACGAGAGCGGCGGAGGCGCCCTCTAGCCATGCGCCATCGCCGGGCCGGCAAGAAGCTCGGGCGCGACTCGGCGCACCGCAAGGCGCTCTACTCGAACCTCGCGGGCGCGCTGATCGAGCACGGCCGGATCAAGACAACCGAGGCCAAGGCCAAGGCGGTCAAGCCGTTCGCGGAACAGATGATCACGCTCGGCAAGCGCGGCGACCTCCACGCCAGGAGGCTCGCGCTCGCCGAGCTGCGTTCCCAGGACGTCGTGCATCAGCTGTTTGCCGACGTGGCCCCGCGCTTCGCCGACCGCCCCGGTGGCTACACCCGCATCGTCAAGCTCGGGCCGCGCAACGGGGACGCTGCTGAGATGGTCTACCTCGAGCTCGTGGACTACGAGCCGGCCGGCACGGCACCGGCACCCTAGGCTGTCGACATGCTGTTGCTCGGCGGGATCCTGCTCGCCGTGTTCGTCGTCCCGTGGCCGTGGGGTCTTGCGACCGTCCTCGGCGGCGGTGTGCTCGACATCGCGGAATCGCTCGTGCTGCTGCGCTGGTCGCGTCGGCGTCGGGCGGCTGTCGGCGCCGAAGCGCTCGTCGGCCGCGTGGCAACCGTCGCGACGCCGACGCAGGTGCGCGTTGCGGGCGAGCTCTGGCAGGCGCGCGCCGGGCGGCCACTCGTTGCCGGCGATGAGGTTGTCGTGCGCGCCGTCGACGGATTGACGCTGCTCGTAGACTGACCGCGGCATGCTCGCGGAACTGTTCGCGGCTGCGGGAGTCGTCGCAGGCTCGTGGCAGATCGATCCGCCGCTGCCGGTAGCGCGCTCCGAAGTCGCCGGCGCCGCCTGGCGCGGATACGTCGTGGTTGCCGGCGGATTCCTCGCCGACGGTCGATCGAGCACGCGCATCGACGCGTACAACCCGCTGGTCAAGCGCTGGGAACGGCTGCCCGATCTGCCGCTGGCCGTGAATCATGCGATGGCGGCCGCCGGCGGCGCTCGGCTGTACGTCGTCGGTGGATACGGAGCGAGCGGCCCTCTCCGCGACGCGTTCGTACTCGACGGACCTCGATGGCGCCGGTTGCCGTCAATGCCGTTTGAGCGGGCGGCGGGAGGGGCGGCCGTCCTCGGTCACACGCTCTACGTCGCCGGAGGGGTGGGACCGTTCGGGATCGCGCGGTCTCTGCTCGCGTACGACCCGCGCCGGAACCGCTGGCGCGCGCTGCCTGGTCCGAGCCCGCGTGAGCACCTGGGCGTGACTGCGCTGCGCGGACGGTTGTACGTCGTCGGCGGGCGCTCGGCAGGCCGGATGTTCTCGATGGTCCAGGTTTGGTCGCCCGATGAGAGGCGCTGGCGCCGGGTCTCGTCTCTTCCGGAGGCGCGTGGTGGGACCGCGGCCGGTTCGGCCGGTGGGATGGTGATCTCGGCCGGCGCGGAGTCGAACGCCGGCACGAGCGCCGCCGTGTTCGCCTATTCGCCTGCCGCCAACCGGTGGAGGCGTCTTCCCGAGCTGCCCACACCGCGCCACGGTCTAGCCGTCGTCGGTATTGAGTCGACCGTTCACGTGGTCGGCGGCGGCCCGCAGCCGGGACTGTCCGTCAGCGCTGCGAACGAATCGCTCGACGTCGGCGCTAGCCCGCGGACCCGAGGGCGGCGCTGACCGCCGCGATGATGATGCCGCCGAGCGTGACCGACGCGAGCGCGCGGACGAAACCAACCTCGAAGAAGCGCCAGCGCAGCCAAGCGAGGATCAGGAGCTCGAAGGCAACCACGGCGATCGCCGTGAAGAGCGCCGCGTGGTAGTGCGGGATCAGGAACGGCAGCGTGTGCAGGATCCCGCCGATGAACGTTCCGACACCCGTGATCGTGCCGCGCACGACCGGGTTTCCCCGTCCCGTGAACTCGCCCGTATCGGACAGCCCCTCCGAAAAGGCCATCGAGATGCCCGCGCCGAACGCGGCCGCGATGCCTGCGATGAACGCGTAATGCGGCTTGTGGGTCACGATTGCGACGGAGAAGATCGGCGCGAGCGTCGACAGCGATCCGTCGATGAGCCCCACCATCGCGGGCTGCACGCGTTGGAGGAGGAAAGCCTGCTGACCGGTCATGAGTAGAGTGTATCAGACATTCCGCAAGTCAGTAGAACATAAGGCAAACCTGACAAGCGGCGTCAGGGAGGCCTGACGTGCGGTTGAAGCTCACCGTCGAGTACGTCGGCACCGACTTCTGCGGCTGGGCCGCCCAGCCCGGGCTGCGAACGGTCGAGGGCGTGATGCGCGATGCGTTCCAGCGTGTGTTTCCGGAGTGGGACGCGCTTGCAGTCGCGGGTCGCACAGACACCGGCGTGCATGCGCTGGGGAACGTTGCGAGCATTGACGCCGAGGGCGGCCCGCCTGTGACGCGTGTGCCCGAAGCGCTGAACGCCGTGCTCCCGGACGACGTCGCAGTCGTCGACGCGGAGGGGGAGGCCCCGGACTTCCACGCGCGCCACGCCGCCCGCGCTCGGAGTTATCGCTACCGCATCTGGCGGCGCCGCGAGCCCTCGCCCTTCGAGCGCCGGCGTGCGTGGTGGTACCACCCGCACCTCGACGAGGAGCGCCTCGCCGACTCGGCCGCTCTCCTGATTGGGGAGCACGATTTTCGCGCGTTCACTCCGACCGAGACCCAGCACCAGGTATTCACACGGAGGGTCCTCGAAGCAGTGTGGCACCGTCGAGGCGCGGCGCTCGAGTTCGAGATCACGGCGGACAGCTTTCTGAGGCACATGGTGCGAACGCTGGTCGGCACGATGCTCGAGCTATCGCCGGAACGAATGGCAGAGCTGCTCGAGGGCCGCCCGCGCAGTGACGCCGGACCGACAGCACCACCCTGGGGGCTCTACCTGGTGCGGGTCGACTATTGAGGATAGGTCCGCGCTCCCCTGGGGGGATGCGAGCTCCCCTGAAGTCACGTTACCGCGGTTCGGCGCGCGCGTCTGTGCCGCATCGGTGCCGAAAGAGGCGCGGCTAGCATCACATCGATGAGATTTCCCGTCGTTCTCTTCGATCTCGACGGCACGGTGATCGACTCCGGCGCGATCATCCTTGCCTCCATGCGCCATGCGGCGAAGGAGGTTCTCGGCGCCGAGCCGTCGGATGAGCTCCTCATGGCTGCGGTAGGCGGGCCCGGGCTCGAGGCGCAGATGCACGCGCTCGCGCCGGACCTCGTGGAGGAATTGGTCACCGTCTACCGCGCGCACAACGAGCCGCTCCACGAGGAGCTCGTCTGCTGTCCCGGGATGGACGACGTCCTCGTCCGGCTCAACAAGGAGGGGCGCCGGCTCGGGATTGTGACGGCGAAGCGGCGTGAGACCGTCGAGCTGGCGTTCGCGACGGTTCCCCTCGGCCACCTCTTCGAGACCGTCGTGGGCGGGGACGAGACGGAACGGCACAAGCCGCATCCAGATCCGCTGCTCCTCGCGGCGGAGCGTATGGGCCTCGAAGTGAACCAGTGCGCGTACGTGGGCGATTCGCCGTTCGACATCCGCGCCGCGAAGGCTGCGGGCATGCACGCCGTCGCAGTCACTTGGGGTGGCATCCACGACCGAGACCGTCTCGTGCAAGAGGAGCCGGATGCGATCGTCGACGCCGCGGAGGAGCTTCTTGGCGTCGTCTAAGACGAAGACCGTCGAGCAGCGCGCCGCGGAGCTGCGCGACGTCCTCGACTACCACCTCTACCGGTACCACGTTCTCGACGATCCCGAGATCTCTGATGCGGAGTACGACCGCATCTACGACGAGCTCGTCGCCCTGGAAGATGCGCATCCCGACCTCGTCACAGCGGACTCCCCGACACAACGTGTCGGTGCGCCGCCGTCGGAGAAGTTCCAAAAGGTCGAGCACCCGACCGCGATGGGCTCGCTCGAGAAGGTGACGACTGACGAGACGTTGGAGAAGTGGCACCAGGACGTCTGCAAGCGACTCGGCACAAGCGAGGTCGCGTACGTGACCGAGCCGAAGATCGACGGGCTCTCGATCAACCTGATCTACGAGAACGGTTCGTTCGTCCGCGGCGCCACACGCGGCGACGGGATTCGCGGCGAGGATGTCACCGTCAACCTGAAGACGATCAAGGCCATCTCGATGCGCATGCAGCTCGCCGACGGCGAGACTCCGCCGCCGCTGCTCGAGGTGCGTGGCGAGGTGTACCTCCCGTTGAGTGGGTTCCAAGAGCTGAACGAGCGTCTCGTTGCGGAAGGCAAGAAACCGACGCCGAATCCGCGCAACGCTGCCGCCGGCTCGCTTCGCCAGAAGGACTCGTCGATCACCGCTCGGCGCCCGCTGTCGATCTGGATCCACGGGCTCGGGCGCGACCACGGCCTCCCGGTCGCTGGACACTGGGATGCGCTGCACTGGCTCCGCGAGCACGGCTTCCGGACGAATCCGTACGCGCAGCGACACGAGACGGTCGACTCCGTTGCCAAGGAGTGCGGCGACTGGGAGAAGCGCCGGATCGAGCTCGACTACGAGATCGACGGAATCGTGATCAAGGTCGACTCCTTCGACCAGCAGCGGCGGCTCGGGGCGCTGCACGAACGTCCGCGCTGGGCCCGTGCCTACAAGTGGGCGCCGATGACGGCGCAGACGAAGCTAAACAAGATCCTGATTCGCGTCGGCCGCACCGGAGCCCTCAACCCCTGGGCGCTGCTCGAGCCTGTGGAGGTCGGAGGCGTGACGGTGTCGCGCGCGACGCTGCACAACGAAGAGGACATCAACCGCAAGGACATCCGCGAAGGCGACACCGTCATCGTCCAGCGCGCGGGCGACGTGATCCCGCAGATCGTCGGTCCCGCCGGCGAGCACCAGCCCGGCACGAAGCCGTTCAAGATGCCGAAGAAGTGCCCACTCTGCGGCGCCGGCATCGTCAGGCCGGAGGGCGAAGCGATGCACCGCTGCCCGAATCGGGCGTGCCCCTCGCGCGGCCTCGAGTCGCTGATCAATTGGGTGCAGGCCGCCGCGGATATCGAGGGCGTCGGCGAGCAGTCGGTGCGCCGCCTGTGGGATCTTGGCCTCGTGCGCTCGCTCCCCGATCTCTACCGGCTGACGAAGGAGCAGCTGATGGAGCTCGAAGGCTACGCGGAGATCTCGGCGAACAACGCGATCGAGTCGATCCAAGCCTCGAAAGACGTGCCCTTCCACCGCGTCCTCTTCGGGCTCAATATCCCGGACGTCGGCTGGGTGACGGCGCAGAACGTCGCGCGCCACTTCGAGAACGTCGACCGCTTGCTGGAGGCGACGCAGGAGGAGATCGAGGAGGTCGAGGGGATCGGCCCGGAGCGCGCCGAAGGGATCGCGGAGTGGTTCTCGGACACCGCGAACCGGCAGCTGGTCGAGGAGCTGCGCTCGCTCGGACTCCGGTTCGAGATCGGCGACGAGCTGAAGCCCGTGGAGGGTCCGCTCACCGGTCAGACCTACGTCATTACCGGCACGCTCGAGGGGTTCACGCGTGACGAAGCCGCCGCCGAGCTCGAGGGGAAGGGCGCGAAGGTCCTCAACTCCGTCTCCGGGAAGACGACCGGGCTGATCGTCGGCGAGGAGCCCGGCAACTCGAAGCTGACGAAGGCACGCAAGCTCGAGGTTCCGCTCCTGACCGAGCAGGAGCTCGTCGAGCTATTGCGACGCTAGGACTTGCGCGAAGCGATCCTGGGCCCGGCGCGCCCACCAGTAGGACAGCGGGTGGCCGTTCTGCAGCACCGTGAATGCGAAGCGGTTGCTCACGTAGCCGGAGAGCGCGGAGGCGTCGCTCGTCGTTCCCGTCTTCGCGAGCACGCGACCTCGGGCCGGTGGCTTGCGGAGACGATCCTCGAGCGTTCCGTTGACTCCCGCGACCGGGAGAGCGGCCAGGAACGCGGGCCGGACGTTCGGATCGCTCCAGGCGACCTGCAGCAGGGCGGCGAGGGCGTTCGCGGTGAGCCGATCGAGCCGGGAGAGACCGGAGCCGTCGACGACGCGGACGCCGGCCATCGGAACACCGGCTTCGGCCAGCGCCT
>WNGB01014507.1_pt1 | contig 20459 bp, 19 predicted proteins | sample 5400681 | NCBI WGS metagenome assembly WNGB01 (sample SAMN13153367, study PRJNA577476) | soil metagenome | isolation source: 115 cm soil or saprolite under grassland replicate 2 | place: USA:California | collected 2016-06-15
GCTACCACGACCTCACGGTCTACACGCCGCTGCCGGTGCACGAGATCGAGGAGGTGCTCGAGCGCGACCGGCCGGTGAGCCGGGTCCGCCTGTTCACGCTGATCGGCGGGCTCAGCGGGATCGCCTCGGCCTTCCTGCTGACGATCTGGAGCTCGCTCGTGTGGGGGCAGGTGACCGGCGGCAAGTTCATGCAGCTCGTGCCTGGCGGCATCATCGGCTCGTCCTTGCCGCCGTTCTTCATCATCGCGTTCGAACTGATGGTCCTCTTCGGCGGGCTCGCGACGGTTATCGGCCTGACCGTGCTGGGGCGGCTGCCGCGCTTCAAGCAGAGTCCGACGTTCGATCCCCGATTCACCAACGACCGCTTCGGGGTGGCGGTCCACTGCGCCCCGGAGCGGGCCGGCTCCGTGCACGAGCTCCTGCGAGTCGCTGGCGCTGAGGAAGTGAAATCCCGATGACGGAACGCATCCGATGAGAACGGGCGTGTCGGAGCCACACGCTTCTTTCTCCTGGGAGCCACTCGCTTCTTTCTCAGGCCACCCTCGGCCAAAGCCCGCCTCGAGGCCCCCGCTCCAATGAAGTACGTCTTCATCCTGATGCTCCTGGTGGTCGGGGCGGCCGCCGGGGCGTGGGGCGCGGCGATCGTCGTGCGCTGGAACGACGACATGACGCAGACCGCCAGGATCGTGCCCGGAGAGCGGGTGTTTCCGATGCCGCCCGGTGTCGTTCCCCGCGGCGGTGAGTTGATCGTGCCGAAGGACCAGCGTGACGTCGCGACCAAGCGGCCGAATCCGGTCAAGGTGACGGACGCGTCCATCGCGATCGGCCGCGAGCGGTACGTGACGTTCTGCGTGCCGTGCCACGGGCCAGAGGCCAAGGGCGGTACCACGGGCCTCGTTGCCACGAAGTTCATCCCGACGCCCGACCTGACCAACGCCGAGCTCCAGAAGCAGCGGACGGACGGATACTGGCACAGCTACATCGTCGTCGGGGGCGCCGTCATGCCCGCGTACGGCGAGGCGCTCTCGTCGCAGGAGGCGTGGCACATCGTGAACTTCCTGCGGTCCGTCGCACAGAAATGACCGTGCTCTGGAGTCTCGTGGCGGTGCTCGGCGCGGTCGTCTTCCTCGTCGGAGCCAACTCCGCGGACGCGCCCCAGGTCTGGTCCGTCTACCTCGTCAACCTGGTGTTCTGGTCGGGTCTCGCGGTGACCGGGCCGGCGATCGCGGGCATGATGCAGATCACGGAAGCCCGCTGGTCGCCGAGCGTGCGCCGGATCGCGCTGACGACCGCCGGGTTTCTGCCTACGTCGTTCGTGCTGCTCCTCGTCCTCTACACGGGCCAGACCGTCCTCTATCCGTGGGTGACGACGCCGATCCCGGCCAAGGCCGGGTGGCTCAACGTGCCGTTTTTCTGGCTCCGCACTTACGTGTTCGCCGCGGTGCTGTTCGCCGTTTGTTTCGCCTTCGTACGGTCGCTGCTCCGCGACGCGATACCCCCGGACGACGGGCGCGAGCGCGTCCGACGAAACCGCATCGCCGTCATCCTTCTCATGCTGTGGCTCGTGACGGTGTCGCTCTGGGGGTTCGACCTCGTGATGTCGCTCGACCCGAGGTGGTACAGCGGACTCTTCGGCGGCTACTTCGCCGTCAGCACGCTCTACACGGCGTTCTGCCTCTTGTCGATCCTCACCATCCGGGCCAACGCGCGCGGGCGGGCCTCGATCCCGCCGGCCGCGGTGCAGGATGTGGCCAAGCTGCAATTCGCCATGTCGATCATGTGGATGTACTTCTTCTTCTCGCAGTACCTCGTGATCTGGTACGGCAACGTACCGGTCGAGACGCGGTTCTTCGTCCAGCGGTTGTTCGTCCAGCCGTGGCTGACGCTCGCCTGGGTCGTGCTGATCGTCGGCTGGCTGATCCCGTTCGCATACCTCGTCAAACGGCTCACGGGCCGGCCGCCCCAGCGACACGCCCCGCTCTTCGTGGTCGCGATCTTCGGGCTTGTCGCGATCTTCCTCGAGCGGGTGTTCGTCGTGTTTCCGTCGGTCTCGGCCACGGCCCGGCTCCCGTTCGGGCTGCGCGACCTCGCGATCACCGCCGGGTTCCTCGCGCTGTTCGTGTTGAGCCGACGCTGGTTCTTCAGCCGCTTCAAGCCCGTCCTGAATCTCCCGCACACCGGCCACTAGCTCCCACGCACTGGACGACCGCGCGCAGGCGGGACGTGCTCTGCGGGACCCGCTAGCAACATCGCCGCGGTCGGCAGGGGGCGGGGACGGGTGTGCCCCCCGCGACCCGTGTAGTCAGGGTTGCCTGAACCGGAGACCACCCAACTCACCCTCGCGCGATATCGGCTAGCGTGGTCGCGGGGGGCGCACCCGTCCCCGCCCCCTGCCGACCGCGGCGGCGTGTAGTAGAGTAACGATGTGCTGACCGTCGAAGAAGCGCTCGAACAGATTCTTTTGCGCGTCGAGCCGCTCTCCGTCGAGCGGGTCGACGTGCTGGCCGCGCTCGGCCGCGTGCTGGCAGAGCCCATCGTCTCGCGAGCCGTGATCCCGCCCTGGCCGAATTCTTCGATGGATGGCTATGCCGTCCGTGCCGGGGACACGGGACGGGTACCCGTCGAGCTCGCCGTCGTCGGCAAGATCATCGCCGGGACGCTTCCGTCCCGCCCGCTGCACGCGGGTGAGGCGATGCGAATTTTCACCGGCGCGCCCCTGCCCGAGGGCGCCGATGCCGTGGTGCCTCAGGAGGATGTCGCGGCCAACGACGAGCGGGTCACGATCACCGGACGCGTACCGCCTGGCGCCTTCGTCCGACCGGCTGGCGAGGACGTCCGCGCCGGCGACGTCGTCGTCCAGCCGGGCGGCAGTATCGGCGCCGCGGAAGTGGGACTGCTGGCGACGCTCGGGTACTCGCAGGTGCGCGTCTTTCGCCGCCCACGGGTCGCGATCCTCTCGACCGGCAACGAGCTCGCGGACCTCGGGACCGAGCCGGGCCCGGGGCAGATCCCCAATACGAACACCTATTCGCTGATGGCGCAGGTGATCGAAGCGGGGGCCGAGCCCGTCAATCTGGGCGTCGTCCCCGACCAGCTCGAGGCGATCACGGAACGGCTCCACTGGGGCCTGACGGCGGCCGATGTCCTCGTGACGTCGGCGGGGGTGTCGGTGGGCGAGCTCGACCTCGTACGCGACGCACTCGAGCGGTGCGGGGCCGCGCTCCACCTCTGGAAGGTGTCGATGCGACCGGGCAAGCCCATCACGTTCGGCACGCGCGCCGGACGCCCGGTGTTCGGCCTGCCCGGCAATCCGGTCTCGGCGATGGTGACCTTCGAGCTGTTCGTGCGCCCGGCGCTGCGCAAGATGGCGGGGGCCCAGGCGGTCGATCGCCCACGGCTCCGGGTGCGTGCGCTCGAGACGATCGAGAACCCAGGGTCACGGCGCGGCTATCTGCGGGTCACCCTGACGCCCGACGCGAACGGCTACGGCGCGCGCCTCACCGGTGACCAGGGCTCGGCGATCCTCCGCTCGATGGTGCTCGCTGACGGGCTTGCCGTCGTCGCGCCCGACACCACGATCGCCGGCGGTCAGGCGGTCGACGTCATCGTCCTGCGTTCGCTCGAGCCGAGATCGCGCTGAGCCGTTGACACCGTTTTCAGCCGCGTGCTACGGTGCGACGCGGATGAGCCGTGCCCTCTGCGCGCTCGCGGCGGTGGCGATCCTCGCTAGCGGTTGCGCAAGTCGGCGCGCGGTGGCCCAGCTCGAGGCCGAGGTCGGCCGGCTTCGCGCGGAGCTGGCCGAGATGCGTATCGTCCAAGAGGTTTCCGCCCGCGATCTGGCCCGTGTCGCTCCACAGATCCAAGCGCTCGACGCGCGCACGAGCGAGACTCAATCGAGCATGAGGGGCCTTTCCGACGAGATCACGCGGCTCACGAAACGCACCGACGCTGCCGACACGGCGCTGGGTGAGACCCGCGCGCGCGTCGAAGCCCTCACGGCGAGGCCCGCCGCACCGGCGGCGGCGCCGATGGCGCCGCCGCCAGCGGCTCCGGCCGAGCGGCCGCGCGTCCCCGCCGCGCCAGCCCCGCTCGTGCCGCCCACGCCGCGCACCGACAATCCTGACCAGGAGTACACCGCGGCGCTGGCCACGTTCCGGTCTCGCGAGCACGGACAGGCCGTGCTGGACTTCATCGACTTCATCGCGAAGTACCCGAGGCATGCGCTGGCGGGAAACGCCCAATACTGGATCGGCGAGGCGTACTGGGCGCAGCGCGACTACCGCCAGGCGCTGGTCGAGTTCGAAAAGGTGTCCGAGTACGGCCCGGGCAAGGCGCCCGATGCGCTTGTCAAGATCGGCCTCTGTCACGTGCGCCTGCGCGACGTGACCCGCGCCCAGCAGGCGTGGCAGCGAGTCATCCGCGAGTACCCGAGATCCGAGGCGGCGACGATGGCTCAGTCACTCCTCAAGACGCAGGCCGCTGTTCGCCGGTAGCGTCCCGGCGCCGTATCCGTTCGGACTCTTTGGTCGGCCACGCCCCTCCGTTATACTGAAAGCCCGCGGACCGCGACACCGATGATTGAGCTTCGGCCCGGAGACCCTCGCTATCCCGTGCTGCTGGGCGCGATTCCCGCGCCGCCGGCGCTCTTCGCGCGCGGAGCGCTCAGCAACGACGACGCGCTCGCGGTCGCGATCGTGGGCTCGCGCCGTCCCACGCCCTACGGCCTCGCGGTCGCGGAGCGGCTCGCGTCCGATCTGGCCGCGCGCGGCGTGACGATCGTGAGTGGCCTCGCGCGGGGCATCGATACCGCGGCGCACCGCGGCGCGCTGGCCGCGGGCGGGCGCACGCTGGCGGTGCTCGGATGCGGTCTCGACGTCGTCTATCCGCTGGAGAACCGGGCGCTCGCGCGGGCGATCGAGGCCCAGGGCGCGCTCGTGTCGCAGTTCGCGTCGGGGATGCCGGCACTGCCCGGCCACTTCCCCATGCGGAACCGCACGCTGGCGGGCCTGGCGCTCGGCGTCGTCGTCGTCGAGGCCGCCGACCGGAGCGGCGCCTTGATCACCGCCGGATTCGCCGGCGATCTCGGCCGCGAAGTCTTCGCCGTTCCTGGCCGAATCACGTCGCCGACGAGCGCCGGCGCACATCGCCTCATCCAGGACGGTGCTAAACTCGTTACATGCTGGCAGGACATCGTGTCAGAATTGCCAGAACCGTGGCGCCGTGCCGTGCGCGGGCCGTTGGCGCCGACGGGCGAGCAGCGACAACTCGAGAACGGGAGTGACGAGGGCCGAATGTTCAGGTTGCTGGCTCCAGACGAGCCGCAGCACATCGAGCAGCTCATCGCGCGCGCGGGACTCGATCCCGCGCGGGCCGCGGCGTTGCTCGTGACCCTCGAGCTGGGCGGCTGGGCCCGGCAGCTTGCGGGACAGCGGTGGGTCTCGGTCGAGACGCGCACGAGGAGAGCGTAGGTGGCGAAGCGGGCGCTGGTGGTTGTGGAGTCGCCCACGAAGGTGAAGACGATCCAGAAGTATCTGAACTCGACGTACATCGTCAAAGCCTCCATGGGCCACGTGCGCGATCTGCCGAAGTCGCAACTCGGCGTCGACCCGAAGAAGAACTTCAAGCCGAAGTACGTCGTGTCGCCCACGAAGAAGAAGGTCCTCGACGAGCTGAAGAAGGCCGCCGAGAAGGTCGACATCCTCTACATCGCCACCGACCCCGATCGCGAAGGCGAGGCGATCGGCTGGCACCTCGCCGAAGAGCTCGACGTCGCCAAGAAGAACGTGTTCCGGATCACCTTCAACGAGATCACCGAGCGCGCCGTCAAGGCGGCATTCAACAACCCCGGAAAGATCGATCTGAAGAAGGTGGACGCCCAGCAGGCGCGGCGCGTGCTCGACCGCCTCGTCGGCTACAGCCTCTCGCCTCTGCTCTGGGAGAAGGTCCAGCGCGGCCTCTCGGCCGGCCGCGTGCAGTCGGTGGCCGTGCGGCTGATCGTCGACCGGGAGCGCGAGGTCCAGGCGTTCGTCCCCGTCGAGTACTGGTCGCTCCACGCGAGACTCAACGCCGCGCGGCCGCCGGAGTTCGTGGCGACGCTGAAGGAGATCGAAGGCGAGAAGGCGTCGCTCGCCAACGAGGAGACGACGCGCGCGCTCATGGCGTCGCTCGACGGCGCGCCCTTCGTCGTCAAGTCCGTCACCCGGGGCGAGCGCCGCCGGAACCCCGCGCCCCCGTTCATCACGTCCACGCTGCAGCAGGAAGCGGGCAAGAAGCTCGGCTTCACGGCGCGCAAGACGATGACGATCGCGCAGCAGCTCTACGAGGGGATCGATCTGGGGTCGGAAGGCGCGGAGGGCCTCATTACCTACATGCGGACCGACTCGGTCCGGGTGGCGCGCGAGGCGCAGGCCGCGGCCCGCGGCTGGGTCATCGCGCGCATCGGCATGGAGTACGTGCCCGAAGCGCCGCCGACATATCGCTCGCGGGGGAGCGCCCAGGAGGCGCACGAGGCGATCCGCCCTTCCGAGCTGCGCAACGAGCCAAGAAGCGTGGCGCGTTTCCTCACCAAGGACCAGCAGGCCCTTTACCGGCTCGTGTGGGAACGGTTCCTGGCGAGCCAGATGATGCCAGCGGTCTACGACACCGTGAGCGCCGACATCGAGGCCGGCCGGTGCCTCTTCCGGGCCCAGGGCGCAACGCTCAGGTTCAAGGGCTTCACCGCCGTCTACGAGGAAAGTCGCGAGGAGGACGACGTCCAGCCCGAGCCGGACCCGGAGGGCGCGATGCCCCCGCTGGAGGAAGGCGAAGTGCTGACGCTGCTCGCCCTCGACCCGAAACAACACTTCACCCAGCCGCCTCCGCGCTTCACGGAGGCCTCGCTGATCAAGGCGCTCGAGGAGCTCGGGATCGGGCGGCCATCGACGTACGCGTCGATCCTGGGCACGATCATCAACGATCGGGGCTACGTGCATCGCGAGCGGCGTACGCTGTCGCCGACCGAGCTGGGCATGGCGGTCACCGACAAGCTCATCCCGTACTTCCAGGACATCATGAACGTCGAGTTCACCGCCCAGATGGAAGACAACCTCGACAAGATCGAGGAGGGCGAGCGCAAGTGGGTCGACACGGTGAAGGAGTTCTACGAGCCCTTCAAGCGCGCCCTCGCGCGCGCCAAGCGCGAGATGCGGAGCGAGAAGGTGGGCGAGCCCACTGGCGAGCTGTGCCCCGAGTGCGGCAGCGAGCTCCTGGACAAGCGCGGCCGCTTCGGGAAGTTCCTGGCGTGCTCCGCGTACCCCGACTGCCGATACACCCGCAACCTCGACGGGACGGGCCGCGCCGAGGACGAGCCGGCCAACGAGAACTGCCCCGCGTGCGCCCGGCCCATGGTGATCAAGCACGGACGCTTTGGCAAGTTCATCGCCTGCTCCGGCTACCCGGAGTGCAAGACGACGAAGCCGGTGACCCTCGGCATCGCGTGTCCCGAGCCGGGCTGCGCGGGCCAGCTCGTGGAGCGTCGCTCACGCCGCGGGCGCACCTTTTTCGGTTGCTCGGCGTATCCGAACTGCAAGTTCGTGGTCTGGCGGCGACCCGTGCCTGAGCCGTGTCCGAAGTGCGGGACTCCGTTCGTCACCGAGCGCGCCCTGAAGAACCGTGTCGTCCGCAGCTGCGCCCGCGCCGGGTGCGACTTCGAACGGGAGGTCGAACTCCCGGTGACATGAAGGATCCGCTGGCTGCGTTTCTCCGCCACCTCTCCTCGGAACGGGCCGCGTCACCGCACACGCTGCGAAGCTACCGGAGCGATCTCCTCGAGTTCGCGCAGCACGCCGGTCGCGGCGATGCCGGGGAGTGGCTGCGCGGCGTCGACGCGCGCGCCGTGCGCGCCTACCTCGCGCACCTGCACGGCCGGGGGCTCGACGCGGTGACGATCGCGCGCAAGCTCGCGGCCCTTCGGAGCTGGTTCCGGTTCCTGGTGCGGCGTGGCGTTCTCGAGCGGAACGTCGCGCGCGAGGTTCGGGGCCCGCGACTGCCGAGGAAGCTCGTCTCCTTCCTGCCGATCGACGAGGCGATGGTCCTTATGGACGCGACGCCACCCGGCCAGCCCTCGCGCGCGCGCGACAGCGCGGTGCTGGAGCTCCTTTACGCCACCGGCCTCCGCGTCTCGGAGCTGGCCGGCCTCGACCTCAACGACCTCGACTGCTCCGAGCGGACGGTGCGGGTTCTCGGCAAGGGGGGAAAGGAACGGATCGTCCCCTACGGGAGCCGGGCGGCGGGCGCGCTCGACGCCCACCTGGCGCGCCGTGGCGCTATCCGCGGGCCGCTCTTCGCCAACCGGCGCGGCGGACGGCTCACGGTCCGCTCGATTCACTCGATCGTGCGGCGGAGCGCAGCGGCTTGCGGGATCACGCGGCGGGTGAGCCCGCACACGCTCCGCCACACGTTCGCGACCCATCTGCTGGATGCGGGTGCCGATCTCCGGATGATCCAGGAGCTCCTCGGCCACAGTCGGTTGTCGACGACGCAACGCTACACGCACGTGAGCGCCGACCAGCTCATGCGCGCCTACGACTCCGCCCACCCCCGCGCCCGGGAAAAATGAGCTCTACGGGAAGAACGGGCGTGCGAAGCCACGCCGCTCCGGCGTCAGGCCACCCTCGATGACAACGGCCTCGCGGACCCCGCGACAGCTATCAGGCCACGTCGGGTGAAGCCGATCTCACAGCCGCCGCGACGACAATCCATTCACTCGACGACGGTCATCGCAGTCCGTCACCGTAGCCAGGTGGCAGTCGCCGGAGACGGTCAGGTCTCCATCGGCCCGACCATCGTCAAGGCCGGCGCCCGGAAGGTGCGGAAGCTCTACCAGGACCGTGTGGTGGCGGGGTTCGCCGGAACAGCCGCGGACGCGTTCACCCTCTTCGCCCGCTTCGAGGCGAAGCTGGAGGAGCACCGTGGGAACCTGTCGCGCGCCGCGGTCGAGCTCGCCAAGGACTGGCGCACCGACCGCGTGCTGCGACGGCTCGAGGCGCTCCTGGCCGTGGCCGATCAGGAGCACTCGTTCATCATCTCCGGGACGGGCGACGTCATCGAGCCGGACGACGGCCTGATCGGCATCGGCTCGGGCGGCTCGTACGCGCTGGCCGCCGCGAGGGCGCTGGTCGCGCATTCCGACCTGGACGCCAAGGCCATCGCAACCGAGGCGATGCGGGTTGCGGCGTCCATCTGCGTCTACACCAACGACCACATCACTGTGGAAGTCCTGTGAAACGGAGCCACGCCGTGCCTGAGGCAGACCACCCTCGGGTCAAGCCGGCCTCGAGGCACTCGTTACTATGGACGGACTGACCCTCACGCCCGCGCAGATCGTCGCCGAGCTGGACCTCTACATCGTCGGCCAGGAGAGGGCCAAGCGCGCCGTGGCCATCGCGCTCCGCAACCGCTGGCGGCGGCAGAACGTCCCGTCCGAGCTCCGCGACGAGGTCGCACCGAAGAACATCATTATGATCGGCCCCACCGGCGTCGGGAAAACCGAAGTGGCCCGCCGACTGGCGAAGCTGGCGCAAGCTCCGTTCCTGAAAGTCGAAGCCTCCAAGTACACCGAGGTGGGCTACGTCGGTCGGGACGTCGAGTCGATGATTCGAGACCTGACCGAGCTGTCGGTGAACATGGTGAAGGCGGAGATGACGGCGCGCGTCCAGGAAAGGGCCGAGCAGCTCGCCGAGGAGCGACTGCTCGACCTCCTGCTGCCGCGCCGCATGCAGGAACCGTTCTCCAGCAGCTCGCTCGAAGAGGTCACCCCGGACGCTTCGCGGGAGACGACCAAGGACAAGCTCCGTGCGCAGCTCAGGGCCGGGCGGCTGGACGACCGGCTGGTGGAGCTCGAGGTGCAGCACCAGGCGATGCCGATGATCGAGGTGCTGTCCGGCCAGGGGATGGAAGAGATGGGCATCCACCTCAAGGACATGCTCTCGAACCTCATGCCGACTCGGACGAAGCACCGCAAGGTCCGAGTGGCCGAGGCGCGGCGGCTCCTGGCCCAGGAAGAAGCGCAGAAGCTCATCGACATGGACGAGGTGGTGTCGCAGGCCATCCGCCGGGCCGAGAACTCGGGCATCGTCTTCCTGGACGAGCTCGACAAGGTCGCGGGCCGGGAAGGGGGTCATGGGCCCGACGTCAGCCGCGAAGGCGTGCAGCGTGACCTCCTCCCCATCGTCGAGGGGTCCTCCGTCACGACCAAATACGGGGTCGTCCGCACCGATCACATCCTGTTCATCGCGGCCGGGGCCTTCCACGTCGCGAAGCCGTCGGACCTGATCCCGGAGCTGCAGGGTCGCTTCCCGATCCGAGTCGAGCTCGACCCCTTGACGCGCGAGGATTTCGTCCGCATTCTTACCGAACCGCGGAATGCTCTGATCACGCAGTACGTGGAGCTCCTGAAGACGGAGCAGGTCATCCTCCGGTTCGCGCCGGAGGCGGTGGAGGCGATCGCGGAGATCGCGATGAGCGTGAATGCGAGCCTCGAGGAGATCTCGTTCAATGCGCCCGCCATGCCGGGCAAGGAGCTGACCATCGACGCCGGGTACGTCCACCATCGGCTCGCCGAGATCACCCGCGACCAGGATTTGTCGCGGTACATCCTGTGATGGATTCAGACCTGTGATGGCAGGGCGAGCCGCAGCCGAAGGCGAGGCGAGTCTGTGACAGACTCCCGGCGCGCCGAGATCCTGCTGGAGACGCTGCCGTACATCCGCGAGTTCCGCGGCAAGACCCTCGTCATCAAGTACGGCGGCGCCGCGATGGAGCGGGCGGACCTCAAGGAGCCGTTCGCTCTGGACGTGATCCTCCTGCGCCTGGTCGGCATCAACCCCGTGATCGTCCACGGCGGTGGCCCCCAGATCGGCGCCCTGATGAAGCGCCTCGGCAAGGAACCTACCTTCGTCGGCGGCATGCGCGTGACCGACGAGGAAACGGTCGAGATCGTCGAGATGGTGCTGGTCGGTAAAATCAACAAGGACATCGTCGGCCGCATCAACCACCACGGCGGCCGCGCGATCGGCCTCTCGGGCAAAGACGCCAGCCTCCTCCGGGCGCGCCGACGGCCGCATCGGCTCCCGAACGGCGACGAAGTCGACATCGGCCTGGTCGGCGAGGTCGAAGCGGTCAACACTGAGTGCATCCGGCTCCTCACGGACGATGGGTTCATTCCGGTCATCGCGCCCGTCGGGGTGGGGAGCGGTGGGGAGACCTACAACATCAACGCGGATCTCGTCGCCGGCGAGATCGCCGCCGCCCTCGGCGCCGAGAAGCTGATTCACCTCACCGACGTCCAGGGGATCCTCGACGTCGACCGCCGGCTCGTGAGCACGCTGACCCGCAAGGATGCGGAACGGCTCGTCAACGAGGGCGTAATCGAGGGCGGGATGCTTCCCAAGGTCGAGTCGTCGCTCCGGGCGCTCGAGGGAGGGACCGCCAAGGCGCACATCATCGACGGGAGCCAGCCCCACGCGATCCTGCTCGAGCTGTTCACGCGCGAAGGCATCGGGACGGAAATCGTCCTGTGAGGTCGAGTCCGATGGACACCAAGACGCTCCTCGAATGGTCGGCCAAGTACCACACGCCGAACTACGGCAGCCGGGCCCCCATCGTGCTCGTGCGGGGCGACGGCGTCCGCGTGTGGGACTCCGATGGGCGCGAGTACCTCGACTTCGGTGCCGGCATCGCCGTCACGTCGCTGGGGCACTGCCATCCCCGCGTGACGGGCGCCATCCAGGAGGCGGCCGCGACCCTCCTGCACGTCTCCAACCTCTATCACGCGGCGCCGCAAATCCACCTGGCGAAGCTCCTCACCGAACACTCCTTCGCCGATCGCGTGTTCTTCTCGAACTCGGGCGCGGAGGCCAACGAGGCGGCGCTCAAGCTCGCCCGCAAGTACGCCCGCGAGCGGATCGCCTCCGACCGCTTCGAGTTCATCGCCACCCGCAATTCATTCCACGGGCGCACCTTTGCGACCGTCGCCGCGACGGGGCAGGAGAAGTACCACCACGGCTTCGAGCCGCTCCCGCCCGGATTCAAGCACGTGGCCTACAACGACCTCCGGGCGATGGAGCGCGCGATCGACAATCGCACGGCGGCCATCATCGTGGAATGTATCCAGGGCGAAGGAGGCGTGCACGTCGCCGACGAGGACTACCTGCGAGGGCTCCGGAAGCTCTGCGATCAGTCCGGCGCGCTCCTCATCCTCGACGAGATCCAGACGGGCGTGGCGCGAACCGGGCGGCTCTGGTGCTACGAGCACTACGGCATCGAGCCGGACATCATGACGCTGGCGAAGGCCCTCGCCAACGGCGTCCCGATCGGCGCCATGCTGACGCGGGAGGAGGTCGCCAGCGTCCTGGTCGCCGGCACGCACGGGTCGACCTTCGGCGGGACGCCGTTCGTGACCTCGGTGGCGCTGGCAACCCTCACGACGATCCTGGACGGGAAGCTCTGGGAGCGGGCCTCGCGCATGGGCCGGTACCTGATGGACGGGCTCCGGGCGATCCAGGCGGCGAACCCGACGGTCCGCGTCGTCCGGGGCAAGGGGCTCCTGATCGGCGCCGAGCTCTCGACGCCCGTTGCGCCGGTCGTCGACGCCTGCCGGGAGGCCGGGCTCCTCGTGCTGTCGGCCGGCGAGCGCGTGCTGAGGCTGACGCCGCCGCTGATCGTCGAGGAGCGCGACTGCGACCGCGCGCTCGCGATCATCGGGACCGCGCTCAGAGCGGCGGGCTGATGCGGCATTTCCTGTCCGCTGCCGACCTGACGCGCGACACCGCGCTCGGGCTCTTCGCACTCGCGGCGGACCTCAAGCAGCGGCGCAAGGCGGGGCAGCACTCCGAGCCGCTGGCCGCGAAGACGTTCGCGCTGATCTTCGAGAAGGCCTCGCTCCGGACCCGCGTGACCTTCGAGGTCGGCGTCATCCAGCTCGGCGGGCGGGCGGTCCACCTCGTCGGCCGCGACATCGGTCTCGGCACCCGCGAGTCCGTCCCCGACGTCGCGCGCAACCTCTCCCTGTGGGTGGACGGCATCATGGCGCGGGTCTACTCCCACGCGACGATCACGGCGCTCGCCCGCCACGCCACGGTCCCCGTGATCAACGGCCTCTCGGACCTCGAGCACCCGTGCCAGGCGCTGGCCGATTTCTTCACGCTCTGGGAGCGCGGCGTCGACTTCGGCGCGATGCGCCTGGCGTGGATCGGCGACGGCAACAACGTCTGCCACTCGGTGATGATCCTTGGCGCGCTGCTGGGCGCTTCGATCGTCGTCGCCTGTCCACCCGGGTACGAGCCCGATGCGGGGGTGCAGGCGACCGTGCGCCGCCTCGGCGGACGGCTCGAGATCACCGAGGACGCACGCGCGGCGGCGACGGGCGCCGACGTGCTCTACACCGACGTCTGGACGAGCATGGGGCAGGAGGCCGAGCACGAGCAACGGCTCGAGGCTTTCAGCCGCTACCAGCTCAACGAGACGCTGGTCGACTTCGCCAAACCCTCGGCGCTCGTGATGCACTGCCTGCCGGCCCACCGGGGCGAGGAGATCACGGACGCGGTGCTCGACGGCAAGCGCAGCATCGTGCTGGAGCAGGCCGAGAACCGGCTCCACGCGCAGAAAGCCGTCATGCTGCGTCTTCTGGGAGGCTCGGTCGATGACGTCTGATCCCAAGCGGATCGTCCTGGCCTACTCGGGCGGGCTCGACACGTCGGTGATCCTCCGGTGGCTGATCGAGCGCTACCGCTGCGAGGTCGTGGCGTTCTGCGCGGATCTGGGGCAGGGGGAAGAGCTGATCACGGTGCGGGACAAGGCGATGCGCACGGGCGCCGGAGCGGTTCACATCGTGGACCTGCGCGAGGAGTTCGTCCGCGACTTCATCTTTCCGATGCTCCGGGCCAACGCCGTGTACGAGGGCGCGTACCTGCTCGGGACCTCCATTGCGCGGCCGCTCATCGCCCGAGCGCAGGTCGAGGTCGCGGGCAAGGAGGGCGCCGACGCCGTCGCGCACGGTGCCACCGGAAAGGGTAATGATCAAGTCCGGTTCGAGCTGACGTACGCGGCGCTCGCGCCGCAGCTTCGGGTGATCGCCCCGTGGCGGGAATGGGAGCTCAACTCCCGGGCCTCGCTGATCGAGTTCGCGAGGCGCCACGACATCCCGGTGCCCGTGACGGTGGAGCGACCCTACAGCACCGACCGGAACCTCTTCCACATCTCCTACGAGGGTGGCATCCTCGAGGACCCGTGGGCGGAGCCTCCCGCCAAGATCTTCCAGCTCACCAACGATCCGGAAGCCGCCCCGGATGTTCCGCTGACTCTCGAGATTGCGTTCGAGCGGGGTGACCCCGTGGCCGTCGACGGCGAGCCTCTCGGAGGGGTGGCACTGCTGACACGGCTCAACCGGCTCGGCGGCGAGCACGGCATCGGCCGCGTCGACCTCGTGGAGAACCGGTTCGTCGGCATGAAATCGCGGGGCCTCTACGAGACGCCCGGCGGCACGATTCTGCACGTGGCCCGACGCGCGCTGGAATCGCTCACGCTCGACCGCGAAGTGCTCCACCTGCGCGACTCGCTCGTGCCTCGCTACGCGGAAATGATCTACTATGGCTTCTGGTTCGCACCCGAGCGCCAGCTGCTGCAGTCCCTCGTAGACGAGTGCGCGCGCGAGGTCACCGGCAGTGTGCGGCTCAAGCTCTACAAGGGCACCGTCGCGGTCACCGGACGGCGGTCGCCGCGATCCCTCTACCGGACGGACTTCGCTACCTTCGAGGCCGACACCGTCTACCGCCAGCGCGACGCCGAAGGATTCATCAACCTGAACGCGCTCCGCCTCAAGATCCGCGCGCTCAGGGACCGCACCACCTGATCCGTGCGGATCGACGTGGCTCCGACCGCCGAAGCAGTTGTCCCGGCCGATCTCGGCGGCGTGACCGCGCTGGTGATCGACGTCCTCCGCGCCTCGACGACGATCATCACGGCGCTCGCGAACGGCTGTCTCGCGATCGTGCCGGTCGCCGATCCCCTCGACGCCCGGCGACGCGCCAGTGAGCGGTGGGGTGACGGCGTGCTGGTGGCGGGCGAGCGGCACGGCGAGCCGATTCCGGGATTCGATCTCAGCAACTCTCCCCTGGAGTTTCGGACCGCCCACGTGCGGGGCAAGACGGTGTTCTTCACGACGAGCAACGGGACTCGGGCGCTCCTCGCGGCGCGGGCGGCCGCGGCGATCGGGGTGGCGGCGCTCGTCAACGTCACCGCGGCCGCGGCCTGGGCCGCCGGCGGGGGTCGCGATGTCGCCATCCTCTGCGCGGGCTCGCGCGGCGCCCGGTCCCTGGAGGACTGGGCGTGTGCCGGGCTCGCGGTGGACCGCATGCTCGCCACGGTGCCGACGGCGCTCCTCACGGAGGCCGCCCGCGACGCCCTGGACACGGGCCGGCGCTACGTCACGGACGTGGGCCGCCTCAAGCGGGACGCACCCTGGGCGCGCCGACTGATCGCCGCGGGGCGGTCCGCGGACGTGGACGCGTGCCTGCGCCTCGACACAACGTCGCTCGTGCCCCGCTACGTGCCCGACGTTGACAAGATTGTGGGCGACCACCCATAATGGTGGCGCTGATTCGTCCCGGCGACGGAGCTCCAGCGTGAACTTGCCGATCGGCCTCACCATGACTCGAATCATCGCGGTGCCGCTGCTCATCGTGTTCCTCATCTCGTCCTCCCGCGTTCACGCCGTGATCGCGGCAGCGATTTTCATCCTCGCCGCCATCACCGACTGGGCAGACGGGATGCTGGCGCGCCGGCGGAACCAGGTCACGACGCTCGGAACACTCCTCGATCCGATCGCCGACAAGCTGCTGGTGGCGGCGGCGCTGGTGTCGCTCCTGGCCATCGACAAGATCGATGCGTGGATCGTGGTGGTGATCGTCGGGCGGGAGCTGGCGGTGACCGGCCTTCGCGCCGTGGCGGCGTCGATCGGCGTCATCGTGCCGGCCTCGCGACTGGCGAAGTGGAAGACGGTGAGCCAGTACGTCGCGATCACCATGCTAATCGTCGAGAAAGGATTCGACCCGCCCGGATTCCACTGGGCGTCCACCGCGGCGCTGTGGGGCGCGCTCGGCCTCACGGTGAGCTCCGCCGTCGACTACTTCTACCGATTCTTCCGGAAGGCCGACTACCGCGCGATCGTGCCGGGCGAAGAACGCTGGTCGTGAGCGCGACCCTCGCGATCGTCGCCGCGTATCTGATCGGCGCGGTGCCGATCGGCTATCTGATCGGACGCGCCTTCGGCGTCGCCGACATCAGGCGCCACGGGAGCGGTAACATCGGCGCTGCCAACGTGCTGCGGACGGCCGGACGCCTGCCGGCGCTCCTCACCCTCGGTGGGGACATCGCGAAGGGCTATGCGGCGGTGGCGCTCGGCGCGACGCTCGTGGCCGGCCCGTCCGGCGGCGATCCACGCGCTCCGGCAGCCTGCGCCGTCGCCGCCGTCATCGGGAACTGCTGGTCGGTTTTCCTCGGCTTCCGCGGCGGCAAGGGCGTCGCGACGGGGCTCGGGACGCTCCTGCGGCTCGTCCCGTGGGCCATGTTGCCGGCGGCCGCCGTGTGGCTCGGCGTCACCGTCAGCTTCCGTTACGTCTCGCTGGGATCGATCCTCGCCGCCCTGTGTGCCGCGCTCGGCGCCCTGCTGCTCGGCTACCCCGGACCATCCGTGCTCGCCGCGTTCGGCGTCGGAACGATCGTGGTGGTGCGCCACCATGCGAACATCGCCCGCCTGCTTGCCGGCCACGAGCCGAAGCTGGGACAACGGCGGACCTCGCCGTGAGCGTCGCGATCATCGGCGGCGGCAGCTGGGGCACAGCGCTGGCCATTCACGCCGCGCGAAGCGGCGCGGGGGTGCGTCTCTGGGCCCGCGAGCGCGAGGTCGTCGAGGCGATCCGCACCCGCCGCCGGAGCCCCTGGTACCTCGCCGACATCGACGTTCCACCCGTGGTCGAACCGACGACCGACCAGGGCGAGGCGCTGGACGGGGCCACGCTCGTAATCGTCGCCGTGCCCTCCGAGTTCGTCGCGACGGTGCTGAAGGCGCTCCCGCCCATCCCCACGGACGTGCCGATCGTGTCGGCCACGAAAGGGCTCGATCCCGAGCGCCATCTGCGCATGAGCGAGGTGATCGTCGAGCGGTTTCCCGACGCGCGCGTGGCGGTGCTGTCGGGCCCGACCTTCGCCCGTGAGGTCGCGCTCGGGCGTCCGACCGCGGCGGTGATCGCGTCGCGGGACGACACCCTGGCCGCCTTGCTCCAGCGCCGTTTGGGCGCGCGCGAGTTCCGGCTCTACGCGAACCGGGACGTCGTCGGCGTCGAGACGGGCGGGGCGCTGAAGAACGTCATGGCCATCGCGACCGGAATCGCCGACGGGCTCGGGCTCGGTGAGAACGCGCGCGCGGCGCTCATCACACGCGGGCTCGCCGAGATGACACGCCTCGCGGTGGCCCTCGGGGCCGTCTCCGGGACGCTCGCGGGCCTGGCCGGACTCGGCGACCTCGTACTGACCTGCACGGGGAGCCTCTCGCGCAACCGACAGCTCGGCATGGCGCTCGCCAAGGGGGAGAGCGCGGCGTCGGTCGAGCGCGAAACGCGCATGATCGCCGAGGGTGCGCGCACGGTCACTTCAGCGCTGACGCTCGCCCGCCGCCACGCGGTGAGCCTGCCGATCTGCCACGAGGTCGGCGCCGTCCTCTTCGAGGACAAGCCACCGGCGGACGCTCTGGCTTCGCTCCTCGAGAGGCCCGTCAAGCGGGAGGACCGCTAGCGCGATGCCGGAGCTGCGCAAGGACCCGGTGGTCGGGCGCTGGGTTATCATCGCAACGGAGCGCGCGCGGCGGCCGTCCGACTTCGTGACGGACCCCGTGCGGCCGCGCGTGTCCGCGTGCGCGTTCTGCGAGGGCCATGAAGCCCAGACGCCGCCCGAGATCTTCGCCGAGCGACGCCCGGGCAGGGAGCCGAACGGCCCGGGCTGGACGTATCGCGTCGTGCCGAACAAGTTTCCCGCGCTCAGGATCGAGGGCGACCTCGAACGGTCCGGCGAAGGCCTCTTCGACAAGATGACCGGGGTCGGCGCCCACGAAGTGGTGATCGAGACACCCGATCATGCCGCCTCCCTCGCTTCCCTGCCGCTCGACGCCGTCGCCGACGTGCTGCTCGCGTGTCGCGAGCGCATGCTCGATCTCAAGAAGGATCCGCGGTTCGCCTACGTCCTCGTGTTCAAGAACCACGGCGAGGCGGCGGGGGCGTCGCTCGAGCACCCCCACTCCCAGCTGATCGCGACGCCCATCATCCCGATCATGGTGTCGGAGGAGCTTGCCGGCTCGGCGCAGTACTACGCGTTGAAGGAGCGGTGCGTCTGGTGCGACATGCTCCGGCAGGAGCGACGCGACGGCCGACGCCTGATCCTGGAATCCCAGGGGTTCGTGACATTGGCGCCGTTCGCTCCGCGGTTCCCGTTCGAGACGTGGATCCTCCCCGTCGGCCACCGAGCAGCCTTCGAGGACTCCACCGACGAAGAGCTGCGCGGGCTGGCTGGCGTGCTCGGCGAGTTCCTCCGTCGCATGAACCAGGTGCTCGGCGACCCACCCTTCAACTTCATGTTGCACACAGCGCCTTTCCGCGAGGTCCAGCGCGAGTCCTTTCACTGGCACCTCGAGATCATTCCCAAGCTCACGCGGGTGGCCGGATTCGAGTGGGGCAGCGGGTTCTTCATCAACCCGGTGCCCCCCGAGGACGCTGCCGAGGCTCTGAAAGGCGAGGGCGGGCCGATCGTGATAACATCACCGGCTGTGGCGCGGGAATAGCTCAGTGGTAGAGCACGACCTTGCCAAGGTCGGGGTCGCGGGTTCGAATCCCGTTTCCCGCTCCAGCCCCTTTTGCGAGCCCTCCTTCGGGGCGGCGTAGCCAAGTGGCTAAGGCGGAGGTCTGCAAAACCTCTACTCAGCGGTTCGAATCCGCTCGCCGCCTCCAAGTCACCAACCCCTAGGAGAGTTCCTGGAGAGCCGACATGGCCGAGGCTATCAAGCGGGTAGGGCCTCCGAAGGCGACCGACCTCAAGGGTGACGAGTTCACCTGGACCATCCAGCTCAGCGCGGCACCGTCGCGTGAATGGTCCCGGCTCTTCTCGGAGCCGGCAGAGTCCACAGTCCTCTGTCATCCGCGGCGCCTCGGCATGATGCACCAGGCCCTGGTCTTCAAGTCCGACGAAGGGCACCTGCCGACCTGGGTCCAGTACATCGACAAGTGGATCGGCGGCGCGAACAAGAGCATGGAGGCGCAAGAAGAGGTCGAGAAGCAGCGGAAGGCCAAGGCGCTCGCCGAGGAAGAGGACAAGCAGCGCCGCATCCGCGAGGTCAACGAGAAGATCAAGAGTCTCTGAGCTCGGATGTGGGGGCGTGTATCGATGATTGGACGCTATTCCTTCGATGGGCTGATGCTATGGTCGGTTCGTGGCGCGGCCCGTTCACGAACGCCTCGAAGCCCTCAAGCTATGGCGGGCGGGGCATAGCGGCAAGAGCATCGCTCGAGCGAGCGGAATACCGCGGTCGACAGTTCGTTACTGGCTGCGTCGGTTTGCTGGTGTAGCCCAAGCGGCAGAGGCAGCCGACTTAAAATCGGCCCAGTGGGGGTTCGAATCCCTCCACCAGCACCAACATCCTACCTACGCTTATCTGCTCGGCTTATATCTCGGCGACGGATACATCATGCGAATGCCGCGGACGTACGTTCTGCGGATCTATCTCAACCAGAACCAGCCGCTCATCATCGCTGAAGCGGCTCGCGCGATCTCGGAGCTCGTCCCGATGCGCCGCGTTGGATTCGGTCGGAACGGTCGGTGCGTCATCGTGAGGTCATACTGGGGGAACTGGCCGGTGATGCTACCGCAGCACGGTTCCGGTAGGAAACACCGGCGAAGGATCGTATTGGAGCCATGGCAGGAAAAAATCGTCGCATCACATCCAGAGCAATTCATACGAGGCTGCATCCACTCCGACGGGTGTCGTCATCGTCGCATCGTCAGAGTCAAGAATTATCCTGCATACGGGTTCTCCAACCGATCTGAGGACATCCTCGATCTCTTCGCCTGGGCGTGCCGGCTGCTCGGCATCCACTGTACAAAGCCGCGGCCGATCGCGATCTCCGTCGCCCGTCGGCCCGACGTCGCCCGCCTTGATGCAATCATGGGCCGATCGTGGAGCAGCCATTCTGAGGGGTCGATCGCTCTCGCCTAAGGGGCGATACCAATCTACCCCGGCCCGCGTGGTATCCTGCGATGCGTGTTTTCCCTCGCGATGAGCTCTCCCGGCGCGATCGCCTTCCAGCTCGGCCCGATCGTCATCCGCTGGTACGGCATTCTCATGGCAACGGCGATCGTCGTCGGGCTCTGGCTCGGTCACC
>WNGB01006436.1_pt1 | contig 20455 bp, 18 predicted proteins | sample 5400681 | NCBI WGS metagenome assembly WNGB01 (sample SAMN13153367, study PRJNA577476) | soil metagenome | isolation source: 115 cm soil or saprolite under grassland replicate 2 | place: USA:California | collected 2016-06-15
GCGATCGCAGGAGGGCGCCTGGCGTGCATCGCTGTCGAATTGGTACTGTAGGCCAGCGCCCGCCCACAGCAAGGGTCGCTGGTCACCAACGCACAGGCGGGCGAGGTGCAGCGAATACGTGACGTGCTGAGGATGGCCGACACTCTCAGCGTGGAGCGCTCGGGTTAGGGTGCAGAACAAGAGGACCGACTCGATGAGCGTGACTTGGTTCACGCCGTACGGTCTCCCGCCCACATAGTTGCCCCAGGACAGGAAGCGTTGGCCGCCGTTCGCAACGAATACGAGCACGCCATCACGCCAGAACTCCAGCGCCTTGTACGAGGGCCTAAGTGAGCGGCGCGCCTCGCCGCGGGCGATCTCGGGGTCACCCCCCGTGTCCAAGTCGAATCCTTGCGAGCGTATCTCTGGCGTCTGGCGGAGCAGTTTCACTATCGGATGCTCCCGCGACGCGAACATGGCGGAGGCATCAACCGGCGGGTGAGGCGTCGCCGTGAGTACGTAGGTTGGTTGGTCGGCTAGCTCCATCGCTTCGACCAGCCGGGCGGCCCGCTGCACGGTTGCTTCGACGGCAGCGTTGTTGTTGGCCGCCGGTTCGACTGGTGCAGGTGGCGCGGTTCTGGACGGCTCCCCCCGCTGATCCACCGCGTGGCGAAACACAAAACCGTCACGCATCAGCGAGTGCACTTCTTCGACAACAACAGGGCCGGCGATTGCATGGTGCCGGCGGAAGAACCCGAAGATGACTCCTTCGACCTTGTCCCCTTCGAGCACCGATCGACGGACAAGAAACGGTCGCCGGGAGTCGGCCTGTCGGGGGACGATGATCCCGAGCAGCCCCCGCCCCGCCGCAGTCCTCGTGGGGAACCAGCGGGCGGCCACCCCGACGGGCGAAGGGTACACCCAGTCGCTTACGACATCCTCGTGCTGTCCGGGGTTCACGAGCTGCTCGGGGATTGGTCGCAGCTCAGCGACAACATCTGCCGGATGAGTTGCCGGCTTCTCGGTTCGCACCCCCAGGACGATGAGCCCACCGTCGCCGTTCGCGAGGGCCGACACGTCTTTAGCCAGCTCTTGCTTCTGTCGGGGGTCGTCTAGTCGGTAGGGGTCGCCCTTGAACTCCAGCGTCTCTGTCTCCGGGTGGCCGATCAGTTCGGCCGCCCGGTCTTGCTCCAGGAGGCGGACTACGTCCTCAGGCGTCAACTCGGCCACAGCCGTCCTCCGTGCGTGAAGGCGCGCCGCCTGGTCAATTTGCATTGACGAATCGGGAGGCGCGAACGCAGATGCTCCCGACGAAGCCCGGGGAGGACGAGCGCCTCTCCTGAGACCCTCGGCCCCTCCCCTCCCCCCCGTCCCCCGGGGCTCTTTCTCGTACCGAGCGGCTTCGTATCTTCTGCGCAAGACGACATGAGCAAAGAGGTGAAGAGCGTCACGATCTACACGGACGGGGCTTGCATCGGAAATCCTGGCCTCGGCGGTTACGCGGTGGTCCTCATCCACGGCCAGCGCCGCAAGGAATTGTCGGGCGGGTACCGGCTCACGACCAACAACCGCATGGAGCTGATGGCGGCGATCGTGGGACTGCGGGCTCTCAAGAGCAGGTGCGACGTGACCCTGTTCTCCGACTCGGCGTACCTGGTCAACTCCATGCGCGCACGCCTTCCGGAGCGTTGGGCACGTAACGGCTGGAAGAACAGCAACAGGAAGCCAGTGATGAACCGGGACCTGTGGGAGCAGCTGGTGGCCGCTTGCGAGCCGCACCAAGTTCGTTTCGTTCGCGTGCGCGGGCACGCCGGGGATCCGGAGAACGAATTGTGCGACCGCCTCGCGGTCGAGGCGGCGCAGCGCACCAACCTGCCCAGAGATTCTGGTTATGAGCCGTAACCCCAGGAGACCCTGGTGGACGGACGCCCCATCGACGCGACCTCAGGCTTTCGCGATGACCTCAGCAATGTCCTCGTTCGTCGATCCTGAAGTCAGGAGGGATCGGATCAATAGATCGAGCGAGACCGAGGGATCGCCTGCCTCCATTTTTGCGACTCGGGACTGACTCGAGCCAATGCGCTTGGCCAGAGCTGCCTGGGACAGGTTGCGCGCAACGCGCCAGCGTCTCAACTCGGCGGCCAAAGACACCCGCAGATCGATGACCGCCGTGTCAGCGTCGCTCAGGCCAAGAAAGTCCTTGGCATCACCAACCTTCCATCCAGCGCGCTCCAGCCTTTTCCTCTTGGCCTTACGCATCTCTTATTCCCTCCTACCTCCACGAGACCTAAGCACGTCACACTGCGTCGTAGCGCCTGAGTCGATCTTTACACGTTTCGATGACGACCTTCGGTGTCGCGCGCGTCCTCTTGTCAAACACCTCGAGGATCACGATCGCGTCCGAATCGACCCGACAAATGATTCGCCACGTATGGCCCTCATCGTTGATCCTGAGCTCGCGACACCGCGGACCAATCCCCGGCATGGGTCGCGAGTGAGGCATCCCCAGGTTCTCTCCGCGCTGCAACATCCGCAGCAAGAAGCCGGCTTCGCGCCTAGCAGCATCAGAGAACGGCGGACTCCTTACCTCCCCGTGAAGCCACACCAGCGGTTTGTCGGCCGGGGACATGGGTCAAGTTATGTCAGAACTGGTATATGTCAAGTATGACATGACCGACCTGTTGCGGCATGACGAGTTACGGTGCCTCGGGAACGTGTCAGGCGTCACGGCTCTCCAGCGCCTTCGCGGAAGTGGGCCGCAGGGGCCGCAAAGAAGAACCCCGCCCGAGGGCCTGCGCCATGTCGGACGGGGGGCAAGTAAGTCGTTCTGATGTCGGACGGGGGGCAAGTAAGTCGTTCTGCTACCAGTAGCGGCGGTCGGACTCGAACCGACGACCCGCGGATTATGATTCCGCTGCTCTAACCAGCTGAGCTACGCCGCCGAGCTTGCAGCAACAGAACTTAGCGGAGCCCAGTCTGTGACGGGAGGCCCGGCTGGGTCTGGCGTTCCCGCGTCCCCCGCCCCATTGTAGACTCGGGGCTCCCCCCCGGAGGTTCGCCATGCCACGTTCCCGTTCTATCCCGCCCCACCTCGCGCTCGCCGCGCTCGTCCTGGGCTGCGCCACCTCTCGCCCCTTCGACCGATCCACCGAGCCCGGCGGCAGGCCGCGGTCGCCGACGACGGCCGGCGGCGTGATTCTCAGCGGTGAAGCGCTGTCGGCCGATCCCGGCCGAACGGTCCTGGACGTGATCAGGCGCGCCATGCCGCAACTGCGGATCACGGGTTTTTCGGAGGTGAATCGCTGCCCCCGCCTGGAGCTGCGTGGCAGGGACAGCATGGCCGGCAGCTCCGACCCGGAGGTCTACGTGGATGGGACCCGGACCGCGGACACCTGCCCCCTCGTCACGCTTCAGGCCACCGATACGCGCCTCATCGAGGTGTCACCGCTGGGGATCACGTCGCGGCCCGGCTATCCCAGTAGCGGGCACGGCCTGATCCTGATCTTCCTGCAGCGCTCGGATACCACCGGCAGTACGCAGTAGGCCGCAGGCGGCACCAAAAACAAAGCCCCCGGGAAGGCTGGCTTCCCGGGGGCGCGGCGATCACTGCCGCCCTGTGTACCACAGCGGCGTGGACAGGTCGTTGCTGGCGCCGAAGCCTTGCGCCGCGACGGCCGCGTCCACGTTCGTCTTGTTGAGCACCAGCTCGTTGTCGTCGTAGGGCAGGCGCTCGGGCATGGCGCTGAGCACCGCGTTCGGACCCGGCACGATCACCGGCACGCCCGTGCGGCGGACCTCGGTCCACGACTCCATGCCCTGCATGAACAGCGAAACCCATTTCTGGTAGGCGATCTGCGCCAGGCCCGTGGCCCCCGGGACGTACGTCACCCGCGCTTGGGCCACGTAGGCGTCGGCGGCGGCCTGGGAGATGCCGTACTGCGCCATCGACGCGCGAATCGCGGCGGTATAGAGCGTAGCGGCATTACCGGCGATCCACCCGCGCTCCGCCGCCTCGGCCTCGAGGAACAGCACCTCGGAGTAGGTCAGCAGCGCCATCGGTGCATTCGGCGTCTCGCGCCAGTAGGCCCCGATGCGGGAGATATAGAAGAGCGAAGGGCCGGCTCCGTCGTTCAACCCGTTCTGCAGACCGCGGTAGGTCCGGTTGGCAACGATGGTGTCCTTATTCAACTGTGCAAACACGGGCAGGCGCGGGTCGTTCCAACTCAAGAGTGAGTCGACGTACGTCTCGCTCATGCCGTAGTCGTCCCGGCCGCGCGCGTCGTCGTAGATCGGGTTCCGGTTCGGCGACGTCGCCAGGTACGTGATCTGCGCGTTGTCGGAGTCGCTCGCGAACACACCGGCCGTGACGGCGGCCTGAGCCTCGCTCGCAGCCTTCGCGGCAGACCCAGGCGCGTTCGCCAGGTGGACCGCCAGGCGCAGCCGCAGCGAGTTGGCGAACTTCCGCCACCGGGCCATGTTCCCGCCGTACATGATGTCGCCGGTGGCGAAGCCGATGCCCGCCGGATCGATCTCCCCACCGGCCCTCGTCAGGTCAGCGAAGAGGCTGTCATATATGGCTTTCTGCGTGTCGTACGTCGGCGTCAGGTTGTCGAGGCCCTTGAGCGCCTGGGAATACGGCAGGTCGCCCATGGCGTCCGTCATGACGCTGAAGACGTAGGACTTCATGATCCGGCCCACGGCGGACCAGTTGGGCACGCTTGCGGCCACGCCCTTGTCGATCATCCGTTGGGCATCCTGCGCCGCCCCGCTGTAGAACCCCCACCCGCCGCTCGTCCCGGAACGCACGATGTACTTGTCCTCGTCCCGGTACTGGATCTCCGAGTAGTACTGCACCCACAGCCCGCCGCCCCGGATGTTCATGGGGTTCACGCCGTTCACACCGCCGACCACGCTCTGGATCACGTTCGATATGATCGACGGCGGCGCCACATCCAGCGGCCCGTTCGGGTTCTGGTTGATCGACGTCAGGTCGCTGCACCCCGTGCCGCCCACGAGCAGCGCCGCGGCCAGGACGCTCAGGATCTTGTATCGCATAGTTGGCTCCTTTCTGGTAAGCGGTTATGGCCGCAGGGACAGGGTGAAGCCGATACTGCGCGCCGTCGGCAACTGGCCGTTTTCGACGCCTTGCCGGTTGCCGGTGTCGAAGGTGGTCTCCGGATCGAGCGTTTTCTGCTTGGCCCAGAGCATCAGGTTGCGACCGACGAGCGCGAAGTCCGCGCCCGCAACGCCCAGGAACCGCGTCAGCGACGCCGGCAGCGGCGCGGCGACGCGCAATTCGCGGAGCTTGAAGTAGCTCGCGTCGATGATGCCCATCTCCTGGGCGTAGAACGTGTTGTGCCAGTAATCCTGCGCCAACGCGTGCGTGGTGTCCGGGTTGCCGTTCTCGTACACGGCGTTCGGCACGAGGTAGCCCGGGTCGTTCCAGTCGTTTTCCCGGCCCTGGAGCGTCGCCGCGAGCACACCCGAGTACTGGCCGAACCACTTGGTCACCGAGTAGACATTCCCGCCCACCTGCCCGTCGAACGTGAAGGACAGGCTCACGTTCTTGTAGGTGAGCGTGTTGGTGATGCCGCCGATCCAGTCGGGGTTGTAATTGCCGAGCACGACCTGGCTGGCGTCTTGAATCGGCAGCCCGGACGTCGAGTCGACGACGATGCGACCCTGGCCGTCCCGCATCCACTTGTAGCCCACCAGGTTGCCGTACGGGTCGCCCACATCGGCGGTCACGTTCACGTTCCAGTAGTTGCCCACGACGACGCGCCGTACGCCGCCGTAGAGCGAAACCACCTTGTTCGTGTTCTTCGACCAGTTCGCGACCACGTTCCAGCGGAAATTATCCGTCCGGATGGGCGTGACGTTCGCCTGCAGCTCGATGCCGCGGTTGCGCACCTCGCCGGAATTCACGACCGCCTGGGTGTAGCCCGTGGCGCCCGAGATCGAGACCGGCAGGATCTGGTTGGTGGTGGACTTCTGGTACACGGTTGCGTTGAGGGCCAGCCGGTCGTTCCACATGCCGAGGTCCACGCCGACCTCTTCGCCGGTCGTCTCCTCGGGTTTCAAGTTGGGGTTCGACAGGCGGTCCGGCGCGGTGAAGCTCGGCTGCCCGCCCCAGGCCGTGCCGGCGTTGTACACGGCCAGCAGCTGGTACGGATCCGTGTCGTTGCCGACGCGCGTCCAGCTGGCGCGCAGCTTGCCGTAGGTCAGGACGTCGCTGCGGATGGCGAGCGCGTCCGTGAAAATGAAGGCGCCGCCGACCGAGGGATAGAAGAACGAGTTGCTGTTCTTCGGCAGCGTCGAGGACCAGTCGTTACGCCCGGTCACGTCCACGTTGAGCCAGTTCTTGTAGTTGAAGCTGGCCGTCCCGTAGAGCGAATTGACCTTCTTGTGCGACTCGGTGAGCGTCGCTCCCGGCTGCCCGGCCGAGTTTTGCAGCGTGTAGACGCCCGGAATCACGAGCTGGCTGACGTTGCCGACGTTCGAGTTGAAGTCGCTCACGCGCGCGTTGCCCCCGGCGTTCACCGAGACGTTCAGGTCGGGCGTCAGCGAGCGCGTGGCCGTAGCGAGGAAGTCGCTGTTGGTTTCGCTCCGCGTCTCCCCCACGTCGAGGAAGCCCCCGCCCATGAAGGGCGAGATGTTGTTCACGGGGTAGTTCGCCCGGAAGTGGTTCTGGTACCAGTCCCGCCCGGTGCGCCCGGTGACGCTCAGCCAGTCGTTGACCTTGTACGTGACGGAGGCGTGGCCGAGACCCCGGTCGCGCGCGAAATCCGTCGTCTTGACCGTCGCCTCCCAGTACGGGCTGGGGTGGTAGCTGTAGTTCCAGCTGTACGGGATGGGCGCATCGGTGCGCAGGAGCGGGTTGCCCTCCAGGATCTGCTGCGTGAATGCATTGCTCGGGTCATGGTACAGGTTGTTCTTCAGGATCCTCGTGTCCACCTGCCGGCCGAACCAGATGAAGCCCTGCATCGGGTCGATCTCCTCGTACGCCTGCGCCGGCTGGTTCTGCATGCCGTCGTTGACGTAGTTGATCGACGCCTCGGCACTCCAGTGGTCCGACATCTGCGCCCCGCCCGCGAGCCCCAGATCCGTCCGCCTGTTGCTGTTGTTCGGGTACATGCCGTCTTCGTTCGTGCGGCTGACCGACAGCCGTATGTTGTGCCGCTCGCTGCTGCTGGCCACGGCCACGTGCTCGCTGTAGACCGCGCCCGTGTTCCAGAAGTCGCGCACGTTGTTGGGATGCGCAGACCACGGGCCCGCGCCGAAGAACTGATTGCACGGATGCCCGCTGTCATAGATCGTGGCCCGGCCGACTTCGATCAGCGTGTCGCCGGGCACCCGGACGCAGCCGTTCGTCCGGCCGTCCATCTTCGGGCCCCAGCTCTCGTCGGCGCCGTCGTTCTTCCCGCCGAAGTTGCCGTCCACGAAGTCGAACTCGCCGTAGAAGCCCTGGCCGTACTTGTTCTGATAGTCGGGGAGCCGCAGCGGCGCCTCGACCAGCGTGCTGATCGTGGCCGTGACGCCCAAGCCGCCGGCGCCGCGACCGCTCTTCGTGGTGTACACGATCGCGCCGTTCGCGGCGCGCGACCCGTACAGCGCCGCGGCGTTCGGACCCTTCAGTACGGTCGCCGACTCGACGTTATTCGCGTTGATGTCCGACGCCGCGTTGCCGACGTCGTAACCGCCCATCGACGAGCCCGCGCCGGGACCGTAGCCGCTGTTCGTGGCCGCCGAGTTGTCGATCGGGACGCCGTCCACGATGATCAGCGGCTGGTTCTGGCCCAGAATCGAACCCGCGCCGCGCGCGACGATGCGCGCCGAGCCGAACGGGCTGCTCGAATTCGTCACCTGCAGGCCGGCGATCTTACCCTGCAGCGCCCCCGTCACGTTCGTCGTGGGCACGTCCGACAACCGGTTCCCCCCGACGGTCTGCGCGGCGTAGGGGAGCGTGCGCTGCTCACGCTCGATGCCCAACGCCGTGGTCACGACCTCGAGGCCCTGCAGCTCCAGTGCCTGGGTCTGCATCGTGACGTTGACGACGGGCGCCACCGCCACCACCGCGCGCTTGTAACCGATGCGCGCGAAGGAGAGGCTGTCCCGCCCGGCCGGGACGTCCAGCGCAAAGCGGCCGCTCGCGTCCGTTACGGTGCCGACGGTGGTGCCTACCACCGCGACCCGCACGCCTCCCATCGGATTGCGCGTGCTGGAGTCCTGTACTTGGCCGACCACGTGGGTTTGAGCGGCCACAGTCCCTGGCCACCCGGCGACGAGCGCCAGGGCCAGGCCTGCGGCGCATGTGAGGAGTCTTCCTGGCGGAAGAGGAACCCAACTGTGCCGTATCTTCATGGAGCCTCCTGAGGGCGGATGCAGGGAAATAGCAGCGGACCGAGCGGCCTTGTCAATGTGCCTCAGCTTGAAACGCCAGACTGCGTGTTACCGCAGCCAGCGGCGTGGCGGAAGGGGACCCGGTTTCGCGAACCGGAACGGTTGGCCCCTGACCCCGGGGAACGGGCCCGGCAGCAACGGCTCCGATGCGGCCAACGTGCTCGACGCGGCGATGTCGAGCGTGTACGCGCCGGTCGCGCCGGCGACGGACGTGGCGATGAGCAGCACGTAAAAGTTCGTCGCCGGCACCGTGGCGACGAGGTACGCGTGTGGGCCGACGCCGGCGCTGTCGTCGTTGGACCCTACCAAGAGCCCGTTGGGATCGAGCAAGAACAACGCGGCGTTGAACGCCCCGGAGCGCATGGCGATCTTGAGGACGCTCCCCGAGTCCGCAGCGATGAGGACGAGGTCGGCATAAGACGGGCCGGTACCGTACGAGCAGTCTGTCGTGGTGACGCTGTCGGCCAAGGTCACGCCGCGCGTTACCCACACATCTTCGCACCCCGCAACCGTGGGGCTCCACGCCGCGGCCGACACGCTGTAGTCACCGGTCGTGTCCGCATCGTACGAGCTGGGCGCGACGACGTAGTGCCCAGGGGCGACGATGGCGTTGAGCAGGGAGTTCTGGACGACGCCCGGGTCGATGTCGTCGTTCAGCGCGACGAAAGCGCGACTGTCGGTGTACAGCTCGAGCCAGGTGTCGAACGTCGTCGACGACATCGAGAGCGTGATGCCCTGTTGCCCCCCCCCGCCCCCCGACGTCAGGTCGAGGCTGTAGAAGTCCTCGAAGAACGGGCCCAACTTGCAGTCCGTGACGGCGAGCGCCCCGGACACCGTCGCGCCCAGGGTCAAGACCGGGAACACGCAGGCCGTGGCGGTGAACGTCGCGGCCGGCAAGCCGGTCACGGTGGCCCGGACGGTGACGCGCCCCTCGGTGTTGCCGAGCGTCAGCGTCGTCCTCGCGATGCCTTCGGAATCGGTCGAGGACGCCACCGCCCCGAGGGTAGCGGCTCCCTCGGTCACTGCCCAGGTGACCTCGACATTGCGGAATGGCTGGCTCTCGCTGCCGGTCACCAGCGCGCTGAGTGGGATGGGCAACGTCGTCCCGACGACGGCGGACTGGCTGTCGCCGGCAACCGCCGCCACGGTCTTCGGAACGACGGGGCCGCTGGAATCACTGCCGCAGGCGAGCCCGAACAGGCCTGCAGCCAGCGCCAGCGTCACGGTCGCTCGAAGAGATCGGCGCATCGGTTTCTCTCCCAGGGTATCCCGAATGATGCGGCGCCGTCCTGCCGCGCGATAGGGCAGTTTTCTCACGGGGCCCGTTCAGGCACGACGCGATACAGGATTTCTCCGTCGCGGATCATCCCGAACTGCTCGCGGGCCACGCGCTCCTGGACCGCCGGGTTCGTTTCCAAATCGCGCGCCAGTTTGGCGAGCGAATCGAGCTCCACCCGCAGCGCCGCCACCGCGGCCCGCTCCTCGCCGAGCTGCCGCCGCATCGTGAGCCAGTCGGCCGTGCCGTATTCCCCACCCCAGAGCGCGAGGGCCGCGAGCGCCACTGCGGCGGCAAGACCGGCTAGGCGGGGACGGGTCACAGGCCGTACAGGTGGCGCCCCGGATAGTGGGCCACGTCGCCCAGCTCCTCGGCGATGCGAAGCAGCTGGTTGTACTTCGCGATTCGGTCGGTGCGCGATGCGCTGCCGGTCTTGATCTGCCCGACGCCGGCGGCCACCGCGAGGTCCGCGATGAAGGTGTCCTCCGTCTCCCCCGAGCGGTGCGAGATCACCGCGCCGTACCCGTTGCCGCGCGCCAGGTCGATGCACTGCAGCGTCTCGCTGAGGGTGCCGATCTGGTTCACCTTGATGAGGATCGCGTTCGCGACGCCCTCCTCGATCCCGCGCGCCAGGCGCTCCACGTTGGTGCAGAACACGTCGTCGCCCACGAGCTGCACGCGCTCCTGGAGCGCCTCGGTGAGCTTCGCCCACCCCGCCCAATCGTCTTCGGCGAGCCCGTCTTCGATGGACACGATCGGATAGCGGTCGATCCAGCCCTTGTACAGCGCGATCATCTCGTCCGCGGTCTTCTTGCCGCCCTGGCTCTTCTTGAAGACGTAGGCACCATCGTCGTGGAGCTCGGAGGCGGCGACGTCGAGCGCGATGGCGACGTCCTTCCCCGCCTCGAAGCCCGCCGCGTCGATCGCCGTCATGATCGCTTCGAGCGCGGCTTCGTCGTTGGGCAAATCGGGGGCGAAGCCGCCCTCGTCGCCCACGGCGGTCGAAAGGCCGCGCTTCGCGAGCACCTTCTTCAGGGCGTGGAACACCTCCACCCCCGCCCGCAGCCCTTCGGCGAAGGTCTCCGCGCCGATCGGCACGACCATGAACTCCTGCGCATCCACTGTGTTCGCGGCGTGCGCGCCGCCGTTCAGGATGTTCATCATCGGCACGGGCAGGATGTGCGCCGCCGGCCCGCCGAGGTAGCGGTACAAGGGCAGGCCGGCATCCTGCGCCGCGGCGCGCGCCACGGCGAGGGAAACCGACAGGATGGCGTTGGCGCCGAGGTGGCCCTTGTTGGGCGTGCCGTCGAGGTCGAGCATGGCGTAGTCGAGCGCGAGCTGATCCTCGGCCGCCATCCCCTCGAGCCGGGGCCCGATCACCTCGTTGACGTTTTTCACGGCCTCGAGCACGCCCTTGCCGCCGAAGCGTTTTTGGTCGCCGTCGCGCAGCTCGACGGCCTCGTGCTCCCCGGTGGAGGCGCCGCTCGGCACCGCCGCCCGGCCCGTGGCGCCGCTCGCGAGCGTGACATCCGTCTCGAGCGTGGGATTGCCCCGGCTGTCGAGGATCTCGCGCGCGTGGACCGAAATGACCGTGCTCATCGTGGCTCGAACCCTACTGGCGGACCGGCGCCGCGTCAACGCGCGCCCGCAGCGCAAGCATCGCGTCCCGGGTGCGGTCGCGCAGCGCCTCGCGGTCGTCGAGCGTCAGATGGGCCGTCGGAATCGGCTCTCCCACCCGCAGGCGGATCGGCTTGGGGCGGAGGCCCACGCCCCCTTTGGGCTTGATCTCGAAGGTGTCGTGCACGTACACCGGGACGAGCGGCACGCGCGCCGCGATCGCGAGCCCGAAGGGCGCGTTCTTGAACGGCAGCAGCTCGCCCGTGCGGCTGCGCGTCCCCTCGGGGAAGACGACCGCGGAGATACCGCGCTGGATGGTGCGCGCCGCCTCGTCGTACGCCTCGAAGGCGCGCTTGCGGTGCGCGCGGTCGATGGCGACATGCCCGGCGGCGCGCATCGCCCCGCCGAGCAGCGGGATGCGGAACAGCTCCTGCTTGGCGACGAACCGCACCGAGCCCGGCAACGTGGCGAACAGGGCCCAGATGTCGAACATGGACGAGTGGTTCGACGCGTACAGCACCGGCTGGTCGCGCGGAATGCGCTCCAGTCCCTCCGCGTGCACCGGCGTGCCCGCGGCGCGGAGGATTTGCCGCGCCCAGTCCGTGCCGGCCCAGTCGTACACGCCGCCCCCCCCGGGATGGTGCCGCACGCGGAGGAGTCCCGCCCCGATCGCGGCGACGGCGTGGTACACCGTCGAGACGCCGAGCACCGCGTAGAACCAGACGGTTCGGATCACGACGCAGATGCGAAGTGGTCGTACCCGGCGGGGAGCGCCACGGGCGTGTTGCCCTCGAGCAGCCGCACGCCGCCGCCGCGGAAACACACGCCGATGCGCGTCAGCGCGAGCCCGAGCTCGGCGCGGAACGCGGCGACGTCCGCGTCCGCGAACGCCGCCGGGAGCGTGACGAGCAGCTCGAACTCCTCCCCGCTCGCGGCGGCGGCGAGCGGCGCCACGCCATCCCAGCACGGCAGGCGCTCGAGCGCGATCTCCAGCCCTACGCCCGACGCGGCCGCGAGATGGCCGGCGTCGGCGGCCAGGCCGTCACTCACGTCGAGCATCGCCGTCGCCCCGCGCGCCGCCAGCCAGCGGCCCGCCGCGATCCGCGGCTCGGGACGCACGTACCGCCGGCCCAGTGCGCCGCCCGGCCGCGTCCCGGTCCTGAAGCCCGCGAGCGCCAGTCCCGCGCCCCCCAGTCGCCCCGTAACCCACAGGCCATCCCCCTCGCGCGCGCCGGCGCGGCGCACCGGACGCTGCACGCTGCCGAGCACGCACACGTCCACGACGTACTTCTCCGAGCGCACGAGATCGCCGCCCAGCACCCTCGCTCCCACGCTCTGCACGGCGGCGCCCACCCCCGCCATGATCTCTACCGCGGGATCTACGTTTCCCGTTGCACGTTTCTCGTTTCCCGGCATTCCCAGCGAGACGAGCACACCGATCGGCTCCGCTCCGTCGGCGGCGAGATCGGAGAGCGCCGCCGCCGCCGCCCGCCAGCCGATCTCCTCGAAGGTGAGCCAGTCGGTGCGGAAGTGAACGCCTTCGAGCGAGCAATCGATGCTGACGGCGAGGGTCGTACCGCCGAGGGGGAGAAGCGCGCAGTCGTCGCCCAGGTCGCCGGCTGCTGGGCCGAGGCGCGCGAAGATCGCCCGCAGCCGGTCGAACTCGCGCCCGGGGCCGAGGGACAGCGCGCTCACGCGACTTCCGGCGCCTCGAGCACCGCCAGCAGCGGCGGCCCATATGGCCGCACGTCGCGCCAGGCGCGCCAGATGTCGGGCAGCGCCGCCAGGACGTCGGCGGGGCGGAGGCTGCGCGCGGTCCACTGGCGGGCGCCGTGCTCCGCGGCGCGGCCGAGGGCGTGGGCGCCGAGCGCCGCGGCCTCGGGCGGCGGGGTCCCGCGCGCCAGGAAAGCTCCGATGAATCCGGCGAGCAGGTCGCCGCTGCCGCCGGTCGCCAGACCGGGATTCCCGCTCGCCGCCACGTGGATCGGGCCGCGCAGATCGGCGATGACGGTGGGCACGCCCTTGAGCAGCACGGTGGCCTTGAGCTTCGCCGCCGCCTTGGCGGCGGCGGCCCAGCGGTCGTTCGCCGCTTCGTCGGCGAGCTTGTCGCCCGCCAGCACGCGGAACTCACCCACGTGCGGCGTGAAAACCAGGGGCCGGGGGCTCTGGGTCAGGGCCTCGGGCGTTACGAGATGCATGGCGTCCGCATCCAACACCGTCGGCACCGCACGACGCGAGAGCGCGGCTGCGAGAAAGCGCTCTCGTGCCTCGCGCGGCTCGCGGCCGAGGCCGGGACCGATCACGACCGCGTCGGCCCACTCGAGCGCCTCTGCGGCGGCGGCCTCGAAGTCCGGGCCGAGCGCCGACTCGACCGTGAGGACGTCGGGGAGGCTGGCGCGGGCCGCGGCAATGGTCTCCTTGGCGGCCACGAGCTTGACGAGCCCCGCGCCGGCGGCGAGCGCGGCACGCGCGGCGTGCAGCGCGGCGCCCGTCATCCCGTCGGCGCCGCCCAGCACGCATACGCGGCCGCGGTCGCCTTTGTGCATGGCGGGCTGGAGCCGCGGCAGCCGCGCCGCCGCCCAGGCATCGGTCACGAGCACCGGCCAGGCGGGATCGGGGGGCGGGAAGCCGATGTCCACCACGACGATCTTGCCGCACCACTCGCGGGCGAGCAGGTGCCCGCGGCGCGGCCCGCCGAAGGTCACGGTGAGCTGAGCGCGGATCGGGCCATGCGCCTCACCGCTCGAGAGATCGAGCCCGGTGGGGCCATCCACCGACAGGATCGGCGCGCCGTAGCCGGCCACGCGTTCGGCGAGCGCGAGGACGTCGCCCTTGGCGGGGCCGGCCGCGCCCGTGCCCAGCAGGGCGTCCACGGCGACCGCCGCCTGCGGCCAGGCCTCGTCGCGCGCCAGCTCCCGCACGCCGTCCACGCGCGCCAGCGCGCGGTTGTCGATGGCGTCGTCGGTCTTGGGATCGAGCGCGGCCGCCCACACGGGGATGCCGGCGGCGTGCAGCGCGCGGGCGAGGACCCAGCCGTCGCCGCCGTTGTTCCCCGCCCCGGCCGCGATCAGCACGCCGCCGGTCGGTACGGCCGGGAACTCGGCGAGCAGCACCTGGGCCGCGGCGCGCCCCGCCGCCTCCATGAGGACGCGGCTGGGGATGTGGTACTGCGTGCGCGCCAGCGAATCCCACGCGGCCGCCTCGGCGGCCGACAGGACCGGCATCGGATTCACGGGATCACCACCCCTCCGTACCCGACCACCTGCGAGTCGTCGCCCGACACCCAGCCTGAGTGCCGGTAGTCCACCACGTCGGCGCGCGCGGCGCCGAGGGCGCGGGCCGCGGCGAGCACGACGGCCGCCGGCGCGCGGCCGCACATCGAGATGCGCTCGCGCCGGCAGCGCGCCAGCAGCTCGGCCCCGTCCAGCGCCGCCACCGCCTCGAGCGCGCGTGCATCCTTCCGCTCGGAGACGGCGGCCGGCTCGTAATGGTTCAGGTCGCTCGACGCAAGCAGCAACACCGGCTCGCGCGCCTGTGCCACGACGCGCGCCAGCGCGGTCCCCAATTCGCGCGCGTCCTCCCACGCATCCCACGCGAGCACGAGCGGCACGATCCGCACGTCGGGCCGCAGCACCTGAAGAAAGGGCAACTCGACCTCGACTGCGTGCTCGGCGCGATGGGCATCGTGGTCCACCGCCACGAGCGGTGAGGCCTCACGCACGGCCGCGGCCACGGGCGCGTCCACCGCGACGTCGCCGAGCGGCGTGCGGAACGCCCCCGCCTCCCACAACGAGGCGCCGCCCGGAGCGCGGCATACCCCCGTGTGATTCGGCGCCACGATGACGATGAGGGCCGGGAGCGCCACTCGTGCGAAGACCGCCGCCGCCGTGGGGCCCGAGTACACATAGCCGGCATGGGGCGCGATCACCGCGCGATACGGCGCGGGGGATGCGGAGCCCGCTTCCGCCCGCGCGGTCGCCAGCAGCTGGGCGACCGCTGCCGCCAGCTCGGCCCGGGTGCCGGGATAGAACCGCCCGCTCACCGCGGGCGCGCGCACGGATTCTATTTCGAGCTCTGACCGATCGTCCGACCGAAGGAGATCTCCCCGTTGTCGATCCGGATGTTGAAGCCGCACTCCGGATTGCTGCAGACCCAGGCCTTGTAGGTGATCGGCGCCCCATCACGGCCGTAGTCCGACAACGGGATCAGCAAGCCTTGCTGGCACTTTTTGCAGGCGGGCCACTCGTGGGTGTCCATGCGGCACCCCCCTTCCCCTGACCTCTACCCAGGAAATGAGACCCCGGGCCAGCGGTAGCCGGCCCGAAACACCTCGGCGAAGTCGTACACGTGGTCGAAGTCCTCGACCCGGTCGCTGGGCTGGCGCGCCAGGAGGCCCACGTCGATCAGCATGAAGACGATGCGCCCCAGGTCTTCGGTGGTGTCGATGCCCCAGTGCGTGAGCACGGTGCCCGCCAGCAGGCCGAACTGCTCGAGGGCGAAATCGCGGCAGGCCCACGACAGCTCCGCTCCCGAGAGGTGGCGCCGCGCGGGCAGCCGCGTCTGGGCGAACTCCAGCGCCGCGAGCACGAACAGGTAGCCGCGCTCGTGGTAGCGGCCGTCGCGGCGGCGGATCTCGGCGAAGGCCGCCTCGAGCGTGGTGAAGTCGGCCGGCGCGCTCACGGCCGCGGTCCCGGCGCGGGCCGGGCGCCGCTGATCCGCACCGCGCCCCCGGCGGACAGCCGCGCGCGCTCGTCGGGCTCGAGCAGCGCCAGGTCCAATACTTCGTCGATCGTGTCCACCTGCTTGATGTCGAGCAGCTTCTGCACCTCGTCCGGGAGGTCCACCAGATCGCTCTTATTGCGGGCCGGCACCAGCACCGTCTTCACGCCCGCGCGAGCGGCCGCGGTCAACTTCTCCTTGAGGCCGCCGATCGGGAGCACGCGCCCCCGCAGGGTCAGCTCGCCCGTCATCGCGAGGTCGTGGCGCGACGGCCGCCCGCACAGCAGCGACGCGAGCGCCGTCGCGATCGTGATCCCGGCCGAGGGCCCGTCCTTGGGCACCGCGCCCGCCGGCACGTGCAGGTGCACGTCCGTCTGCGTGAACGCCTCCAGCGGAATGCCCAGGGCGCCGGCGCGGGCGCGCAGCAGGCTCCACGCCGCCTGGGCCGATTCCTTCATCACGTCCCCCAGCTGGCCGGTGAGGGTGATCTGCCCCCGCCCCGGCATCCGGATCGCCTCGATGAACATGATGTCGCCGCCGACGGGCGTCCACGCCAGCCCCGTCGCGACGCCGACCTCCGGAGCGCGGCCCGCCACTTCGCCCTGCACCTTGGGCTGGCCGGCGTATTTCTCCAGGTTCTTGGCCATGATCTTGACGCCCGCGGTCTTCCCCTCGACCACCTCCAGCGCGGCTTTGCGCAGCACCCCCTGGATCTCCCGCTCGAGCTGGCGCACGCCCGCCTCGCGGGTGTACTCGGCGATGAGCCGGTCCAGCGCGCCGTCGGCGACGCTCCCCCGCTCGCCCAGACCGGTCTCCTTGAGTTGGCGCGGCAGCAGGTAGCGCCGGGCGATCTGCAGCTTCTCGGCCGGCGTGTACCCGATGAGGGTCAGCACCTCCATACGGTCGAGCAAGGGATCCGGAATGGGGGCGAGGCTGTTCGCGGTCGCGATGAACATCACGCCCGACAAGTCGAACGGCACCTCGAGGTAGTGGTCCACGAAGGTCGAGTTCTGCGCGGGATCGAGCACCTCGAGGAGCGCGGAGGTGGGATCGCCCCGCACGTCGGCGCCCATCTTGTCCACTTCGTCGAGCATCAGGACCGGGTTGCGCGTCTCGCAGCGCTGCAGCGCGTGCAGGATGCGGCCGGGGATGGCGCCGACGTAGGTGCGGCGGTGGCCCCGAACCTCGGCCTCGTCGCGCACGCCGCCGAGCGACACACGCGTGAACTTCCGCCCCAGGGCCTCGGCGATGCTCAGGCCCAGCGACGTCTTGCCCACGCCCGGAGGCCCCACGAAGCAGAGGATGCTGCCCTTCGCCTCGGGATTCAGCGTGCGGACGGCGAGGTACTCGAGGATGCGCTCCTTCACGGTCTTCAGGTCATAGTGGTCGCGGTCCAGGATTTCGCGCCCCGCCTTCAAGTCGAGCCGGTCCTGCGACACCTTGGTCCACGGCAGCGTCGCGAAGACGTCGAGGTAGGTGCGCGCCACCTGATACTCGGCCGACTGCGGCGACATCTGCCGCAGCCGTTTCAGCTCGCGGTCGGCGACCTTGGTCGCTTCGGGCGACAGCTCCGCCTGCTCGAGGCGGTGCGCCAGCTCGTCCAGCTCGTCGTCCCCCGTGTCCTCCCCCAGCTCCTGGCGAATCACCTGGAGCTGCTCGCGCAACACGTACTCGCGCTGGTTCTGCTCGAGCCGCGACTTGACCTTCTCCTGGATCTGGGTGCCCACCTCGAGCACCTCCAGCTCCTGCCCGAGGAAGTCGGCGAGCCGCTCGAGCCGCCGGGTTACGTCGTCGATCGCCAGCAGCTCCGCCTTGGCGGGGAGCGCGAGGTCCAAGTTCGCGGCAATGAAATCCGCGAGCTTGCCCGCCTCGGTGATGCCGGCGAGCACCTCGTGCAGCTCGGCGCCCAAGTAGGGGGCGATGTCGATCACGCGGGAGAACTGCGCGATCACGGTGCGCTTCAACGCTTCGGTGCGGGCGTCCTCGAGCAGATTCTCCGCCAGGGGCTCGCAGCCCGCCATCAGGTAGCGCTCGCTCTGCTGGATATCCAAGAGGCGCGCGCGCTCCAGCCCCTGCACCATCACACGCACGGAGCCGTCACCCAGCTTGATCATGCGCACGACGGCGCCGAGTGTGCCGACCTCGTACAGCTGGTCGGGGAGGGTGGCCATCACCGCGCCCTCGGGCGGCTCGACGCCGCCGGCGGGCCGCACCACGCCAAGCAGCAGCCGCTTCTCACCCTGGATGATCTCGTCGATGAGTTGGACGGCTCGGGGATCGGTGAGGGCCAGCGGCAGCACGACGTGGGGGTAGACGACGAGCTGGCCCAGCGGCAGGACCGGGAGGCGCTCCACTCAGGTCACCTTGACCGATTGCGCGCCGGAGGACCGCGGCGGCTGCTTGGCGAAGCGGATCTCGAGGAAGCCGTGCTCGTAGTTGGCCCGGATCGAGGCGGGATCGACCACGACGGGGACCCGGAAGCGCCGCTCGAATGGGCCGACCTGCACTTCCATGGCGTGGTAGTGGCGCTTGCCTTCATGCCGCGGCACGCGCTCGCCCGCGATCGTCAGGATCCCGTCTTCGAACTTGACGGTGAAGTCTTCGGCGCGCATGCCGGCGATGTCCATGTGCACCACCAGCTCCGTCTCGGTCTCATAGACGTCGGCGCGCGGCTTCCATTTGGGGGAGGCGACGAAGCCGACGGGACGGCCGTGGGCGACTTCGTTGAAGTAGACGTCCAGCTCGTCGGCGAGGTGGACGGTGAAGGAGCCGGAGCCCCGGGAGGGACGGTTGGGCCCGCTGTCAGCCATGGGTCAGAAGATAATGCGCGGGGGGAAAGGGTGCGCGGTGCCAGGGATCACAAGGCCTCCCGCGTCCCCTCCCATTGCCGCACGCGTTGCTTCCCCAGCCGCACGATCCACCCGAACGCCCGCACGGCCAACCAATAGACATAGCGGGGCGCGAAGTCCGACTCCGCCAGCAGGCGCAAGAAGCACCCGTCGGCGTCGCCCCGTGTGAAGGGAGCGGCGAGCGGGAGAAACTGATACAGCGCGTCGTGCACCAGCGAGGCGTAATAGGCCTTGGGCCGCCCCGTGCGGGCATGCACGACGCCGTCCGGCGTGCCGATCAGGATGTCGAAGAGGCAGAACTTGGGGCTGCAGCCGTTCCAGGAGTAGCCGCGCATCATCGTGATGCGCCCGGACGCCTCGATCACGAGGCGGACCGTGCCCTGCTTGTCGCGGAAGGCGAGGTCGTGGGGAACACGGTGCCCCGATTCCCACGCGAAGTTCCGGTCGAGGCGGTACAGCCATGAAACGCTGTTGGTGCACAGCATCGTGGTCCAAGATATGTTTTTACCCGACCTCATGCTCAGGGAGCACGGATGACGCGCACCACGATCGCCCTCGCGCTCTTCGCCCTCGGTTGCCGCGGCGGCGAGCGCTCCGACGCCGCGACCGCCGGCCCGGCCGACTACCACGCGCCGGCGAGCGCCGCCATGCAGGCGCGGGCCCCGGCCACGTTCCGCGCCCGCTTCGAGACGAGCGCGGGCGACTGCGTGATCGAGGTGCACCGCGACTGGGCGCCCCGCGGCGCCGACCGGTTCTTCAATCTGGTGCGCAGCGGCTACTACGACGACGTCCGGTTCTTCCGCGTGATCTCGGGGTTCATGGTGCAATTCGGCATTCACGGCGACCCGACAGTCTCAGCCGCGTGGCGCGATCAACTGATTGTCGACGACCCGGTGCGCCGCACGAATCTGCGCGGCATGGTGAGCTTCGCGACGGCGGGCCCGGGCACCCGGACGACCCAGGTCTTCATTAATTACGGCAGCAACGACCGGCTGGACGCGATGGGGTTCGCGCCGTTCGGACAGGTGGTCGAAGGCATGGACGTAGTGGACCGGCTGTACGCGGGCTACGGCGAAGGGGCGCCCGGGGGCCGCGGGCCGAACCAGGGGCGGATCCAGGGAACGCGTACCTACAGCGGGATTTCGGCAAGCTGGACTACGTGCGGCGGGCGTCGATCGTCACGCCGCCGTGAGGGAGAGCTACGGACGCGGGCGAAACAGCGTTGCCGTGATCAGGTACCAGTCGTCGACCTGTCCCACCTTCGCGTCGCCCCGGATCGCTCTGGGGTAGTCGAAGCAGGCGTCGAAGATCACGTCCACGACGTCGTCGCGGCGTGCGGCGCGCTCAGCGGCGTCGAACAAGCCCTCGACCGTGTAGAACGACAACGGCTCGCGCGCCGGGCCGTAGGGACGCCCGGCCGTGTCGCGGAGCGCGACGGGAACGCCCTCCCGCACGTCCAGGACGGCAGTGGGCGATATCGGGCAGAAGCACCCGACGTTGACGCGGATCCGGTAGTCCATGAGTCTGCGCGCCTGCCACGCCGCCCGGTGAAGAGTCAGCTCGCGCAGCAGCGAGTCGCGCCCTGCGGGGCTAAGGCGACCGCCTCCTCGGCCGA
>WNGB01009645.1_pt1 | contig 20454 bp, 20 predicted proteins | sample 5400681 | NCBI WGS metagenome assembly WNGB01 (sample SAMN13153367, study PRJNA577476) | soil metagenome | isolation source: 115 cm soil or saprolite under grassland replicate 2 | place: USA:California | collected 2016-06-15
CGCTTCACGCCGCGCGATGCCACGCGGATCCGCGATCGTGATGGCGGGCCAGCGCCCCCGGGCGAGGGAACCCAGCGTGGCCGCCTTGCTCTGGCAGCGGGCCCACATCTCGACGCTCGGCGTGGCCGAGGTCTGCACGACGCGCAAGCCCTCGCGGGCGCCGCGCTCGAGGAGCACGTCGCGCGAGTGCAGGCGGGGCGGCCCGGGAGGCTTGTGCCCCGGCTCGTGCTCGTCGACGAGCGCGGCGAGCGCGCCCGACGGCAGCGGAGCGAGCAGGGCCGAGCGCGTTCCCACGCCCAGGCGCATATGGCCGGCGGCCAGCGCCTCCCAGGAGGCGGCCCGCTCGGCGTCGCCGACGGCGGAGTCCAGACGCGCGACGGGGTCGAGCTTCTCCAGACGCTGGGCCCACCGCCCCGCGCTCTCGATGTCGGCGGTGACGACGAGCGCCGCCCCCGCGCCGCCGATCAGCTCGAGCAGCCGACGCTCGCGTCCGCTGCCGCTCAGGACGAGCGGCGAGTGGGGGCTGCCCACGACACCGGGCGGAGGCGTCTCCCCGGCCACGTCCGCGGGCGGCGGCAGGAGCGAGAGCGCGGTGGATCCGAGGCTGGTGAGGCTCTGAGCGGCGATCCAGCGGACGAGCTCGAGCGCCGAGGACCCGAGGAGCGGCGTGGCGTCGACGATCCGCGAGATCGGGCGCAAACGGGCGCTGGGCGCGGCCTCGTCGCGCACGGCGAGCACGAGACCGACTCGCTCCGCCCCGCCGAGCGGCGCCGCCACGCGCTGGCCGGGGCGGACCGTCACCTCCGGCGGCACCCGATACGTGAACGGCTGATCCACCGGCGCGTCGAACACGACGTCCGCGACGGATGTCATTTATCGGAGCGCGAGGCCCCAACCCACGTGGGTGGCCTGCTCTAGGTAGGCGGGGCTCCGTGTCATCGAGTGCGGCGGTTGTCGTACTCCCGCTTGGCGAGCTTGAGGTCGTCCCACGCCATGCGCTTGTACTCCTGCCCGGGATTGCGCAGGAGAAACGCGGGATGGAACGTCGGAATCAACACGGCGGAGCCGTAGGGATGCACGCGTCCCCGCAGCTTGCCGATCGCTTCCCTGGTCCCGAGGAGCGCCTGGGTGGCGACGCTGCCGAGAGACAGCACGACCTTGGGCTGCAGGGTCGCGAACTGTGCCGCGAGCATCGGCGCGCAGGCCGCCAGCTCGTCCGCCTCGGGATTGCGATTCGATGGGGGGCGACACTTGACGGAATTCGTGATGTAGCACTCGTCGCGCGAGAGCTGCACGGACTCGAGCATCTTGGTCAGGAGCTGGCCGGCGCGGCCGACGAAGGGCAGGCCCTGCGCGTCCTCGTCGGCGCCCGGGCCCTCGCCGATCACCACGAGCTCGGCACGCGGGTTGCCGGCGCCGAAGACGATGCTGTTCCGCGAGTGGCACAGCTTGCAGCGCGTGCATCCCTGCAGCGCGGTCTCCTGCCGACGCAGCGCTTCCTCCGGCCCCAGCAGGTAATCGCCGCTCAGCGCGAGCTCTCCCGCGCCCAGGTCTCGATGATGGCGCAGCGTGCGCCCCAGCGCGTCGAGCGCCCCCGCCAGCGCCGCCCGCGCCGCGTCGCTCAGCGGCTCACCCGGTCGGGCGTGGCCCGCGCGGCGGCGCGCAGAGTCAGGATGTGGCCGAGGATGGCATCGGCGACGGCCCGCTTGGGCATGCGCGGCAGGCGTCGCTCGCCACCCCAGCGGTCGACCAGCAGCACCTCGTTGTCGTCGGCGTCGAAGCCGATCCCCGACTGACTGACGTCGTTGGCGACCAGGAGATCGACGCCCTTGCCCTCGAGCTTGGCGCGCGCGTAGGCGGCCACGTTCTGGGTCTCCGCGGCGAAGCCGACGATGAAGGCGCCGGCGGCGCGGGCCGCGACCTCGGCGAGGATGTCGGGATTCGCGGTCAGCTCGAGGGTGTAGTCCTGCTTGCCCTTGATCTTCGTGGTCGCCGGATGCTTCGGCCGGTGATCCACCACCGCCGCCGCCTTGATCACGAGCGTCGCCGAGGCCGCGTGGTGCAGCACGGCCTCCCGCATCTCTTCCGCCGTCTGCACGGGCACGAACACCGCGGCCGTCGGCGGCGTGAGCGCGGTCGGGCCGGACACGAGCGTCACCTGCGCGCCGCGCGCCAGCGCGCCGGCCGCGAGGGCGTATCCCATCTTTCCGGACGAGCGGTTGGAGATATAGCGGACCGGGTCGATCGGCTCGCGCGTGGGGCCGGCCGTCACGAGCACGCGCTCGCCCGCCAGGTCGCGCAGGGGGGCCAGGAGCGCCACCAGCGCCTCCACGATGGCCTCGACCTCGGGCAACCGGCCCGGCCCCGAGAGCCCCGAGGCCAGATCCCCGATCCCGGGCTCCAGCACGGTGACGCCGCGCTGCCGGAGCAGCGCGACGTTGGCCGCGACGGCCGGGTGTTGCCACATTCCGCCGTCCATCGCCGGCGCCATCACCACCGGCCCGCGAGCGGCCAGCAGCATGGTCGTGAGAAAGTCGTCGGCGATGCCGTGCGCCGCCCTGGCGAGGAGATTCGCCGTCGCCGGCGCCACCAGCACGGCGTCGGCCCGCTCGGCCAGCGCCACGTGCTCCACGGCGTCCGGGCTCTGCGGATCGAAGAGATCCGTCAGCACCGGCCGGCCGGACAGGGTCCGGAACGTGAGCGGCGCCACGAAGCGTGCCGCCGCCTCCGTGAGGCAGACGGACACGCCGGCGCCCTGACGCCGCAGCTCCCGGAGCAGGTACGCCGCCTTGTAGGCGGCGATCGAGCCGGTGACGCCGAGGATCAGCTCACGCCCGGCGAGCGCGGCCATTACGCCTTGGCGGTCTCCGACTCGTCCTTCACGCGGTACTCCACCTTGGCGGCGCCGATCTCCTCGATGGCGATGCTCGTGGGCTTCTTGTGGCGGCTCTCCACGCGGGCGGCCGCGCCGCGGTTGAGCTGCCGCGCGCGCTTGGCCGAGAGCACCACCAGCATGTAGCGGTTCGAGACCTTGTTGATCGCGTTCTCGAGGGACGGAAAGGCCATCAGTCTGATACCTCCAGATCGGGAATGTCGAGGGTAAGGCGCGCCGTGCGGCACCGCTCCGCGGTGATGATCGCGGTCAGGTGCTCGGCCGCCTCCTTGAGGTCTCGGTTGACGATCAGATAGTCGTAATTTCGCCACAGCGTGACTTCTTCGCGGGCCCGCGCCAGCCGCCGCGCGATCTCCGTCTCCGCGTCGGACCGACGCTCGCGCAGGCGCTGTGCGAGCTCGTTCATCGTGGGGGCCACGATGAAGACGAGCACGGCCTCGGCATAGCGCGCGCGGAGCTGGGCCGCGCCCTGCGTGTCGATGTCGAGCAGGATGTCCCGGCCGTCGCGCAGCGCCGTCTCGAGCACGCTGGCGCGGGTGCCGTAGAGATTGCCGTGCACCGTCGCCCACTCCGCGAACTCGCCGCGCGCCTGGAGCTCCCGGAACTGCGTCGCCGTCACGAAGACGAAGTCGGTGCCCGCGATCTCGCCGGGCCGCGGCGGCCGCGTGGTGTAGGAGACGGAATACGCGAGCTCGGGCAACCGCAAGCGCGCCTCGCGGCACAGCGTGGTCTTGCCGGCGCCCGACGGCGCCGAGACGACAAAGAGCGTGCCCCGCCGTCTAATCACCCGCGACGCCGCGCTCGGTGGCCAGGCGCTGGGCCAGGGTCGCCGGCTCGAGGGAGGACAGGATGAGGTGATCGCTTCCAGTCACGATCACCGCGCGCGTGCGCCGTCCGTTGGTGGCGTCGACCAGCTTCATGCTGCCCTTGGCGCTCTCGATGAGCCGCTTGACGGGCAGGGAATCGAGCCCGACGATCGCCACGATCTGCTCGGCCACCACGACGTTGCCGTGCCCGACGTTGACCAGGTGTGCTGCCGCTCGGCTCGCCACGCTTCCTCCGTCCTATTCAAGGTTCTGCACCTGCTCGCGGATCTTCTCGAGGAGGCCCTTGGCGGCGAGCGCCGCCTGGCTGAGCTCGAGGTCGTCGGCCTTGGAGCCGATCGTGTTGACCTCCCGGTTCATCTCCTGGATGAGAAAATCGAACTGACGACCGACGGAGCCGCCCTTGTCCAGCATGAGCCCGAACTCCTCGAGGTGGACCCGCAGGCGCGCCAGCTCTTCCGTCACGTCGGTCTTCGTCGCCCACACGGCGACCTCGGTCGCGATCCGGCTCTGGTCGACGTCGGCGCCGGCCAGGAGGGCCGTCATCCGCTCGCGCAGGCGCTCCTCGCGACGGGTCGCAGCCACGGGCGCGCGCGTTCCCATCTGCTCGAGCGTGGTGGCGAGGGTCCCGCCCAGGGCCCGCAGCTCGAAGGCCAGCGCGGCGCCCTCCGTCCCGCGGCGTTCGACCAGCTCGTCGAGCGCGCGGCCCAGCACCTCGGCCACGAGCGGCCAGACGGCGGCGGCCGCGACGGGGGGAGCGTCCGTCAGCTCCAGCACCCCGGGCCGCTCGAGGACCCAGCCCAGCGGAATCTCACCCGACAGCCCGAGCTCTTCGGCGAGCTGGCGCGCTTGCTCGACGTACCGTTGCGCCAGCGCCGTATCGATCCGCACCGTGCGTGAGGAGTGCGAGGACAGCGGGGCCGCCTGCACGTTGACGTCCACGCGGCCGCGCTCGATGCGCCCCTGGATGACGCGGCGGACGTCGACGTCGAGCGTGCCCCAGGCATTCGGCAGGCGCGCCCCGACGTCGAGGTGTCGATGATTGACCGAGCGGACCTCGACGATGACCGTCAACGTCTCTCCGGCCGCCTCTGCCCGGCCGAAACCGGTCATGCTCCGGATCAAGGGTGGGCCCGCCAAGGCATCTTCTGATCATAGACGAAAATAGCCTGTAACGTCAATATGTTATGTCGTGGTCCGGGACCGAGACGCCGCGGCGGGTCGGTTCCCGAACGCTCGGCGCGATCGTAGAATGGACAGCGTCGCATTTTCGCAAATCAAACCGGACAGGAGGCTCGCTCCATGACGTGGACCCGCCGTCGTTTTCTCGGCATGGGGGCATTGGCTGGCGCCGGGCTCGGCTGGCGGGGACGGGCGGCGGCACAGGTCCTGCGGCCCGTCACCATCTCGCACAGCGTCTCGACGTTCGTGTACGGCCAGCACCTCGTGGCCAAGGAACGGAAGTTCTTCGAGGAGGAGGGGCTCAGCGTGCCGAGCTTCATCGTGCCGGGTGGCGGCGCGCGCGTCATCAACGCCGTCACGGCGGGACAGGCGATGTTCGGCCTCGGCGACTCCAACCATCCGCTGAAGGCCACCGAGAAAGGGCGGGAGACGCTGATGCTCTTCGCGACCGACACCCGTTGCAGCTACGCGAACATCGTCGTTCGCAAGGAGCTCTACGATCGCGGCGTCCGGTCGGTGGAGGCGCTGTCCGACGCCAAGCTCGTCGGGCGCAAGGCGGTCGTGGCGGCGACGGCCCTCGGCTCGGGCACCTACGTCTATGGCGTCTACGTGCTCAAGCAGACCAAGGCGGCCGACGGCAAGCCCGTGAACGACCACGTGGAGTGGGTGGGCGGCGGCGCCTCGCAGACGATGCTGGGCGGGCTCAAGGCCGGCAAGTTCGACGCGATCATGGCCGTGCCCGAGTGGCAGTGGGCGGCCGAGGGCGAGGGGTTCGGCAAGGCAATCTACGACGTGCAGGACGAGAAGGCGTGGAATCGCGTCTTCGGCGGGCCCATCGCCGTCACCGTCGGGTACGTGCTCCGCGAGACCATCGAGAAGTCGCCCGACCTCGTGCAGGCCTACGTCAACGCGATCTACCACGCCCAGCAGTGGATCCGTCGGGCCAAGGACGACGAGATCGTCGATCTGGTCTGGAAGCCGTACATGGACACCTTCAAGCGCGAGGACATCCTGCGCTCCGTGAAGTACTACAAGACCATCTTCGACTGGGACCTCATGATCCAGGACAAGGATTACGACAACGGGATCAAGGTGTGGGTCCCCACCGCCGTCGACAAGCCGATTCCCTACGCCAAGGCCGTCGACATGTCGTTCGTCCGGAAGGCGCACGCGAAGTACAAGTCCTGACGGTGGCCCGTTCCCGCATCGTCGTCCGCGATCTTGCGAAGACGTTCCGCGAGGGTGACCGCGATGTGGCGGCCGTCGCCGGCGTCTCGTTCGAGGTGATCGACGGCGAGTTCGTCGCGCTCGTGGGGCCATCGGGCTGCGGCAAGTCGACGATTCTCAACATGATCGGCGGGCTCGTCGACCCGAGCGGCGGGGGCATCGCCATCGATGCGTTCCCGGCGACGCTGTCGGGCGGGATGCGTCAGCGCGTCGCCCTCATGCGCACGCTCGTCGTGGATCCCGGGATCCTCCTCATGGACGAGCCGTTCGGGGCGCTCGACACCCACACCAAGATCAACCTGCACGCCGAGCTCTTGCGGCTGTGGGAAGGCCGCCGCCAGACGGTGGTCTTCGTCACCCACGACCTGTCCGAGGCGATCACGCTCGCCGACCGCATCGTCGTCATGACCCGCCGGCCCGGGCGCGTGAAGCTGATCCACCACGTGAAGCTCCCGCGGCCCCGCGACGTGATCAAGCTCCGCGCCACCGACGAGTACGCGCACGAGTACAGCGCGATCTGGAACGTCCTCGGCGAGGAATTCAGCTCGGAGATGGCGCCATGAGGGCCGAACGCGCCCGCATCCTGGCCTGGCAGCTCGGCATCCTGGTCGTGCTGCTCGGGGCGTGGGAGTGGCTGACGGGGGTCAAGGCGGTGTCGAGGACGCCGGGCCTGTACTGGGTCGACCCCTTCTTCATCAGCCGTCCGTCCGCCATCCTCAAGCGCTTCGTCTACCTGGCGTCCGACCAGGTGCGGCTCAGCATCTGGCAGATGGCGCTGTCGACGGTGCAGTCGACCCTGTGGGGGTTCGTGGTGGGCGTGTCCACGGGCTTCGTGGCGGGGCTCGTGCTCGGCCGCAACGACCGCCTGGCGCGGATCTTCGAGCCGTACATCGTGGCCTTCAACTCACTGCCGCGCATCGCGCTGGTGCCGCTGATCACCATGATGTTCGGCTTCGGGCTGGCGGCCAAGATCGTGCTCGCCTGGACGATCGTCTTCTTCATCGTGTTCTTCAACACGTTCCAGGGTGCGCGCAGCGTCGACGCCGACCTCATCCACTCCGCGCGGTTCCTCGGGGCCGGCGAGCGCCAGATCATGCGCACGGTGATCGTCCCGTCGGCGCTGGCGTGGACCTTCGCCTCCCTGACCCCGTCGATCTCGTTCGCGCTGATCGGCGTGGTCGTCGGCGAGTTTCTCGGCGGCGAGTCGGGCGGCGGGCTCGGGTACCTGATCATCCAGTCGCTGGGGACACTCAACGCCGCCGACATGATGGTGGCCCTCGTCACCCTCGGTGTGATCGGCATCGTCATGGCGCTGGGCATCAAGCAGATCGAGACGCGTCTCCTCCGCTGGCGGCCCGAGTACCGTGGCCGTGCGAGGTGAGCCGGGCTCGGCCGGCGAGCCGAGCCCTTCAATGATCATTTCACCGCTCGGCTCGCCGTCTGAGCACGGCTCATCTCGCACGGCCACGATCGGAGTCCGCCGGTGACGCGCTGGGCCCTGCTGACGTTCTTGACGATCCTCGCCCTCGGCGTGGCGACCATGCTGGTGGGGCGCTTCTTCGGGCGCACGGAGTCCCGCGCGTCGATCCTCGTGTCCGTGATCTCGCACTGGCTCGGCGCTTACGTGCTGTGGACCTTCGCCGCCGGCCTGGCGCACCGCTACGGCGCGCTGGCCGCCTACGACTCGTACCTCTTCGTGATCCTCGCGGTCGTGGTCGGGTTCTGGCACTACCGCACGTGCATCGCGCGCGGCCGCCAGCAGGGGCTGGCGGTCTTCGTCGGCGGCCAGCTGGCGTGGCTCCTGATCCTTCTCGTGCAGAATGGGTTCCTCAGGCAGTAGCCGCGAGACACGGCCGGGGCAAGGAGAGCGTTGATGGCCGACATCGTCGACACGACCCGCCACCGGGGCGAGTTCTTCACGGTGCTCCAGGAGACGGAGCGCAGCCAGACCGCGGTGATGACGATCGCGCCGGGCGCCGATGCGGGGCCCGAGGAGCGGCATGAGGGGATCAGGTCATCTACGTCGTCGAGGGGGACGCCGTCGTGCGGGTCGGCGAGGCCGAGCATCGGGCCGGCCCCGGATCGCTCGTGATGATCCCGGCGGGCACGCGCCACCACGTTCGTAACCCTGGAGGCGCGCCGCTCTTCTTCGTCACGATCTACGCGCCGCCCGCGTACTGAGGGCCGCCGAGTGTTCGGCGACGGCTTCCTCGGCCGCGGCGCGCCGTTCGGCGCCGATCTCAATCTCCTGCTCCAGGTCGGCGTCGGCGTCGTCCTGCTCGGCGGGATGGCCCTGGCGCGCGGCGGCCGGTATCGCGCGCACGGGCTGTGTCAGAGCGCCGGGTTCGTGCTGGCGGTCGTGATGACGGCCTTCTGGATGATCCCCGCGTTCCACGCCATCCACGCCGATGCCCTCGCCCGCGGCGTCGTCAATCGCGTGACCCTCGCCGTCGCCGCCCACGTCGTCGTCGGCACGGGCGCGTTGCTCGTCGGGGCCTGGGTGGTGCTGGTGGCCGGCACCCCCCTCGTGCCCGCTCGCCTGCGCTTCTCGCGCTACAAGCGCTGGATGCGCACGCTCCTCACGCTCTGGTGGATCGCCATCCTCCTCGGCGTGGCCATCTACTACTTCGGGACGAGCTGATCCTCCTCCCCGTGGAATGGGCCGTCTTCACGGTCGCCTGCCGATCTCCGGGGACGATGGCATCGCCCTGAGCAGGGCCCTGCGGATCTCCTCGTCGTTCGGGCGCAACGCGACGGCCTGCTGGAGGAAGGCGAGCCCCTGGGCCGGGGCCCGCAGCGCGATCGCGGCCTGGCCGGCGACGAAGAGCGCATCGGCGTTCCGGGGCTCGCGTGTCACCACGGCTTGCGCGAAGGCGAGCGCGTCGTTCGCACGTCCGAGACTGAGCGACGCCTGGGCCGCCTTGAGAATCGCCGGCGTGTAATCGGCATTCAGCTCCATCGCGCGACGGAAGGAGGCGAGCGAGTCGCTCCACCTGCGTTGCGAAAAGGCCACGAGGCCGATCGCTTGCTGGGCCTCGGCCCGCTCGATCTCCCCGGCGCTGTCGGGCGTGAGCGCCGGCAAGGGCGCTGTCCTCACCGCTCTGAGCATTCGATAGTTCAGCGCCGCGGTGTCGACGAGCAGGCCGCGTGGGGCGGAGAACTCCAGCCCGAGCCAGTCGTCGGTGTTGAGTCGACCGCCGGTCGGAAGGCGGGCCACGTCCGCCTCCCCGAGCAGGAAGAACCCCAGCACGCCCCGCCAGTCCTCGATGCCGATCCGCTGGAGGTCCTTACGAAGTCCGCTGAGCTCCGTCCACCGTGCCTTCATCGAACCGAGATCGATGCGCGTCGCCTCCGGTCGGCCGACGAGCAGGTAGTCGCCCTGGGCCACCTGCCACACGCTCGTGCTCGGAAAGACGCTCCGGAACGTCGCCACGATCATGGCGAAGTCCTCGGGAGCGAGACCGTACCCGTGCAGCCACTGCACCATCAACCCGCCCGATCGCAGCCGCTGGCGGGCGAGCTCGAAGAACTCGACGGAGAAGAGCGACGCGACGCCGCCGATCCATGGGTTGGAGGGCTCGGAGGTGATCACGTCGTAACGGCCCGGGGTCGTGAGCAGGAAATTCCGCGCGTCGGCGACGATGAGCCGTGTGCGACGGTCGCCGAGCACGTTGCCGTTCTCGCGGACGAAGAAGCTCGAGGCCTGCACGACCGCGGGCTCGATCTCGACGATGTCCAGCCGCCCGACGGGGTGCCGGGCCACGGCGCCGGCCGTGATCCCGCTGCCCAGGCCGATGACGAGCACGTCGCGAGGCTCGCGATGGAGCAACAACGGCAGATGGCCGAGCATGAGCTGGGTCGGCATGTCGGTCGGGTCGCTCGAGGCATCCACCTTGCCGTTGACCCGGAGGCTCAGATAGTCACCCGACCGCGTGACCGCGACCGTCGCGCTCGGCCCGTCACGGTAGAACAGCACCTCCCGCCCGGCCACCACCGGCGTGATGCCTCCGCTGACGTCGGAGAGGTATTCCAGGGCGTAGATGGCGCCGCTCGACATGACCTGTGGGCTCCACCGCGGCAAGAAGAGAACGACGACGGCGGCGGCGAGACACGCGCCGGAGGCGCCCCATCGCCATCGCGGAGCGGCGCGGCGGGACGTCGCGAAGAGGACCGCGCCCAGCACGAGGTTCGTGGCGATGCCGGCCACGATCGAGGCGCGCACGCCGAGCGCGGGGACGAGCAGGAAGCCGGTGAGCGCTGCGCCGACGATCGCGCCGAGCGTGTTCAGCGCGTACAGCCGCCCGGTGTCCGCTCCGGCCCGCGCGGCGGTGCTCGCACAGGCCGCGACCGCGCCGGGGAACGTCGCGCCGATCAGGAGCGCCGGCCCGAGCAACGCCAGGCCGCTCACCATGATCTGCACGGCCTGGACGAAGGGGGCGGATGTCGACCGCTGCAGGGCCAGGACAAACAGGTCCGGCATGCGTTCGAAGACGAGCACGACGAGCGCCGCGCTCAGACCGATGCCGGCCTGGATCACCGCGAACGCCGTCAGGGCGTCGCGGCGCGCTCCCCAGAAGTACGAGTAGACGGCGGCGCCCCCGGCGATGCCGATCAGGAAGGCGACGAGCATGGCCGAGAACGCATAGGTCGAGCTGCCGATCACGAGGGCGAGCGCCCGTGTCCACGCGACCTCGTAGGCCATGGAGACGGCGCCCGAGATCGCGAGCGCACCCGCGATGAGCCGGGCGTCGAGCCCATCGCTCGGCCCGCCGGGCTCGGCTGCCACGATCTCCCGGCGTGGAGCGCGCATCCGCGACGCGCCTCCTTGCTGCCGGGCTCGGCGGCTCCAGCCGTACCCGATCGCCACGATACCGATCGTGACATTCGCGGTCGCCGCCGCCCACAGCACGGCCCGGTTTCCCCACGCGGGCAGGAGCACGTATCCGGCCAGCGCGACGCCGAGCACCGCGCCGAAGGTGTTCACGGCATACAGAATTCCGACCGTCCTGGAGATCGCGTTCTCGTCCCGGACGAGGCCCTGGACCAGGACCGGCAGGGTGGCTCCCATGAGGGCGGTGGGCACGAGAAGTACGGCGAACACGAGGACGAGCTGCACGAAGCTGAAGGTCTCGTAGGAGGCCGTCAGCATCCCGTGCAGTTGCAGATACAGGCGAGAGGCCACCCAGAAGAGGCCCGGCGTCAGCGCGCAGTAGACGCCGATGCCGATCTCGAGCATGCCGTACGTGCGGATCGGATCGGATAAACCAGCCGCGCGCCGCCCGAAGAAGTAGCTCCCGAGCCCCAGCCCTCCCATGAAGGCCGCCAGGATCGCCGTGATCGCGTAGACGCTGTGCCCGAAGACCAGTCCCAGCATCCGCAGCCACACCACTTCGTACACGAGGGCCGTCGCGCCCGAAACGAAGAGACAGGCCACGAGGACGTCGGTGGCTGGACGCCGAGACATCGAGGCGAGCGGCCTGCCGGGGGGAATCAGTCGAGCGTCGCGACGGCGGCCGATGTGCGGGACTCGCTGTGGACGTTCCGAAGCATCTGAGCGGGCCGAGTGTAGCAGATCTCGCGCCGCCTCGTGGCGCTGCGGACAGGTCGCCGCCTAGAGTGATTCGTAAACCAGGTCGATCAGATGGCGGACGTGGCGGTGCTGCCATCCGGCGCGGCCCTGGTTCATGGCGTAGCCGAAGGCGACACGGGTGTCGGGATCGGCGAATCCGAGCGAGCCGCCGGCCCCGAAGTGCCCGAACGTGCGCGGGTTGGGACCCAGAGGCCGCTCGGGCATCGTGAGCTGGAATCCGAGCCCGAAGCGCGTCGGGCGCTGCAGGACGACGTCCTCCGCGTACACGCGCTCGGCGATCGCCATCGCGACGATCTCCGGCGACAGGATGTGCACCCCGTCCAGCTGACCGTCCGATGCGAGCGCCGAGTACAGACGCGCGATCGCGCGCGCCGTTCCGTGGCCGTTCGTCGAGGGCACCTCCGCCGCGCGCCACCGCCGCGTGTTGACGACGCCGCGTCCCGACAGATCTCGCGGGTTCATGTACGCGAGCACGCGCATGCGGGGGAGGCCGGTCAGGCCCGTCCGATCGGCGTCGAGGATCGTGCGCTGGGCCTCGACCTCGGGGCTCGGCAGGGGAGGCAGGATGTCGGCACAGCGTGCATCGAGCGCGGGCCCGAAGCCGATCACGAAATCGATCCCGGCCGGCCCGGCGATCTCCTCCCGCAGGTACGTGCCGAGACTCTTTCCGGTGATCCGTCGAACGATCTCGCCGATCAGGAACCCCTGCGTGTTCACGTGATACCCGTGGGCCTGCCCGGGCTCCCACCACGGCTCCTGCGCGGCGAGCGCGCCCGTCATGACGTCCCACTCGAGCATCGCGCCCGATGGCAGGTCGCGGCCGACGGCGGGCAGGCCCGCCTCGTGGGTGAGGAGATGGCGGACCGGCAACCGCGCCTTGCCGGCCTGGGCGAACTCCGGCCAATACCGCGCGACGGGAGCCCCGAGGTCGAGGAGGCCGTGGTCGACGAGACGGAGCGCGCAGATCGCGGTCACGGCCTTGCCGACCGAGTACAGATTGACGAGCGTGTCGGCATCCCACGGCTGCGTGCGCTCCGCGTCCCGGTGTCCGCCCCACAGGTCGACGACCGGGTGCCGGTCGACCTGAACGGCCAGGGCCGCGCCCACCTCGGCGCCGGATTCGATGATGTCCGTCAGGGCCCCGCGCAACGCGGCGAATGCCGGCTCGCAGAACCCCTGGACGGGCGGAGCGTCGGGGGCCATGTCACCGCGATGATGGCGCAGAACGATGTCCGGACCAAGCCGCGTCGAACTCCGGTACTATTGATGCCACCGATGGCCACGGAGCCAGCGCTCGTCCGGCGGCTCGAGGACAACATCGGCCGCTGCGTGATCGGCAAGCCCGAGGCCGTGCGGCTCGCCGTCGTGGGCCTGCTGGCCCGCGGTCATCTCCTCATCGAGGATGTCCCCGGCGTGGGCAAGACGACGCTGGCGGCGGCGCTGGCGCGGTCCATCGGGGGGAAATTCCAGCGCATCCAGTTCACGTCCGATATGCTTCCGTCCGACATCCTCGGCGTCTCCATCTGGGAGCCGGAGATCGGCGAGTTCGTCTTCAAGCCGGGCCCCCTCTTCGCGAACATCGTCCTCGCCGACGAGATCAACCGCACGACCCCGAAGACCCAGTCGAGCCTGCTCGAGGCGATGAACGAGGCGCGGGTGTCGCTCGACCACGCGACCCACGCGCTGCCGGCGCCCTTCATGGTCCTGGCCACCCAGAACCCGCGCGAGTACGAGGGCACGTACCCGCTGCCGGAGTCCCAGCTCGACCGCTTCCTGCTCAGGATCCGCATCGGCTATCCGGGCGCGCCCGACGAGAAGGCCATCCTGCGCGGCGCCGCCGTCGTGCCCGAGAGCCTGGCGGCCGTCCTCGGCGACGCCGACGTGGTGGCCTTGCAGGCGCTGGTCGAGCGGGTACGCAGCGAGGACTCCGTGCTCGACTATCTCATGGCGGTCGTGGCGGCCACGCGCAGTTCGCCGCTGCTCGCGCTCGGCGTCAGTCCACGCGGCTCGCTGGCGCTCTTGCGGGCCGCCCAGGCCACGGCGCTCATCGACGGCCGCGACTATCTCGTGCCCGACGACGTCAAGCGGTTGGCCGTGGCTGCGCTCGCCCACCGCGTGATCCCGAAGAACGGGGCCGGTCACGGCGAGTCTCCGCAGCTCGACGGCGAAGCCGTGGTGCGCGCGATCCTCCACGACGTCCCCGTCCCCCGGTGATGAGCTGCCCTACCCGATGGGGGTGTCGGGGAGGAGCGGCGGTCGCTCCCCCCGACGTGGCCGTAGCCGGTGGGGGGTGTCGGGGAGGAGCGGCGGTCGCTCCCCCCGACGTTAAATGAAACGATATTTCGCGGCGCCCCGCACGCTGCGGCCGACCCGCGAAGGCTGGTGGTGTCTGCTCGCCACCGTCGGCGTCGGCTTTGCGGCCGTGAGCACCGGCAACAACCTGCTCTACCTGCTCGAGGCGATGCTGCTCGGCCTCATCGTCGTCTCCGGCCTGCTCTCCGAGATGTCGATGCGTGGTCTCCACCTCGCCCTTCGGGTTCCCGACGAGGTCTTTGCCGGCCGTCCCGCGCTGTTCGCGGTCGTGATCGTCAACGGCAAGCGCCGCCTGCCGTCCTATTCGCTGGCGCTGGCCGCGCCCGGGCACGGCGAGATCGTGCGCTATCTGCCCCGCCTGCGGGCCGGAGAAGAGCGGCTCCTCGCCTGGGAGACGACGTTTCCCGCGCGCGGGCGTGAGCGGCTGCCCGCCCTGCGGGTGACGACGCGCTTTCCCTTCGGGCTCTTCGCGAAGTCCGCGCCGGTGGCGGTGGACGCCGAGATCATCGTGTATCCGGCGCTGCGGACCGTGCCCGCAGAGGCCTGGCGACGTGCGCACGGCACGGTGTTCACCTCGCCGCGCCGCGCGGGACGCGGCCACGGTCTTCGCAACCTTCGCGAATACCGCGCCGGGGACGACCCCCGGCTCATTCACTGGCGACTGTCGGCCAAGCGCCGAGCCCTGGTGGTGCGGGAGCTGGAAGAGGAGACGGCGCTCGATGCGCGGATCGTGCTCGTCGGCACCGGCGCGCGCGAGGCCGAGCGGCGTGAGGTCGCGCTGTCGGACGCCGGCTCGCTGGCGCGGGCGCTGCTGCGCGCCGGCGCGGCCGTGTCGCTCGCGGGGCCCGGCTTCGGTGTCCCGGCCGGGCGTGGCCGTGACCAGGAGCGACGGCTGCTCACCACGCTCGCGCTCTACGACCCGAGCGCTCCCGCGGTACCCGTCCTGCCGCCGGGCCCGAACCTCCGCGCCCACGCGGGACAGCGCGAAATCCGCCTCCACCTCGGCTGGTGAGATGAATATCAGTATCCGGTGGGGGGTGTCGGGCCGGAGCGGCGGTCGCTCCCCCCGCCGTGGCCTTAGCCGGTGGGGGGTGTCGGGCCGGAGCGGCGGTCGCTCCCCCCGACGTGGCCTTAGCCGGTGGGGGGTGTCGGGGAGGAGCGGCGGTCGCTCCCCCCGACGTTAATCGATGAATCCTCGGCTCACTCTGCGGATTTCCTGCTATCTCCTCGTGGCCGACGCCATCGGCGCGCTCCTGCTCGCGGGCCTCCTGGGCCCGCTCGGGCTCGTGCTCATCGCCGCGGCGCTGGGCCTGTCCTGGTGGCGAACGGGATCCGGTCGGCCGATGACGCGCCTCGATCGTCTGCTGGTGTTGCTGGTCGCGGGCGCCGCGACGATCCATCTCGTCTACGTCGCGCAATCGCCGCTCGACGGCTTCGTCTACCTCCTGCTCCTGCTCATCCTCCTGAGGCTCTTCACGGCACGCTCGCTCGGCGATCTTCGCGACGCCGGACTGCTGTCGTTCTTCCTGCTCGTGGCGTCGGCCTCGGTGACCTTCGGCGTGGGCCTGCTCTTCGCGTTCATCGGGTTTCTCGTCCTCGGCACGTGGATGCTGATGCTGCACCACGTCGTGTCGGAGTCGGAGCGGGCCGATCAGGATCCCGAGACGCCCGGGCTGTTCCGCGTCAGCGTGGTGGGCTCGCTGGCCGCCATCCTGATCACCGCCAGCCTGTTCTTCATCATCCCGCGCGTGGGCCAGGCGTCCCTGCCGATCCGGGCGGAGCTGCGCCGCATGATCACGGGGTTCACGAGCCAGGTCGAGCTCGGGGCCATCGGTGAGATCGAAACCGACAGCACCGTCGTGATGCGCGTGAGTTTCCCCGACCTGGGCCCGGTTCCCGCCGACCTGCTCGACCTCCGGTGGCGAGGGATCACCCTCGATCAGTTCGACGGCCGTGGCTGGACGGCCTCACGACCCGAACGCCGCGCGCTTCGCGCCCCCCCATCGGGCCTGGTCCGTGTGGCGTCGCCGCGGGGCACGGGCCGAACGCTCACGCAGGAGATCTTCCTCGAGCCCATCGGCACCGACGTGATCTTCGCCATGCCCCGCGTGTTGACGGTACGGCTCGGCGCGCTCGGTCTGCTCGTCGACGACACCGGTGGCCTCTCGGTGACGACGCCGGCCGCGCGCCTGCACTACACCGTCGAGTCGGAGCTGGAGCAGGTCGGCCGCCGCGGCGTCGCCGCGCGCCCCCTCGACGGCGTGGCCCGCGAGCGGTATCTGCAGCTGCCGCCGCTGGCCGAGCGCGTCCCCGCGCTCGCTCGCCGGTTGACCGCGGGCAGCGCCGACGATCACGAGCGCGCGCGCCGGCTCACCGGCTTCCTCATGCGCGAGTTCCGCTACAGCCTCACCCAGGCCCGTACCGCGAGCACCGATCCGCTGGAGGACTTCCTGTTCGTCCGGCGTTCGGGCAACTGCGAGTACTTCGCGACCGCGCTCACGGTGCTGCTGCGCACGGTCGGGGTCCCCGCCCGCGTCGTCAATGGCTTCCAGCGCGGCGAGTGGAACCCGTACGGCGAGTACTTCGCGGTGCGCCTGAGTGACGCTCACTCGTGGGTGGAGGCCTGGATCGACGGCGTCGGCTGGCTCACCTTCGACGCCTCGCCCCGTGGCGAGACCGCGAAGTCGGCCGGCGGATGGCTGGCGCTCCATCTCGATGCGCTCCGGATGCGCTGGTATCGCTACGTCGTCAACTGGAGCTTGAAGGACCAGGTCGACCTCGCCTCCACCCTCCGCCAGACGGCGCGGGCCTGGCGTCCCGAGTGGCGGGATCTCGGCACGTGGCAGGGCGCGCGCACCCCCTTCGTCGTGGGCTGCGTGATCCTCGGCGTCGTCGCCGCCTGGCATCTGGGTCGCGGTGGCGTCGTCCGGCGCCGGCTCGGACATCGCGCCGTTCCCGAGTTCTATCGCCGGGCCTTGCGCCTGCTGGCCCGGCGCGGGATGCGCCCCGGCCACGGCGAGACGGCCCGCGAGTTCTGGGCACGCGTGCAGGCGGAAGTCCCGAATGCGGGCTCCGCCCTCGGCACGCTGACATTCGCGTACGAGCGCGTGCGCTTCGGCTCGGCCGCGCTCGGTCCCCAGGACGTCGCCGCGCTCGAGCACTCGTTGTCCGTCTTGCGGACACGTTGACTTTTCATGATGGGGGCCCCGAAATGGCCCCGGCTGTCTCATTTACTAACCGCATGGGGGGCCTCGACATGGCCCCCCATGCCCCCCAAGCGCTCGGAGCGCCCCGGGAGAACCCGTGACGCTCCTCGAACGGAGGCCACACATGGATGACCGCTGCCGCCTGTCGCGTCGCCGATTGCTACAGACCCTGGCCGCTTCCGGCGTCGTCGCCGCGGCCGACCTGGCGTGGTGGGAAGAGCCCTTCCTGACGCCGCGACGGGCGTACGGCGCCACGCCCGTCCGCTTCCAGTTCAGCGTCCCCGAGCCCAAGCGCACCGCCCTCGTCGAATCGCTCGTCGAGCGCTTCAACAAGTCGCAGACCGAGCACGAGGTCAAGGTCGAGTTCGTCCCCCAGGCGCAAGCCCGCCAGAAGCTGATCTCCTCCATCGCCGCCGGCACGCCGCCCGACTGCTGCCAGGTGTGGGACAACTGGGTCGGCGAGTTCGAGGGCATGGGCGCCCTCGAGGACCTCACGGGCAAGGTCAAGGACTGGAAGCACTACAAGGACGTGCTGCCGCTCGCCTGGCAAACCGTCACCGTGAAGGACCGCATCCTGTCCTATCCGTGGGTCGTCACCAACGACGGGCTCTACTGGCGCACCGATCGCGCGAAGGAGTATGGCGCCAAGCCGCCGCGCGACGACTGGAGCTGGGACGACTTCCTGGCCTTCACGAAGGCGATGACCCGGCCCGACAAGAACCAGTACGGCTTCGGGATGCGCGGGCAGGGGACGTGGGCGGTCCTCTACGCCACCGAGTTCATGTACGGCAACGGCGCCCAGGTGCTGAAGGACGGCAAGGTCGTCGTCAACTCCAAGGAGGCCGTCGAGGGGCTGGACTGGTACCTCGATCTCATGCGCAAGCACAAGGTGACGCCGCCGAGCGTGCCCACCGACGGCTGGCGGCAGATCGTCGAGGGGTTCGGCCGTGGGATCACCAACACGTACCTGCACAACTCCGGCTCCGCCGAGGAGCAGAAGGGATTCGTGGGCCCCGATCACTTCTCGACTGTCCCGCTGCCCATGGGGCCCACCAGGAAGCGCGCGTCGTTCTACTTCTCGGAGACGCTCACGATGTTCAAGGGCGGCAAGAACCGCGACGGCGCCTGGAAGTTCTGCACCTGGCTCATGGACGACGAGCCGAACATGATGTACTGCAAGACGCTCGGGTTGCTGCCCGCGCGGAAGACCCTCGCCGAGCGTCCGGAGTTCGCCAAGGACCCGGCCCTCGGCGGCTTCGTCAAGTCCTTTCCGTTCTCGATCGTCAGCCCCTACCTCGCCCACGCCGGCTGGGGCGGCAAGCTCGACTCCGAGGGCGTGCCGCTCTTCCAGCAGGCGATGGTCGGCAAGCTCTCGGCCAAGGACTGCCTCGACCGCTTCGCCGAGGTCCTGACCAAGAACATGAAGTAGACGGGGCCTCGATGTCGTACCCCGAGGCGACCGTCGCCGCCGCCGTCCCGCGCCCGCTGATCTCGCGGCGGGCGCGGGAGATCCTCACCGGCTACGCCTATCTCGTCCCCGCCGCCGTCTGCCTCGGCGGGACGATCCTCTTTCCAATCCTCAAGGCCGTCCACATGAGCCTCTACAACCACGTGCTCATCCGGCCGCAGGAGTACGCCTTCATCGGGCTCGGAAATTACGTGCGCGTCCTGCGCGACGAGGTGTTCTGGCTCAGCCTGTGGAACTCGGCGGTCTGGGTCTTCGGCTCGGTCTCGCTCCAGTTCGTGGGCGGGTTCGCGGCGGCGCTGCTGCTCCATCAGGGCTTCCGCGGCCGCGCCGCGGTTCGCACGGTCACGCTGATTCCGTGGATCATTCCCGGCGTCGTGGTCGCGCTCGTGTGGGAGTGGCTCTACCAGCCGAACTACGGCGTGCTCAACGATCTGCTGCTGCGGGCCGGGATCCTGCGTGAGCGGGTCGCCTGGCTGTCGGACCCGGCGCTGGCCATGCCCGCCGTCATCGCCGCCAACGTGTGGCGTGGCGTGCCCTTCTTCGCGATCATGCTGCTCGCGGGGCTCCAGGCCATCCCCGACGAGCTGTACGAGGCGGCCCGCGTCGACGGGGCCAGCGTCGTGGGGCGCTTTCGCCACATCACGGTGCCGCTGCTGCGGCCGATCATCGTCGTGGCCACCGCCACCCGGATCATCTGGACGTTCAACTACGCCGATCTGATCTTCGTCATGACGAGCGGCGGCCCCGCGAACGCGACCCAGATCACGTCGACGTACACGCTGCTGCAGGCGTACTCGAACCTCGACTTCGGCTACGCGGCGACGCTGTCGGTCGTGCTCCTCGTCATCATGCTGGCCTTCACGATCCTCTACCTTACGCCACGCCGCTGGTGTACCTGCCGGGGACGCTGACCGTGGCCAACTACGTGGACGCGTGGACGTCGCGGCTCACGCCCTTCAGCCGGTTCTTCGCCAACAGCCTGTGGGTGTCGTCGGTCACCATGGTGGCGACGACCGCCATCTCCATCCTCGCCGGCTACGCGCTGGCCCGCTTCCGGTTCTTCGGCCGCCAGGCCTTCCTCCTCGTGTTCCTCGCCACCCAGATGTTTCCCGCGGTGCTGCTGATCGCGCCGCTCCTGTCCCAGTGGCACGCGCTCGGACTCATCGACACCTACCAGGCGCTGATCTACTCGAACTTCTCGTTCACGGTGCCCTTCACGGTGTGGATGCTGGTCGGCTACTTCGACTCCATCCCGCGCGAGCTGGAGGAGAGCGCGATGATCGACGGCTGTAGCCGCTTCGGCGCGCTGTGCCGGGTGATCCTGCCCCTGGCCGCGCCGGGCGTCGCCGCCACCGCCATCTTCGCCTTCGTGTCGTCGTGGAGCGAGCTCCTGTTCGCCATCACCTTCACCTCGCAGACGGAGATGCGCACGCTGTCGGCGGGCCTGCTGTTCATGGTGGGTCAATACGAGATCCAGTGGGGCCAGCTCTCGGCCGGCGTCATCATCAGCACGCTCCCCGTCGCGGTACTCTTCACCTACCTGCAGCGCCACCTCATCCGCGGCCTCGCCGCCGGTGCCGTCAAGGGCTGACAGGCCGATGAAAACCGGCCATCTGCTTCGTTGGCTCGGTCGCCCCTCCCTGCGGCGTACTCGGAGTACGCCTCAGTCGGGGTCTTCCCTCGCCGCCTCGCATCTGGCCGGTTTTGATCGGCCTGTCGCGTCATCGTCGATCAGCGTCACGTCGAGGGCC
>WNGB01010290.1_pt1 | contig 20447 bp, 20 predicted proteins | sample 5400681 | NCBI WGS metagenome assembly WNGB01 (sample SAMN13153367, study PRJNA577476) | soil metagenome | isolation source: 115 cm soil or saprolite under grassland replicate 2 | place: USA:California | collected 2016-06-15
CCGCCGCGCCGCCGACCCAGCCGGCGACCAGGTTCCCCACCGTCGCCACCCTGAGCATGGCGCGGTCGCCGCCGCCGACGTGCCAGCCCGCAGCGACGTCGAGTCCCATTGTGACGATGAGATAGGTTGCCCCGGTGATGGCGGCCACCAGCAATGTGCTCCGCAACGCATCTTGCAGTGCGAACACCCGGGCGGCAACCATCATGCTCACCAGGGCGACCAGGCAGCTGGCGCCTACGAACGCGACGCGGAACAGCAGCAGCCGCGTCGAGTCGGGCTGCCGCATGCCGATCTCCTCGAACGCGGCGGCAAAGAAGAAACCGCCCAGGCTGGCCAGCATGAGCGTCAGCCCCACCAGCGCCGAGCGACGCCGCGAGCCCGCCCCGCGCACCGCTCCGACGATGCTCGCAAATGCGGAGCCAGCCGCGAGGGTGCTGACGACGGCCAGCGGCACGGCCCACGGCTCAAGCGCGTCGCTGCTCAGGTTCCAGCCCAGCCGCACTCGAAGTAACGAGACGAGGGCGGGCTCGAACAGGAGGAACCCGAACAGCGCGCTCACGCCGAGACCGACCAGGCCGCCCGCGAGGAACGCGATCACGAGCCATGATTGTGCCGCAGCGACCGCAGGCTTGCGTGCGGCTGCACTGCGCGTGTCGGGTTGCCCACGCCGAGGCGCTGTTGAAGCGCGCCAAAGTCCGAGTGGCCCTTGGCATTGGCGATGACGATCTCGCCATCGACCAGCATGTTGGGCGGCAAGGCTTTGCCGGCGGCCACCAGCGCGGCAAACGAGCGGCTAAGGTCCTTGAGGTTCCTGCTGAAGAGCTGCACCGCGCCGCTCGGTGCGCGCCAGAGCAGGCCGCGGAATCCGTCGAACTTGGGTTCGTAGCGCCACTGCACTCGCGCGCGGAGAGTCATTTCCAACCGCGCCAGCATCGGCGCTGGCACACCGCCAAACACACCCAGCCGAGGGTACTCGACCATTTCGGTCGGTGCACTCAATGCTGCCGCAAAGGCTGGATCAGGAGCTCGGCAACAGCGCGAGCGTACCCGCGTACGGTCGCAGGGTCCGTCGGACCAGGCATGGCCGTCCGCCTAAATGGTTAGCGTCAAACCGTCGTGTGCGAGCTCGGGCTCGATCTCGTCACCTCGGTTGAGCATGTCCGGGCCGATGTGAGTCAGCACCAGCCGCCGACAGCTCAACTGGGCGCGGTGGTGCGCCAGCGTGACATAGCTCAGGTGGTATTTGATCGGCTTTTCGAAGGTGTATGCCTCGCAGATGAAGAGGTCGGCCTCGCTGGATAGATCAATGAGCGAGTCTGTCCATTCCGTGTCGCCCGAATAGGCGATGACCTTCTTGTCGCATGCCACCCGTAGTCCATAGGAGGGGGCACCACTTGCGTGCGCAACTTCAAAAGCACTGACTTCAAGCGTGCCGACCGTCGCGGGCGCGCGCTCGTGGAGCTCTATCCAGTACAGCTCGAATCGACCCTGCACCTGCGACGATCGAGGAAAGAGCACCTCCATGGCCTCTGTTACGCGCTCGCGCAGCCCCGGAGGTCCAGCCAAGATCAACGGTCGCTCCCGCCGCGCGAACTGCTGGTCAAGGATGAGAAACGGTATGCCGCCAAAGTGATCTCCGTGCAGGTGCGAGACCAGCACTGCGTCGACCGACGCTGGCGCGAGCCCCAACCGCCGCATTCCGATCAGGGATGAGGCCCCGCAGTCGAGCAGTACGTGACCGGTTGCTGAGCGCACGGATATGCAGGCCTGAAGACGGCCGCCGCTACCAAAAGCATCGCCCGAGCCGACGAATTGCACAGTTATCATTCGCGTGACTGCCATCAAAGCTAGGAGGGTAGCTAGGGCTTACCGCAAAGCCGCGTGGATTCGTCCGCATCGCGCGGCAGTCGCATCAGACTCGACTGCATGCGATGTTGCTAGCACGGAGTTGATTCCGCCTGCAGGCATCACGTCGCAGCACCGGGGCTCCGAGCGGCCAGGCGAGGTTCGACGCGGCGGTCGCTCGGCCTCCGCCGACGAGCCGGAACCGCTCGGATACGACTAGCGTGTCATCACTCAGTCGGTCGAGCGACTGCTGACCGCACCAGAATCACTCATGGGCCGCTCGCCACTCGGCCACGGACTCAAACCCCTCGCCCTCATCTCTCGCGAAGTCACTATCCACGTCTTGCATTCGAAGCAGACGGACTTCGCTAGTCTCCCCGACGCCGACAGGCTCGTCGTCGTGGCCCAGCAGTCGTAACCGCTCGCCCACCCGCGGCAGCGGTTCGCGCGGGTATGGCTCATATTCGCATGCGTTGAAGCCCCGCTGACAAACCGAGCCCGCAGCCACAATCCCGCAGTCAATCGGGTTGAGCGCGCCTTGAGCGCACCTTGAGCGCTGTGTGAGGGCGGGGCCGATGATGGGCGGACCCGCGAGCAGGAGATGTCGGGACGTCTCGTACTCATGTTGACCATCTCGCCAGACGACGACGATCACAGCAGCGGCGTTCTGCGCCTCGCGGACGTCGATTCTGGCCAGCCCGTCAGTGTGCAGCGCGGCTCGTTCGTCCTGACTCTGGAGCGCGAACCCGACGCATCGTTCGCGCGAGGGCACCTGCGGTCTACCACCGATGGCGCCGACTACCCCATTCAGACCACGACCCGGCTCTTTGACGCGCTGCGGGCGTACGTGAGCCAGGGTCAGTAGAGGAGGTCAAGCAAGTGGCGACCCGGATCATCCCCGGCGTGACCGTGCAGGTGCTGCGCGAGATCGTGCCCCCTTTGCCCAGCCCATCAGGCATATTGGGCCTTGTCGGCGTCGCGGACATCGTTCCCGAGCGACTGACACCTGTCGACTCCTTCACTCGTTTTCTGGAGGTCTTTGGCGCCGCCAGCTCGTTCTCGATGCCAGAGGTACGCCAGGCATTTCAGAACGGCATCGCGGAAGTGGTGGTCTCGCCGGTCGCGGGTGGTACGGCTGGCACGGTCAACCTCGTTGACGCATCGAACGGCACGGTGGCAACGCTCACGGCCCGCGCAAATGGACCCTGGTCGGCCGGCATCTCGGTCGAGGTCGTCCAGCGCGGCACACCCGCATCGGCGGTGGACCTGACGGTCAGGTTTGGGGACGTGGTCGAAAACTTCCGCAACCTTGTTGCGGGGGAAATTCCAGGCGCCATCAATCTCGGCTCGGTTCTGGTCGAGGCCACGGCCGGAAGCGTGAACGCTCTGCCGGGGGCCGGCACAAAGACGCTGAGCGCCGGCACCCAACCCAGCACCAGCAACTACGTCAACGCGCTGGCGCGTCTCGAACTCGACCCGGGCATCGATATGGTCGCCGCGAGCATCCAGGATCTCACCGCCACCGGCTTCAACGCCGACACGGTCCACGCCGCCATCGAGGCCCACTGCCGCACGCAGAGCGAAGCAGCCGCCAATCGCATTGGCTTCGGTACCGTGCGCCCTGCCGACAACGACGATCCCGACGCGATCATCGGCAAGGCATCGGTACTGGCCAGCGAACGGTTCGTGCTGGTCGCCCCGCATGGAGTGCTGGGCGCCGTCGTCGGCCTGATCGGCAACCTGTCGTATTTCCAGTCGCCCACCTTCAAGCGCCTGAGCGGCGTCACGGAACTCGAGTTCGATTATGCGCCCGCCGATCTCAACTCGCTGATCGAAGGCGGCGTGCTCGCGGTCGGCAAACAACGCAATCGCGGCATTGTCGTCATCAAGGGCATCGACACGACCGGTGCAACTGGCCAGATCAGCGTCACGCGCGTCGCCGACCACGCCGTCCGCGGCGTGAAGTCGCTTGCCGACCTGTTCATCGGCACGCTCAATACAGAGGACGGCCGCATCGCCTTGCGCGAGAAGCTGATCGAGTTCTTCCTGGAGATGCAACGCGAGCAGGCCATCGTGCCCAGCACCGACGGCAGCGAGCCAGCCTTCAAGGTGGACGTGTACTCGAGCCAGCGCGATTTTGCGCTGGGCATCGTTCGCGTCGACATCGCCGTGCGCCCCGTGCGTGCCATGGACTTCATCAACGCCACCATCCTCGTCCAGGTCTGACTGTCCGAAGGAGCCTGCTGAACCATGCCAACCATCCTGTCCGCCAGGGAAAGCCAGGTGCTGCTGGCCGGCCCGACCGGCGGCGCTGGAGCCCCGATCGAGGGTCTGCAAGCCATCACCTACCGCGTGAATCGAAGCCGCTCCGATATCGCCGGTATCGGCACCGACGAGCGCATCGGCGTCGACTTCGGCCTGAAGCTCGTGATCGGCGCCCTGACCGTCAAGTCGACCAATCAGGCCCTCGACACCATGCTCACGAACAACGACACCTTCCAGCTCACCGCCAATCTGAAGAAGGGTGACCTGCTGAAGACAGTGTCTTTCGACGCGTGCTACCTGGACGACAAGCAGGTGGCGCTCGACTCGAACGGTGTGGTGGTGACGACGTACACCTTCAGCGCGACCCGAGTCCGCGAAGCGTGACAACCACGGCCACCATCGACGGTCAGGAGCTCGTGTACAGCACCAGCGCCGCGGACGGCACGTACGCATTTCAGGTCACCGGTGGCGAGTATCGCTTTCGCCAGTGGACCTGGGGTGAAAAGAACCGCGTCATTGACGCCTCGACACAACTCGACGTGGAAACCGGGCATCTGCGTGTGGATATCGCCCGCTTCAACGAGCTGATGCTGTCGACCAGTCTCGTGCCGTCGATCTCGCCCGAGGCGCTACGCGAGCTGAACCCCGTGCTGGGCGATACGCTGCTGGCGATCGCCCACTGGGTCAACGAGGTCCCCGCCCAGGACAAAAAAAGGGTTGACCCGGGCGCTGCGGGAGCAGCGTGGACATCCGGACCTGACGCTCTTCCGGCTATGTCAGGAGTTCGGCTGGACACCTTCGCAGGTGCGCGAGCAAACAGCGGCGGACATCGAGAAGTTCGTAATGATCATCGATGAGCTGGAGCGCCAGTCGGCGCTGGTGTCAGCCGATGAGGACGCGACGACGATTCTGATTGCGGCCGACTGAGGATGCTGGAACGCACGCAGGCCCTGGTGGGGCACGTCGATCGCGCCCTGCCCCGCGTACCCGAGGCACAAACGCTGGTCCGGCTGGTGGCGCAGCTCAGAAGCTTGCGCCGCCTGGTGGTGCGCAGCAGGGTACGACGCGCCACGGACGATCGCATGCTCGGAACCGGGTCTGCCCCGAGGGCAGCAGGACCGGCTCAGCCAACCGCCGCCCTCGAAAGCGAGCCGATGCCACTGGTTGGCAACCTCGCATCGGGGCGCACGGGCGCGGATCCACTGCGTTCTCGCGGACCGACAGTCAGCCTCGTGCAGAGCACGGATGTGCCGATGCTCACGACAAGCCCAGCTGGCGGAGCAGGTGCGACTCTGGCTGCGCCAGCGCGCAACGTAGGTGCCCGCCCGGTCAACCGCGGTGCCCCGCGAGTCATGGGCCGCGCGCCAGTAGGCAACGCCGCTGCGTCAGTGGGCAACGCCGGTCCACCAGGCGGCAGCGCCGGTGCGGCAGGTGGCAACGCCGGTCCACCGGGCAGCGCCGGTACGGCAGTGGGCAACGCCGCTGTGGCAATGGGCAACGCCGGTCCACCAGGCGGCAGCGCCGGTGCGGCAGGTGGCAACGCCGCTGTGGCAGTGGGCAACGCCGGTGGACCAGTGGGCAACGCCGCTGTGGCAGTGCGCGACGCCCTTCCACCCGGGGGAAGCACTCGTGCGCCGGTGGGCTACGCCGATGCGCCGGGTGGCGCCAGTGCGCCAGGGGCCAGTGCCGATTCGACACATCCGATCTGGGTCGACCCTCTCCGTCCGACAGTTCGCGAGTCGAGAACCGACCTGTCGGTTCCACGTGTGAGGCGGTCGGCTGTGGGGATGACGCCTGCGTTGATACCCACCCTGACGCCGCGGGCGCTCCGCGGACCGAACACTCCCAGGCGTCCCGCGGGCGTTCAGCACACCATCGACATTCCTGGACCGCGCTCGACCGACGTCACCGGGCAGCGGGTACAGCACGGCAATCCGTTCGCGCCACCGCGATTGTCAGCAAACAACCCCTTAAGAGAATGGCCGGCGCCGCCGCCGCCGGATCAGGGACTCAGGGCCCCCGCGCTAAGCGGTCTGGCTGAGGTGCAGCGCCTGTCTCAGCTGGCTGAGGAGATGGAAACCATCTTGAGAGACGACGCTCGGCGTCACGGAATCATCGTCTGATGCCCGACCCGATCACGCCCATGCTGGGTGATGTCGAGCTGCGAACGATTCAGCACATTACGACCGTTGAGCAGCGCGCGCTGGTCGAGCATCGCGTGCCGGGCATGTCCGGCAGCGCCTTTCAGGACCTCGGCCGACCGTCCACGCGCCTGCAGCTCGACGGCGTTCTATTTGGCGAGCAAGCGCGCGCCGACCTCGAGAAACTGCGCGGCAAGTTCCAGGCCGCCGAGCCAGTGTCCTTTGCAGCCGACATCACCACCGCCACACAGATCGTCGACGTGCTGATTGAGGACCTGCGCGTCGTTGAGGTGGCCGGGCGTCCAAACACCTTTACCTACGCCGTCGTTCTGCGCGAGAGCCCGCCCCCGCCACCGGCGCCCGACCCGCTGGCGGGACTGAACACCGACATCCTCTCGGATGCCCAGAGCCTCTTCGACCAGGCCACCAGCCTCGTCTCGGTCGTGGACGCCCTGGGCACTATTCCCAGCTTCGGCGATCCGACAGAACCGCTCGGCACGCTCCTGGACAACGTAGGCACGGTCACCAGCGGTCTGGCCGACTCGCTGTCGCCACTTGGCGAGCTGTTCGGCTGAGTCCCATGGCCACGTCACTCTTCACCTTGATCGACACCGAGCTGAGCGCGAGCGGAGTTGCCGACGCGCTCGAACAGGGCATCGATCGACTCGGGAGTGCGCAGAGCCTGCTCGAAGACGTCTCCGCGGGTCCCTCGGCAGCCGTCGCGCAGATGTCCGCCGCGCTGCAGGCGTTGTCGATCCCCGAGCTCGACACCCTCAAGGCACTGGTCGACGATCTCCAGAGCCTGACCAAGCGCATCCCGGACCCGTCGGAGCTCACAGGCGGGCTGGAGCAGGGGGTCGGCGGCCTGCTCGGAACGCTCGAGAACGAGCTCGTCGGCCCGCTGTCGACCGCTATTGACAGCATCAAGGCGGCGGCCGCGCTCGTGCCCGCTCAGCCTGCGTCACAGGTCACGTCGCTGGGCGTCGCCGCCGTGCAGGCAGCGGCCGCTCAGTCGCCGGTGGTCGACGCGCTCGGCGACATCGACAAGCTGCTGGACGAATTTCCCTCGCCCCTGACCGTCGAAGGCTTCCTCGTTTTCCTGAACAACCTGCTCAAGACCTTGCCGCCCGGCTTGCTGCCGACGCCGGCCCTGCCCGTCATCGGCGAATTCCAACAGCGGCTCGAAACCGTGCTGGCCTGGCGCGATATGGACGGGCCTGCCCTTGCCACGGCTATTCGCGTCACCCTGGAATCCGTCGCACGATTCATCAACACGTCGATCCTGACGGACGCGATCGCGGTCGCCGAAGCGGCGGAGGAGATGGCGCCACTCGTCCCAGTCGACACGCTGCGGCAGCCCATGCTGGCCATCGAGGCGGGCCTCCAGCAACTGGGAGAGGCGGTCACTGCGGGCAATGCGGCCAGCATCGGCACCCGGGTCGGTCAGTTGAACACGCAGGTGTCGCAGGTCAACGCCAGGCTGGCAACGCTGGGCACGCAGGTGCTCGACGGCCAGTCCGACCGCCTCGTCGCACGCCTGAGCTCGATGCCGGTCGTGCTCGACAATCGCATGCGCGAGATGCTCGCGGTGCTGAAGCCGCCGCGCGATCTCAATCCGCCTGACCCATTCGGCGACGTGCTGGGCGACGTTTTCAAACAGGCGGACGCGGACGAGCTCCTGGGCAATGTGGAGCAGGTGATCGGCGGCCTGCAGAACCTGGTCGACGCGGCAAATCTGCAGGCCATTCGCGAGCCATTGCTCGACGTCGCCAACGGCGCGCAGTCGATTGTCTCGGAAGTCGACGACTCGATCATCGATGTCACGACGCGGATTCAGCTGCTGTTCGACGATGTGACGCAGATCGTCGAGCAGCTCGACGTGCAGGCGGTGACAGCCTCCATCACGCTGGCACTGACCAGCCTGCGCGACCTCATTCGTGACACCGTCACCAGCCTGTTCGCGCCGGTCGCGGCAGCCGTGACCGCGGCTGTCGAAACACTCTCGGACGCGGTCTCCGCGGTTGGCGTCGAAGACGTGGTCGACGCCGTGCGCGACGTCATCGAACGATTCGGCGACATCCTGGGTGACCCGCAGGTCGTGGCGGCCCTTGGGGCCGCGAGCAAGGCGCTGGACGAGGCCGCCGCGGCACTCAAGGCGATCTCGTTTTCGAGTGTCACGGACGAGGTCGTCGCCGATATCGGCAAGGTGACGGCGGCGCTGCAGAAGATCGATCCGAATGCCCTGCCCGACGCGTTGCGTGGCCAGTTGAAGTCAGCAGTGGCGGTGCTGCCGACGGATTTCGATCCAATCGTCAAGACGATCTCGGATCAGTTCGACGAGCTGATGGAGTCGGGCCCCAAGCCGTTCCTGGCCACGATCCAGGACAAGCCCGATTTGCTCGCGACGCGTATTCAGGACTTTTCGCCAGAGAAGCTCGTCGGCGACAAACTTGCCGGGCCGTATTCCTCGCTGATCGAAGAGCTGGCCGACTTTCGACCCAGCCAGCTCCTGACACCCGTGCAGGACGCGCTGGACGGCGTCGCCGAGCGCCTGGAGGCGATGAATCCGGGCAAGCTCCTCGAGCCCGTCGAGAGTCTGCACGCCGATCTCCTCAACGGCTTCAGCAAGCTCGATCCCGCCGAGCTGATAGCGCCCGTCGCCGAGCAGTTCTCGTCGGTGATCGACCTCGTGGTGGGAGCCGTTCCCGCCAACGACCTCCTGGACGCGCTCGACCCGGTGCTCGGGTTCGTGCAGACACTCGTGGACAGGCTCGACGCGGTGCGCAGCGTGCTCCAGAAGCTCACGGACCTCCTCCACGGGCTGACGTCACCCGAGCAACAGGTTCAGCAGCTCCTCGCCCCGATCGTGACACGGATCGGGCAGCTCGCCGACAGCGCGGCGCTGTCGCCTGCGTTTGACCAGATCCGCGAGGCAGTGACAGCGGTCAACGGCTCGAGCCTGCAGAACGTCCTGCTCACGCCGCTGGACACGCTGCAGGCACGGTTGAACGATCTCGACCCGTCGCGCCTCCACGCGGCAGTCGTGCGCGCGTATCGCGACTTTCCGCGGGCGGCGGTGGATGGCCTGCCGACACCGCAGCGCACGCAGGTGCAAGCGTTCCTCGATGCATTCGATCCGCGCACACCGGTCTTCAGCCGTCCCTTCAGCACGCTGCAAACGTGGCGCGGCCAGATTGACGAGCAGCGTGCCGCACTGGTGGCGTTCTTCCCAACCTGGGACGCGCTGTACCACCGCCCCGATGGACCACTGTCCGAGTTCGTTCGCGATGGCATTGCCACCGACGAGCTGCGTGACATGCTCGAGGAAACGCTGACGTCGGCGTTCGCCGGGCCGATGAAGCTCGTGTTCGGCCTGCTCGACCGAATCGGCGGCTTCGTGCGCGGCATCGTGACCGCCATCGGGGGCTTCGTCGATCACGTTCAGTCGCAGCTGGCAGACCTGCTGCTGGTACCGCAGGCGTTTACCGCCATCAGTGACGCGCTTCAGGACCTGGTGGGCACGTTGCAAGGATTGGACCTGTCGTTCCTGGCCGACGAAGCCAAGCCCGTCTTCACCGCCGTGCGCGGCCAGTTGGAGGCGCTTGATCCAACGCAAATTCGCGCCGCGGTGGAGGCCGCGTTCGCCGAGCTCGTCGGCGCATTGAAGCTCGACAAGCTCCTGCCAGCCGGCACGCTGAAACAGCTGGATCAGACGTACGAGCACGTGCTCGACACCCTGCGCGGTATCGACCCGACAAAGCTCATCGTCGACGTCGTGCAGCCCGAGTTCGAGGAAGCCATCGAGCCCCTTCTGGAGGTCATCCTGAGCCTCTCGGAGCTGATCAAGGTGCTGGTCGAACGCTTGGATAGCCTGTCCGACGAGCTCACGCAAGGACTATCGAAGACCGGCGACGCCTTCGAAAAGATGGTCGCCGCCATTCCAACCTGAGGCCCATGTCACTCGGATCGGTACTGCTTCAACCCCAGGCGCTGAACGCGGCGCAGCGAGCCCTCGACGAGCGTGCGCCGAACGCCTTCCTCGACATGCTGACCAGGATGGTTGCCGAGATCGCCAACGACGGCCCGGCCCTGAAGATCATCGAGGAGGAGTTCATCGCCAGCCTCGAAACGCTCGTCGCGGAGGTTGAACCGCGACTGGCAGCGGCACATACGAGGCTGGAAGGGCTCATCAAGCCGATGTTCGACTTGGTCGAGGACACGCTGGGGGCTGAATCCGACGGCGACGGCTTCGATCGAGCGGTGGCGACGAGCAAGAAGTTCACGGATGCCGTGGCCACCGCCCTGGGTGGGCTGACCTCGGCCAAGCTGGGCCAGGTTGTGGCCACGCTCTTTGACGCCGTGGAAACGGACATGGGGTTGAGCGAGGCGCGGGCGCGGGCGTTCATGAGCGGCACGTTCGAGCGCATCGTCAACCGGATGCAGGCCGACTACGTCGGCGGTTCGGGCGACGCCGTGGCCTACAACCGATTCGCTCTGGGCGCCGCGCTGCGCGAAGTGGTCGCCACTGCGGGCCAGCAAGTCGATCTGCCGCCGCTCGACAAGGCGACTCTCCTGCCGGCACTGATGGAGCGACTGCAGGATCTGGGGATGGACGGCCGCATCGCCGACGCGCAAGCGGCGACGCGTAAGGTCGGCGAGGGCTTGACGGCGCTCAAGGGTGTCAAAACGCTGTTCGAGGCGGCCAGCGTCGACCGCGGCCCCACCATGCTCGGCGCGCTGGACGTCGGCGCCGAACGGTTCTCAACACTTGCCGACGAGTCCCAGCACTGCTGGTACGCGAGCTGGCTCAAGGGGACGAACGTCTCGCATCCGAGTTCCACCAGCAACCCGGACCTCGAAGGTGTCGATTTTGGCGAGACGCTGACCGCCCGCACCATGGAGGACTTCGCGCGCGTCACCGGCGTGTTGGTCAGCGCGGCCGAGGCGGGGCTGCACTTCTATTCGATGGAGAAAGGCGACCGCGCCTCGAACCTGGCCAACGCGATCTGGCACGTGATCGAGGGTCTGATCAAGCTGTTCGGGAATGTCGATCCGCCGCGCTGGCTGAAGTGGGTGATCGCGGGTCTGGCCTCGATCCTCGGCGGATTCGAGGGTGCGCGCGCCAATGACTTGTTCGGGGCATGGCTCGTGATCGGCGACATATTCGAGACTCAGTTGTTCGCCCGCCTGGTGTGGCTGACCCGCGAGTTCTGGCTGTCCGCGTTCACGCTGGCCAACAACTCGAGCAGCAAGGTCAACCACAACTACTTCGAAGGCGTCGCCCACCAGTTCGGCGAGATCGGCAACCTGCTCATGGGGCTGATCCTGGCCAAAACGGCCAAGAGGAGCTTCGGCTTTCCCGCGGGCCACGGTGGAAGCTGGGGGGCCGTCATCGGCTTCGTCCTGGCGGCCTGGGCCGTCAACTTCTTCATGACCCTCGCGGTCGGCACGCTGCTGGCCATGGCCTTCGCCGGCAAAGCACCCGATACCGAGCGCATCTTCCGAGCGTTGTTGAAGGACCGCATGTTCGCGCGCGGGACAGGCGGATGGCTCATCCTCCAGACACTCGCCACCTTCATCATGCACGTCACCGACTTCTACGTCTGGTACTGGAAGTTTGCCGATGGTGACACCAATGGCGGCAAGCTTACGGGTATCAACAAAGAAGCGTTCGAATATCCTGGTTATCCAAACCGCGAAAATTCGCCCTACCGACTACCCTGGGCAAACGGCAAGATATACCAGTGTGCGCAGGGGAATCATGGCCTCTGGAGCCATACACCATACAGCTACGAAGTCGAGTTGTATGCCTTCGACTTCAATTTCAATCATGGGGACGAAGTGCTGGCCATACGTGACGGTGTCGTCTGGGACTTTTTGGAAACGACCCCAGATAACACCCACGACATGAAAGAAAACCACATCATCATCTTGCATCAGGATCCCCCGCTTCCAGGGCACGATTTCGACGAAAACAAGGCGCCCGTAAGGACGTTTTCCGTGTACTTGCACTCCGCTCAGGCCAGCATTACGGGCTCGTTCCTGATGCCAATCGCCAAGGAGAAGGGCCAGCCGCCGGGGTCCGGCACACCGGTGTCACGCGGCCAGGTGATCATGAAGGCCAACCACACGGGCCGCAGCGCATACAACCACCTGCACCTTCAGGTGCGACCGGCGAATGCTGCTGGCGAGCCGGCCGACTACACCATTCCGTTCGTCTTTGGCGACGAGGACCTCGAGCGGCACGTTGGCGTGCCCCGATCGGGCCGGTGGTACGACTCCTCGAACGTGAAGGTTGACTAGGGTGGCGACGTCACGGCCGGCCTTCAAACTGACGCTTGGCAGCATGACGCTGGCGTCGAGTGCGGCGCCCGTGGGCGTTGGCGACCTAGTCGGTGCGGCCGTCGGGGCCGTGACGGACGCGCTGGGTGGCGGCGGCGCCGCCGCGGCCGGAGCGGTCGTGGTTGGCGTCGAAGCCGATGCCGACCTGGACGCGCCGGGCACGCTGGACGCCTGGCTCGGCATCGCCGCCGACGTGAGCGTGTCGCCCGGCGACGCGGTCGAGCTCGAGCTGGGGTACGGCGACAGTCTGTCGGCGGTCTTCCTCGGATCGGTCGAGTCGGTCGAGCCCGACCTGGCCGGGCTGCACGTCCGCGCGGTGACAGACGAATCGAAGCTGCTGCAGCTCCGCGTGAACCAGGTGTACGAGAACCAGGCCGCCGGGCAGATCGTGTCCGACCTGGCATCGTCGGGAGCTCGCCGAGCGAACGGGCTTCGACCTGTACGTGTCGGCCGAAGGCGAGATGACGTTCGCGGGATTCGACAAGGCCTCGGCGGATCACACCTTCCGCTACGCGCGGGACGTGCTCAGCCTTCAAGTGACGATCGCGCCACCGCGGTTCGAAGCGGTCGAGGTGTGGGGCGAGAGCCCGGCGAGCTCGGAGGGCGCCGAGGCGGCGAGCTGGCTGGTGCGCGACTTCTCGGGCTCGGTGGGCACGGCTGGATCGGGCGCCCTGTTGCGCGTGTCGGACCCGGCGGTACGGACCGGTGACGCAGCGGCCACGTCGGCCGAGGGTCGGCTGGCGGCGCTCACGCGCCGCGCCACATTCGGAACGGCCGTCGTCCTCGGCGCCCCGGACGTCCAGCTCGGCGACGCGGTGACCTTCGAGGACGTGCCGGACGCGCGGCTGAAAGGCGTGTTTCAAGTGCGGCGCGTGCGGCACACGCTGACGCGGGGCGAGGGATTCACGACACGCCTGGAGCTGCTGGGGAGCGGCGGCGGCGGCGGTGGTCTGCTATGAGCGTCGTCGCGTTGATCCAGGCGATCGTGCGCGAGGAGCTGAATCGGTGGCACGTGGGCGACCTGGGAGTGGTGACGTCTGTGTTCCCGCATGGCGCGGCGGACGACCGTGAGAACTACGAGTGCAACGTGCTGCTCAAAAACGCTGGGCTGGAGCTGCGCAAGGTGCCGATCGCCACGCCGACGATCGGCGCGGCGGCGGTCCCCAACGTCCAGGACCTGGTCCTGGTGACGTTCGTCGGCGGCGACATGAACCAGCCGGTCATCATCGGGCGGCTCTACAACGACCAGCAGCGTCCGCCGCTGAACAAGCCGAACGAGATGGCGTTTCACCTGCCGCTGGATGCGGACGACGACGCGGCGCTGAAGCTCGCCGTGCGAAGCGGCGGCGACCACGATCCCAAGCGGCAGATCGAGGTAGCGATGGGCACGAAGCTCGTGGCGCGGCTGGGCGACGGCGACCCGCTGGTGAGTCTGGAGGGCGAGAAGGTGACGCTCACGGTAGCCGCGAGCGGCGACGTGACCATCGAGAGCAAGGGCAAGCTGGCGATCACAGCCTCGAGCGGACTCGAGCTGAAGAGTGACGGCAGCGTGAACATCGAGGCTGGCGGCGCCATGACGATCAAGGGCGCCACGATCGATCTGAACTGACATGGGACAGCCCGCGGCGAAGGAGGGGGACAAGGTGATGGCGGTGGACACGCACATGGTGATGGTGCCGGCGCCGCCGGGGCCGCCGGTGCCGACGCCGCTGCCGCATCCGTTTAGCGGGACGCTGAACGGCGGCCTGTCGAGCGACGTGAAGATCATGGGCAAGGCCGCCGCGACGGTCGACAGCACGGCGCAGAACCAGCCGGCGCACGTGGCGACCCCGCCGGGCACGAGCTTTCAGAAGCCGCCCGCGGACAAGGCGACGGTTCAGATTGGCAGCACGACGGTGAAGATCAACGGCAAGGCCGCCGCGCGCAACGGAGACAAAGCGATGACTTGCAACGACCCAAGCGATCTCCCCGCCGGGACGGTTATTGCCGTGGGAACCGTGTTCATCGGTGGCTGACGAGAAGCTCGGCCGCGACCTGCGGCTCGATCGGGGAGTGTTCGGCTTGGGGCTGGTCGCAACAGGCGACCTGGAAATCGTCGCGGGCGCGGACAACCTGGTCCAGGCCCTCCTGATCAGGTTCAACACCCCGCGCGGCGATCTGGCGGCTCTCGGCCACCCGGACTACGGCTCTCGCCTGCACGACCTCATCGGGCGCAGCAACGACGAGAGCACGCGCAACCTGGTTCGCCTCTTCACCCTGGAGACCCTGCGCCAGGAGCCGCGGGCCGGACGCGTGGAGGACCTCCAGGTCTCCACCGTCGCTGGTCGTCCCGACCTGGTGCTGGTGGCCATCAAACTCCGCCCCATCGAGTCCCAAAGCCCGGTAAATCTCGTATTCAGCGTCGGTCTGGAGGTCGCGGCGTGAGCTTCCGCAAACGCGGTTTTCAAGAGCTGGTCGACGACATCCTGACCGAGCTCACCGGCGGCATCGTCAACGAATCCTTGATCTTTCGCTCCAACGGCGGCGTACCCGCCTTCGAGCTGGAGCGCATCCCCGTCGCCCGCATCTCTTCCGTTACCGGCACCGTCCAGGGCGACTTCCACCAGTTCAGTGAGACCGACTTCGAGCTCGCCCCCGACAGGAGCGGCATCCGCTGGCTGCAGGGCACGCGGCCTGACGATGAGTCGCCCTTCTTCGTCGACTACTACCCCGAAAATGCCCAGTCGCCAATCACCGATCGCAACGTCGGCAGCGTGGCGCGCACGCTGGTTGAGTCCATCGGCCGCGAGCTGGCGATGCTATACGAGCAGATGGACCTGGTGTATCGCTCCGGCTTTGTCGACCTGGCCGAAGGTCCCGCCCTCGAGTTCGTCGTCTCGCTGCTGGGGCTGAAGCGTATCCGCGCTGGCCGCGAAGTCGGCGAGGTGCTCTTCGCGCGCAGCTCGCCCGCGCCAGGCGACATCACCATCCCCCTGGGAACCATCGTGACCACGCCGCCGCTCGGCGAACAACAAGCAACCTTCGAGTTCGAGACAACCGCCACGCGGACCCTGCGCCAGGGTCAGACCGAGATCGCGGCGCCGATCCGTTTCCGCCCCACCGTCGAACAGCAGACTGCCTTCACGCGCGGCAGTGTGCCCGCCGGGGCAATCTCGCTCATCCCCAAACCGATCGTCGGCATCGAACGGGTGACCAATCCCGAAGCGACCACGCGCGGCGCGGAGGACGAAACCGACGAGCAGCTCCGCCAGCGCGCCCGTAAAGCGCTTGCCGAGGCGGGCAAGTCTACGTCAGATGCCCTGCGCGCAGCGGTTCTAGCGCACGGTCCTGGCGTGAATGTTGTCGTCCAGGACATGCCGAGCGGCGTACCGGGCGAGATCAGCCTGGTCATCGATGGCGCGGACGATCCGCGTCGCCGCGCGGCCATATTCGAGTCGATTCTGGCCACCAAAGCCGCCGGCGTCCTGGCCAAGAGCAATTTCTCCGAAAAGGTGGCGCTCACCCTCAAGCTGCGCGTCGAGACACGCGATGACGTCGTCATCAGCGCCGACGACGCGAGAAGACTCGAAGCGGCGCTCAGAAAGGCTGTGGTCGAGCACGTCGGTGGTCTGCGGTCCGGCGAGGACATTTCGCGGAACGCGCTCGTGGCGCTCAGCCTGGCCGACCCTCGCCTGCGCCGCGTGACGTTCGAGGCTCTGACGACCCATCGTGAGGGCCTGGTCGACGACACGGCGACCCGGCTGAGGGACGCAAACGGCGCGCTGACCACGCTGGCCAGCTTCGACCACGTGACCATCGGGCAGCTCGAGAAAGCCGATGCGCGCGAAGCCGACGTCACCGTCACGGTGGCCACGGGCGCGGTCGAGGTCGCCGCGGCGCTGCGGCTGACGGTCAACCTGGCGGGCAATCCGACGTCAATCGGTGTCCAGCGCGGCGTTCAGGCGGACGCCATCCAGCCTCAGGTCGAGACCCTGGTGCGCAGCTTCGTCGAATCTCCCGACCGTGGCGCATCGCTGCACCTGGCCGACGTGATCGCGTTTGTGGAGCAGGGGAGTGGGTTGTTCACCGTCAAACCACCGCCGAGCAGCTTCCTGGTGGCGGAGCACCTGGCGACTGGCCAGGTCGACCGCAACGTCGACACCGTCACGCTCGGCGAGAAGGAGCAGGTCGAGTTGAAGTCCCTGGTACTGAGCCTGTCGGTCTGATCGTGCCCACACCCACCCGCACGCCGCAGATCACCGACACCCTGCCGACCGTGTACTTCCAGGATCCGGTAATGCGCCGCGTCGTCGACGCCGTCGCCGGCCGGCTGGCAGTCGCTCAGGGTGACCTCGAAGAGGTGCTCCACGCGCACTGGGTGGATACCGCCGACGTCTCGCCGACGCCCGTCCCGGTCGAGCGCCCGATCGACCTGACGGCCATCGCCGCCCTCGTGCCGCTCACGCCGTTCGCCGACGAAGACGACGCGCGTCGGATCCCCGAGACATTGCTGGTGGATGCCGCGACGATCTTCGACGGTCCGCCAGGCGACCCGCTGACGTTCGACCGGCTCCTGGTAGGCCAGCAGGTCATCGCGGGTGGCACCCGCGAACCGAACGGCGCGGTGCGGGTGCAGCGATTGGCCGTCGGCCGGCCCCTGCCAGCGGGGTTCACGCTGGTTGTGCAGGGTTTAATTGCCGGCCTCACTCCGCCGAGCGCCGTCGACCCCAGCGGCAGCGTGCTGGTGCTGGCTGGGCGCACTGGCGCGGAAATGTTCCGCCAGCGACTCAAGCTCACTACGGGCGTGTTTCTGGATGGGGTTGGCACCGCGCCGGCAGTGCTGAAGATGGCCGCCGCCACGATGGGCTGGGGGCGCCTGCTCGGAACCTTCTCGGATTGGAGCGCGGACTGGTCGCCCGACCAGCCAGTCTTCCGAGCTGTCGCCGAGGGTGCGCCCGGTCCGATCCGCCTGCGTGAGCTCCCGCTGCAGGCGGCCACGACGCCCACGCCGCAGCGTGTCAAATCGGGCGCGCGGTGGATCGAGACAGGCGGCTCCTCATTCATTGTCGAGCCGACGATTCAGATCACCGCCCTCGACCTGCCGGTCCTGGCGCCAACGATCGTCAGCCTCGACACGCAGGTCGCCATTGAGACGCTGGTGACGCTCGAGACGATCAAACACGAGGGTGAGACGACCGTCCGCCAGGAAGTATCGCTCCAGATTCGCGGCCAGCCAGACGGGAAGCTGCGCGGCACGCTGCTCGAGCGGCAGCTGCCGGGCGGCGAGGTCGCGCAGACGGATGTGTCAGATCGGATTCGGGTGCGCAGCCCTGGCCTGCGGGTCGACGCCCCGGGCCCGATCTCCGCGCTCAGCGGCGGCGACGACGGTCGCTTCGCCACGCTCGTCGTTTCGGATGGACGCCGAGCAGTTCGTTTGACTGCCCGCGCAGACGGCATCTGGGGCAACGCGATCCGGGTCGGGCACGCCAGCGGCTCATCGCTCCAGCTGCGCTTCGAGCCGAACCTGGCGCTCGGCCAAGAGCCGACCGAGGAGGGCGGCTACGTCGAGACAGCCACGCTCGACGAGCTCCTGAGCGGACAGTCGCGTCTCGTCACCGCCGAGGATTTCACGTTCACGATCCCGTCGGGCCCGTCGCGATGGTTGTACTTCGACCACGCCGGCCCAGCCGCTTTCGACACCACCCAGTTTGACCTGACCGTGTTCGACGCGCCTGCCCCGGGCGATGACGTCGACGAGGCGTTTGCGAGTTTTCCGGCAAAGGGCGCCTACGACTACGCATCGTTCGAGCGCAGCCTCTTTCCGCAGGAGTTTCTGCGCGCCTTTCGCTTTGACCAGAGCACCTCGCGATTCGACCAGGCGTCGTACAACGAGACGCCTGAGCAGGTCGAAGTCCTGCTCGGCTGGCAGGAGGGTCAGCGGGCCACGATCCGCCTCGACGTGCCGCTGCAAACTCCCTCCGAACGTGCCCGACTGGCGGTCCTGCCCGAGATGTTGCGGCAGGTCAAACCGGCCGGGGTCAAGGTCGTCCTGGGACAGCCGCTGCAGGACCTGCAGCCACTGGGCGAGGCGCAGCCGCACGTACGCCCGCTCATGTCCGAACAGATCACGCCCGGTGAGACAGTGCGGCTCCGCCTGGCAGTCGCCCTGTCGGAGGGGCCGCCGCAGCCCGCTGACACAATCGTCGGCACGATGAATAGCAGCTTCTGGAATCACGCGCAGTTCGAATAGCGGGAGTAACTGAAATGCATGTGCTTACGGGCCACGTCACGGTTCGCCTGCTCGATCGCGATGGTCGGGCGCTGATGGAAGTCAGCCAGGCCAACACCATCGTCGATGCTGGTCGGACGCTGATTGGGCAGCGCCTGATCGGCAACCCGGCGGCGGGTCCCGTCTCGCACCTTGCTGTGGGCACCAGCAACACGCCGGCCTCACCCGCCGATACTGCGCTCGGCGGGGAAATCAACTCCATCCCACGCGCGGCCATCACCACGCAGCCGCTGCAGCCTGGCATCGGCTTGCGCGTCGGCGCGCAGGTGACCAGCCCTACCAGCCAATCGATCTCGGAAGCGGGATTGTTCAACGCGGCCAATCACGGCGCAGGGGTCATGTACAACCGCGTGACCTTCCCCACCCCCGTGCCTATCGGCCCCGGGCTCGACCTCGCGTTTCAGTGGGACATCACCTTTTAGACAGGAGCTAGCGGCATGGCGACATCGGACATCCCGGTCTTCCGCGAGGCCCGCCGCGGGCAAATTCTCCGTTCGGACGACTGGAACGGTGTGCAGCGCGAGCTCCGCGCGAGCATCAGGAACCATGAACACCGTCGGTCTCCGCTCGAGGGGCCAGACGACTCGGCCGCCGAGGATATTGCGCGACAGATCACCACCGACGAGATTGCCGATGGCGCCGTGACCGCGGCCAAGCTCGGCCCGGACGTGATGCTCGGCGGTATCGTCAGCGACAAAACTCGCTCATTCACCACGCAGCTCATCGCACAGGAGCCAACTCAGGGGCCAACTCAGGGGCCAACAATGGGCGTCGTGTCACTCGGCGCAAGATCCAGGGAGCGGGTGGAGCACGGGCTCGGTCCGGTGCCGGTTGGTGTCGTGATCGGAATCCAGCAGCGTGTGACCGGCCTCCGTGGTGATTTCGACGTGTACGGATTGTCTGGCAGCGTCGTGGCCGCCGTGCCGCGCAAGCCGGATGGAACCTTCACCCTCGTGTCAACCGATGAGGATGAGCTGAGCGTGCGCTGGTGGGCTGTTTCGGGCGGTGAGATCTCGACAGCCGCGGCGCCTCGTGCCCGCCGAAAGGACCGCTGAGATGGCCGTCTCGGATATCCCGCCCTTCGTTCCGGCCTCGCCCGACGACCTGATACGTTCCGAAGACATTAACAACGCGCAGCGCCTGGCCCGTGCCGCCGCCCGCGCGCATCGCCACACCCGCGTCCTCGGCCCGCCGGCCAACGACGCGAGCGCCGAGGACCTCGCGCTGCAGGTCGGGACAACAGAGATCGTCGACCTGGCGGTTACGGCAAACAAGCTCGCAGGCAACGCGGTCGCCGCAGGCAAAGTTGCCGACGGCGCCATCGCCAGCGTCGGTCGGCTGACCGACTTGTCCGTCTCGACCACCAAGCTTCAGGATGCCGCGGTTACTGCGTCCAAGCTCGCTGTCAACGCGGTTTCGCGTGCCAACGTGCAGGACGGCGCCGTCGGCCGCACCGAACTCGAGCTGGTCGAGGTCGCCAGTGGCGGGCAGGCCCTGGGTCCCTTCGGCGGCGCGGGTCCGGCGAGCCAGGTGGTCCTTCTGCTGCGGACGGGGCTGCTCGATGCACAGACGACGTTGTTCTGGCC